>Ga0316187_10006433_pt1 | contig 10108 bp, 8 predicted proteins | sample CroRivburrow1_MG_FD_204927 | JGI IMG/M metagenome (GOLD analysis project Ga0316187, IMG submission 204927) | Coastal sediment microbial communities from Maine, United States - Cross River worm burrow 1 | ecosystem: Environmental > Aquatic > Marine > Coastal > Sediment | place: USA: Maine... | reverse complement strand
AGCCAGGTCGTCAGGCTCTAGCGGAGCGATTGCCTCCGCCGAATCCAGCAGAGCGGACGCCTCGATGTTCTCGTTGTTTCCAAGCGCTTCGCGGACTGCCGCCAGGAGCTCGCCTTGGTAGACGAGCTCATCCTCTGTGGGCTCGACCGCCTCGCCTTCTGCGGCTTCGACAGCTCGCTCTTCCCACTGCGCGATCAGAGTCTGTGCCTGGGCATACTGGGGGTGATCGGGTGCCAGGCGGCGGAGCTGTGCTACGGCCAGGGCTGTATTGCCTGCTTCATGCAGCTGCGTGGCCTTCGTCAAGGGATCGGTTCTCTCGACAGGGACAGCCGTCTGCTCGGTTTCCGAATTTGGGAAGACCTGATCGCGTCGCGAGTACAGGTACCACCCGATTGCCAGAACCGCCAGCAGCACGACGGCTCCGATCATCAGGAACTTGCGCTTACCGCCCGCTGCCCTGGACCGTCGGGCCGAGGCATCAGAGCTCGGTCTGGGAGCCATGTCGGCGTCAGGCAGCGGCGCCAGGTCGATTGGCTCTTCGGCGACCAGGGGATCCTCGCCACCCAGGCCATCGGCGACCGGCAGGTCCTCCAGGGCCGGAATCGGAGTGGCACCCGGCTCTGCCGCCGCGTCGGTCTCGCCTCCGTCGATCTTCTCGAGGTACTCGGTCGCACCGAGATGGCCCGCCTGCATCTCGAGGACTTTGTTGAAGGCCTCGCGCGCGGCGTCGGCTTCGCCCGCCTCGAAGTGCGAGATTCCTTCGTGAAAGGCCTCCTCGATCTGGCGTTCGACCTCGGCTTTGAGCTTTCGGGCCAGCTCGATCCGTCGGCTGGCTTCGGCATGGTCGATATCGATCAGGAAGATCCTCGACCAGGCATCGATAGCTGATTGGTACTCGCCCTTCTCGAACGCGACCTGGCCTTCCTTGAGGAGGTCGTCGATTCTCTTCTCGCTGTCGGAATCGAGGCTGGCGGAGGGCTCGGAGTCCAACGGTCCAGGTGTCGGTTCGGGTTCGGCGACGATTGGGGCTGGTACGAAACTCTCTGGGGCGGCCGCAGGCTCGTCACTCGACTCGTCGAGCCAGTCCGCCGTTTCGTCGGTCACAAGAACGTCGGATTCCGGCTCCGCGATGACCGGCGGCACCACCTCTGTCGGCATCAGCTCGGACTCCAGAGCCAGGATTTCCGGGTGCGTCGAATCCAGCTCGCGGGCCTTGCCAAGGAGGGATTGGGCCTTGTCGAGATCACCTGCCGTGTGGGCCTGGCGACTCGATTCGAGAAAGCTGCGCACATAGGGCTCGGCTTCGAGGCGCGCCTGCGCCGACGCGGCCACATCCCTCAGGTCGGAATCCGCCTCCACGGCCTCTTGGTTCTGCGCGACCAGTTCGAGAATCTGGCCAAACTGGCGCTGGGAGAAAAGCTCAGCGAAGGTCGAGGCCAGATCGATGGCGGGCTCAGAGACGACCTCGTCGTCCAGGTCTGGTAGCGTGAAATCTCGAATGTCGTCTTCGACCTCAGACGCAGCGGGCTCGGAGCTCTCTTCGACCTCTCCTCCGAGTGGCGGCAGGTCCGCATCGAGTGGCGAGGCCGCAAGGGCGACGAGATCCTCGATCGCCACATCCGTCCCGCTCTCCTTGAGACGGCCCTGGAGCTTACGGGCCGGTTCGAAGAGCGGATCGAGACGCAAGATGAAATCGCATCCCAGCATCGCTTCCTGCACATTGCCCTCTTCGACCAGGGCGATGGTCTGCTGGAAGGTATTGAGGATGCGGTTCTGGATTTCTTGCGAGAGCTTGGCGTTTCCGGCGTAGCTCATAGTCGAGATCTGAAAGGAGGAGTGTTACAAGTGATTGAATGTGCGAATGTTAGCAGATGGCCAGATGCGCATCCAATCATGGCTGTGGCAGATTTCGCAGTGCCGATTCGGTGCTTCAAGTGCCTTTCAGACCGGCGAGCAGCCGTGGTGGAAGGTCGTCGAACTTGCCCGATGACATGGTGACCAGTACGTCACCTGGACGGGCCTCCCCGAGGACCTTGGCCAGAAGCTCTTCATTGCTGGTCGTGCAGGTGGTCTCAACGCCCCGGTCCGAGAGCGTTGCCGCCAGCGCCTCGATATCGAGGCGCTCGTCGGAGCTCAGGCGCTGGGCGTGGAAGATCGGTGCCAGAAAGATGCGATCGGCGTCGCGGAAGGCGTCCAGATAGGCCTCAAAGAAGAAGCTGCGCCCGGCCGTCAGGGAGCGGGGCTCGAACGCAACCACGATGCGACGCTCTGGGAATTGAGCACGCAGGGCCGCGATGGTCTTGCCGACTGCGGTCGGGTGGTGGGCGAAGTCGTCGATTACGGTGATGCCGGCGTGTGAGCCGACTTCATCCAGTCTCCGCTTGATGCCCTGAAAGCGGGCGAAGGCGTCTGCCACCGCGCGTGGGTCCAGCCCGTCCCGCCGCGCGACCGCCCAAACCGCCAGGAGATTGCAGACGTTGTGGAGGCCGCTCATCGGTAGATGGATCTCGATCTCCCCGAACTCTGGGTCCTGCACGGCAAAGCGGCTACCCTCCGGGCCCGAGGTCACCGGTCCGGCAGGGCGAAGATCGTTGTGTTCTTCGAGGCCATAGAAGACAACTGGACAACGGGCCTCCGCCGCCACCTTTCGAACCTCTGGCGAATCGCCACAGGCCACGACGAGACCGTCCTCCGGTGGTAGTGCGACGTACGCTTCGTAGGCGGCGAGAAGCGATTCAGGATCCGGGTAGAGGTCGGCGTGGTCATACTCGACGCTGGTGAGGATGGCGGTTTCTGGCCGGTAGTGGAGGAACTTTGCACCACGGTCGAAATAGGCGGCGTTGTACTCATCGCCCTCGATGATGAATCGTTGGCCGGTTCCCTGATGGAAGCTCCGACCGAGATTCCGCGGCACTCCGCCAACCAGGAACCCGGGGTCTTTGCCGCAGGCTGTGTAGATCCAAGAGGCCATCGAAGTGGTCGTTGTCTTGCCGTGGGTACCGGCGACGACCAGGGGCAGGCGCTGCATGAGGAAGAAGCGGCTCAGTGCCTGGGGCATGGAAATGCGTTCGATTCCCAGGCGCTCCGTCTCGAGTGCTTGTGGATTGTGCCGCGGCACGGCGTTTCCCACCACGACCAGGTCGGGAATCGGGTCGAGGTGAGCGATGTCGAAGCCCACCATGGGCTCGATACCCGCCGCGTTCAGCAGCGTGCTCATGGGAGGATAGAGGGGGTTGTCAGATCCCCGCACCTGATGACCCATCTCCTGGAGAAGACAGGCGAGGGGCGCCATCCCCGTTCCCCCGATGGCGATGAAGTGGATGTCGAGAGGTTGTTCGGTCACGAGCGTTCGATCAAGAGGATGGCGCAGTATAGCATCGGAGATTGGCCCGCTGGGGGACCGTGGCAGCGGATGTGGAGTCCTGCCTTGGCCGCGGCCGGGGGCGGGTGTAGCATGGGCCCCCAGTTGCCTCCACCCCGAGGCTCACACCCAGGATCTACGAGGTATCGGAACATGCGATCTTCATCACTCGAGAAAACCACGATCCCCATTCTTCTCGCGCTGCTTTGGATGACAGCGCTAGCGCCGGAGACGGCGTTGGCGCAGCCCGGTGCCGTATTTCCAGAGACGGTGATCGATGTCGGGGCCGTCAACAAGGGCGAGCGAGCCTCCTACGAGTTCACCATTCAGAACGAGGGCGACCAGACGCTCCAGATCACCCAGGTCAAGCCGAGTTGTGGCTGCACCGTTGCCGAGTACGACAAGACCGTTCCACCGGGTGGGACGGGGAAAATCACTGCGGTGGTCGATACCTCGAACTTCAAAGGGGCGATTGCCAAGTCGGTCAAGGTCTTTACCAACGACCCCATCAACCCCCAGATCAACCTGGTGATCAAGGCCATCATCAAGACCCATGTCGAGATCGAGCCCGGGTATGCACGGTTCGTAGCGGTCCACGGCGAGCCCAATGCCAAGAGTGTTCAACGAGTGTGGTCGAAAGAGAAGCCCGATCTGAGGATTCTGGATGCCAAGTCACCCTACCCCCACGTCAAGGTCGCCTACGCCGAGGCGACGGTCGATGAGCGCGAGGGCGGGGTTGCGGGAAGCCAGTGGCGAGTCACCGTTGAGCTTGACACCGACGCGCCTGTCGGACCGATGGCTGATTACATCGACGTGACCACCGACCATCCGGAGCGCCAGACGATTCGAATTCCCGTCTCCGGCTTCGTGCGGCCGGTCCTTTCCGTGACTCCGCGCGTGGCCGACTTCGGTAGGCGGGAAGTCTCCGAGCCCCAGACCGCCAGCCTCGAGATTCGCAACATGAGCAAGTCGGCCGTCGCGCTCGATGAGGTTTCGACCGACATCGAGGGCATCCAGGCGGAGATCGAGCCACTCGAGGAAGGCAGGCTCTACAAGGTCCTGCTGACCCTCGAGCCCGGCATGAAGAAGGGCAGGTTCAGGGGCCTCGTCACGATCAACACCACCAGCAGCAAGCAGCCGGTGTTGGAAGTGAACGTGAAGGGCGTGGTTCTCTGATTTGGGCGTAGGGGCGTAGGGGCGTAGGGTCTTGGGGTCGTGAGGGCGAGATCGATGTAGGGGCGGGGCTTGCCCCCGCCCGCACTGTCTCATGGCATCTGACACTGGACGTACAATAACCAAATGACTGAAACCGCTATCAGTATTCGGCGCTCCGGGGAGCGTGGTGTCGACGGCATGCGGCCCGTACGCATCGAGCTTGGCCCGATGAAGTTCGCCGACGGCTCGGCCGTGATCGAAATGGGCGACACGCGGGTCCTCGTCGCCGCCACGCTCGAGAACAAGGTGCCACCCTTCTTGTCGGGAACGGACAAGGGCTGGGCGACGGCCGAATACGCCATGCTGCCGGCCGCAACCCCGTCGCGGTCGCGACGGGAGGTCACCCGAGGCAAACCCTCGGGCCGCAGCTCCGAGATTCAGCGCCTGATCGGCCGCAGCCTTCGATCGGTGCTCGACTTGAAGGCCCTTGCCGAGCACACCCTGACCATCGATTGCGACGTGTTGCAGGCGGATGGTGGAACCCGCACTGCCGCGATCACCGGTGCCTACGTGGCAGCGGGTCAGGCCCTGGGGCGAGCACTACTCCAGGGGGACCTGGCACGTTGGCCCTTTGTCGGACAGGTGGCGGCCATCTCGGTAGGCATCGTCGATGGAATCGCTCTGCTGGACCTCGATGCGCCCGAGGATCAGTCCGCTGAAGTGGACATGAACGTCGTGGCTACCGCCACTGGCGAGATCGTGGAGATTCAGGGTACCGGTGAGCAGCGTAGCTTCCGACGGGATGAGTTGGACCGTCTGGTGGACCTTGCCCTCCAAGGCATCGCAGATCTCGCAAGGTTCCAGACCGAAGCGCTGGCACCCATCCTCGCAGCCCTCGACGAGGCCGGCGATCGCAACCATCGAAAGCCCGCCGTCCCGAAGGACGAGAAGGACCTCTGGGGCAGGCCCTGACCTGCCGCCCACCCGTCCTCGGGCTCGGGCCTTGGGTCCTGGGCAAGTGACTCTTCACGAAGTACTAAGGTGTGCGCTCGGCGACAAGATCCTTGTTGGCGAGCAGTAGCCGGGTCGTGTCCAGGTGACCCGCGAATGTCGAGCGCTGTTGGCCGTTGCGGAGGAGGATCACCCCTTGGATCTCGGGCAGGTTGAATAGCACGGTGTCCACGAGCCCATAGACTGCCAGCATCTCCTGCCTCGATCCCCAGGGCAGATTGGCGTTCTGGCCGGTGATGGCCAGGTCGATGTAGGCGACTCCTTCGTCTGTGACCATCGCAGCCCCAAGACGGACTTCCGGCGGGAAGGCGGCGTAGAGGTCTTCGGCTTCTGGGCCCAGGAGGAAAGCCTCGATCAAATTCGACAGCCGGTCCTCGAGAGTCTCCGTCGCCGGCAGAGCACGTTGTTCCACCACAAGCTGGCCACCATTGCCCGGGAAGAAGAAATCGGCCAGCACTTCATCCGCTTCCAGTTCGGGGGCCTCCGGTACGGCTATCGGGCCAGGCGTGGCCGCCTTGTCCCGCTGGGACCACCAAAGAACGACAATTCCGAGTGCGATCAATAGGACCACAGCCAGAAAGACCCGGGCTGTGCGCTGATTCATGGCAGTGCCTCGTCCACAATGGCCTCGGATCCCATCACGGCGGCTCGATACCGGATGACCGCCCGGACCAGGGCATCGATCAACTGGGACCGATAGGCGGGATCGAGCAGCGCCTTTTCCTCACTCGGGTTGCTGACGAAGCCGCACTCCACCAGCACAGCGGGCATGGAAGCGCCGATCAGCACCCGGAAGGGGGCCTGTTTGACACCGCGATTGTGGAGGCCGAGCGCATCGTTGAGCTCGTTCTGAACCAGCTTGGCAAGCTGTTGGCTTTGGGCCAGAAACTGGCTCTGTGCCAGATCCCAGAGGATCAACTGCAGGTCGTAGAGAGCGTCACCGTCATCGCCCGCGGCAGCCACGAGATTCTCGGTCTCGGCCGCTTGCGCCGCATATTCGTCGGTGGCCTCGAGACTCGAGAAATAGGTCTCGGCGCCGTTGGCGCTGGGCGACTGCACCGAATTCAGGTGCAATGAGATGAAGAGGTCCGCCTTCTGCTGGTTGGCGAGGGCCGTCCGGGTCTCTAACGGCAGCTCGGCATCCTCATTGCGAGTGAGAATCACTCGAACTGGCATCCTTTCCACGAGTCGGGCGCGCAAAGCCCGAGCCAAGGTCAGGGTCAGGTCCTTCTCCTGGGTCCCGCTCGGCCCAATCGCGCCCGTGTCCGAGCCCCCGTGGCCCGGGTCGATGACGATCGTCCGCACGCCAGAGCTGCGAGTCGGAGGCGTGGGATCGACGGTCGGTGCGGTCGCTGTAGGGGTTGTTCGATAGACATCGAACACCAGCCGGAAGGGATCCTGTAGCACGTAGTCCTCGGCCTCTGCGTCCTGGGCCAGGACGAGCCGAATCTCCTGTTGCCCGAGCTTGACGTCCCGCACCATCGGATCGGTCGGCAGCGACTTGACCATTTCCGGACTCACCCGGTCGCCAATCAACTCGACCTCGACGATATTGGCGGCCCGGTGGATGCGATACCTGGGCTCGAAGGGAAACTGCAGCACGACGGTGGTTACGCCCTGCAGGTGGACGATATCGACAGTGACCGGCACCTGGCGTTGCGGCTGGCGTCGTACCTTGAGGGTTCTTGCCGGGGCATCCCATTGAAAGTCGTAGCCCATCTTCTCGCCGTAGATGGTCTCGAAGAGATCGAGGGGTACCTTGAGTCCGTCTTCGGCCGGAACGGGAGCCTGCGTGAGAGGGTAGATCTCGCTTCCGACGGTCACCGCGGCGCTGCCTGGGCCGAAGACATACTTCGTTTCGCCGACGATCAGCTCATGAGCCTGGTACAGGGGCCCCAACTTCAGCTCGCCACCCAGCTGCACGACTACGGAATGCAAAGTGAAAACGGGGCCGAACGCCGAGACGGAATAGCCCACCGGGACCTGGCGCCGACCCATGTCGAGGGTGGCAAGACCCGATTCGTACAGGGTCACGGGCTGGGGCACTTCGGCAGCGCGGGCCAGGCCGGGCAGCAGGGCACCGAGCAGGCCAAGACATAGCAGACCGGCTATGTATCGCAAGTCCCTCACGAGGTGGAGGATACCAGGGGGCGGAGGGAATGTAGAAGGAACTGGACGTTGCAGGGTGCGAGCGTTTTTGTTAGGTTAACCGCCCCTTGTGGCGCGTTCGTCTAGGGGTCTAGGACGCCGGCCTCTCACGCCGGTAACACGGGTTCGAATCCCGTACGCGCTACCAACTCACCCCCAGCCCAGCCACCCGCTTCGTTAGCAGCTTGTCCGGGCTTCGTACGCTTGCCCCCAGGCCCCCGCCTCCGCGTTCGAATCCCGTACGCGCTACCAACTCATACTCTTCGCTCTCCGAGCGCTCCAAGTCCCTGAAGAACAGGCAGGTTACCGGGGTTCGAAATCCCCCGCCGTCATAGACCAGGCCTTCGGGAAACAGGACCTTCTGCATGCGCCGGCGGTGCTGGAGCGGAAACTCGCTCCACATGCGGCGCGCGTTGAGCACTACGTGCTCGGCGAACTCGAGCACGGTCTCGACATCGAGTGCGTCGAGCTCGCTGTCGTTGCGCTCGATTCGGGTGACTGTGATCTCGGCCCGCAGTCGGTCGAGCTCGCTCTTGTAGGTCTGCTCGTCAATCGCTTGTTTGTAGACGAACGCTTCCACCAGCCGCTTCTTCTGCTCCTCGAGGGTGGCAAGCTTCTGTTGCAGGATCGGCTTGATCTCTTCGAGGTGCCTCTCCCGCTCGCGCCAGACCTCCAGGACCGACTCGCGGAGAGCTTCCAGGTATTCAGGCTTGGGCTTCAAGTTGTCCAGGAGCTCGAGGAATCGCTCCTCGAGAGCTTCCTTGCGGGCACTGATGCCACGGCACTTCGGGCAGTTGTAATAGGCGTAGCGCTTTCCGGTCTTGCTGCGGGACCAGCCTCCGGTCAGTGGGTTCTCGCAGACGCCGCAACGGACAAACCGTCGCAGCGGAAAGTCCGGGTGATGGCGTCGATGGCGCTTTCCGGCGGCTTTCGAATGACGGAGGATCGCCTGGACGCGGAAGAACGTGTGCTCATCGACAATGGGCTCGAAGTCACCCACCACGTCGATGCCCCAGGCATCGTTGCGGATCTTTCCGGCGTAGAGAGGGTGTTTGAGCATGTAGCCGAAGCTCTGGAGCCCTACCTTGCCGCCTCGCTTGGTGCGAAGCCCGGAAGCGCTGAGTTGGTCGAGGACTTCTCGCTTGGTGTAAAGGCCGGAGGCGTAGAGCTCGAAGGCACGTCGAATCAGAGGTGCCCGTTCAGGGTCGGGTTCAATAGTCTTGGTGCCGTCGGGCAGGCGAGAATTCAGGTAGCCAAGCGGTGCTGGGAAGGTCCAGCGGCCGCGCTTGAGAGCCTCCTTCATTCCGAGGCTGGTCTTCTCGGCACGCAGATCGTTGTCGAACTGGGCGATCGCCGCCAGGACGCCTTCCATGAGCTTCCCCGTCGGACTCTCGTCGATCGGCTGGGAGACGGATCGGAGGGTCACACCCAGTCCGGCCAGGAAGGCCCGGATCACGAAGTGATCGTGATTGCTGCGGGCCAGGCGATCGAGGGAATAGACCACGACCACCTCGAGCCGGCCTCGATTCTTCCGACAGTGATCCATCAGCCGCTTGAGCTCGGTGCGGTCTCGGGTCTTGGCTGACTCCCCGCGCTCGACGAAGACCCGGTCGACCTTCCATCCCTGCGCTTCGCAGAACTGTGCACACGCCTTCCGCTGAGCCGGGAGGCTCAGGTTCTTCGTCTGCTCCTTGGTCGAGACCCGGCAGTAGATCACCGCGCGCATCAATTGACCTCCGCGTCTTCGCTAGCACGTGCCATGATGTCGATCACTTGATCTGTAGACAGTCTATCGGACGCCATCTGGACCAGAACTTCCGCCAGGTTATGGATCTCTCGCCGAAGTTCCCTGAGTTCCGCCTCCCCAAGGGTGCCACCGGGGTCGACGAGCTCACGGAATCGGTCGATTGAAAGCATCTGCAGGGAGTTGTTTCTTACAGGTGTAATACTCCTACAGATGTGCGAGGTGTGTCAAGTCAGATGGCTTCAGGGAGGGAGAAGGCGCTGGCGCCAGGTGTCCTGGAAGTCTTACAATTGTAGGCACAAGGGGTTCAGACGATGAGCAGCCAGGATCAAGACTCCACGCCCAAAGAGCGCCTCTCGCCCGCCGAGTGGCAGCTCATGCGCATCTGCTGGCGCCTGGGGCGAGCCAATGTCCGCCAGGTCCTGCGAGAGGACCTCAAGACCCATATTCGCGACTACCGCACCATCCTCACCTTCATGACACGGATGACGAACAAGGGTTGGCTCGAGGTGGAGAAGGAAGGGAATACCAACTACTACATCCCGGCGGTGGAGCAGAACCGAGCGCTTGAAGAGGAAATCCACCAGTTCCTCGATCAGGTCGTCGGGCCCGAGCCCGAGAATCTGGACGTGGTGGAGGAGATCCTCGCTGAGACCAAGCGATCTACTTGACTATCCAATTATGTTCCG
>Ga0316187_10006432_pt1 | contig 10109 bp, 9 predicted proteins | sample CroRivburrow1_MG_FD_204927 | JGI IMG/M metagenome (GOLD analysis project Ga0316187, IMG submission 204927) | Coastal sediment microbial communities from Maine, United States - Cross River worm burrow 1 | ecosystem: Environmental > Aquatic > Marine > Coastal > Sediment | place: USA: Maine... | reverse complement strand
CACCGATACCGAAAGCAAAGCCAGTATATTTCTCACTGTCTATTCCGACATGACGGAATACTTCGGGATGCACCATGCCACAGCCCAGCACCTCAAGCCAGCCGGTATGAGAACATACCCGGCAACCACTGCCACTGCACATTACGCAGCTGATATCGACTTCGGCAGACGGTTCGGTGAAAGGAAAAAATGAAGGCCTGAACTTCACATCAAGGTCTTTTTCAAAAAAGATTTTGAGAAATTCTGACAACACGCCTTTCAACTCAGCGAAGCTGACATTTTCATCGACAAACAAACCTTCGATCTGGTGGAACATCGGCGTATGCGTAACATCGGAGTCGCAACGATACACCCGACCAGGAGCAATGATGCGAAATGGAGGCTCATTGTCCTCCATAAAACGGACCTGAACCGGTGAGGTATGCGTCCGCAGCACGCCATTCTCTCTAAACGAACCCTGTTTAAGGTAGAAAGTATCATGCATCGCGCGAGCAGGATGGCTTGCGGGGATATTTAGCGCTTCAAAATTGTGAAAATCATCTTCAATCTCCGGCCCTTCTTCTACCGCAAAACCCATCGACACAAAAATATCTTCGAGTCTCTGCAATGTCCTGCTTACCGGATGCAGTCCACCACCAGTGCCACTCCTGCCGGGCAGTGTCACATCAATACTTTCTTCAGCGAGTTTCTGATTCAAATCAGTCTGTTCGAGGATTCCTTTACAGGTGGTAATCTTTTCCTGAACCTCGTTCTTGGCCAGGTTTACCCATTTTCCGAAATTCGGCCTTAACTCTGCCGGCAGGCTTCCAATACGTTTGAGTTGCAGGGTCAGTACACCTTTTTTTCCCAGGTAACGAACCCGTACATCATCCAGCGAAGAGAGACTTGTTGCGGCGCCGGCCTGTTCTCTAGCCTGGCTTACCAGGCCATCAAGTTCCTGGCGTATTTTGCTTTCTGAATCAGTCATTTATCTGCAGATGCCATGCACAAATAGAAAGAGGGAAAGGCGACGACCTTTCCCTCCGGATTTCATTGCGAATCCAGTGATTCGCAGCTAAATACAATCAGGAAGCGAGAGCCGCCCTGGCCTTTTCAGCAAGCGCTGAGAAAGCACCACTGTCATGAACAGCGATATCCGCCAGTACCTTGCGATCAAGGTCAATCTCAGCGCGAGACAGCCCATTCATGAAACGGCTATAGCTCATGCCGTTCAAACGTGCTGCTGCATTGATACGTGCAATCCATAGAGCGCGAAACTGGCGCTTTTTCTGTCGGCGGTCGCGATAGGCATACTGGCCTGCTTTGGCAACAGCCTGGTTGGCGACACGGAAGACGTTCTTCCTGGCACCGCGATAACCCTTGGCACGATTGAGTACTTTCTTGTGACGAGCGTGTGTCGTAACACCGCGTTTTACGCGTGGCATATTCTATCCTCCCCTGTTAGCTGAATGGCAACATCTGCTTAACAGATGCTACATCAGATTTGTTGATCGTCGCTGCGGCACGCAAATGGCGCTTACGCTTGGTCGATTTTTTAGTGAGGATATGACGACGATGGCCCTGTGAGCGTTTAAAACCGCCACTCGCTGTCTTCTTGAAGCGCTTTGCAGCGCCTCTGTTGGTTTTCATTTTAGGCATTTCTTACTCCGGTTTTTTTAAAGTACGTATAGTACGTTTAACTACATTAATACCCGCTTACCGTGAACCGTCGACGGCTTTACTGGGTTTTCCTTGGCGCCATAACCATAACCATCTGGCGCCCTTCCATTTTTGGATACTGTTCCACAACGGCCAGTTCCTTCAGATCCGCTTCTGCACGTTTAAGTAATTCCATACCCAGATGCTGATGCGCCATTTCCCTGCCACGAAAGCGCAAGGTCAATTTCACCTTGTCACCGCCTTCGAGAAACTTGGTCAGTTTTCCCAGCTTGATATTGTAATCGCCAATATCCGTGCCCGGACGAAACTTGATCTCTTTGACCGTTATTACTTTCTGCTTCTTCTTCGCCGCATGCTTGCGTTTGCTATCCTGGTACTTGAACTTACCGTAGTCCATCAAGCGACATACGGGAGGTTCAGCATTCGGGGATATTTCAACCAGATCGAGACCGGCATCAGCTGCCATATTCAGCGCTTCATCTATTGCAACTAGTCCTATCTGACCACCGTCTTCACCGACCAGGCGCACCTGTGGCACCCGAATTTGTGAATTCATACGATACTGCTTTTCACCAGCGATTGTTTTAACCCTCAGAAACAGTTTGACTCATAGTGGAAACCTCTTTGTTCATCAGATCGGCAAATGCTTCTACCGTCATCGAACCAAGGTCTTCACCCTTTTGTGTACGCACAGAAACAGCACCACCTTCCACCTCGCGGTTACCCACCACGAGAATGTACGGTATGCGCTGAATTGTGTGCTCGCGAATTTTAAAGCCGATCTTCTCATTTCTCAAGTCTGATTCGACTCTGAAACCCTGTTTTTTCAAGGTTTCTTCAACTTCTGAGACAAATTCGGCCTGATCGTCCGTAATGTTGATCACGACAGCCTGAACAGGGGCCAGCCAAAGTGGCAGCAAACCGGCAGACTCTTCGATTAAAATTCCGATAAATCGCTCCAGCGACCCCAGTATTGCACGATGCAACATTACCGGTACTTGCTTGTTGCCTTCGTGATCAATATAGCTGGCATCGAGGCGTCCAGGCATCGAGAAATCCACCTGTATGGTGCCACACTGCCAGACACGACCAATACTGTCTTTTAATGAAAATTCAATCTTGGGACCATAGAATGCCCCCTCACCCGGTTGCAGTTCCCATTCAAGATGCTTTGCATCAAGCGCCTGCTGCAGTGCAGCCTCAGCGCGGTCCCAGTCTTCGTCGTTGCCAACACGCTTGTCTGGCCGGGTTGATAGCTTGATCAGAATTTCTTCAAAGCCGAAGTCTCGATACACTTCAAATAGCAGATCAATAAAATCAGAGACCTCGTCCTGAATCTGGTCCTCCGTGCAGAAAATATGCGCATCATCCTGAACAAAATTACGCAGCCGCATTATACCGTGCAAAGTTCCTGAAGGTTCGTTGCGGTGGCAGGAACCGAACTCGGCAAGCCTTAACGGCAGCTCACGGTAACTTTTCAGCCCCTGGTTAAATATCTGGATGTGTGCAGGGCAGTTCATTGGCTTGATTGCATAATCACGATTTTCAGACGCTGTGGTAAACATGTCGTCATGAAACTTGTCCCAGTGACCCGACTTTTCCCACAATGAACGATCAATAATCTGCGGGGTGTGGACCTCCTGGTAGCTATGCTTACGTAACTGGCTGCGAATGTAGCTCTCTACGACCTGGTATATACGCCAGCCCTTGTCATGCCAGTACACCATGCCAGGGGCTTCTTCCTGCAGGTGGAATAAATCCATTTGCCTGGCCAGTTTGCGATGGTCACGCTTTTCCGCCTCTTCAAGTCGATGCAGATAGTCTTTTAGTTCTTTCTTATCTGTCCATGCTGTACCATAAATACGCTGTAGCATTTCATTGCGTGAATCACCACGCCAATAGGCTCCGGCAAGCTTCATTAGCTTGAAGGCCTTACCCAGCTTGCCGGTACTTGGCAGATGTGGTCCACGGCAGACATCGAACCAGTCGCCCTGACGGTAGATTGAAACCTCTTCACCCTGAGGAATAATGTCTTCAATGATCTCGACCTTGTAGTCCTCGCCTTTTTCAGCGAAAACTTTTATAGCCTCTTCCCTGTCAAGAACTTCGCGCTGGATGGGAAGATCACGTTTCACAATCTCGTGCATCCTTTGCTCTATTTTATTCAGATCAGCGGGTGTAAAGGCTTCGTCGCGGGCAAAATCATAATAAAAACCATCTTCAATAGCCGGACCGATTGTCACCTGGGTACCCGGAAAAAGCTCCTGCACCGCCTGTGCCATTACATGCGCTGCATCATGCCTGAAAAGCTCAAGTGCATCAGCATCACGACTGGTCACAATAGCCAGTGACGCATCATTCTGGATGATGAAACTGGCATCAACCAGTTCGCCGTCAACACGCCCTGCCAGGGTCGCTTTGGCAAGCCCTGCGCCGATATCCGCAGCAACGTGCATAACAGAAACAGGGGCTTCATAGGATCGAGTTGATCCATCTGGAAGAGTAATTACTGGCATGATAAATGACCTCGACTCAGTGGCGACCCTTACCAGAGGCCGCATGAACGGAATGAATTCCCGGTATATTAAAAGAATGATTGGTAGGCGCGAGTGGGATCGAACCACCGACCACTACCATGTCAAGGTAGTGCTCTACCACTGAGCTACGCGCCTTCAAGGCGACGCATTATGGTACAAATAACAACGACTTTCAAGCTTAAGCGACAGTCTGATCTTCATAAATAACGGCAAAACTTGTCAATTCCTGCGACCTTATAATTTGTAAATTTTGAAAGTCAACTGGCCTTCCTCAGATCGATCAGCAACGAATAAATTTATCTCATAGTGTACGACCCATCCTTCATTCAGATAATAATCAAAAATGGAATTAATGATTTGAATAATAAAATGCTGATGAGTTATTTGACAGCCTGCCGGATAGTGTATATCTGATTGAACCTGCTACATCTAGTATTGTTTATTGCAGTTGCAAGGGATACGAGGCACTGGGACTGCAAGCGGACGAGGTCCTGAACCATTCTGTATTAACGCTGCAAAAGAATGTTTCAGGGATGCCGGCCTGGGAGGAAATTGCCGAGCAAATCAGTCAGATCGAGGTATTTACATATATTGGCAGACACCTTCGCAAGAATGGCAGTGAGTCCAGTGTCGAAGTGAACACGATACCCTTTCATTACGATGGAAATGAATATTATCTTTCTGTTGCACGCAATATCACAAACAGGGTCTCGATATTGAAGCGATTGAAGAAGACGAGAAAAAACTCTGGTTTGTACTTAACGAAACCGGCGACGGTCTATGGGACTGGAGCCCGAGTAATGACACAGTTTATTTCAACTATATTTTCAGGAATTCAAGGCAAAAAAAAACGGCCCGTAAAGTTACGGACCGTTTAATCAGAAATTAAGTCTGTTTGTTACTGCTGAATTACATCAATTTCTGCGCGACGGTTTTTCGCACGACCTTCGCGTGTACCATTATCTGCAATTGGGTTTGATTCGCCTTCGCCACTGACCTGCATACGTGCGCGGTCTACACCAAGTGAGTTGGCCATATAATCTGCAACAGAATTTGCACGGCGTTCAGACAATGTCTGGTTGTATGCTTCAGGACCAGTTGAGTCTGTGTGACCAGTTACTGTGACACGAGTTGTTTGAGCTCTGATCAGCTCTTTGTATGGAGTCAGCCTGGCAACGGCATCATCAAGCATTGTTTTTGACTGTGCAGTCAGTACTGCGCTATCGAAAGCAAACTGAATATTTTCGATCACAACGCTCTCGAGGACTTCGCCAGATTCGACAACAGCAACTTCAACCATTTCTGGAGATTTCTCGACTACTACTTCCATAGAGGCATAGCCACACTCTTCCAGACGCTCGTCTGTCATATCGTATGTGCGAACGCAATCTCCGTTGCTGTCAGTTACGACTGCGCTGTCGTAATCTTTTACATAGTTATTAACCTTGTCCTCTTCTGCTTGTGCAGGCAGTGAACTGGCTACCAGTAGACCTAAAGCTGCTGCTAATAGTGTTTTTGAATGTTTCATGTGCTTCCCTTAATAATTGATATTGAACGATTGAGTTATTTTTACTTTCTACTTTCTATATTTCTATAAGTTAAAACATGACCAACTAGTATGTTACATCATGAATAATACAATGTATAAGTCTCAAAGACTATTAACAAAGCTTGCATTCCATCTTAAGAGTCAAAGCAGGTAAAACTAATGTCAACCTGCGTAAAGTAGTTAAATATTCTATTACTATCATAGAATTGGATCGATTTTAGCATGAAAACAATAGACATCAAACAATACTTCTTGACTTTTTCACTATCAGAATACTTATATTTCACGAAATATGGAACTGATATTTTATAAAAACATGTCTAAACGTGATTTATTTGTATTATGCCAATAATTGCAGGCAATTATTTCATAACCAGGATAAATGAATAATTTTTGTTAATAATGCCGCCCAAAAAGGCGGCAAAGGTAATTCAACCAGTCTGGCTGATCTCTATTTATTCATGTTATTACTCATGTAGCTTTCTTTAGTGTTACCACCTTCAACCGTGTTGAAGCCCAAACTGCTCCATGCCTGCATACCACCGCGATACCAGAGAATTTTTTCAGCGGGATAGCCCATTCCTAGTAAGGTTTTGATGTTTGCGGGCGACTGGCCACACCAGTAACCATTACAGAAAAAGATTACGCGATGTGCACCGCTAAAGTCCCAGCTGTCATCTTCTTTCTGTTTACCACCAAAGAACTCCAGGTGCTCACCCATAGTAATCTCATCTGCCCCGCCCTTGCCTATATTGATCTCTTTCCATGGAATATTGATTGCGCCCGGGATAGTGCCGCTCTTCCCGTTAATCCAGTCCGGGGTGCGTGAATCAATCAACAATGCGTCACCAGCTTTCACATGGCTCAGCAGTTCAAGTTCGCCAATGGTTTTAACACTCGGGTCAAGTGACATCGGTAATACACAGAATGGAGGACAGGGACGCGAGGTTTTCTCATAATATTTGCTGATGATCGCTGCATTATCCTGGTTTCGTTGAATTTTGACTGCCTTACCTAAGTGATTAGTCTCAACAGACATCATTTCTTTGGTGATACCTACTGGCTTTGCTGCCAGGACCTGGCTTGAGGCTAGCAGTGCAATAACTATAAAGCCGGCTGTTAGAGTCTTTGTTACATTTATCATTTTCCCTCCGGGAGTATGTTGGTGTTAATGGTTAGATTGTATTTGTTTTCTGTGAATATGAGCGGCAATTCTAGTCGCAATCGGGCTCCTCTGCCACTGTATGTGAAAGCGAAAATACAGGCTCAGCGGAGGCATTGATAATCGTCCGTGAATAGCGCCTAAATTTTAACAAATCGATTAAGCTGACAGGGTCAATAAAATAATAATGCATGGCATAGCGATGACATCTGAGTAAACCATCGATAGATCTCGAAGAAAATAAAAATATGAGACATACATGACAAAAACATGACAGGCTGTGCCATACTGCGTGAAAAAGCCAGATATACTGAATAGCTGCGGCTCCTCGCTCACCATCAGTTTACGGATGCTGCCGCCGAATGATAATAAAAACATTGATGGCAACTAAACGGACCTACTCCCACTAAGAGTGTCCACCAAGGTGGAGAATCCACCCATATATACGATGGGTAACTGTTTATGATTCACAAAAAATTCGAGGCACCGCATTGCAAGGATATTATTGACCTGATTCCTGAACCCTTCGTCATCATCAACAAACAATATCAAATCGTTGCGGCCAACAAACAATATCGTAATAAGTATGAGCTAACTGGTTCTGAAATTATTGGCGATACCTGTTATCACATTTCACATCACTCGGATGTCCCCTGCCATGAAAAAGGAGAACATTGTCCACTGAAAAGTGTTTTTGACACAGGGCGCCCGACAGAAGTCATTCATATTCACTACGATAATGACGGGGCAAAAGAACATGTTCAATTGCGCGCCCAGCCCATACTGGATGAAGATGGAAATGTGAAATACATGGCAGAGTCGATGATCTGCCTCGATGAAGTCATTAAGGCTGAGCAAATGCTGATTGGTCGTTCAAATCCAATGATACGATTAACAAGCTTGCTACAGAGAGTGGCGCCAACGCGCTCGACAGTTCTCTTAACAGGGGAAAGCGGTGCAGGGAAAGAAAAGGTTTCAGAGTATATACACCATTTTTCAAACTGCCATAAAGGACCGTTTGTTATTGTCGACTGCTCAACACTTGGCGAGCAGCTCATCGAAAGTGAACTTTTCGGGCACGAAAAAGGTTCCTTTACCGGTGCGACAGAAAAAAAGACCGGCCTGATAGAGTCTGCCAATACGGGCACCCTGTTTATCGATGAAATTGCTGAATTACCTTTACCATTACAGACAAAACTGCTGCGCTTCCTGGAAACAGGAACCTACAGGACCGTAGGCGGCACCCAATATCAACAGGTTGATGTCCGCGTCATCGCAGCGACCAATCGTAATCTACGCCAGATGGTCGCAGAAAAAAAATTCAGAAATGATCTCTACTTCCGCCTCACGGCATTCCCTGTTGAAGTCCCTCCATTACGCGAACGCAAGGATGACATACCTGCACTTGCGGAACATTTTCTATCAGACATTGAAGGCGGTTCTGCGCATATTCCATTATCCGAAGAAGTGATAGAAGAATTGTTCAAATACGACTACCCGGGCAATGTCCGCGAGTTGCGCAACATCGTGGAACGGGCAGCCATACTCGCGAACCTTGGCACCATGGGGCCTGAACATCTTATATTCGAACAGTTCACATACATCAATTCAAACTCAGAGGTCGTTAACTCGCCGCCGGAGCAGTCAGAAAAAGGTTCCCATGATAATGACGTTCTCAACAGGAGCCAGGGCAGGCACAGCAAGGACCGGATACTTAATGCACTGCAGCAGTGCAACGGCAACCGTTCAAATGCCGCCAGCATGCTGGGTGTTAGTGAAAGAACTATCTATCGCTATGTGAAAAAGCTACGTAATGAGAAAGCAGAAACCACATGACCATAAATGCCTTTAAGGTCCACGCTAGAAAAGATATTCGTCATATTGACAGGCCGGGCCAGCAGAGCAGAGAAACGCTTAGGTTCGTTTGCTCTGCTGCTCACCGCCGCTGCATTACCGAAATCAGATGAATAAACTAACATCCGCTTTCTGTGCTGTCGGCAGAAAACTGGCAGCACCTATCCAGTCATCGATCTCAGGAATAAATTCTGCCTGATCCATACTAAACAGGTCCACTGTCATCTGGCAGGCCACCAGCTTTACATCTGCTTCCAGACAAATGGAGCGCAGTTCTTCTATCGTTGCCACGCCCTTATCACGCATTGTTTTTTTCATCATGCCACTGGCCATTTTTTCAAAGCCTGGCATATTGGCCATCAGTACATTCGGTATATTCATATTCACACTGCGCAGCCAGTCAGGTCCCATTGGCATTTTCATTGGCATTGCCGGGTTGCCCAGGGGACTAATCTCCAGATCAAGGTCTTTTCTCAGTAGATTGAGCCCGTAAAAAGTAAAGAACACCGACACATCCCAACCCAGGGCAGATGCCGTCGAAGCAAGGATAAATGGTGGATATGCCATATCCAGAGTTCCTTTCGTCGCAATAATGGTCATAGATGGCACATGCTCCGCTTCACGCTGCGCCATGCGATCATCAAACCACTGGTTAAAAAGATTCCTGTCCATGACAGGATCATTCGTTTCTGCTGCTGCATTACCCATGACTATTCTCCTTTCAGCTCTTACGGATGATGAATGTAAATTCGCCGCTCTCTGCATTGTTCTCCAGTAATTCATTACCAGTCTGTTTACAGAAGGCATCGATGTCCTTGACTGAACCCGGATCAGACGAAATCAGCTGCAAGGTGTCTCCGGGTTCAAGGACGTTAAGCGCCTTCTTTGTTCTCAGAATCGGTAGTGGACAGTTCAGACCACGTGCATCAAGTGTTGCTGTTGCTTCAGTATTCATAGCATTTTCCTCAATATAAGATGACCGGTCGGTCAAGTATTAATATAAAAAAATGGACTCGAAGGTCCGCCTGCTCGAAGTTCTACCAATAGCCTCTCCAGTCAACCTGTGTTGCATAGAAATAGACTGGTCGGTCAATTTCACTGGCAAAATATTGGTATAGAGATTCATTGCTTCTCAGTGCTTACTGGTTTCGATTCGGATGGTTTTAAGTGCAGGGCCGAGGCGGTAGATTACCTCGGGGTCATTCTCTGCCTTGGCCAGCAGAATCATTCCTTCCAGATAGGCAAGCATTGCCTCAGCTGTCACTTCGCTGTTCAGCGGAGGGATAATACCCTGCTCAGCGGCGTCGTCGAGGGTATCTTTGAAGCGGTCTTTTGCAGTGGTGAAAAC
>Ga0316187_10006431_pt1 | contig 10109 bp, 9 predicted proteins | sample CroRivburrow1_MG_FD_204927 | JGI IMG/M metagenome (GOLD analysis project Ga0316187, IMG submission 204927) | Coastal sediment microbial communities from Maine, United States - Cross River worm burrow 1 | ecosystem: Environmental > Aquatic > Marine > Coastal > Sediment | place: USA: Maine... | reverse complement strand
CAGAAGCAAATCTGGTTCCTGTTACGTTTGGTAGGTCGTGATAGTGATGTTTGTTTGCGTGCCAATTCGCGTCCAGAATTTGATGCTTGGCGTTGGAATGACTACTGGTTGGATATTAATGCAGTCATTGATTTCAAGCGTGAAGTTTATACGATGGCACTGAACGAATTGGTTCGTTATCTTCCTGAGCCCAACCTTCATGCCGGAATTCGTCATAAAGCCCGTAGGTGATTTTCAATTACGCCGCACAGGATCAAGGTTCTAAATCGCTTTGTAGCATGCAGAGGTAATCATTCAAGTTATTACTTTAATGTTTACCTGTGCTGCCGAACCCCCCACTGCCGCGCTCACTTAGGGGGAAGTCCTCCACTATATTGAACTGCGCCTGCATAACCGGCACGATGACCAGCTGTGCCATGCGTTCCATCGGTACCAGCGTGAATGGTATCTGGCTGCGATTCCACAGCGAGACAAATAATTGCCCCTGATAATCGGAGTCGATCAAACCGACCAGGTTGCCTAATACGATGCCATGCTTATGCCCCAGCCCTGAGCGCGGCAGTATCATCGCTGCATAGCCCGGGTTGTTCAGGTGTATCGCGATACCGCTGGGGATGAGTTCACACTGCTTGGGTTGTACGATTATATTTTTGTCGATGCACGCACGCAGGTCTATCCCTGCCGAACCTGCGGTGGCATAGCCCGGTTGGTGGTCCTGCAAGCGAGGGTCGAGAATTTTAACGTCTACGTTGATGTGTTGCGCTTGTTCGATTTTTGTCATTTTCTGGTACCTGTGTAACGTTGAGCAATATGTTGTATCAAAAGTTTTGCCTGTGTGAATTTGTCTGTGAGCGCTAGAACATGGCTGCCGTTATCATCAAATAACGTGAGCTCAGCATCATTACTACCGATAGTCTGTTGTGCAAGGTTACCTACCAGCAGGGGCAGCTTTTTCGCGCGACGTTTTTGTTCGGCATATCCGTCAAGATTCTCGCTTTCGGCTGCAAAACCCACACAGAACGGCGGTTTGGGCAGGCAGGTCACATGTGCCAAAATGTCCGGGTTAGGCGCGAGTTCAATAGTCAGATTGTTGCCATCCTTCTTGATTTTTTGCTCGCTCGGCTTTAATGCGTGGTAGTCAGCGACCGCAGCTACGCCAATAAAAATATCACAATCGGAAACATGTTTTTTAACTGCTGCAAACATTTCCTCAGCACTTTGCACATCAACACTTTGCGCGCCTGGAGGTTTGCTCAATACCGTCGGCCCGGACACCAATACCACTTTAGCTCCCTGTTCCAGTGCAGCTTGTGCAATCGCATAACCCATTTTCCCCGAGCTGCGATTGGTGATGCCACGCACCGCATCGATTGCCTCGTAGGTTGGCCCGGCGGTGATTAAAATCTTCACTCCAGACAATTCTCTCTCCCTCCGGGGGAGGGTTCGGGTGGGAGAACTCACTTTAGTCGACGCAGTTCTCTGCAGAAAATTCGCGATGTCTCTCGCCAACGCCGTCGCTTCCAGCATCCGTCCCATACCTTCTTCACCGCAGGCTTGCACTCCGTTATCCGGCCCAAGCACCTGCACACCGTCAGCTACTATCTGTGCAATGTTGCGCTGTGTTGCCGCATTCAGCCACATCTCGTGGTTCATCGCAGGTGCCACGATTAATGGACAGTTTTTTGCCAGGCACAAGGTGGAGAGTAAATCGTCTGCCAAACCATGCGCCAGCTTGGCGATAAAGTCAGCACTCGCAGGTGCGATGATGATCGCATTTGCATCACGGCTCAGATGGATATGCGCCATGCTGTTCGGCACGCTCGCATCCCACTGGTCTGTAAATACCGGTTTGCCGGATAATCCTTGCATGGTCGTTGGCGTGATGAAGTGACAGGCCGCTTCCGTCATCACCACCTGAACTTCGATATCATTCTTGATCAGCAGGCGTGCGAGCTCAGCAGCTTTGTAGGCTGCGATGCCGCCAGTGATGCCGAGCACAATGCGTTTTTGTCGAACTTGTTCCATAATGCCGCGTATATTAACAAGAAACAGTCCATCTAGTCTGAGGTAACAATGGCAATCACTGATTGGCCTGCGGGAGAACGTCCACGCGAGAAGCTGTTGCAAAAGGGTGCAGCGGCATTGTCCGATGCCGAGCTGCTGGCAATTTTTTTGCGCACTGGTGTGGCGGGCAAGAGCGCGGTCGATCTGGCGCGGGAGCTACTCAATCGTTTCGGTAATCTCACTCAACTGGTGGGGGCTAGCCAGGCCGACTTCTGTGAAACCAAGGGAATGGGTGAGGCGAAGTTTGTGCAACTGCATGCCGCATTTGAAATGTCGCGGCGGGCGTTGAAAGAGGAAATGCAACGCGGTGATGCATTGAATTCACCAAGTGCAGTGAGTGATTATTTGCTGTTATTGCTGGGTGCAAAGCAGCAGGAAGTGTTTCTGGTGTTGTTTCTTGATACACAGCATCGTGTAATTTCTTCAGAAGAAATGTTTCATGGCACGCTCAACCAAACCAGCGTGCATCCACGCGAAGTGGTCAAACGTGCATTGGCACATAATGCCGCTGCCGTGATCCTTGCACATAACCATCCGTCCGGTGTTGCCGAACCCAGCCAGTCGGATCGCATGTTGACCGATGTGCTGAAGCAGGCGCTTGATCTGGTGGAAGTGCGGGTGCTGGATCACTTTATCGTGGCGGCGGGGCAGCCCCTTTCGTTTGCGGAAAAGGGATTGCTGTAACCTTAAATCCGCTTCGCCAATTCCGCTGCCTTGCCAATGTAGCTTTCGGGGGTTAATTGCATCAGGCGCTGTTTTTCCGCATCAGGAATTTCCAGGGTTGTGATGAAGTTTTGTAATGAAGTCTTGTTGATGCCGCCCTTGCCGCGCGTAAGTTCTTTAAGTTTGTCGTAGGCATTTTCAATGTTGTAACGGCGCATCACCGTCTGGATCGGTTCAGCAAGCACTTCCCAGCTGTTGTTCAGGTCTTCTGCCAAACGCTGCGGATTGGCTTCCAGTTTATTCAGGCCCTTGAGGCAGGATTCATAGGCAAGCAGGGTGTAGCCCAGTGCGACGCCCATGTTGCGTAATACCGTAGAGTCGGTGAGGTCACGCTGCCAACGCGAGATCGGTAGTTTTTCACTAAGATGGCGCAGCAGTGCATTGGCAAGACCGAGATTACCTTCGGAATTTTCGAAGTCTATCGGATTGACTTTATGCGGCATGGTCGATGAGCCGACTTCACCTTTGATTACCTTCTGTTTGAAATAACCCAGTGAGATGTATCCCCAGATGTCCCGGTTCAAGTCGATCAATATGGTGTTGATACGCGCATAAGTATCGAACAGTTCTGCCATGTAGTCGTGTGGCTCGATCTGGATGGTGTAGGGGTTGATCGTGATACCGCGTGCAGTGATGAAATTTTGTGCAAAGGCTTCCCAATCGACATCGGGGTAAGCTGCCAGATGAGCGTTGTAGTTGCCCACTGCACCGTTGATCTTGCCGAGTATTTCTGTTTCGGACAGGCGCTTCCGGGCACGCTGCAAGCGATACACTACATCCGCCATTTCCTTACCCAGTGTACTCGGTGTGGCGGTTTGACCATGGGTGCGGCACAGCATCGGCATGTCTGCGAGTTGATGTGCCAAATCGCGTAGCCGACTGGTGAGGACATTCAACATGGGTAACATCACTTCATCACGCGCACCCTTAAGCATCAGTGCATGACTGAGATTGTTGATGTCTTCGGAAGTGCAGGCGAAGTGGATAAATTCAAGTATTTTTGCTGTTTCCGGGTTGCCCGAAAGCTTTTCGCGCAACCAGTATTCAATCGCTTTTACATCGTGGTTAGTGGTGGCCTCGATTGTCTTGATGGCGAGCGCATCATCTTCACTGAAGTTGGTATTGAGTGCATCGAGCTGTGCAGCAGTCGCAGCCGAGAAAGGTGCAATTTCAGCAATATCCGTTTGTGCGCTGAGCGCCTTGAGCCATTCAATCTCAATCAACACACGGAAACGTATCAGACCGAATTCGCTGAAATAATTGCGCAAGACTTCTACCTTGCCGTGATAGCGACCATCAAGTGGGGATAGGGCGGTGAGTTTGGTGAGCGTTGACATGGCATTACCCTGAAACAGAAAGCGCGTATTTTACGCGAATCAGGCGTGACCCTGTTCGATGATTGCGCCACCCAGACATACCTCTCCATCGTAAATTACGACAGATTGGCCCGGTGTGACCGCCCATTGTGCTTCGTTAAACTGGATATCACATTGATCATCAGTGTGCCTGGTGAGGTGGCAGGGTGCGTCCACCTGACGATAACGTGTCTTGGCAGCATAGGGGTGATTGATTTCCGGTACGGTTCCGCTGGTCCAATGGCAATCCAATGCCGACAGGCTGGGTGCGAGCAGTGCTGGATGGTCATGTCCCTGCACCACGATCAATCGGTTATTCGCCATATCCTTGCTGGCAACGAACCATGGTTCGCCGGATGCTGCTTTGGCACCACCTATGCCCAAGCCCTGGCGCTGTCCTATGGTGTAGAACGATAGCCCGATGTGCTGGCCAACTACATTGCCTTCAGGTGTACGCATCTCTCCCGGGCAGGTGGGCAAATAGCGATTGAGGAATTCCCGGAACGGTCTTTCTCCGATGAAACAAATGCCGGTGCTGTCGCGTTTGGCGTGATTGGATAAACCGTGCTGCTCGGCAATTGAACGCACTTGAGATTTCAATATTTTGCCAAGTGGGAACATTGCGTGACTTAGTTGTTTTTGGTTCAGCCGATGCAGAAAATAACTTTGGTCTTTGCTGTCGTCGCTGGCCTTGAGCAATTGAAACTTGCCATCGACATCTCGTATTTGCGCGTAATGTCCGGTAGCGATGGTGTCTGCACCGAGCTGGATGGCATGGTCGAGAAATGCCTTGAACTTGATCTCGGAGTTGCACAGGATGTCCGGGTTGGGGGTGCGGCCAGCCTGGTATTCGCTAAGAAAATAACTGAATACCCGCTCTTTGTATTCTTTGGCGAAATTAACTGCTTCGATAGGAATGCCGATGGTGTCTGCGACGGCTACGGCATCAAGCAGGTCCTGGCGAGTTGAACAATATTCATCGTTGTCATCATCTTCCCAGTTTTTCATGAACAAGCCAATCACGTCATAACCTTGCTGTTTGAGAAGCAAGGCAGCGACAGCGGAATCCACTCCACCGGACATGCCAACCACGACTTTTTTACTCATAGTGCACCAATAGATCGAGTGGATAACGTTTGCCAGCCAGATAATCTTCAACACAGCGCAAATTCAGCGGGCTGCGATGACGGGCCTGCGTTGCACGAATTTCATCGGCTGTCAGCCACAGGGCTTGCAGGATACCCGTGTCTAACGACCGATGGGGATCGTGTCCAGTAATTTTGCCAGTAAAAGCGAAACGCAGGTAAGTAGTGTCAGATTCGGTAGCGTGCCAACGATAAATACCGAGCAGATGTTGTGGAACAAAATGATAAGCAGACTCTTCCAGAACTTCGCGCGCTACTGCAGTCAGCAACGATTCTCCAGCTTCAAGATGCCCTGCTGGCTGGTTGAAGCGTATCCCTTGAGAGGTTTCTTCCTCAACCAGCAAGAACTTTTCATCGCGCTCTATGACAGCTGCGACGGTGACATGGGGTTTCCAGATCATAATTCTATGGGATTACAAATAATATGGGCTGCTGTGACAGTATCGACGCCCGCAATAAGCTGCGAAATTACGCTTTAAGGTACTGCCAAGCAGTATTGAATGTGGTGCCGGGGGAGGGACTCGAACCCTCACGTCCTCTCAGACACCGGATTTTGAGTCCGGCGCGTCTACCAGTTCCACCACCCCGGCTAAGCGGGGCGCATTATCCCTGAAGCAGCGGCCAACATCAACTACAATTCGATCTTTGAAATATTTCCTGCCTCCGCTCATGCGTACCGATTTATTTGATTTTTCCCTGCCTGAGCAGCTGATTTCCCAGCATCCTGCCGGGGAGCGTGGCAGTAGTCGCTTGTTGTATGCCCATGATGGAAAGCTGGAAGACCGCAGCTTTGCAGAGTTGTTGCAGCTAGTCCATGCAGGTGATGTGTTGGTGTTGAATGATACCCGTGTCATCAAGGCGCGTCTAAATGGCAATCGGGAAACAGGCGGCAAGGTGGAGGTGCTGGTAGAGCGTGTGTTAAACCAGCATGAGGTGCTGGCTCAAGTGCGCGCTAGTCATTCTCCCAAGACAGGCAGTGTAATGTACTTGGCGGACAAGCTGAAGGTAATGGTGCTGGGGCGTCAGGGTGAATTCTTTCACCTGTGCTTCGAACACGATAACGATGTGTATGCCTTGCTTGAAAAACATGGGCAGCTACCGTTGCCGCCATATATCACGCATACCCCCGATGAAGTAGATGAAAAACGATACCAGACTGTTTTTGCACGCTATGCAGGTGCGGTTGCAGCTCCGACAGCAGGCTTGCATTTTGATGATGCCTTACTGCAAGCATTGCATGATAAAGGTGTGAAAGTTGTACATGTCACGCTGCACGTCGGGGCAGGTACATTCCAGCCGGTACGTGTCGAACATGTCCAGGAACATGCCATGCATAGTGAGCGTTACGCTATTTCTCAGGAAACGGCCGATGTGATCAATCAGGCAAAAATAGCGGGTGGACGGATCATTTCTGTTGGAACCACCAGCCTGAGGGCGCTGGAAAGTGCTGTTGTGAATGGTGAGTTGGTTGCTGGAGAAAGAGAGACGCAAATTTTCATTACGCCGGGTTATCGTTTTCAAGTAGTGGATGTATTGCTGACCAATTTCCATTTGCCAAGATCTACGCTTTTGATGCTGGTGTGCTCATTTGGTGGAATGAATAATATGTTGGACGCATACCGTCATGCAGTGGAGAAAGAGTATCGCTTTTTCAGCTATGGTGATGCGATGCTCATTAAACGTAAGGATAACTAAAGGGCAACAATGGAATTTTCTTTACTCAAAACTTCCGGTGCAGCACGGCGAGGACAGTTGACGTTGGCTCACGGTGTAGTGGAAACACCTGCTTTTATGCCGGTAGGTACCTATGGCACGGTCAAGGCGATGAGTCCTGCCGAACTGCGGGAGATCAATGCACATATCGTGTTAGGGAACACTTTTCATCTATGGTTGCGGCCCGGACTGGAAGTGATAGAGGCGCATGGAGGCCTGCATCGTTTCATGGGTTGGGATGGCCCGATATTGACCGATTCAGGCGGATTTCAGGTATTCAGTCTGGGCGAGTTGCGCAAGATCACTGAAGAAGGTGTGCACTTTCAGTCACCGGTGAATGGTGACAAACTGTTCCTTACACCTGAAGAATCCATGCGTATCCAACGCGTATTGAATTCGGATATCGTGATGGTCTTTGATGAATGCACGCCACACCCGGCAACTAAAATTGAGGCAGCAGAGTCGATGCGTATGTCTTTGCGCTGGGCTGCACGTTCCAAAACTGCGCATGAGGGAAATCCCAATGCGCTGTTCGGTATCGTGCAGGGCGGGATGTTTGAGAGTTTGCGTGATGAATCACTGGCCGGGCTGGTTGATACTGGTTTTGATGGTTATGCCATTGGTGGATTGTCGGTGGGTGAGCCCAAGGAGGATATGTTGCGCATACTTGCACACACAGCGCCTCAGCTACCCCAGGATAAGCCGCGTTACCTGATGGGCGTGGGTACACCGGAAGATATCGTCGCGGCTGTAACCCAAGGCATAGACATGTTCGATTGTGTGATGCCGACCCGAAATGCACGTAACGGGATGTTGTTCACACGCCTTGGGGATATTAAAATCAAAAATGCTCAATACAGGATGGACATGCGACCACTGGACGAACAGTGTGAATGTTATACCTGTCGTAACTTTACCCGTGCTTATCTTCATCACCTCCATCGTATCGGCGAAATACTGGGAGCACGGCTGAACACGATACATAATCTATTTTATTACCAGCAATTGATGGGCAACATCCGTCAGGCTATCGAAGTTGATGCATTTTCCGACTTTGCAACACGTTTTCATGGCATGCGTACAGGCAATTTATTGTAAACATAGACGAATTAGGACCAGGCTGCGTGAAAAATATTGATTTGTCGCTTATGCGAATCGGCTTGATTGGCATGATAGAATGCGCGCCTTTGATTTTGACCATCTGTTAATTGGAGAGACTATGACTTCTATAAGCGAAATATTCATCAGTAATGCATATGCCGAAGGTGCTGCAGGGGCATCGGGTGGCGGTATTATGGATTTTTTGCCGTTGATCGCTTTGGTGGCAGTATTTTATTTCTTGATTCTGCGTCCACAGAGCAAGCGTGCCAAGGATCATAAAACCATGATCGAGGCGTTGCAACGCGGTGATGAGGTAGTGACGATGGGTGGTGAAGTAGGGAATGTCAGCAAAGTGTATGATCAATATGTCGGGGTGGAAATTGCTGAAAACCTTGTGGTGATCGTGCAGAAAAGCTCAGTTCAAAGTGTGTTACCCAAGGGAACCATTAAAGCTATTAAGTAAGACGGTAGTATGTGTGTGGTCTGAGCGTTGGAGCTCGTCTGATCCCCATATGCATGTACCAATGTAAAGCGCATTAATCTAGAGGTTGTTATGAATCAATATCCCATGTGGAAGTATTTGCTGATTTTGGCTGTGTTGCTGGCTGGTTTGATTTACACCTTGCCAAATTTTTACGGTGAGTCACCTGCTGTGCAGATTTCTCCGTTACGAACAAATTTAAAGGCGGATACTGCACTGCTGGAGCGAGTGGAAAACATTCTGAATACAGCCAATCTCACTAAGCAACAGATGGAATTGAGCGGTAATAGTGTAAAAGTGCGCTTTGCAGATACTGATACACAGCTGAAAGCAAAAGATGTGCTGCAAAGTCAGTTGGGCGAAGACTATGTGGCTGCACTTAATCTATTGTCTCGTTCACCGAGTTGGCTGACCAAGCTTAATGCTTTGCCAATGTATCTTGGTTTGGATTTGCGTGGTGGCGTACACTTTTTGATGCAAGTGGATATGAAGGCAGCTTTGAAAAAGGCATTGGATGCGGCTACTGGTGATATTCGCAGTGCTTTGCGTGAACAAAATATTCCCTATGCGGGCGTGACACGTGACGGGAATGTTCTGGAGATTAAATTTCGTGATGTTGAAGCGCGAAGTGCAGGTGATGAGGAAATAAAATCGCGTTTTACGGACTATGTGATCAACGATCTGGACGAGGGCGGTGCATATTTACTGCGTGTTGCGCTTAAGCCAGAAGCGGAAAAACGGATACAGGATGCGGCCGTTCAACAAAATCTGGTTACGCTGCGTAACCGGGTAAATGAACTGGGTGTTGCTGAGCCGGTGATTCAACAACAGGGCTCGGATCGTGTCGTGGTGCAACTGCCGGGTGTGCAGGATACTGCACGTGCCAAGGACATATTGGGGCGTACTGCTACGCTTGAGGTGCGTATGGTTGATGAGACGCGTCAGGCTGTTCCAGGTGGTGTCGCACCGTTCGGCACCGAAATGTTTCGAGATCGTGACGGTGGCGTATTATTGGTGAAGAAGCAGGTGATACTTACTGGTGAGCGCATCAACGATGCACAACCCGGGTTTGATGAAAATAATAATGCTGCAGTACATATCAATCTGGACGGTGTTGGTGGACGACTGTTCAAAGAGGCGACGCGCGAAAATGTTGGTAAGCGTATGGCGATCATTCTTTTTGAAAAAGGTAAAGGTGAGATCGTTACTGCACCGGTTATCCGAGAGGAGATCGGTGGTGGTCGTGTGCAGATTACTGGTGATATGAATACTGTTGAAGCGCAAGATACGGCATTGTTGTTGCGTGCTGGTGCATTAGCTGCGCCTATGGAGATAATCGAGGAACGTACCGTAGGGCCAAGTTTAGGTGCCGACAATATCAGTCGTGGCTTTGATTCCACGAAAATTGGTTTCCTTATGGTTGCCGCATTCATGATTGTGTACTACTTGATGTTCGGCACGATTTCGGTGTTGGCGCTCGGGGCAAATTTGCTGCTGTTGGTAGCGTTATTGTCGATGTTGCAGGCG
>Ga0316187_10006430_pt1 | contig 10110 bp, 10 predicted proteins | sample CroRivburrow1_MG_FD_204927 | JGI IMG/M metagenome (GOLD analysis project Ga0316187, IMG submission 204927) | Coastal sediment microbial communities from Maine, United States - Cross River worm burrow 1 | ecosystem: Environmental > Aquatic > Marine > Coastal > Sediment | place: USA: Maine... | reverse complement strand
GCCGGTGAAATCGGTGCGTTCGTCCTCTCCAGGTTCGATTGTCATCAACAATACCGGCAGGGCCAGGTAGTCCAGTCCGAGTTCATTGCGAATGGCCTGGATCAGTTCGAAACCGTGCATATTACCGCTCAGGGTTAGATCGGTGACCATGACGTCCATGCTGCAGCTGCCATGCTCCTTGATGTCATTTTTCAGAAATTCGAGTGCTTCGGGCGCTTCCTTGAAATGTTTATACTCGACGCCGTTCTTTTGCAGGATGGTGGTGGTGATTGCTGTTGATGTGGCGCTCTTGTCGACGTACAGAATCTTGACCGGCAAATCGTTATGACTACCGAGAAAATTGAGAATAAAGTTGACCAGCGATTTGTGTCCCTCGGCCTTGTCGATATAGGCTGTTACCGCCTCGTTATCGCCTAAATCCGTACCCGTAATTCGAGTGTCAGTATCCCCCGACACAACGAAAATCGCGGTGTCCTTGTTCTTCGGTGTCTGTCGAATCTCGTCGATGAGTTTATAGCCGTCGGTATCGGGCAGATTGATGCCGGTTGTGATTACTTCAAAATCGAAGCGCCTGACCGCGGTCATGGCTTCACGTCCGCTACTGCAGGCAATAATGTCCAGGTCTGGCGCCTTGTCTGAAATTTCCTTGAACAAGATCGTGCGGGTTGCATCTGAAGAATCGATTATCAGTAGACGGCGTTTTCCGAGCATTTGCTATGAGGTCAGGTTGGCTCTATCTGATTCAGATGGCGGGCCACAGCGATCCAGGAGCCGGCGAGGCCGAGCAGGGTGCTCGACGCAATCAGAACGATAAAGTCTTGAAACGAAAATGTAATTAAATTCATGTCAGACTTATATAGCAGATTTAAACGTGCAAGGGGGCCTGAAATCGCGAGATAACCGATTTCCACGATCAACCAGGAGATGATGCCACCGAGCAACCCGTACCAGATGCCCCCGTAGAGAAAGGGCCTGCGAATAAACGCGTCGGTCGCGCCGATGAGCTTGGTGACAATGATCTCCTGGTAGCGATTTTGAATGTCGAGGCGAATCGTATTGCCGATGATCAAAAGGACGGCGAAGGCGAACAGAATTGTGATGATAGTGACCGAACGTTTGGCAATCTCGATGATCGTGTAAAGTCGTTCCAGCCACTCGGTATCGAGTTTCGCGATTTTGACCTCGGGTATTGCCTGCAGGCGGTTCTGCAGACTGCGCACGGTAAAGGTTTCCGCTTTATCAGGTTCGACGACGATGGTGTGTGGCAACGGGTTGCTGCTCAGCGTATCGATGCTTTTGCCAAACCCTGAATCGCGGCGGAACTCTTCCAGCGACTGTTCGCGCGAAATAAAACGGGTTGTGGCGACGTTATCCATGCCTGCTATGTCTTTTTCAAGTTTACGCGCCTGTTTTTCGCTGGTGCCAAGATCGAGATAAAGGCTGATCTGTGTGCTGGAGCGGAAGTCTCCGGAGAGCGCATCGATATTCTTGAGAAAAAGGTAGAAGCCACCCGGTAGCGACAGCGTGATGCCGATGACGGCAACGGTCATGATTGTGGTTGTCGGAGCATGATATATCTTGCCGAGACTGAAAATCAGCGATTGCAGATGATGCAACAGATAGGCCGAAATCTGGTTGGTCGTCGGTGGCTTGCGACGCCTGACGTTGTTACGAGCCATAATGATCCCCGCTATCGTATTGATCGAGGTCATTGAGAATCAGCTCTCCCGCGTTCAAGGTCAGGCGGGGTTTGTCGAGTTCCTCGATGAGACGCAGGTCATGACTGGCGACCAGTACGGTAACGCCGACCTGATTGAAATCGACAAAAATCTGCATGATCTCACGTGACAGCACCGGATCGAGGTTGCCAGTCGGCTCATCGGCCAGCAACAGCATGGGTTTATGTACCACGGCCCGTGCGATACCAACGCGTTGCTGCTCACCGCCTGAAAGAGTAATGGGCAGCGACTTTTCCTTGTGCAGGAGGCCGACTTTATCCAGCGCTGCGCGCGTACGTTTGGCGATTTCCTGTGGTCGATACCCCTGAATCTGCAATGGTAGCGCGACGTTTTCAAAAACCGGACGATCAAAAAGCAGCTGATGATCCTGAAAGATGATGCCGATATTACGGCGTAGAAAGGGAATGCGCTGGCGCGATAAATTGTTGAGATTGATTCTATTCAACAGGGCCTGGCCGCGCGTGGGTTTCTCAATCATCGCGATAATCTTTAACAGCGTGCTCTTACCCGCACCGGAGTGCCCGGTTATAAAAGCCATCTGGCCATCGTTGAGTTGCAATGACACGTTACTGAGCGCCTGGAAGCCGCTTTCGTAACGTTTGGTGACATTGTGGAATTCAATCATAGCTGCGGGCCAGTCTCAGGCGTCGGCCAGCAGGGCATCCACGAACTCCTCGTGATCGAAGGGACGCAGGTCATCGACCGTCTCGCCAACACCGATGAAGCGAATCGGAGTCTGTAATTGCTCTGCCACGCTGAAAATCATACCGCCCCTGGCGGTTCCGTCGAGCTTGGTTAATACCAGTCCGGTTATGCCCACAGTGTCACGGAAATGGCTGGCCTGCACCAGCGCGTTCTGCCCGGTCACGGCATCGAGTACCAGTAACGTTTCGTGCGGGGCCTCGGGATCGAGTTTGGCCATCACACGTTTTATTTTCTCCAGTTCATCCATCAGGCCCATCTGCGTATGTAATCGCCCCGCGGTGTCCGCAATCAGCACGTCGATACCCCGGGCTTTTGCCGATTGCAACGCATCAAAGATAACCGATGCCGAGTCTGCCCCCTGGCCTTGCTTGATAACGGGCAGTTCGAGACGATCTCCCCAGGTTTGCAATTGTTCCACGGCGGCGGCGCGAAAGGTGTCACCGGCGGCCAGCATCACTTTGAGACCCTGGTTTTTGAACTGCTGCGCAAGCTTACCCACTGTTGTGGTTTTGCCGGCACCGTTAACACCAACCATCAGGATGACAAAAGGTTTTTTTGCGAGATCCAGTTGCAAAGGTATCGCGCAGGGTGCAAGTATTTCGGACATGGTGGTTTTGAGCGCGCCCATCAGGCTTTCACTATCGCTGAGTTGTTTGCGCTTTAACGATTCTGCCAACTTCGAGGTAATTTTTTGAGTGGCCTGCATGCCCACGTCCGCCATCAGCAGCTGGTCCTCGAGCTGTTCCAGCAGTTCGTCATCGATCTGCTTCTTGCCGAGCAACAGATCGGCAAGGCCACTGGACAGATTCTCCCTGGTTTTAGACAGGCGCTGACGTAACGAGGCGAATAGTCCGGTCGCTTCTTCAGTGTCGTCTTTGCGGGCAGATTTAAATCCGAACATCATTTTTCCGGGAATCAGAATTCAGGCACAATATGCTAACAGAAAGCGATTCCAACTGTGTACTTTCAACCCCATAACCCAGCGACTAAATACTCGAAGCGCAAAGGCGGCGCAACTTATGAAATCTCAAATCCGCATTATTGGTGGTCGCTGGCGTGGGAGGAAACTCGACGTGGTCGATGCGCCGGGATTACGCCCGACGCCGGACCGGATTCGGGAGACGCTGTTTAACTGGCTGGCGCAGGGTTGTCGTGATGCCTGTGTCCTCGATTGTTTTGCGGGTAGTGGTGCGCTCGGACTTGAAGCCCTGTCACGAGGTGCAGCTAAGCTCGTCGCCATCGAGCGCCAGAAACAGGCCGCTGCCGGGTTGCGCGCCGAGGCAAAACGTCTGCAGAGCGACGCTGTCGAGGTCCTGGAGGGTGATGCCCTGCAGTTAATCGGCCGTTTGCGCCAGGGTTTTGATATTGTGTTTGTCGATCCACCCTATGCCGAACCAGAGCTGCGTCAGCAGATTTTTGCAAAGCTTGAGTCCGCAGACTGCCTGAACCCCGGCGCTGTGCTCTATTTCGAGTGGCCGGCCTCCGAGTCCTTTACGCTACCGTCGCCGGCGCTGCGGTGGTTGAAGCAGAAAAGCGCTGGCCGCGTCAATTACGCTATAGCCGAATGGCAGGGAAGCGGATAGAATTCGCCGATTGATACCCCGGTCCCGATTCCGGGCACACTGAGGTAACCCATGGCAGGTATTGCGATTTATCCGGGCACGTTCGATCCAGTCACTCGTGGACACATCGATGTCGTCGAGCGCGCCCTGAAAATGTTTGATCGTGTGGTCATCGGCGTTGCCGACAGCCCTGCCAAGCAGCCCTTCTTTAATCTCGATGAACGGCTGGACATGCTGCAAACGGTTTTTGCTGGCAAGGAAAATGTGTTGGTGAAGCCCTTCTCGGGACTGCTCATCGATTTTGCACGCGATTGCAACGCCGGTATTATCGTGCGTGGTTTGCGGGCAATCTCCGATTTTGAGTATGAAGTGCAGCTGGCGGGCATGAACCGTTCGCTGGCGCCGGAAATCGAAACGGTGTTTTTGACCGCGGCGCAAAGCTACGCTTTCGTTTCTTCCAGCCTGGTGCGCGAAATCGCTCGACTCGATGGTGATGTGTCAGAATTCCTGCATCCCGAGATTCTGGCGCGGCTGACGACTAAATTGAAGGCCTGCAAGTGACATTGGCAGGGGAGAAGTAAAGATGGCTTTGATGATTACCGATGAATGCATCAACTGTGATGTTTGCGAGCCGGAGTGCCCGAACGATGCGATTTCACCGGGTGAGGAATTTTACGAGATCGACCCGATGCTGTGCACCGAATGCGTCGGCCACTTCGAAACCTCGCAGTGCGTTGAGGTTTGTCCGGTCGACTGTATTCCGTTTAATCCACAATACCCGGAAACACAGGATCAGTTGTTGGTGAAGTATCGCTTGCTGACCGGCGACGAATAATACTGATAGCGGCTGCCCCTGCACCCTTCCCGTGCAGCTCGTCAATACCCGCCGACTGCGCCCTCGCTGCGGTTGTCGAAGCTCGCTTCCAGGTAGCCCTTGTCGTTCAGGCGCACCGCCTTGATTCGGCCGAGGTAAGACGGACGCTGCTCGACGGTTTCGTGACCGCGTTGCTGCAGCCCTTTCACTACCTCCGGGGAAAACTTGTACTCGTCCATGTACAGCTTGTTCGGCAGGAACTGATGATGCACTCGTGGGAACTGCACAGCGCGATCGATATCCAGTCCGCTGACCAGTACGCGATAGATAGTCTGGATCACACTACTGATGATTCTGGGACCCCCGGCCGCACCCAGGGTCATTACGATGCGGCCATCCTTCTCGACCAGTGTCGGACTCATTGAACTGAGCGGCCTCTTGCCGGGTTGCACGCGGTTGCCGAAACCTTGCAGCAGGCCGTAGCCGTTGGGTTCGCCGGGGCGGGTAGTGAAGTCATCCATTTCGTTGTTCAGCGATATGCCATATTTTTCGGAAACAACGCCGGAGCCATAGGTGCCGTTCAGCGTGACGGTCAGGCTGATGGCGTTACCCTCGGCGTCGAGGATGGAAAACTGGGTGGTTTCAGTAGATTCGGCTATCGACTTATCGACCAATGGTGCTAGTTGTACCGCCTTGTTGAGGTCGATGCTTTGCGCCATCTTGTCGAGGTAGGATTGCGACAGTATTAGCTCAAAGGGGTTGCTATGGAAGTCCGGATCACCCAGCAGAGCGCGCCCCCTGAAGGAGCGGTTCAATACTTCCGCCATTAAATGCAACTCATCGATTCCGAGCAGTGCCTGGCGTTCAATATCAATTCGCTCGAACAGTTCGAACGCGGTCTTGATCACCGCACCACCGCTGCTAGGAGGGGGCATCATGTAGAGCTTATGTCCCTTGAAGCTGGTCTCCAGCGGCTTCAGCCAGCGCACCCGGTAGTTGGCCAGATCCGCCTCGGTGATGACGCCACCGTTAGCCTGTACCGTGTCCGCGATATCCTTGGCGACAGCTCCGCGATAAAAGCCTTCCGGGCCCTCGTCACGGTAGAGCAGTAGCGCACGGGCCAACGCCGGTTGCCTGAGCGTTTCGCCCGGCAGATAGGGCTGTTGTGGTGACTTATAAAAATGTCTTAAACCGGCAGGATTGAGGCGGTCTTTCTGGGATTCCGCATAACGCGATTCGGTCCCGGAAAACTCGATACCATCCTCGGCAAGTCGCAGGGCCGTCTCAAACAGGGTCGACCACTCCAGCTTGCCGTACTTTTGGTGCATCGCCCAGAGTCCTGCCGCGACGCCGGGTACACCAACGGCGGTACCTCCGTTCCAGGAAGCGTCTTTATCGCGATCAACATAGAAATCAGGTGAGGTGGCCGCCGGAGCCGCTTCCCTGAAGTCCAGCACATCGACACCTTGTCCCATGCTGAGCAGAGCGAAACCGCCGCCACCGAGCGAGGCATTCGATGGATTGGTTACCGTCAGCGCAAGTCCCACCGCCACGGCCACGTCAATCAGGTTGCCACCTCTGGCATAGGCCGCTTTACCCGCATCGACGGCGTAGACAGACGGTGCGGAAATCATGATTTTGGTACCTTCGCCCGGTACCGCCTGTGCGCTTGTCCCGAACGTCAGGGAACAGATCAGTGCGAACAGGAGGGATAGTAAGCGGATTGGCTTTTTAATTGACATGGCGCGCTCTCCTGATGAGCGGATAGTTAAACCGGGGTTTTGGATAATGCAACTGGATAGTACAACCTGGCTGAGCAGGCCCGGTTCTGATCATTGACTGATTCAGTCGGTCTCACAGTTGCGCATTGTTAATCAGCATAGCCGGGCATGTCACGATCGAGTACACGCTTCATTGCATCGAAATACAATTCGTCGCGTCGACCGCGGTGACGGTCATGCTCGTCCGGAGCCTGCACCTGATCGATCACTGGCTGTGAAATCGGCAGCAATTTCTGACCGGTGCTCATCGCGCGTATCTGCGCACGACATACTCGCTCCAGCATGTGCAGCATGCGGCTTGCCTTGGCAATCGTATCGACGGCGACCAGTACACCATGATTGCGCATAAAAACGACCTGCTTGTCGCCAATGAGGGCGGCGAGTCGCTCGCCTTCTTCAAGGGTATCGGCGGTGCCATAGTAATGGTCGTCATAGGCGATGCGACCATCGAAGAATGCTGAGGTCTGGCAGGCCGGGATCAAACGATTATCCTCGAGCATGTTGAGCGCCAGTGCCCAGTTCTGGTGCGTGTGAAACACTACGCGTCGGCCGGTAACGCGATGAATAGGGGCGTGAATGCACTGCGCCGAGAGTTCGACCACGCCGTCTCCCTCGAGCGTCTCGCCCGCTTCGTTGAACACCATCAAGTCGCTGGCACGGGCTTCAGACCAGTGCAGACCGAAAGGCAACACCAGGTAGCGATCGTCGTAGTCAGGCACGGTAACGGTGAAATGATTGTCAATGCCTTCTTCGAGTTCGTGATAAACCGCGAGCCTGAGCGATGCCGCCAGATCGATACGGGCCTGAGAGCGCGCTTCGACACTTTTGTTGATCGCATGGATGGACATCGAAGTTAACCGGTTAATCAAGACTGGGCGATAATAATCCAATTTCAGTTCGAGAGAAACCGGCATTGCAGGGATATGATTACCAATTCGAGCGTCACAGACACCCCATTGTCGCGAGGTTACTGGCGTGTGGACGCCAGGACAGAAGCCCAGAAAAAGCTGTTTGCCTCAGGTCTGGCAGAGCGGACAGTAATAACTGGAGCGTTGCCCCTGAACCAGATGGCGCACAGGTTTACCGCAGGTATGGCAGGGCCCTTTGTTGGCATAGACCTGTAAAGCGTGGCGGAAATAGCCCGGTTTGCCATCGACCTGGGTGAAATCCTGTAAGGTGGTGCCGCCTTTGGCTATGGCCGCGGTCAGCGTGGCGCGAATCGCCTCTACCAGTCTGGCAATGCGTATCTTGCTGATCTTTCCGGCAGCGCGGGTCGGGCGAATGCCGGCCAGGAAAAGAGCTTCGCTGGCGTAGATGTTACCGACGCCGACCACGATATGACTATTCATGATAAAGGTTTTGATGGCAGCACTGCGTCCGCGACAGCGACCATATAGATAGTCTGCATTGAACTCATCTGCCAGAGGCTCGGGGCCCAGTGGCTGCAACAGCCGATGCTGCAGCGGATCCTCGTCACAGTAGAGTAGTGCGCCAAAACGCCGTGGATCTCTAAACTTCAGCGACTGACCATTGCCAAGCTCAAACTCAATGTGTTCGTGGTTAGCGGCGGGTGAACCGGTCGGCAGCACGCGCATGCTGCCGGACATGCCAAGGTGCCAGATCAGGCTGCCCTGATCCAGCGTCATCAACAGGTACTTGGCACGGCGAGAGACGCCCGTAATTCGGCTACCGGCGAGGCCAGCAACCTGCGGGCTCACCGGCCAGCGCAGCCGTGATTCGCGCACTAAAACCCGCTCGATAAGCTGTCCCGAGACGTGCGGTGCTATGCCGCGACAGGTGGTTTCGACTTCGGGTAATTCTGGCATCGGCGCAGTTTAGCCCTGCCGGTTGGCGCGGGCCAGCATAATACTCGCTGCCAGCAGCGGTGGCCTGGGGCCATCGCCAACGAGCCACAGGGCTGGTCGGCCCACAAGTGATCGACAACCTGGGTTAGCTTTCACTGGCATCGGCGCTTAGCGTGATTAACTGGTCGCGATAGTCCCGGCGGAAATGATACTGCAGGCCGAGGTTCGGGTGCGCGATGACGATCTCGGGGTCCTCTGACATCAGCAGGAATTCGATCACTTCCCCATCCGCCAGCTCGATTTCGATGAGCTGACGAGGGGGGAGCTCAAGATCAAGGTTGCTGATACGAGTGGCCTGCAGATCTCGCCAGTTGTCGACCAGCCTGAGCAGGCTGGCCTGTGAGAATTCAATGGCCTGGTTCGAACGCCAAAGGTTATTTTCATCGAGACGGAGTTCCAGATCAGGCAGGCGCAGAGAGACGATTCCCTGGTGCCCGGGCAGTAAGCGGCGATCGACCAGGCCGGCGAGACCCTGATTGACGAACACCAGGTGTACGTCGGGCAGCAGGTAGAGCTTGTCTTCCAGCATGGCATAGCGGCGTTCGCCGATATTGTTGGTCGCGCCGAATAATAGCGGGATGCCGTTGAAGCGCATGCTCGCTTTCGGCTGTTGCAGCCCGAGGGCTGCCAGATCGACGTCAGCGATGTCTGAAAGTGCATCTGCTTCGATCTTGAGTATGCTCAGCAGGCGACGGACGTTGTTTTCCTGAGCCGGCCAGTTGATCGGCGACTCGATATTCCAGCCATTGCTACCTCGTTGCAGGCGTAGCTGCAAATCACCCGTCTCAATTTCGATAGTGTCTACTTCATCCGCTGTGAGTTGACTGATGGTCGGCTTCTTTTCTACTGTGTCACCCGGTTCGAAAAAGGCGCCGGCGAAGGCTAATCCAATGATCAGAGCGACGAGCAGGGCGTTGACAATCCAGCGTTTCGACAACACTAACGTTTGCGCCGTTTGAGCCAGATACGCAGGCCGCTGATCAACAGGCCCACAGGTAGCAGTAGCAGGAAGAAGACGGCGATCGCAAGTTGTTCGTTGGTCGATAATTCGAGACGGGTATCGGGCGCGGGTCGCGGGCTGATAGAGATCAACCGATCATCGTGACTCAACCAGTTTATAAGGTTGATGCCGATATCGAGATTGCTGCCATTGCCCAGATAACTGTTGGCAAGAAAATCGGCATCGCCGACGATGACGACGCGTTGCTCGAACAGCTGACCGTCAGCGTCATGCTGGCTGCGCGCCAGGCTCATGCCGATGGTTAGTGGTCCTGAAATCTCGTCATCGTTATCGCCCTTGTATATATCACCATCCATGTCACCGGTTTCGTTCCAGCTGCGGATATCGGATTGCAGAAAATTCTGCCGTTGCCAGTTCTCGTCGCCGTAGAACTCGATGCCCTGGGCTTTCGGGAAAAGCGACAGGCTGCTGAGATTATTGGTTATGGGGTGGCGCGGATAGTCGCCAATGAGGACAAAGTCGATGCGCTCCAACCCCATTAACTGGGTATTCGGATCAGCAATTATGCCGGGCACGAAACCGCTCGCCAGGCTCTCCCCGAGCATTTCCAGTCCGTCCACGGCCTGCTCGGGATCGGCAAACCAGAGAAAGTTGCCACCGCCGTCGATGTACTCCTGCAGCAG
>Ga0316187_10006429_pt1 | contig 10111 bp, 10 predicted proteins | sample CroRivburrow1_MG_FD_204927 | JGI IMG/M metagenome (GOLD analysis project Ga0316187, IMG submission 204927) | Coastal sediment microbial communities from Maine, United States - Cross River worm burrow 1 | ecosystem: Environmental > Aquatic > Marine > Coastal > Sediment | place: USA: Maine... | reverse complement strand
CAGGATATGAACAGAAATGTTAAGATCAGGATTGGATATGTATATTTTATAAACTTCATAACACTATATCAGGCTTTTTTCAATGCAATGATATACAATAAACCCGAAAAATGATATTTAATTCAAAGTGTAGGAGGACTGAAACATTAAGAATGAATTTACTAATTTTACAATGCAAACTAAATAATATATTTATGCCTTTCACTTTACAAATCGGTGAAAATGCACCCGAATTCAACTTGCAATCAACAGATGGAAAGAGTTATTCGCTTTCCAGCTTCAGGGATGCTGAATATCTTGTCATTTTCTTTACCTGTAATCATTGTCCATATGTATTAGGCTCTGATGAGATAACCAGGGTAACGGCCTTAAAATTTGCTGATAAAGGAGTAGTTTTCGTAGGTATAAACAGCAACAGTCCAAATACTTACCAGGATGACGATTTTGATCATATGGTCAAGAGGATGGACGAGCAAAATTTTCCCTGGAAATATCTTTATGACAGTACACAGGAGATCGCCTTGAAATATGGTGCATTGCGCACGCCGCATTTTTACGTGTTCGATCAGGAGAGGAAACTGGTGTATACCGGAAGGGGTGTAGACAGTCCGAGGGACACCAGCAGAATGACCGTGAATGACCTGGAAAATGTTCTTGATAAACTGACTTCCGGAAAGGCTATATCTGTGCCTGTGACAAATCCAATTGGGTGTAATGTGAAGTGGGAAGGAAAGGATGCGCACTGGATGCCGGCCGAGGCTTGCGATCTGGTATAAATATTTTACTTTGGTAACAAATAATTTGTTAATTTAGCGGGGTAATTTTTTTGCGTTCGTGGTGAAACAGGTAGACACGCTGTCTTCAGGAGGCAGTGCCTTCGGGTGTGGGGGTTCGACTCCCCCCGAACGCACTTTTTTATTGATTACTTATCGAATTGATTGTCTCAATCTTGTTGTTTACCTGCTCAATAAATTCATGTAAGTAAACGGGAACCTGCCTATTATCCTGATCAATGATCCAATACCTGCGGATATCTTTTGTCTTGTATTCAATGTACAACCCACCTCCATCCGCACAGTCCGGACAACCAAAAACCGTATCCGATTCACTTAAGATGCGGGTTGGAAAATAATCCAGAAGATCTTTTACCGGTTCATAATAATTGTTTTCCAGTTCCTGAAAAGAAGCATCGTAAAATTCATTGTGCTTTGGATAGTCTTGGTTCGTATCTATAAATAACCTGTTGCTTTCCAACTTGTAGATTTGTATACACTGGTCTCCAAGACAAAATCCATAAAAATGTCCGAAGATGAGATATTCTGCGGGATCTGCCATTTCTTCATCACTGCAGGAGAAAAACAGGAACAGTATTAATATCGATAACAGGTAATTATGAATTCTATTCATATTAAATAGTCTTAATTTCTAAATAAAGACCTTTAATAAGGTAAATCCGTTGGAATCTGATATCAAAGTAAAAAAAGATTAGATATTTTTTTATTGTTCTTTATTCGATGAAACAATTTATTTACTTTCATATCGAAAACAGCTGTCTTTGGATTGAAGCTATTGATACCGTGAAACATAATACATGAAGATAATGCGTTCTAATAATACAGTTTTTTATAAAAGGTTAAGCTTCGTTTGGGGTATTTCTATACTTCTTAGCTTGTCAGCCTGCCACGATAATAAAGCCCCTGATCAGGAAGTAAGTAAAATAAAAGAAAGCCTTCTTGATCAATATGTCTATAAACCAGATCCAAATTATCACTTTGAGATAGCCTATCAGGGGAAGAAAGAAGGATATACGTTTTATGTGCTGAAAATGATTTCGCAGCATTGGCTCACTGAAGAAGAAGTGGATGAACCGGAATGGTGGCACTGGGTAAGTGTGGTCATACCAGATTCAGTGAAACATTCAACAGGCATGATGTGGATTGGTGGAGGTGCAAAAGACGATGAACTACCCGAAGAACCGGGTGATATAATATTGCAATCTGCTTTACTTACAAATTCTATTACAGCGGAAATTCACAACATCCCCAACCAGGCGCTTACTTTCAAACATGATCCGTATGGCCCAAGGTTTGAGGACGAACTGATCGCCTATGGATGGCGCAAATTTCTGGAGGGAGGCGCTAAGGATGAAGACGCCATTTGGTTGGCCAGGTTACCCATGACTAAGGCGGTTGTAAGAGCCATGGATGCCGTTTCAGAATTGGTTTCCACAGAAAGGAATGAACCACTGGATCAATATCTGGTCTCCGGCGCATCAAAAAGAGGGTGGACTACATGGACAACCGCCGCTGTAGATGATAGAGTTATTGCCATAGTACCGATAGTCATCGATTTACTGAATGTCGTTCCTTCATTTGACCATCATTGGCGGAACTATGGTTTCTGGGCCCCTGCAGTAGGTAACTATGTGGAAGAAGGCATCATGGGCTGGATGCATACTCCCGAATTTAAAAGAATGCTGGAAATTACTGAACCTTACTCCTATATTGACCGCTACGATATACCAAAACTGCTGATTAATGCCAGTGGTGACCAATTCTTTCAGCCTGACAGTTGGGAATTTTACTGGGATGACCTGAAAGGGGAAAAGCATATACGATATGTTCCAAATACCGGGCACTCACTAGAAGAGAGCGATGCTTTGGAAACCTTGATCTCATATTACCAGTATATCCTATCGAAAAGTGAGAGACCTAAATTTAACTGGAGAATTAATGGAGCAAAGGTCCATATAACAACAGACTCCGTTAATCCTCCTAGCGAAATCAAACTATGGCGGGCCACTTCTAATGAAAAACCACGTGATTTCAGAATTGATGTGATCGGTAAGGTATGGATAGACAGCACGCTGGCTATCCGGCCTGATGGGAATTATGTAATAGATTTTGCTATTCCAAAAGAAGGTTGGAAAGCTTATTTTGTAGAACTAACTTATGAGCAGGACGGAAAACTTTCGCTGAAATTGACTTCCGGGGTAACAATCTTACCTGATGAATATCCATTTGAAGCTTTCGAACATAGCAAGGAATAAAATAAATGGAATTATTTATTTTTCAACCTCAAATTAAGATAAGTATAGCTGGAAATACCTTTAGCAATCCTGATCTGTTTTTATGTGTGAATTTGATTTTTGAATACATTAATGATAAAGTTACGATACAACAACAACTAACTATCCTTTGATACTTAGATTTCGCATTCCTTGCTCATCCAGTATTTCAATTCTTGATCCTGTTAATTTTATCATCTTGTTTAGATTGAGTTCCGTAAGCAGTTTAATTGTACTTTCCTTCGAAATACATGAGAAATCAGCAATGTCTTTTCGGTTTATATATTCGAAAATATCATACCCGCTAAATTCCTGATAACAAAGGTAGAGGAGGGTGTCAGACAGCCTACCAAGCATATATTTGTACCCGATACTTTTTAACTTGTTATAAATATGCTCTTCATTCCTACAATACAACCGCATGATCTCCACACTGAATTGTCCATTTTTCATCAATAATTGTTTAAAACTATCATTGTCAAGGAGACATATCTTTGATTTCGTTAATGCAACAGCTGAATAATTATAATTCCTCTTCCCACACAATGATGAAAATCCAACAAATTCCGAGTTCTTTACTATTTTTAGATTGATGATTTTTTCATTCGCTGCTTCAAGATATGTTTTGACCAGACCTTCTGCTACATACAATACATAATTGGCAAAAGCACCCTGCTTACAAATGGTCTCTCCACTTTGAAATATTATTTGTTCCTTATGCTGGCTTATGAAGTCTAATTCCTCAGGTATAAGGATGTTAAAACACGTGGATCGCTGTAGACAAGTCTTACATCCACCTTTAACAAGATTATCAGAAATCACCATTTCAGGGACAATTTATTGTGAATTTCGTAACATTAAAAATACTCAATGCTTTTGATAAGCTATCTCATCTAAATTGGTGAGTTATCTTAATATAAATATACCTTATTTTGTTCACAATAATACGTTAATTACAATATAATTATAACTAATATTAAGAGCATGAAAAGGTATTGCATAGGATTATTCTTTATAATATTTGTAGGCATAACAATTATTCCAGCCTTCTACTTTTATGCGATGAACAATATGGCGCACACCGATATCTTTACCCGACCAGGATGGATGTATGGTCTGGCTTTACTTACCTCCATTGTTGCAGCGGGATTATGCGAAATGAGATCAGTCCATGATCGTAAGAAGGTTTAGAAGAAAGGTGCAAAAAATATCTTACCATAAAAAAGGACGTAATTGATATTCATCAGAAACGACCCAAGAGTAGTATTTTCTTCAATCTGCTCAAATAATTGTCATTGTTTCTCTCATTATTATTTAAAAATTATAATCCTGACTAACGCTTTGCTGATTTCCTCTTTTCAGATTTACATTTCCCTGATTTACTGAGATTTGAAACAACATTTTTTTTAACCATCCGTATAACATACCGACGGTCGGTCTGCTTCATTTAAAATAATATATTAATGGTAAGAAAAGGAACAGCCCTAAAAGCAAAAATTCTCGAAACAGCGCATCTCCTGTTTTCGGATAAAGGCTATGACAAGACTTCTGTCAATGACATAATCAATAAGCTAAGCATATCCAAAGGTGCTTTCTATCATTATTTTAAGTCAAAAGACGAGGTTCTGGATGATATTATTATGAATTATACCATCGAAGTGGTTGACATGCTATATGAGATCGCATATGATTCTTCATTGAACGGCTTAGAAAAGTATATAAAGATGTTTTCAGAAACTCAAACACTTCGAAAACAGAATGTTGAAAAATTTTCTTTTCTTACAAAATTGTTTCTCACGGAAGGGAACCTGCTCTTCCGGCATCGATATACTGAGAAAATCCTTGAACTGACAAAACAGCCTTTCATTATAATCCTCAGACAAGGGGTAAAAGAAAGATTGTTTGTGATCCACGATCCGGAAGAAACGGCTGAACTGATAATTCGCCTTGGCAATATATATCGCACAAAAATCGCTTTGCTGACATTAACCCTTAATGACAATCCAAACAACCTGTTGAAAATTAAGAATATCATAGAATTCATGCAGGATACGGTAGAAAGACTACTTGGTTTGGATTCCGGTTCGCTAAATATCATATCTGGTAGTTATCAGAGTGGTATTGGATCGTGAACTCAAAATAATATATTATGAAATCTCTCAATAAAAATGCAAATCCGAGGTTTTCAAAAACAACCAGGATTTATCTTATCAGAGCAATTATATCAACTACTCTTGGATGTATGCTCTTCTTTCTGGGTGCGGGTACATGGGATATCATGCGCGGCTGGATCTATTTTATAATTTCTCTATTAGTTGTCCTGATTTCTAATATCATCGTAGCGATAAATAATCCTGGTCTTTTGGATCAACGCTCCAAAATCAGAAAGGGCACAAAAAGCTGGGACAAATTATGGCTGTTCAGCTTCATGCTCTTTTTTCTATATGGCATGCCTTTTATAGCAGGTTATGATATTGGAAGACTGGGAAACCAAATAACAGGAATGTCACTATACCTTGGTCTTATGTCTTATCTAGTTTCGGCTTCACTGGCAACATGGGCTATGACTGTTAACAAATTTTTTGAGTCATCGGTAAGAATACAGAAAGACAGGGGCCACTATGTCATAACAAATGGTCCCTATCAATTTGTTCGACATCCCGGTTATGCCGCTATGATCTTCTGGGCAGTTGGATTTCCGCTAACAGTGGGATCAAAACTTGCACTTTTCGCAGGTATTGGAATGCTTATTGCCTTAGCCTTAAGAACCTTCTTTGAAGACAGGACATTACATCAGGAACTTGAAGGATATACGAATTACGCTAAAAAAGTAAAATACAGGTTAATACCATTTATCTGGTAAATGGCCATTAATATTTATTTAAAGATTATAGAAGAATGTAATTCACCCGTAATTATAATGAAGGATTACTATCCTGCTTGTCAACATTAAAGATGTTTGATTGAACAAACTCTTCTCAGCAGAGTGACATTAAATAATACATATTTATCCTTCCCGAAAGTTTAGAGGTGAATAACCTCACCATATGCTGCAGCAGTGGCTTCCATAACTGCTTCTGACATGGTCGGATGAGGATGAACGGTCTTTAGTATTTCATGTCCCGTTGTTTCAAGCTTTCTTGCTGCTACAATTTCAGCTATCATCTCCGTTACATTGGCGCCAATCATATGAGCACCCAGGCATTCTCCGTATTTAGCGTCATAGATTACTTTTACAAAACCCTCTTTGGCTCCTGCAGCAGTGGCTTTGCCCGAAGCGGTAAAGGGGAATTTGCCAACCTTAACCTCATAACCTGCCTCTTTAGCGGCTTTTTCGGTATATCCTACAGAGGCTATTTCAGGACTGCAATAGGTACATGCAGGAATATTATTGTAGTTCAATGGTTCCGGGTTCTCTCCGGCTATTTTCTCTACACAAATAATACCTTCTGCTGATGCTACATGAGCCAGTGCGGGTCCTCCAACGATATCTCCTATGGCATAGATCCCTGGTATATTTGTTTGATAATAATCATTCACAATAACCTTTCCCTTATCTGTTGATATACCAACATCTTCCAGTCCTATCCCATCCAAATTAGTAGATACGCCCACAGCTGACAATACAACATCCACCGTTAGCTGTTCCTCCCCCTTGGGAGTCTTTATAGATACTTTGCATTGCTTTCCTTTTGTATCAACAGAAGTAACCTCTGAGCTAAGCATGACTTTTATTCCGGATTTCTTATAAGACCTCTCAAGTTGTTTTGACACCTCTTCGTCCTCCAGAGGAACAAGATGAGGTAAAAATTCAACAAGGGTCACTGCAGTACCTATAGAATTGTAGAAATAAGCGAACTCAGTACCAATAGCTCCTGATCCAACGACAACCATCGATTTTGGTTGTTTCTCCAGTGACATGGCCTTACGGTATCCTATGATCTTTTTACCATCAAGTGGTAAATTGGGTAGCTCCTTGGAACGTCCACCGGTTGCTACTATAATATGACTGGCGGTATATTCCGTTGTTGTCCCAGAATCATCGGTTACCCCAACTTTTTTATTTGATAACAATTTGCCGAATCCGTTTATGACATTAATTTTGTTCTTCTTGAATAAGAACTGGACACCTTTACTCATATTCCCAGCTACATCACGGCTTCTTTTGACCATAGCCGAGAAATCAGCCTTTGAGGTCCCTACTTCTATCCCATAATCACCAGCGTGTTTTATATACTCGTATACCTGGGCGCTTTTCAGCAAAGCTTTGGTAGGAATACATCCCCAGTTTAGACAAACGCCCCCAAGATTCTCTTTTTCCACGACTCCAACTTTCATTCCCAGCTGGGAAGCCCTTATCGCTGCTACATAACCACCCGGACCACTGCCGATAACTATTAAATCATATGATGCCATAATTGTATTGTTAAATTCCATACAAAAATAATTGAAAATGTTATTAATGAAAGGGAATGTACTCTAAGGATTAAAGAAATAATTTTATTTTGTATGGAATTTAAAAAATGGGGTGTGAGTCCTGTTATTAAATAGTTATATTTGGTGTTTTGATAAAAAACCAAATTAATACGCTAAGTTTAAACTAATAAGTAAATCAGAATATTATGAAGTTACTCGAAGGTAAAACAGCTCTCATTACAGGAGCTTCACGAGGTATCGGCAAATCCATTGCCATAACTTTTGCAAAACATGGAGCCAATGTGGCATTTACTGATCTTGAGGTAAATGATGCTGCCAAAGCCGTTGAAGACGAAATAAATGCTTTAGGTGTTAAAGGAAAAGCATATGCATCCGATGCCAGTTCATTCCAGGGTTCAGAAGACGTTGTTAATGAGATCCTCCAGGATTTTGAAAAAATAGATATATTAGTCAATAATGCAGGCATTACACGAGATACATTACTAATGCGTATGACCGAAGAACAGTGGGATATGGTCATAAATATAAATTTAAAATCTGCTTTTAACCTAACAAAAGCAGTCCAGAGAATTATGCTAAAACAAAGGTCTGGCTCAATAATAAATATGAGTTCGGTAGTAGGGGTAAAAGGCAATGCCGGACAAGCCAATTATGCAGCTTCAAAAGCAGGCCTTATAGGTTTCACTAAGTCGGTTGCCCTTGAATTTGGATCCAGAAATATCAGGTGCAATGCCATTGCTCCAGGTTTTATTGAAACGGAAATGACAGCTGTACTTGATCAAAATGTCGTCCAGAAGTGGGTAGAAGCTATCCCTCTGCGACGTAGTGGTTCGCCTGAAGATGTTGCAAACTGTGCAGTGTTCCTGGGCTCAGACTTGTCTTCTTACATGACAGGACAGGTATTCCAGGTTGACGGCGGGATGTTAACATAAATCAACCAAAGCATACCAGATCTTAACCCAGGAATTGTGGACAATCGAATCTTATTTGAATTATCTCCATGGTTCGTTTTACTATGTATTCTGGCTGGTCTGGTATATGCTTTCTTGCTATACAAGCAAAAGAACCCATGGGGAAAAATACCTTCCCTCGTACTAGCAGCTATCAGATTCGTTACGGTTTCAATTATTGCATTTTTATTACTAGGCCCGCTTATCCGTCATATTCAGAATACCATTATTGAACCCAGCTATATAGTTGCGGTTGACAACAGCCGTTCCATTCCTGAAACATATACAGAACAAGATTTCAGTCAGCTTGTAAATGAGTTGGATGATATACTCGCTGATATTCCCGGAAGAAATCAGAAGGTAAAAATCAAAGATCTTTCAGGTAATGAGCATTCAACTATTAATGAAATAAAATTCGATGTAAGTTCCACAGACCTGAATAGAGTTCTGCATGAAATTGAGAATGAATACGAAGGTAAAAATCTAGCCGGCGTCATTCTTGTTTCTGATGGGATCTATAACCTGGGGTCCTCTCCAATTTACTCAAATTTCGGATTTCCTGTGCACACCATAGGTGTTGGCGATACGACAGAGAAGGAAGATGTAATTCTTAAATCCCTGAATCACAACAAAATAGTATATCAGGGAAATAAATTTCTCCTGCAAGCTGAAATATATAATAAAGGGTATCTTGGCAATTCTGTTTCAGTTGATGTCCGAAGTAAAGGAATTACACTTCAAAATAAGATACTTCAAATTGATACAGATAACGGACTTCAAATCATTGAGTTTGAACTGGAAGCAAAAAATAGCGGCATGCAACGATATGAAGTTATCGTTAATCCTCTTGCTTCAGAATTTTCAAATGACAATAACAGGCTTGATGCCTTCATAGAAGTAGTTGAAGGAAAAGAAAAGCTACTTCTTCTAGCAAGTGCACCTCACCCTGACCTGAAAGCTCTTAAAAGCATTATTGAGAAAAATGATAACTATGAAATTGAGATGGTAATCCCAGGTATTACGAATAAAAATGAAGAAAAATACGATCTGGCAATACTACACCAACTTCCTGATTCCAGAAACACCTTTTCAGCGGAAATACAGGCTTTAATTAACAATGGCACACCCATCTTATTTATATTAGGATCCAGGACCAATTTAAACAGGTTTAATTCCAATAACCGGACCATCAACATCAAACCATTGCGGAATCAAAAAGACAATGTTTTTGTATCTTTAAACAGCAATTTCAACCTTTTCAGCATAAATGAAGGCTTCAAAGGCATATATTCAGATTTACCTCCTATACCTGTCCCTTTTGGTGAATACACCCTGAAAGGTGAATCTGAAATAGTATTATACCAGCGTATAGGGAAGATCACCACACAAAAGCCTCTACTTGTTATCAATAAAAATCCAGGCATCAAGGAAGCATTGCTGGTAGGAGAAGGATTATGGAAATGGAGGTTGAATGAATATCTTTTTACAAAAGAGTTTAATGGAATTGATGTTTTATTTAACAAAGTAATTCAATATTTAAGCGCAAAGGAAGACCGGAGAAAATTCAAGTCATATCCCATTCGGACTGAAAACTGGGATACCGAACCTGTGATCTTTGAAAACGAAATTTATAATGAAATATATGAAAATGTCTACG
>Ga0316187_10006428_pt1 | contig 10111 bp, 4 predicted proteins | sample CroRivburrow1_MG_FD_204927 | JGI IMG/M metagenome (GOLD analysis project Ga0316187, IMG submission 204927) | Coastal sediment microbial communities from Maine, United States - Cross River worm burrow 1 | ecosystem: Environmental > Aquatic > Marine > Coastal > Sediment | place: USA: Maine... | reverse complement strand
GGCTCAATCAGAAGCTGGCAACCAACTTCGACAGGATTCCCCACAATGTCTCCCCGCCACTGATAAAACCACACACTATTGATGATGTACCGATCCTGGCCCTGACCCTCCATTCGAAAAATTATGATCAGTACATGCTCCGGCGGGTCGCTGCTCAACTGGATGATGTGATAAAAAACATTCCCGAGGTAGCCGAGACCAAGCTGATCGGCGGCACCAGACGTGAGCTCAGGATCCGCCTCGACCCGATCCTGCTTGCCTCCAGGAATCTGTCGATCAGCGAATTGATTCCCATCATTCAGCAGGCTAACCGACAGAGTTACTCCGGCTCCCTGGTCAATACCAACAACGAGATCGAGATTCAAACCGGCACTTTTCTTACCAGCGCCGAAGAAATCGGCAGCATCGTCGTTGGCGTCTATGGAGGGAAACCCGTTTACCTCGAGGAGGTGGCCGATATCCTGGACGGCTCTGAGGAACCTTCCCATTACGTCCTCTATGGAGCACCGCAAAGACAAGATCTTGAGGCTGCAGTAACCCTGTCAATAGCGAAGCGCCCGGGGGCAAATGCGGTGGCCGTGGTGGAGCATGTCCTAAAAAAGGTCGATACGCTGAAAGGCAGCTCTTTCCCCGCCGACATAGAGATAAGCATCACCCGTAATTACGGCGAAACCGCTTCAGAGAAATCCAACGAACTGCTGCTCCACATGGGTATCGCGGTTTTTGGTGTAGCGATCCTGATTCTCTTGTTTCTTGGCTGGCGTGAGTCGCTGGTAGTCATGCTTGCCATTCCGTCGACCCTGGCCCTAACGCTGCTGGTATTTTATCTCTACGGCTATACCCTGAACAGGATCACCTTGTTCGCCTTGATTTTTTCCATAGGAATTCTGGTCGACGATGCCATAGTGGTGGTCGAAAACATCGTCCGCCACATGCACCTGCCGGGAAACCAGGGCCGATCACTTATGAAAGTGGCGATAGAGGCCGTCAGCGAGGTTGGAAATCCGACGATTCTAGCCACCTTGGCGGTAATCGCCGCGATTCTGCCTATGGCCTTTGTCGGCGGCCTTATGGGCCCCTACATGCGGCCCATTCCGGTGGGGGCCTCAGCGGCCATGCTCTTTTCGCTTGTCATCGCCTTCACCGTCACTCCCTGGGCGGCTACCCACTTGCTCAAAGCCAAAACCGGTGGAAAAGGTCATGATCACGATGCGGTACCGGACGACTTCTTCACCAGGCTCTACCACAAGATCATGGATCCGCTGCTCGCCCACAGCGGCTGGAGGTTAATCTTCTTCATCGTCATCACCCTCCTGCTGATGGGCTCGATGGCCATGGTCGGCCTCGGCCATGTCAAAGTTAAAATGCTGCCGTTTGATAATAAGAGCGAATTTCAGGTCATTCTTGACATGCCCGAGGGCACCACCCTGGAACAGACTTCAAGGGTAGCACTGGAAATGGCCGCGGTAATAAAAGAAGACCCGGATGTGGTCGATTATCAGGTTTATGTGGGTACGGCTTCGCCTTATAACTTCAACGGGTTGGTGCGCCACTATTTTCTGCGCAGCGGCCCCACAGTAGCTGATATTCAGGTTAACCTGCAGCCCAAGCACCACAGGAAACTCAAGAGCCACGACATTGCCAAACGCGTCAGACCGCAATTGGCGGCCATAGCCGAGCACTACGGCGGCACACTGGTAGTCGCCGAGGTGCCTCCTGGCCCTCCTGTTCTGCAGACGCTGGTGGCAGAGATATACGGACCGACCGAGCAGGATCGACTGGCCTTGGCCGAAGAGGTAAAATCAATAATGACCTCAAGTCCTGGGGTCGTCGATGTCGACTGGTACCGTGAAACTCCTAGAACCAGGACCTTAATCACGGTGGACAAGGAAAAAGCGGCGCTGAGCGGCATTACCGAATCACAGATCAACAGGACCATTAAGATTGGTGTAGACGGACTTTCTATCGATCTCTTTCACCAGCCCAGAGATAAAGAACCGATAAATATCGTACTCGAAGTACCCCGGTCGCAGAGCGCTCGAATAGAGGAACTTCTCAATATTTCGGTGCGCTCGGAACTCTCTTCCCAGGCGCCGCTGGTGCCGCTGAGAGAACTGGTACACATTTCTCAAACTGAGGTCGAACAGCCTATTTACCGAAAAAACCTCAAACCGCTGATCTACGTGACCGGAGATGTGGCAGACGTGGTTGAAAGTCCGGTGTATGCAATCCTGGAGATGAACAAGAGGATCAATTCTCTAGATATGGCTGACTTCGGGTCCACCCCCGGCTCGGTGAAGATCTACAATCTCTTTCAACCATTCGATGAAACCCAACCGTCAATGAAGTGGGATGGTGAGTGGCATATAACCCTGGAGGTCTTCCGTGATCTCGGCCTCGCTTTTTGCGTGGTACTGGTGCTCATCTACATGCTGATGGTCGGCTGGTTCAAGAACTACATTACTCCGTTGGTGGTGATGGCTGCCATCCCCTTCTCTCTGATCGGCATTCTTCCGGCCCACTGGGCATTCGGCGCTTTTTTCACCGCCACCTCGATGATTGGTTTTATGGCCGGAGCCGGCATAGTAGTGAGGAACTCGATCATTCTGGTCGATTTTATCGAGCTCCGCATCAAGGAAGGACTGCCGCTGGATCAGGCGGTGGTAGAGGCAGGGGCCGTTCGTTTCCGGCCTATGTTGCTCACTGCCCTGGCAGTAGTGATTGGGGCCTCGGTCATCCTCGCCGACCCCATCTTTCAGGGGCTGGCCATCTCGCTCATGTTCGGTGAAATCGCTTCATTGCTGGTGAGTCGAATGGCGGTGCCGGTGATGTATTACGTGGTTAAGAAACACCAGCACCAATCAACATAGATCAGGCGAGATAACCCTGATTCTGCAGATAAAGCAGGATCTCCTGGACGGCTTCAAGCGGTGTGATGCTGCTGGTATCGAGCACGATATCGGGATTGACCGGCTCGATGTAGGGATCGGTGACTCCGGTTACACCCTTGATCTTACCACTTCGGGCCTTGGCATAGAGACCCTTGCGATCTCGCTGTTCACACACCTCCAGAGGGGTGGCCACATATATTTCCACATATCCGCCATAGCAGCTGATCAACTCCCGATTGGCCTGTCTCGACTCCTCATAGGGGGCAATCGGTGCGCAGATGGCGATCCCGCCGTTTTTGGTTATTTCACTGGCAACAAAGCCGATGCGAGTGACGTTGAGATCACGATGCTTCCGTGAATAGGTCAGTTCCGAGGATAGGTTTTTTCGGACAATGTCGCCGTCCAGCAAAGTTACCGGTCGATTACGCATCTCCATGAATTTGACCAGCAGGACCCTGGCGATGGTCGATTTCCCCGAGCCGGACAGTCCGGTGAGAAAAACAGTGAAGCCCTGCTTCGATTTAGGCGGGAAAGCATGCTGCAGTTCCGTAACCATATCAGGCCAGACGAACCAGGAGGGTACGTTTTCTCCCTGCATCATCCGCTTCTGCAGTTCGATCGAGGTAATCTTCTGGAGTTTGCCCGAATCTTCTGCCAGAGCAAAGTATTTCTTTTTTGACTCATGGTAGCCCCAATCCTGCTGTGGGACCATTTCTATACCAGTCCGGTCCGCATAGTCGCGGACCAGCTGCTGGGCAGCACCCCGCTCATAAAACAAAGAGGTGCCATTGGCTCTGGCAAAGGGATCTGCCTGATCTTCAGATACCATGAAGTGGCTGCAACCAAAGTTCTTGCGCATGATCGCCTGCAGCAGCGCTTCCCGTGGACCGGCCCGGCGGGTGGCAAAAGGCGACAGACCAAGCATGATCATGTTGGGCGGAAATTTTCTGGTAAACACCTGATAGCAACAGATATGTGTATAAAAATCTACGTCACCCGGATGATCAAGCCCGACCACGGGTTGCAGAAAAATGGAGGCGCCTATATTGGAAGCGGCATCCAGGACCATTTCCCGGTGGGCGCAATGCAGATATTGTTCGGTGTGGAAACCGAGCACGCGCCGCCAGCCATTCATCGTAAAACGCCTGACACTCTCAGACGGTGTCAGGCGCAGCTGGAGAAAATCATAATGGACCGGCAGGGTGACTCCCTCGACACTGCCGCCGATGTACCAGGACTCGGTCTGCTCGAGCAGCTGCCTGACCCCCGGGTGAGCTGAGCTATCCCCGGTGCCGTAGACCAAAGCGGCCTCCTCTTTTTTATCAGGCTTCCAGATATCTCCAACGGTGAGTGTGGCGAGCAGGAATCCCTCCTGGTCGTTTAAGGCGATGAGTTGGCCTGGCTGCACCGACTTGGCAAAGGCTTCTGAAACATCGAGGCAGACAGGAACGGGCCACACTGGGCCAGCTGATAAACTGAGATCATGGAGAACCGAGAGATAGTCTTCCTTTCCAAGAAATCCAGTCAGAGGATAAAACCCCCGGTTCAGGATTAATTCCAAATCGAATAGCTGGCGCTCGTTCAGATCCAGAGAAACCAGCTCCAGTGCCTGGTTGCGCAGCACCTCAGCCCTTCTGAAATGGACTACCAGTGATTCGGAATAATCTTCATTTTTCATGATTTTCCAACAGCGAAGGTTTGTCTTCTACACCGTTCGGTGAAATACCGTCGTTTTAACTCGCGGCTATGGACTGCCAAGCCGCTCGCGATAACAGTCATAAGTGTTCTTGAGCCCTGCTCGCAGCGAAAAGTCGGGCTGCCACCCCCGGCTTGCCAGTCTCGATACGTCCAGCAGCTTACGGGCTGTACCGTCCGGCTGATTGGCATCGTAGCGAATCTCACCAGGAAACCCGACGACCTCCTGTATCAACGCGGCCACCTCACCGATGGTGCAGTCTTTCCCGGTTCCGACGTTCAAAAAAGAAGGTGCGCTGTGGGAGGATTCACCATCCTCAGAGTGCAAGCTTTCAACGTATGCCGCCGCACTCATCTTCATGACCTCGTAACAACCTGCCGCCATATCATCCACGTGGAGAAACTCCCTCCGGCCCGTGCCGCTGCCCCAGAGCTGCACATAGGGTTGGCTTCGCAGTGACCTCCCGTCAGCTTCAAACAGGGCGCTTCGAACGGAATCGGTGAGAGGGCCGTAAATCCTCTGATCTTGAGCGATCCCATCAACATCACCCTGGGCTGCCAGTTTAGCCAGATGGCATTTACGGATAATTGCCGGTATGACATGGGAATTTTCAAGGTGATAGTTGTCTCCCGGACCGTAAAGATTGGTGGGCATGACAGCTCGATAACCCGTACCGTACTGGCGGTTGTAGGATTCGCACATCTTGATGCCGGCAATTTTGGCTATCGCATAGGGTTCATTGGTTGGTTCAAGCACACCGCTCAGCAAATATTCCTCTTTCAACGGCTGGGCAGAGAATTTAGGGTAAATACAGGAACTTCCGAGAAAGAGCAGCTTCTTGACGCCCGCAGAAAAGGCTTCGTGTATGACATTGGCCTGGATCATCAGGTTCTGGTAAATAAATTCGCCGGGATAACTATTATTGGCCTGGATACCTCCCACCCTGGCCGCAGCGAGCGCCACATAGTCGATCTTTTCAGTACTGAAGAAATTACGCACCGCCGCCTGGTCTCTTAAGTCCAACTCCGCCGAGGTCCTGAAAAGCAGATTTTTGTAGCCTTCCCTCCTCAGAAGTCGAATCATCGCCGAGCCGACCATACCCCGATGTCCGGCGATATATATCAGATCTTTTTTGTCCAGCGAAAAACCTTCAGAAGACATGTAAGCGAACCGTTATTCGTGGTAGTTATAGGTGTGGAACCCCTCGTTCTGGCAAAGCGCATCTTTCTTGGCTTCCTCGAGATCTGAGCGCACCATCTCGGCTACCAGGTCAGTGAACGACGTTGACGGTGTCCAGCCCAGCTTTCGCTTTGCTTTGGCCGGATCTCCCAGCAGGGTCTCGACCTCAGTGGGCCGGAAGTAGCGGGGATCGACACGCACGACTGTCTGACCCTGCTTGAGCTTTAGATCACCCAACTCCGAGTCCGTCTCCTCGACCACCCCGATTTCCTCAATACCGCTGCCGTGCCAGGACAAAGTGATTCCCAGTTCAGCTGCAGCGCTGTCGACGAATGAGCGCACCGAGTGCTGCTCACCGGTGGCTATGACAAAATCTTCAGGGTGTTCCTGCTGAAGCATCAGCCATTGCATCTCGATATAATCTCGGGCATGGCCCCAGTCGCGAAGGGCGTTGAGATTACCGAGGTGGAGACAATCCTGAAGACCGAGAGCGATCCTGGCCATGGCCCGGGTTATCTTTCTGGTCACAAAGGTCTCACCTCTTCTCGGTGACTCGTGATTGAAAAGGATGCCGTTGCAGGCGTAGATGTTGTATGCCTCACGATAGTTGACCACGATCCAGTATGAGTACATTTTGGCAACCGCGTAAGGTGAGCGTGGATAAAATGGCGTTTTTTCGGTCTGGGGAGTCTCCTGGACCAGGCCGTACAGTTCAGAAGTGGAGGCCTGATAGAATCGGGTGCTGTCTGCCAGCCCCAGAATCCGAATTGCCTCGAGCAGTCTCAGCGTCCCAAGTGCGTCTGAGTTGGCAGTGTATTCGGGTTCTTCGAAAGAGACGGCAACATGCGACTGGGCGGCCAGGTTGTAGATTTCAGCTGGCCTCACCTTCTCGATTATGTGAATCAGGCTTGAACTATCGGTTAAATCACCGTGGTGAAGAATAAAATTGCGATGCGTCTCATGCGGACCCTGGTAAATATGATCGATCCGGTCGGTGTTGAACAGGGAGGTGCGTCGTTTAATACCGTGGACTTCGTAGCCTTTATCGAGCAAAAACTCGGCCAGGTAGGAGCCGTCCTGCCCGGTGATGCCGGTGATCAGCGCTTTTTTTTTCATTTTCAACTGTGTCCTTTGGTCAGGCGGAATTTGCCACCTTAGCGTGGCCGCTAACTAACCATATTTTTTATCAGTTTAGCAAATCTATTCTGCGATATTCAAATCTTGGCTGTCCAAAACCTTTGTCCGCCTCTTGAAAGTTTTACCCTGAAGCTCTGTTGAGACCGGAAAGTAAGGCTTTGACCGAAGCGATAATTATATCTGTGTCGATACCAGCCCCCCAGTATCGTCTGCCGTCAGCTCGCTCGATCTCTATATAGGCGATCGCCTTGGCATGGGAGCCGGTATTGATCGCATGTTCGTGGTAACTGCGCAGAGTCCAGTTGCCGGTTATCTGGGCTTTAAGGGCAGTCGAAAAAGCATCGAGCGGACCGTTCCCGGATGCCCTTATTTCCCTCTCCACGCCCTCAACTTCGACCGTTGCTTCGACTTCGGCAAAAGAACGCCGCTCCTGCTTGTCGCTGTGGCGTTTCATCACATGAAAGGAGTGCAGGTCGAATGGAGCATGAATATTTATATAGGTGCGCTCAAATTCTTGGTAGATTTCCTCCGGCTTGAGTTCCCGACCCTCCTGGTCCGTCACCTGCTGGATTACAGCGCCGAAATCAGGGTGCATTTCCTTGGGAAGTTTGATGCCGAACTCATGGTCCATGACATAGGCAACGCCACCTTTGCCGGACTGTGAGTTAATTCTAATGATCGACTCATAGGTTCTGCCCACGTCGTTCGGATCGATCGGCAGATAAGGGACGGCCCACTCGCCTGAGTCGGCTATTTCATAGTGGCTCATCCCTTTGTTGATGGCATCCTGGTGAGATCCTGAAAAGGCTGTGTAGACAAGTTCCCCGGCATAGGGATGACGGATGTGCACCGGAATTCTATTGACCCGTTCGTAGACATCGATCAGGTGGTTTATATCATGTATGTCAAGCTCGGGATCGACACCTTGAGTAAACATATTCAGAGCCAAGGTCACCAGGTCCACATTACCTGTCCTCTCACCGTTGCCGAACAGGGTGCCCTCGACCCGGTCAGCACCGGCCATCAGGGCAAGCTCGGTGGCGGCTACGGCACAGCCCCGATCATTGTGGGTATGTACGCTGATAATCGCCGACTGTCGATTCTTCATGTGTGAACAGAACCATTCGATCTGATCGGCGAAGATATTGGGCGTGGTGAGTTCTACTGTGGCCGGAAGATTGATTATCACAGGACTTTCAACTTGCGGCTGCCAGACATCCATTACTGCTTCGCAGATTTCGAGGGCAAATTCCAGTTCAGTAGCAGTAAAGCTCTCGGGCGAATATTGATACCTGAAGCTGGTACCCGGATACTTCTTTGCCTCCTCAATCACAAGTTGGGCACCGTGCACGGCAAGATCAACAATTTCCTTTCTGCTCATTTTGAAGACCACATCACGCTGCAGCGTCGAAGTGGAATTGTAAAGGTGGATAATCGCCTGTTTGGCGCCTGTTATAGATTCAAAGGTTTTCTTGATCAGATGATCCCGGGCCTGGGTGAGTACCTGAATTGAGACATCGGCAGGAATCAACCCGTCCTCGATCAACAGCCTGGTAAACTCAAACTCTACCTGAGAAGCGGAGGGAAAACCGACTTCGATCTCCTTGAAGCCGATATCCAGCAGCAACTGCCACATCTCCAGCTTTTTGGCCAGGCTCATTGGCTGAATCAGTGCCTGGTTGCCATCCCGCAGATCGACACTGCACCAGGCGGGAGCCCGATTGATGACGTTATCCGGCCATGTTCTTTGAACCAGCCCTATTGGCGGGTAGGAACGATATTTGCTGACTAATTCCGCTTTCATCTCATTCTCCCATTTGTTGGTAATTACTACCCTTTCCAACCATAAAAAAAGGCCGCGGTCTCTGCAACCGCGGCCTGTCGTCAATCATGGTTCTGCAAACGTCACATATCCACAACCCCTTCCGCGGCAGATGGCCTGGTTAGCAATAGTAGAGACAGGATGCGTATAGTGAACAGTGTCTGCATGGTTATAGAATGCGTAAACTTTCTAGTATCATTTTGATTTTACGCTACAATAATCCCGCTCCTCGGGCATTGTCAACCCCTTTTACCGACTTTTCCGCTGTTATGGAAAGCCCCTGGCTCATTATCCACAGCCGAATCGGCTGCAGATACTATTGTTTATTGACATCTAATTCCTGTATCTCTATACTGGCAGGCTCGATTAAATTACTGGATTACCCGATAATCCTGCATCTGAGATGTATATCAACACAGAGGATTAACCATGTCGCAGATTAGCGGTGCCCAAGCAATCGTCAAATGTCTCCTCGAAGAAAATGTAGATACAATTTTCGGCTACCCGGGCGGGGCTGTCATCGATCTCTACGACGAACTGAGCAATTGTCCCGACCTCACCCATGTGTTGGTACGCCATGAGCAGGCTGCCGTCCATGCGGCCGACGGCTACGCCAGGGTTACAGGTGAAGTTGGTGTTGCCCTGCTTACTTCTGGGCCCGGAGCAACCAACGGCGTAACCGGTATCGCCACCGCTTATATGGACTCCATCCCCATCGTCATCCTCACCGGTCAGGTGCCAACCCCGCTGATCGGCAACGATGCCTTTCAGGAAGTAGACATCGTCGGTATTACCAGGCCCTGCACCAAGCATAATTACCTGGTCAACAGCAAGGAAGAGTTGGTGGAGGTCATGCGTGAGGCTTTCCATGTTGCCCGCACCGGAAGACCAGGTCCCGTGCTCGTGGATCTGCCCAAAGACATTATCAAGGACGGGATCGAGTTTGAGGACAGAAAACCGATAAGGATGCAAAGTTATCAGCCGAATTACGAACCCCACATGGGTCAGGTCGAAAAAGCCTGCCGATTGATCACCGAAGCCAGGAAACCGGTGCTCTATGTCGGCGGCGGCGTGATTTTGTCTGATGGGGCAACTGAACTTACCGAACTGGCAACCAAATTAAACATTCCAGTTACCATGACTTTGATGGGACTCGGTGCCTTTCCAGGACACCATGAGCTTTCAATGGGTATGCTCGGAATGCACGGCACCTACACTGCCAACATGGCCGTGGCCGAAAGTGACCTGCTCATTTCAGTGGGAGCCAGGTTCGATGATAGGGTTACCGGCAAACTGGATACCTTTGCCACCAATGCAAAAATAATCCACATCGATATAGATCCAACCTCCATCAGCAAGAATGTCAAGGTGGATGTGCCCATCGTT
>Ga0316187_10006427_pt1 | contig 10111 bp, 4 predicted proteins | sample CroRivburrow1_MG_FD_204927 | JGI IMG/M metagenome (GOLD analysis project Ga0316187, IMG submission 204927) | Coastal sediment microbial communities from Maine, United States - Cross River worm burrow 1 | ecosystem: Environmental > Aquatic > Marine > Coastal > Sediment | place: USA: Maine... | reverse complement strand
TCTGCCCTTTCCCCAGCTACAGTTTCGAGGGGCCGGACCTGTCTCCCTCCTCCGAGGTCGGGATTTTTCTGGAGGATCACTACTGGGACCGCAGCGATGCGGCTGTGGTCTTCAAGCGCCTCGACCGCAGGTCTGGCGACGCTCTCTTCGTTTATCACGGCAATGATGGAACATCGATGCCATGGAACGACACGGCGCAGCTGGACTATCTCAATGCGGAGCTGCGGGAAGCCGTCATCGGCACGATCGTCAGCGTAGCCAGGCGGTTCCCCGTCATTCGTTTCGATGCGGCGATGACGCTGGCCAAGAAGCACTTTCAGCGGCTGTGGTTCCCGGAGCCGGGAGACTCGGGTGCGATCCCCTCCCGCGCCGAACGGGGGCTGTCCAAAGCCGAGTTCGACCGCTACATGCCGAAGGAGTTCTGGCGCGAGGTCGTGGACCGGGTCAGCGTCGAAGCTCCTGACACCCTGCTCATGGCCGAGGCCTTCTGGCTGATGGAGGGCTACTTCGTTCGTACTCTCGGCATGCACCGGGTCTACAACAGCGCCTTCATGAACATGCTCCGCGATCGCAAGAACGCAGAGTATCGAGCGCTCATCAAGGAAACCCTGGAGTACGACCCCAGGATTCTCGGTCGCTATGTCAACTTCATGAGCAATCCGGACGAAGCGACGGCGGTCGAGCAGTTCGGACGTGACGACTTCTATTTCGGCATCTGTACCCTGATGGCGACGCTACCCGGCCTTCCCATGTTCGGCCATGGGCAAGTCGATGGACTGAGTGAGAAGTACGGAATGGAGTACGCCCAGGCGTACCGCGACGAGCAGGCTGATGAGGGGATGTTGGCGCGTCACCGTTGGCAGATCGCTCCTCTGCTTCATCGCCGCGAGCTGTTCGCTGGCGTCGAGAATTTCCTGTTTTTCGATTGCTTCCGCAGCAGTGGGGAGGTCGATCAGGACGTGTTTGCTTTCTCGAATGGCACTGCCGAGGAGAGGGTCGTCGTCTTGTTCAACAATGGCGAAGGTGCGACGAGAGTCCGGCTTCAGGAGTCGGTGCCGTTTCGAGAAGTCGATGCTGGCGTAGAGACTGGCCCGGTGAGAACCAGAACGCTCAGCGAGGGATTGGGATTGGGAAGTGACCGGCGCCTCATGGTGCGGTTCTTCGACCGCATCTCTGGTCAGGAGTTCCTGGTTCGCTCCGAGGGCGTGGCCTCGCAGGGTCTCGAGGTCGACCTGGAACCCTTTCAGTGCCGCGTGTTCGAGAATTTTACAAGTCTGTGGGATCAGGATGGTCGTTGGGGGCCATTGGCCTCTCGTTTGGCCGGCAGGGGAGTCGACGACCTTCAGGTCGCCCAGCGTGGGCTGGAGTTGGAGCCGCTGCACATGGCCTTCGAGGAGGCCCTCTCCACGCCACTGATGGGCCGCCTGATGGAGTTGCCCGAGTCGGCAGATGGGAGCCGAAGTCAGGAATGCAAAGAGCTCCTGCAGAACGGTCTCAGTGGTCTTCTGGACTGGATCGCGCGTCGGTGGAGCCAGACCCGGGGACACGATTCCGAAGAGGCCGATGCCGAGGCTTGGCTTCGGGCTGTGTTCTCATTGCTGGACGATCCCGAATCGGCCGAGACCGCCGATCTGCCTGAGGCTGAGGAGTCGAGCGAGTCGAAGTCAGTGCAGACCCTCAGACAATCGCCAGAGATTCTGGTAGGGCTGTCAGCCTGGCTGATGATCCAGGCGTCGACCGACGTCCTGCGTCGCTCCCTGGCCGATTCGGAGTTGATCGATGATTGGCGGCCGTGTGCGGGCGTCGAAGAGCAGCTGATGTCGCTGAATGTGCCGTACGTCAGGGTTCGGGGTCTGTCGCAGACGCTGGACCTGGCTGTGCGAAGACGCTGGCAGTCGATGGACCCGCCGAGCACGCCTTTGAAGTTGCTCGGCTCATGGCTGGCCGACGAGGAGATACGACGCATTCTCGACGTCCATCGATTCGAGACGGAGGAGTATCTGAGGAAGGAGGCCCTCGAGATTCTCCTGCGTTGGCACTTCCTGCAGGCAGTCCTGTACGAGAGGATCGGTTTCGGCCCGGAGGACGTCGATCAGGAAGCTCGGGTCGAGGCTTGGTGGGAACTGGTCAATGGCGTCACCGAAATGGCGGCAGCTTCCGAATACCGGGTTCGAGATCTGCTCGACCGATTGGAACGATCGAGCGAACCCTGAGCCTGCCCTTGGGGTTCCGCAGCCCGTCTGAACTCACAAGTTCGGTTCGAAGACAAGCAGCGCCACCGAATGTGGAGCCAGGTTGAGGGAGTGGGATCGCAGCCGTCTGGTGCGCAGGGTTGTGGTGTTGAATACCTGCTCCCAGGAACCAGACGTCCCATCATCTGGCATTTCGAATAGGCAGCTGTGGGCGCCACTGTTGAACAGAGCCAGCGTTGGCCTTGGGGTTTCCAACCACAGCAATCCGATGGGATCCAGGCGGTCGTGGCTCCAATCGACTGCGGTCATGGGGGAGCCGTCAGGGGAGATCCACACGAGTTTCTCGGAAATCTGGAGCCGACTCGAAAGCGCCAGCCCAAGATCTCGCCTGGCGGTGAATGCCTGGCGACAGAACTCCAAGATCTCGAGCCGGTCCGAGTCCAGGTCCCAGTCGATCCAAGTCGTCGGGTCGTCGAGGCAGTAGGCGTTGTTGTTGCCCTGCTGGCTTCGTCCAAGCTCGTCTCCATGGCTGAGCATGGGAATGCCCTGAGAGAGTGCGAGAGATGCCAGAAAGCAGCGCTGAATTCGCAGTCGCTGAGTGCGGATGGAAGCGGATTGGGTGGGGCCCTCGACGCCCCAGTTACGACTCAGATTGTGGTTGTGTCCGTCGCGATTCTCTTCGCCATTGGCCCAGTTGTGCTTTTTCTCGTAGCTGACCAGATCGTGCAGCGTAAAGCCGTCGTGGCTAGTGACGAAATTGATGCTTGCCGTGGCGGGCTTTGTCGAGGGTTCGAAGACGTCCGCGCTGCCGGTGACGGACTCGGCAAATCCTCGTGTGGATGACAGGTCGGAGCGCCAGAAGGAGCGCAGACGGTCGCGATATCTGTCATTCCACTCCGACCAGGCGAGCGGAAACTGGCCTAGGCGGTACCCCTCGGGTCCCAGGTCCCAGGGCTCGGCGATCAACTTGACTCGGGATAGCACGGAATCGGACTCGAGCGCCTCGAAGAATGGGGCTGCGGCGTCGTAGTCCTGTTCGGTTCGGCCGAGGCTCGTCGCGAGATCGAACCGAAAGCCGTCGACATGCATCTCCTTGATCCAGTATCGCAGGCAATCGACGAGAAATCGGACGACGATGGGATTGCCACAGTGAAGCGTGTTGCCACAGCCTGTGAAGTCCTGGTAGTAGCGGCGTTCGGCCGGCTGCAAACGATAGTAGAGGGAGTTGTCGAGGCCCCGAAAGGTCAGGGTAGGGCCGAGATGGTTGCCCTCGGCCGTGTGATTGAAGACCACGTCCAGCAGCACTTCTATTCCCGCCGCGTGTAGCCCGCGTACCATCGCCTTGAACTCCTGGACCTGGGCACCGTCACGAGTGGCGTACCCTGCGTGGGGTGCAAAGAGTCCCAAGGGGTTGTACCCGAAGTAGTTGGTCAGCCCATGGTGGGAGAGGGGCTCTTCTGTGGCGATCTGCTGGACAGGCAGGAGCTCTACGGCGGTGATGCCCAAGCGCTGAAGATGGTCGATCACCGGCTCCTGAATCATGCCGAGGTAGGAACCGCGCAACGGCGCGGGTACGCCCGGGTGCAGTCGGGTCATGCCTTTGACGTGGCATTCGTAGATCACACTCTTTTCCCACGGCGTTTGTGGTGGTCTGTCATCCTGCCAGTCGAAGCGTGGGTCGACGACGACGGAGCGGGGCACGTAGGGCGCGCTATCTTCCAGGTTGGGTAGATCGTCGCTCTCGAACCGGCGAGAACCGAATAAAGCAGGATGCCAGCGAAGCTCTCCTGTTACGGCTCGAGCGGCTGGGTCCAGTAGCAGCTTCGAGGTATTGAAACGATGTCCAGCGGACGGTTCCCAGGGGCCATCGACTCGGAAGCCGTACAGCTGGCCCGGCTCGACCTCACGGCTCGAGACGATCCACAAATCTGGAGAAATTCGCTCCAAGGCCAGTCGGCGTGTTTCGTGATCCGGATGTGTCGCATCGAACAGGCAAAGCTCGACCGCCGTAGCGGTAGCGGATCTGAGGCTGAACCGGGTTTCTTCGCCGTTCCAGATGGCACCGGGAACCGAGTCCAAGGGGTGTTCACCAGCCTTCACGCCGGTGGTCCCATCGACTCGGTTTCGAGGCGCCCCGCCAGAACTGTGATCCTCCGAAGCTGCGCCGCGGTTGGGTCGTCGGCCATCTCGGGTTGAAGCCTCCATGCCCAATTGCCCTCGGCAGAGCTGGGAGTGTTCATCCGATGGCGCCCACCGAGGCCGAGCACGTCCTGCATGGGGAAGATCGACAAGTCGGCAACCGAGGTCGAGACGCTGCGGATCAGGTCCCAGTGGGCACGGTTGCCGCCTCCACCGACATAGTCGAGGACTCTCTGGCGCTTCTCAGGCTCGAGATCTTCGAGCCATCCGACCGAAGTGTCGTTGTCATGAGTCCCAGTGTAGGCGACGGTGTTCCGAGTGAAGTTGTGGGGCAGATGCTCGCTGTCGGGAGAGTCGAAGCCGAACTGTAGGACCTTCATGCCCGGCAACCCGAGATTCGACTTCAGTTCTCGGACCTCGGACGTGATGTGACCCAGATCTTCTGCCACGAGGGGCAGCTCACCGAGTACCTCGCGGAGCCGCTCGAAGAGGTGAACTCCCGGCCCCGGGGTCCACTGGCCGTTGACCGCTGTCGGTTCACTGGCGTCGATCTCCCAATAGTCGGCGAAGGCTCGAAAGTGGTCGATGCGGATGCTGTCGTAGGTGGCAAGGCTGCAACCGACTCGTTCTATCCACCAACGGTAGCCGTCCCCTTCGTGAGAGTCCCATCGGAACACCGGGTTGCCCCAGCGCTGGCCGGTTTCGCTGAAGTAGTCAGGCGGCACACCCGCAACGAAGGTGGGCTGCCCCTCTCCGTCTACCTTGAACAGATGGCGGTGAGCCCAGACATCGGCGCTATCCAGGGCGACATAGAAGGGCATGTCTCCCAGCAAACGGACAGAGCGCTGGCGCGCAGTCTCTCGCAATCGACTCCACTGGTCGGCAAATAGGTACTGAACGAATCGGTGGTAGCCGATGTCATCCTCGAGCTCCTGTCGGACCGAGGCCATGGCGGCAGCCTCACGATCTCGGAGATCCGGGGTCCATTCTGACCACGGTTTGCCGTCGAAGTGAGCCTTCAGTGAGGCAAACATCGCCCAGTCCTCGAGCCACGGACCTTGCTCGGGTCTGGTGGCCCAGTCCTCGAACAGCTCTCGGTGTCGATTCGGGTTGGATTGTCGAAACCGATTCCAAGCAAGCCTCAGGAGCCGGGATTTCCATTCGCCGGCCATGTCGTATTGGACGCTTTCATTGTCGAAGAGCGGAACGCCCGCCAGGTCGGAGGCGCTCAGGAGACCGCCCTCTTCTAAATCCTGGGGAGAGATGAGTTGTGGGTTGCCCGCGAACGCCGAAGACCCGTCATAGGGCGAATGGCCGGCGCCGGCCGGAACGAGAGGCAGCATCTGCCAGGTCGTTTGTCCGGCTTCCTGAAGCCAGCTCAGAAACTGGCGAGAGCTGGGTCCCAGGTCTCCGATGCCATAAGGCCCTGGCAGGGAAGTTGGGTGCAGCAAGATACCGGAGGCTCGTCGAGTCATGGGCGGGATGATAACCTGGCGGGCTGAAATTCCCCCGGGGGTGTGAACGACATTCCCCGTACGGTTCGAGATTCTAGACCCAATCGCGAGGTGGTGGATTGCCCGACAGTAACCGACGTATCAAGATTTCGTGTCGCCAAGTAGCTGACATCGAGCTGCCCCGAGAAGTGGAGCGGCTCTACGACCTGGCCTACAACCTGTGGTGGAGTTGGACTCCGCGGGCGAGACAGCTGTTCTCATCGATCAAAGTCGATTCGTGGGCACGCTACCGCAACCCGGTGGACCTGTTGCTGAACGTGGATCGTCACCACTGGGAGCAGCTCATCAGCAGCGATGCCTTCATGGGCTCGTACTCGAGGCTGATGCAGGATTTCGATCGGTATCTGAACGGCGGGTCCGACACCTGGTTCGAGCGCCACTACCCGGACCACGATGGCGGTCCGGTGGCGTATTTCTCGATGGAGTACGGCTTGGATCGGTCACTGGCCATCTACTCGGGTGGACTCGGGGTGCTCAGCGGCGACCACTGTAAGAGTGCTAGTGACCTGGGGCTACCTTTCGTCGGTGTCGGTCTGCTGTACCGCTCCGGATATTTCAACCAGGCCATCGATGCCGACGGCATTCAGCAGCACATCTACCCCGACTACGACTTCAATCGCCTGCCGGTCAGGCCGGCCATGGATGAAAGAGGCAGAGATGTGGTCGTTGGGATCCCCCTGCCTGGACGAGAAGTCCAGGCCAAGGTATGGGTTGCCGAGGTAGGTCGAGTTTCCATTCTGCTTCTGGATACGGACCTGCCCGCCAACGACCCTGCCGACCGGCCGATCGCCAAGGTCCTGTATGTGCGGGGTCGAGAGATGCGATTGGTCCAGGAGATGATACTGGGAGTTGGAGGAGTGAAAGCGCTCGCGGCTCTGGGTATCGAGCCCGCCTTGTGGCACATCAACGAAGGGCACAGCGTCCTGTTGCAACTGGAGCGGATGAGGACTGCAATCGTTGCCGAGGGGGTCGATTTCGAGACCGCTCTGGAGAGGGTCGGCGAGAACGTGGCTTTCACGACGCACACTCCGGTGCCGGCAGGCAACGAGCAATTCGACCCCGATCTCGCCACCAGCTACCTCGACCCGTGGTCCGAGCCCCTGGGCACGAGCTCCGAGCGCCTTCTGCAAGTGGGAAATCCGGACCATGGCGAACCCGACCAGCCCTTCAATTTGACGGCCTTCGCCTTGCGAACCAGCAGTTTCGCCAACGGTGTGAGTCGCTTGAACGCCGAGGTCGCGGATCGGATGTGGCGGCACCTGTTCGCCGATCCCCCGGCCGAGGAGCCGGTCGTGCAGCCGATTACCAACGGCATTCATCTCCCGACCTGGTTGGGAACCGAGCTCCAGAACCTTTTCGCCGTGCAGCTCGGACCAGACTGGCAAGAGAGGCTCCTCGATCCGAAAGCGTGGGAGTTCGTCTATCAGCTTGCCAATGAGGATCTCTGGGCAGCGCATCGGTCTCAGAAAGAGCGGCTGATGCGATTCTCGCGATCCCGTCTCCTGGAGCAGTACGCCCGGCACGGCCGACCACCTTCCAAGTTGAGAGAGGTGGCGGCATTCTTCTCGGACGAGGCATTGACCATAGGTTTTGCACGCCGATTCGCAACCTACAAGAGAGCGGGACTGTTGTTCAGTGATCTGCACCGATTGAGGGGCATCGTTCGCAGCACAGAGAGGCCAGTGTGCATTCTCTTGGCAGGCAAGGCCCACCCAGCAGATCGACCCGCTCAGGAGCTCATCCAGCACCTGTTCATGCTCAGCCAAGAAGCCGATCTCGAGGGTCGAGTGGCCTTTATCGAAAATTACAACATGCGGGTTGGACGCATGCTGGTGCAGGGTGTGGATGTCTGGTTGAACACGCCTCGGCGACCGTTCGAGGCCAGTGGAACCAGCGGCCAGAAGGCTGCAGTCAACGGCGTTCTCAATTGCAGCATTCTCGATGGCTGGTGGCCGGAAGGCTTCGACGGTGAGAACGGCTGGTCGATCGGTGCCGGGGAGACTGCAGCCGAAGAGTGGCAGCAGGATCAGCACGATGCCAATTCGCTCTACTCGATTCTCGAGGAGCAGATTCTCCCCACCTACTACGAGCGCGACCAGCAGGGTTTGCCGGTGCGATGGATCGAGATGATGAAGCGATCGATCGCCTCGATCGGAGCGCGCTTCTCGGCGAGTCGAATGGTTCGGGAGTACACTGATCGGGCGTACATGCCCCTGGCTGGCGCGAAAGTGAGTCCCGAACGGGACTAGAGCTTCCATTGTCCGGAATTGTCCGATGCTGCCGCCGAGGATAGGGCATCCGTCGGAGGAGGACACTGCGTGACCACCATTCAGATCCTCGATGATCGACTGATCAGTCAGATCGCGGCCGGGGAAGTCGTCGAGCGTCCCGCCTCGGTCGTCAAGGAGTTGGTGGAGAATGCCATCGACGCCGGTGCCCGATCGATTCGGGTGGACCTCGAAGCAGGCGGCAAACGCTCCATTCGGGTCATGGACGACGGTGTAGGCATGGATCGCAATGATGCTCTGCTGGCCTTCGATCGCCATGCTACGAGCAAGATCGAGAGCTTTGATGATCTTCAGGGCGTCGCAACGCTCGGCTTTCGGGGCGAGGCCCTTGCTGCCATCTCGGCTGTGGCCCGGGTCGAGCTGACCACTGCCAAGGAGCCTGGTGACGGACATCGCATCCGAATCGACGGAGGTCATATCCGCTCGGTGGAACCGGCGGCTCACCCGAAGGGTACCTTGGTCGAGGTTCGATCCCTGTTCTTCAATGTGCCGGCGCGTCGCAAGTTCCTCAAGACCGTTCCCACGGAGCTGCGCCGGGCAACAGAGGTCGTCCAGGGCTATGCCCTGGCCAGACCCGAGATCGGCTTCACCCTCTCACATGAAGGCCGGACACTTCTGGAGGCCTCGCCTGCCGGAGACGATCTTGACGCGGCCCGGCGACGGGTCGCCGAGCTCTTCGGTGCACCGGCGGGCCAGGAGCTGGTCGAGTTCTCTCGGCATGGCGCTGGAGGGGAGCGGATCTGGGGGCTCGTAGGAAATCGCAAGCGGGGTCGCGGCAGGCGCATCTTCACGTTCGTCAATCGCCGGCTCCTGAGAGATCGAACCGTGATGGCTGCGTTCTATAGGACGGTCCGAGAGACCTGGCGGAGCGACGAGTTCCCCGCCCTCTTCCTCTTCTTGGACATTCCACCCGAAGAAGTGGACGTCAACGTGCATCCGCAAAAGGCGGAAGTCCGGTTCAGGGATGGGCGATTCTTCGGCCGTCTCGCCTCTTGCCTGCAGGAGGCGCTGGAGCGAGCGAGAGGGGAGGAACCAGCGCCTCTAGCGGTGCCCGACGGCCTGCCCGGGACTCCATTCGTCTGGCAGGGACTCGGCGAGCGTTCCCATTCCTGGACTGGCCGGAAGGCTGATGGAGGTGACAGCGGTGAGGTCAGAGAGCTCGATGGGGAGTGGTCCGGGGAGGGAGACAGTCGATTGGCCGATGTGTCATTCGCCCCTCTCGCCAGGTCACCAGTGCCCCTTACGGGCCGGTCGGGCGTGGCGCGACCATTTCGGCTTCTGGGACAGTACAAGGGCACCCTGATCCTGCTCGAAGGGCCTGATGGTCTCTATCTCGTGGATCAACACGTGGCCCACGAAAGGGTCTTGTACGAGCGATTCCGTCGCCAACTGGCAGACACTGTCGTCCGAAGCCAGCGCCTTCTGGACCCGATTCTTCTGGAGCTCGCTCCCGCCGAGGCCATGAAGCTGGCCGAGATGGGACCCGATCTCGAGCAACTGGGGTTCTCTCTCAGCGAAATGTCGGGCAACGTGGTGGCCGTCAGCGCCACTCCCGCGGTGTTGACTCCTGGGTTGGCGGAGCAGATGCTGGTCAGCCTGGCGAGCGAAACCGGCGAAAATGACTCGACTGCCGAGGAATTGAAAAGACGCCTGCTGGAAGCCCTGGCCGCAAGCCAGTCCTGCCGTGCAGCGGTGAAGATGCACCACCAACTTTCCGCCGAGGAGATGGAGTCCCTGATGAGTGAGCTGTTCACAGCGGAACAGCCGTACGCCTGCCCTCACGGCAGGCCGATCGTGCTGAAAATGGCGGACATAGAGCTGGAGCGGCGGTTCGGCCGGAGGTGAGTCGCCGTCGACCTTCGAGGTCGCAGCGGCGCCGGGGCAGTGCTAGCATGGCGCGCGATGTTGGAGAACCTTGTATCGCTCGGCGAACTCGAGGAACGGCTTCGATACCACTTCGAGAATTCGAGGCTGCTCG
>Ga0316187_10006426_pt1 | contig 10112 bp, 8 predicted proteins | sample CroRivburrow1_MG_FD_204927 | JGI IMG/M metagenome (GOLD analysis project Ga0316187, IMG submission 204927) | Coastal sediment microbial communities from Maine, United States - Cross River worm burrow 1 | ecosystem: Environmental > Aquatic > Marine > Coastal > Sediment | place: USA: Maine... | reverse complement strand
GGGCGCAATCGTCTGCTGGGCCTCCCTGGCCGCGGCCATCGGGGAATCCCTTCACACCCTGGCGCCGGAAACCGTGCTGTTTTGGGGCCTGCTGGTGGCGGGGCTTTTCCTGGGGGCCTGGGAGATGTTGCGGGGCGTCCTGCCCGGCAACCGCTCCACGGGAGCGCGGGCATTTGGATGGCGAGGCTTCGGATGGAAGGCCTTGGGGCCGAGGGCGGTGCTCGTGGCCCTGTTCGGGGTGTACGGCATTTGGGGATACCACACCCTGCTGGTGCTGGCCTTCGCCCATGCCCCGCCGGTGGAGGCGAACATTCTCAACTACACATGGACCCTGTGGATCGTGGTGTTGGGCTCGTTTCAGCCGGGGCATCGTCTCACGCCCGCCATCGTCCTGGCGGGGCTGGCGGGATTCGCGGGGGTCGTGCTGGTGATCGGTGGAGAGAGCCTGCTGGGCGGAACACTGGAGTTCGCCAGTGCTGTTCCGGGCGGTCCTGGGGGAAGTTCCGCCTGGGCGGGATTCGCAATGGCCCTGGCGGCCGCATGGGTGTGGTCCTCCTTCACGGTTTATCTGCGGCGGGTGGTGCCCCCTGGATCGCGGCCCATGGCGCTGTTCTGCGCACTGGCCGCGGTCGCGGCGCTGATGTTCCTGCTTGCGCGGGGCGCGCCCCTGGCCCTACCCCTGGAGCAGGCTCCGGTCGTGATCTACCTGGGGCTGGTGCCTTTGGGGCTGTCCTTCGTGCTGTGGGAAGCCGCCGCCCGCCATGCGCAACTCCAGGTGCTGGGTCTGATGAGTTTTTTCACACCCCTGCTCTCCACCTGGCTCCTGGCCCTGGTCACCGGCCGCACCGTAGGTCCCGCCCTCTACGCCGGACTGGCCTGCATTCTCGCAGGTGCCGCCCTGGGCACCCGTGCCCTGAAGAAACAGGCGCCGTGACAAGGTGGGTGACATGGGGCAAAGCGTTTTCCCCCCTGTTGCCCTGATGTCCCGGCAGGTTCGGGTGCTTACCTTCCCGGGCCACGGATGTCCTGGGCTTTCTGGTCCACGTGACACGCCAGATTGGAATGGCTATAGTGGGCCGATCAGCCTGAAGGGGTGTCAAGGCCTCTTGCATTTCACTGGCTGGCATCTCATCCCAAACCCGGAATCCAAGACCCCGAAAGCGCCATGACATCCCCATTCCGATTTTCCGGTGTGATCCCCGCCAATCTGATGACATTCAACCCGGACTGGTCCTTCGACGAACCCAACTACCGGCGGCATTTGTCCTGGCTGGCCGATGTGGAGGGCGTATCGGCCATCGTCTGCAACGGACACGCGGCGGAGGTGTCCTCGCTGAACCGCGAAGAACGGCGGCGCGCGCTGGCCATCGCCCTGGACGAGGTCGGAGACCGGGTGGACCTGATCAGCGGAATCTACACCGACAACACCCTGGAAGCCGCGGAGATGGCCCGCGAAGCCGAGGCGGACGGAGCGGCGGGACTGCTGGTGTTCCCCCCCACCCTTTTCATGTGGGGCGCCCAGTTGCGGCCCGAAATGGTGCTGACCCATTACCGCGCCATCGCCGAAGCCTGCGCCCTGCCCCTGATCGCCTTCCAGTATCCTCCCGCCCAGGGCATCGGCTACAGCCCCGAAACCCTGGTTGCCCTGGCGGAAATCGAAACTGTGGTGGCTGTGAAGGACTGGAGCAACGACATGGTGTCCCTTGAGCGCAACCTGCGGGCGTTGCGGAGCACGGGCCGCCCCGTGGCCCTGCTGTCCAGCTACAGCATGTCGCTGATGGGCAGCTTTCTGCTGGGGGCGGACGGCGCCATCTCCGGGATGGGATCGGTGGCGGCGGACCTTCAGGCGCGGCTCTTCGACGCGGTGCAGGCCGGGGACCTGGACGCCGCTCACGCCCTCAACGACCGGCTCGATCCCCTCGTCCGGGTCTTCTACGCTCCGCCTTTCCTCGACATGCACAACCGCATGAAGGAGGCACTGGCCCTGCTGGGGCGCATCGACCGCGCCATTGTCCGCCCGCCCTTGCAAGCGGTGCCCGCCGCCGAGCGGGAGGCAATCCGCCTGGCCCTCTCCGCCTCCGGGCTGATGCCCGAAGCCGAAGTGGCCCCCGCCCGCAAGGTTTCCTGACCCGGCAATGCAGGACACCCCGCCCGCGGTGAAATCGAGCGGTGCGATTTGCAGATATCGGCAACCGATCGTCATTTCACCAAGGGAGCGAACAGCACCGTGTGTGGTATTGCAGGTATCTGGGGCGAACCCGACGAGGCGCTCGTACAGACCATGATCTCGCGCCTGACCCATCGGGGACCCGATGCCGAGGGCCTGCACTCTTCCGTCTCCGGGACGCTGGGGCATCGCCGTTTGTCCATCATGGACCCTGCGGGAGGCAACCAGCCCCTCCATACTTCAGATGGGAAACACACCCTGATCGCCAACGGCGAGATCTACAATCACCCCGCCCTCCGCAAAACCCTGGCACAGCGTCATACCTACCGCACCGGCAGCGACAGCGAATCGGCCCTGCACCTCTTCACTGAGCAGGGGCCCGGCGGAGTAGCGGAATTGGACGGCATGTTCGCCCTTGTCATCGCCGATGAGGAGGCCCTGTTCCTGGCCCGCGATCCGGTGGGGATCAAGCCCCTTTACACCGGCAGCATGGACGGCCGGATGGTCTTCGCCTCGGAATTGAAGGCGCTGGCGGGCATCGCCAAATCGGTGCGGCCTTTCCCCCCCGGCACCTGGTATCATTCCAGCGTTGGCTTCCAGCGCTATTACGATTTACCCCCGGTGAATGGTGGTGAAGAGGAGGAAGCAGAAGGGCGAGGTGTGAAGAACAGCGTTCGATGGAAGAATGGCGGGCGGCCCGGGGAGCGTGAAACAGCAGTTGCGGCCAGGGCCGTTCGGGAGGCACTGGAGCAGGCGGTGGGCAAGCGCCTGATGACCGACGTGCCCCTTGGGGCCTTTCTTTCCGGCGGGCTGGACAGTTCCCTCGTGGCTGCGCTGGCCAGGCGGCACGTGGACCGGTTGCACACCTTCGCGGTGGGATTCGAGGGCAGCCCGGACCTGGAAGCGGCGCGCCTCGTCGCGCGGCATCTGGATACCATTCATCACGAAGTGCTCTTCGATGAAGCCGATGTCGCCGAGCGCCTGCCGGAGATTCTCTTCCATCTGGAATCCTTCGACCCGGATCTTGTGCGCAGCGCCGTGCCATGCGATTTTGTGTCCCGGCTGGCCTCCGAGGAGGTGAAGGTGGTGCTCACAGGTGAAGGGGCCGACGAGCTCTTTGCGGGGTACCGCTATTACGAGGATATTGCGGAGCCGGAAGAACTCCAGGCGGAACTGCGCCGCTCGGTGGGCGCCATGCACGAGCTCAATCTGCGCCGGGTGGATCGGATGACGATGGCCCATGGACTGGAGGGGCGGGTGCCCTTTCTGGACACCGAAATGATCGAGTTGGCCTTGCGATTGCCGGCCGCGCTGAAACTGCCCCGCGGAAACGGCCAGGCCGCGACGGAGAAATGGGTGCTGCGCAAGGCCGCGGAGGGACTGCTGCCCGAGGAGGTTGTTTGGCGCAAAAAAGTGCAGTTCGACGAAGGCAGCGGCATGGTTCCGGTGCTGCAGGCGGTCACGAAGGCCGTGCTGCCTCCCGAAGCCGCGGCGGCGCACCGTGACGCCCACTCCGACACGGGTCTGCGCAGCGACGAGGAATGCGCCTACCACAAGTTGCTTGGGGATGCTTTCCCCGACCCCGGGATCGTATTTGACAATGCCCCTCGCTGGATCGACGGGCGAGGAGATGCCTGAAGGGCAGAGGACGATGTCCGGTCCTCAACCCCAAAAATACCCAACCAAGGAGTTGATCGCCATGAGCGCCATGTATTACGAAGATTTCGAGGTCGGCCAGGAGTATGTCACGTCAGGCCGCACGATCACCGAAAGTGACGTGGTCCAGTTCGCGGCCCTGTCCGGTGACTGGAACGCCCTACACACCAACGAGGAATACAGCAAGGAAAACCAGTTCGGACAACGCATCGCCCACGGGCTTTTCGGAGTGTCCCTGATGGAAGGGATGAAGTACCGCATGGGTCACTTCGACGGAACGGCGATTGCCTCCCTGGGCTGGACGATCAAATTCATCAGGCCGATGTTCATCGGAGACACGGTGCGGGTCAAGGTGCGGATCGCGGCCATGCGGGAATCGAAGAAGCGCGACCGGGGAGTGATGGACGAGGAGGTGCTCCTGGTGAACCAGCACGACGAGGTAATCACCGAGGCCCAGCATGGGGTATTGCTGCTGCGGCGGCCGGAGAAGTAGGGGGAAGGATCCTTCCCCCGGGTTTACATTCCCAGACTCAAGCAGACAGGCGGAGTTTTCCCGTTATTCCTGGATGCTCCCGCGCTCGATGACGGAGATGGAATCGAGCAGATCGGCCACGTGCTTCTCGTTGGATTCCGCCAGAAGCACCGAGAGCCCTTCGTCCTTGAGGTTGGAGAGCACCTCGGCAAGGCGGCGGGCGAGGGCCGGCGCGACGCCTTCGAAGGGTTCGTCGAGCAGAAGCATCTTGGTGCCGCACATCAAGGCGCGGGCCAAAGCGGCCAGCTTGCCCTGCCCACCGCTAAGCTGGTTGGCCTTGCGCGGACCGAACGCTTCCACTTCGGGCATCAGCTTGTAGATCCAGGCCAGCCGGTCCTCCGAATCCTCCATGCCGGTGGACCATGCGGGCAGCAGCACGTTTTCCTCCACCGTAAAATCCGGCACCAGGCGGCGGTCTTCGGGCATAAAGCCGATGCCCATGTGCGCCCGCTTGTGGGGATGCACCTTGAGCAGGTCGATGTGATCGAAATCGATGCGCCCGGCCTTCACCGACAAGGCGCCCATGATGGTGCGCATGAGGGTGGTCTTGCCCGCGCCGTTGCGGCCGATCAGCCCGCACATGGCTCCGGGGGGCACGTTCAATTTTACATCGTGTAGGATCGACGCACTCCCGATGTTGACGTCCAGGGATTCCACCTTAAGCATGTCCGGCTCCTTGATCGTCCGTGGCGGCGCGATGCAGTTCCTCACCGATGACATACTGCCGCACCTGATCGTTTTCCAGCACCTCCCCGGGGGGGCCGTCGGCGATGATGCCACCGTCGTAGAAAGCCAGCACACGCTCCGCGTAGCGCCCGATGATTTCCATGTCGTGCTCCACGAACAGGGTGGTAACCTTGGTGACTTTCAGGGCGGTCATGATGGTGTCCATGATGCCGAATTTCTCGTCGGCGCTGACCCCGCTGGTGGGTTCGTCCAACAGCAACAGGCGCGGATGGGACACCACGGCCATGGCGATATCCATCAACTTGCGTATGCCCTGGGGCAGCAGGCTCGATTCCTGACCCCGGTAATCGGTCAGGGAGTAACGCTCCAGCAGTACCTCGGCTTCCCGAATTCGTTCTTCCTGGTGCAGGGGGCGCAGCATCGCCCCCAGGCTGGGCTGGGTCGCCCCCAGGGCGATAAGCAGGTTTTCGAACACGGTGGCGCTGGAGAACACCTGGGGCACCTGGAAGGATCGGCAAATGCCCAGCCGGGTGATGTCCCGGGAAACCAGCGCGGTGATGTCCCGCCCCTCGTAGAGGATCTGCCCGGAATCCGGCTTGAGGTAACCGGTGATCATGTTGACGAAGGATGTCTTGCCCGCGCCGTTGGCGCCGATGATGCCGATCACCTCGTTTTCGGTGATGTCCACCGAAACGTTGTCGGCCGCCATGACCGAGCCGAAGGACTTTTTGAGTTGGATGGCCCGCAACAGAGTCATGCGACCTCCTTGTTTCGAATTCGCCGCACCAGGGACCACAGGCCGTCGGGAATGAACATGATCAGGAAGAGGAGCACCGCGCCCAGCACCAGTTGCCAGGTTTGGGGGGAGTACTGGAAGGCGTAGGTGCGCACGACCTGGAAGAGCAGCGCCCCCAGGAAGGGCGCGGCAACGGAGCCCGTGCCGCTGAGGATGGTGATGAAGACAAATTCCCCCGAGACGGTCCAGTAGGCCATGGCGTCCGGATCCACATGGCCCACGGAGAAGGCGGTAATGGCGCCTCCCGTCCCGGCCAGGGCTCCCGCGAGGATCACCTTGAACTGGATCGCCTTGAACACCGACAGGCCCAGGTATTCCACCCGAATCTCGTTGTCCTTGATGGCCGTGGTCAAGTGACCCAGGGTTGAGGACAGGTAGCGGTGGACAAACACCGCGGCGATAAGCGTCACCAGCAGCGTCAACATGAACATGGAGATCAAAAGCTCCGTCCCCTCGGGGGCGTAGCCAAAGAAGGTTGGCACCACCACGTTGAATCCGTCGGTGCTGCCCAGTACCTCGGTCTTGACCAGAACCCCGTAGAGGATCATGGACAGCGCCATGGAAAACATGGCGAAGAAAATCTCGCGGTAGCGGGCCAGCAGCATGCTGATGATCGCGGCCATGACGCCGGCGACGATCGTGCCCAGCACCGTAAGCAGGACCGCATCGGTCCAGCCCAGGTACTTGCCCGCCATCCCGACGGTGTAGCCGCCCAGTGCGAAGTAAAGGGCCTGCCCGAAGGAAACCAGCCCGGTGCGCCACAGGACGAGGCACCCGAAGACCACCAGGCACTTGGACACGGCCAGGGTTCCCAGGAACACCGCCCATTCCGGCACCACGAAGGACAGCAGGGCCGCAATGGCAAGGGCAACAGCCAATCCTTTTTCAGTCTTATCGAATTTCATGGGTTAAATCTTTCTGGCTTCGGCACGGCTGAATAGACCCTGGGGCCGAAAGGCCAGCACCAGTGCCATCACCGCGTAGATCACAAAGAGTTCCACCTGAGGGAGGAGATGTACCGCCGTGGCCCGCACCAGGCCCACGGCCAGGGCGCCGATGGCCGCTCCGGGCACGCTGCCCATCCCCCCGGTGGCCACCACCGCAAAAGCGAGCACGATCACTTCCACTCCGATGCCCGGCGCCACCGAAATCTGCGGCGCGGTGAATGCGCCCCCCAGCGCCCCCAGGATCGCTCCCAGAATGAAGGTCACCATGAACACCAGGTTCACATTCACTCCGAAGCTCTGGGCCATCTCACGGTCGTGGATCACCGCCAGCAGCAACTTGCCGCGCTTGGTGCCGTTGAGCCCCCACCACAGGGCGCCGCCCACCACCAGCGCCAAGCCGATCAGGGACAGGTCGTAGTTGGAAAAAGTCAGATCGCCGAAATCGGTTGTGCCCAACAGCCCGTAAGGCTGGAAGGCGTCGTACATGTCCGTGCCCCAGATCAGCAGCAGCACGTCCTCGAGAATGAGGAACGTGGCGTAGGTGACCAGGACGATGATCACCTCATCTTTGCCGTACATGTACCGCAACAACCCCCGTTCGATGATGGGGCCCAGCACCAGCCCTACCACCAGCGCGGCGAATACCAGGACGGCGAAACTGCCGAATTCGGGCAAATCGTTGTCGAACCACCAGCCGACCATCGTCGCGGCGGTGTAGGCGCCAAAGGCGTACATGGAGCCGTGGGTGACGTTGAGAATCTGCATCACGCCAAAGATCAGCGTCAGCCCCACCGCCACCACGAACAGCCAGGAGGCATACACCAGGCCGTCCACGAGGATGGCCATCAGGGTCAGGGGGTCCGTCAAGGTTTCAAACATGATCTGAAGCTCGGAAAAACCATGGGATGGACGTTGGAATTATCAGGGTCGAACGGCCCAAAAAGGCCGGGGTATGGAGTGGCCCGGAGGGGCGGGATGCCCCGCTCCTCCGGATCATCGGATCAATGCATGTGGCGATGGGTTATCGCACCCATGCTTCCATCAACATCAATTGCACTTGGCGCCCTTCATGCCGCCCTTGATCCAGTCCTCGCTGGTGACTCCTTCAGGCGGATTCACGCAATCGGGGGCAAACCGGACGATGTCGGTGATGGTAGCCTCGCCCTTCTCCTTGTCGAACTTGTAGATGCCGTAGGCGGTTTCGGTGACAGCCTGATGGCCTTTGCCCAGCTTCATGTCGACGGTGGTACCGAAGGATTCATACTTGAGGCCCTCGAAGTTGGGGATCACCTGTTCCCGGGTCGGGAACTTGCCGCCCATCTGGCCCGCGGTCTTGTCGTAGGCGATTTTCAGCCCCAGCAGAGCCTGGGCCGAATCATAGGAGGGGTAGACCGCCGGAGTGCCGTAGGCGTTCTGGTAGGCCGCGCGGAACCAGCGGTTCAGCTCGGTGTCATGGGCATAGAGGCCGTAGGGGCCACGGGCGCCCATGATCGTGCCGTCGGGCAGGCGGCGGCCCAGGCGGAACATGGAGTTCTCGCCAGCGGTGTAGATGATGGTGGACTTCTTGTTGAGGCCACGGGCGGCGGATTGGTTTACGAAGCTTTCCAGATCGCCATCCCAGAAGGAGGAATGAATGACATCCGAACGGCTGCGTTGCAACGCGGAAATTTCCGAGCTGTAGGTGCCGGCGAAAAGCTTGGGGAACTGCTCGGTGGTGACCTTGGTGCCGGGCATCAGCAATTGCATCGAAAGGTTGAAATCCCGCCAGGAATCCTGGCCCCAGGCATAGTTCTGGTTGATGCCTCCGTAGGTCTTGGTGTTGGGGAAGCGGGATTTCACGAAGTGCGCCGCCGCCACATTGTCCATGGTGGAATGGGCCTTGGTGCGAAACACATACTTGTAGCTGGCGGCCTCGAAGATGCGCGGGGTGCCGCAGATATTGAAGACGGTGAGCATCTTCAGTTCATCGGCGATGGGCGCGATGGCCAGGCACGAGCCCGAAGAGATGTAACCCACCACGGCGTCCACGTTCTGCCGTTGCACCAGGTTGCGGTATTCCTCCACCTGCTTGGAAGTGCCACCCGATTCGTCGATATAGACTGCCTCGACCTGCGCTCCGCCGATACCCTTGGTGTTGTAGGGCGCGGGGAGCTTTCCCTTGTTGATGGCGTCGATGATAACCTCGGCTCCGTTGCGAGCCGGAATGCCGAAGGGGCCACCCGCGGCGCCGGTAAGAAAGGCGACAAAACCAATTTTCATGGTCTTTTGTGCCGAAACCGGGGTGGCGCTTAACACCAGCAACGCTGCCAGCGTTGCCGCGGCCAGGATCATGGCGGTTCGTTTCATGCTTCATCCCTCTTTGGTGGGCGACCCGGGGTGGGAAATGTTCCCAACCGAGCCACAATGAATGCCAATACCGGCCGCTGGTCTGCCTGAGCAGGTTCCAGGGCCAGTGCGCTTCGTATCTGTTTAAGCCGTTGGATTCAAAATACCCCGCACGGCGTTGGCCGCTCGAGGGTCCTTTCCAAATTCCTTCGGCCCCTCAATTCGGAAACAATCACTCGGGATTCTTCTGAATCGGGGTCGCCCAGTGCACCTTCCCCCTGGGCAAGTCTTGCACCATAGCCCAGAGATTCGCAGGACACAAGACCCGGGAGAAGATGGCCGGCCATCCAAAATTTTTCACTGTTTTCGAAATCCCCGGGGTTGATTCCACGACACCGACACCGGCGGTTCAGGCTTTCTAGCGCTTCAGGAAACTTCTCCCGATCAACTGCCGGTGCACCTGGTTGGTGCCCTCCCATATCTGGGTCACCTTGGCGTCGCGCATCAGGCGCTCCACCCGGTATTCCTTGATGTAGCCATAGCCCCCGTGCAACTGCACCGCGTCGGTGCTGATGCGCATGGCCAGGTCCGAAGCCCTCATCTTGAGCATGGAGGCCTCGATGCCGATATCCTCCACTCCCCCATCGACCAGGGAGGCCACGTACCACAGCCAGGCCTCGCACTGGGCCAACTCGGTGGCCAGATCGGCCAGCATGAACTGGATGCCCTGGAACTCGATGATGCGGCGCCGGGACTGCTTGCGCTCGTTGATGTAGTCCACCGCGTCGTTGAACGCGGTGCGGGCAATGCCCAGGGCGTGGGCAGCCACCGAGGGGCGGGACTTGTTAAGGGATGCCAGCAGCAGCGCCAATCCTTGACCGGGTTCCCCCAACACGTTGGCGCGGGGGACGCGGCAATCCTCGAAAACCAGGGAGGTGGTGGCCGAGGCCCGCATCCCCATCTTGTCCTCCTTGGGCCCGGGGGTCAGCCCCGCCGAATCCT
>Ga0316187_10006424_pt1 | contig 10113 bp, 10 predicted proteins | sample CroRivburrow1_MG_FD_204927 | JGI IMG/M metagenome (GOLD analysis project Ga0316187, IMG submission 204927) | Coastal sediment microbial communities from Maine, United States - Cross River worm burrow 1 | ecosystem: Environmental > Aquatic > Marine > Coastal > Sediment | place: USA: Maine... | reverse complement strand
CGTCGTGTTCGATCGATTCGACAACCGAACCTCGCCCCCCGGGCGAATCGCTCCACGAACGAAGCCCGTCGATCATGTCGGCTCTCATCCGATCAGTCAAGAGGAGGCGTGTGGCAGAACGCCCACGTGACTTCGCTCGAGCAACGTCGGATCGGTTCGCCGCCGCGATCGGGGCGAATGAGGTGTCATCGGCCAGAGTCGAAGCGAAGAGCTCGTAGAACTCCGAGATCTTGGCGTCGCTCACGCCGCCCATCTGATCGAACGCTTCAGCCGCCGCGTCAACCGCGTCGGTCGCGACTCGTTGCTCGGCGGCCGGGACGTGGAGCAGGGTTCCGTCGGTCTGCATGACGATCAACGAGTCGCCGGGTTCGAATGCCGCGGCGAGTTCTTCACCTACCCGGGTCACACGGTTGCCGCCCCAGACGATCGGCATCCCGGCGGTCAGCGTCTCAAGTTTGTCCATGGTGAGACCATAGATCCCTGGCATCCGACATGTGTGAAACGATCGCACAAACCGACAACGCTCGAAGCAAGGCCGCCCCCGCGTACTGCGAGACGGCGAGCTAACCTAACTCTGGGCAAGAGGGGGCGGCAGGTGGCGAGCGGGGAATTCGGCAGCACCGGTGTGGAAGACAGACGGCCAAACGCGCGCGAGCACGCACCGCCCGCACGATCGACAAACCCGATCACCAACCGGATTGTGAGAAGGAAGCGGGCCACAGCCTCGTGGGCGGTGGTCGCTCTTGTGCTCGGCATCGCGGCCTCGATGGTGATGGCAACAGACCAAGCCGCTCACGCGGCCGGAGCTGTCCCCGACGGGTTTGAGGACGAGGTCGTCATCGACGGCCGCTCATTCCCAACAACCATGAACTGGCTGCCCGATGGCCGTCTGCTCGTTGCCGAGAAGTCGGGACGCCTGTGGATCTACGACTCCATCGCAGATGACGCTCCCGATCTGTTCGCCGATTTGTCTGCCGATGTTCACAACTGGTGGGACCGAGGCCTCCTGGGCCTGGCCATCGATCCGGGATTCCCCGCGCAACCGTATGTGTATGTCCAGTACACGTACAACGTCGCACCTGGCGCGTCGGCGCCCATCCCCGGACTCGAACTGGGGCTCAACGACGCCTGTCCGGATCCTCCTGGTGCGACCAGCCCGAGTGGCGGATGTGTGGTCAGCGGTCGGCTGTCCCGACTGACCGTCTCCGGCGGAGGCACCGGCGCCACCATGGTCGGCGGGTCAGAACTCGTCCTGATCGAGGATTGGTGCGCCCAGTTCCCAAGCCATTCCGTCGGGACGATTCTGTTCGGCCCGGACGGAAACCTATATGCGGCGGGTGGTGACGGCGCCAGCTTCGCAAACGCCGACTGGGGTCAGTGGGGTCTCGATACCTCCGGCAACCCTGCGCCGAATCCGTGCGGCGACCCAATGGGATCGAACCCGCCGACGACAGCGGAAGGAGGGGCGTTCCGCTCCCAGGATCTCCTCACCGCCGGTGACTCGACCGAACTCGATGGCGCGGTGATCCGCGTCGATCGGGACGGTGCTCCCGTCCCCGGCAACCCGCGGTACGGCGACGCCGGCGCCGACCTGAACGCGCAGAGGATTGTCGCAATCGGCCTCCGCAATCCCTTCCGGTTCACATTCCGACCCGGGACCAGCGAATTGTGGATCGGAGACGTGGGATGGGGCGTGTGGGAGGAGATCAACGTTGTCCGCTCAACCACACCCAGCGATGCCGACAACTTCGGCTGGCCGTGCTACGAAGGGCCAGAGGCCCAGGGTGTGTACCAAGAGCTTGGCGACCTCTGCGGTGTTGTCGACACGCATCCCGCCGGCGTCGAGGAACCCTGGCTCGCCTATCACCACGACGTCGGAGTGGTGCCGGGTGAGAGCTGTCCGCGAGGCGCCGGCTCGGCAATCAGCGGTGTGGCGTTCGAGGCCGGTGGCAACTTCCCCGCCTCCTACGACGGCGCGCTGTTCTTCACTGATTTCAACCGCGGGTGTATGTGGGTGGTTCCTCTGGGAGCGAACGGGGACCCTGACCAAGGTCAGCTGGAGCTGTTCGCCGATCTCTCGAGCCTCGGCGTGGTTGCGAATCAGGCAGGTGCCGTTGACGTGAAGTTCGGACCCGATGGATCGCTGTACTGGGTCGAGATGCTCGGCGGCCGCATCCATCGGATTCGCTCAACGCTTAATGCTTCACCAATCGCCGTTGCGGCGGCGGAGCCGACCTCAGGACGAACCCCGCTCGTCGTTCAGTTCGATGGAACCGGCTCGTACGATCCGGATGGCGATCCCTTGGCCTACGCCTGGGATCTCGACGGCGACGGTGCGTACGATGATGCGTCGGAGGCGGCGCCGACCTGGACGTACAACGGGTCAACTCCTGTCAACGCCCGCCTACGCGTCACCGACTCGGCCGGCGCATCGGCAACCGATACCGTGCTGATCTCGCCGATGAACACACCCCCGACCGCTGTGATCCAGGCACCGGTGCCCACAGCAACGTGGGCCGTCGGTGACCGCATCTCGTTCAGCGGCACCGGAACCGATGCCGAGAGCGGCACGCTTCCCCCATCCGCGATGAAGTGGACGATCAACATCCTCGACTGCCAGGCATCCGGGAGTTGCTCGACACGATTTGTTGAGACCTTCGAAGGGACGGCTGCGGGATCACTCGTGGCCGCCGATTGGATCGATGCCGATTTCATCGAGATTGCCCTCAGCGTCACGGACCCGCAAGGCCTGGCCGATGAGACGACTGTCCGGGTTGCTCCGCGACGCGTCGACCTCACGATCGGATCGCGACCTCCCGGTGTCGACATCGCCGTCGGGGAGACCGTGGAGACGGCGCCCTTTACCAGGAACGTCATCGTCGGCTCCGCGACCACGGTGATCGCGCCTGCCTCGTTCACACGCGACAACGTGACCTATGACAGCGCCGGATGGTCTGACAACCCGGAGCGAGCGCGTGATGTCATCGCCCCGGAGACGTCGCTCGCACTCACCGCCGTCTACCAGGCTCGGATTGACGCCGTGTATGTCGACACGAACACAGGCATCTGGCACATGGTCCACACCGGAACTCCGGACCGGAGTTTCTACTATGGCAATCCGGGCGACTATCCAATGATGGGCGACTGGGACTGCAACGGCGTGGACACCCCCGGCCTCTATCGACAATCGGACGGGTACGTGTATCTCCGGAACTCGAATACCCAGGGGATCGCCGACACCAGGTTCTTCTTCGGCAATCCTCAGGACATACCGCTCGCGGGCGACTTCAACGGGGATGGGTGCGACACCGTTTCTGTGTATCGGCCGAGCGAGGGCCGCTTCTTCATCATCAACGAGCTTGGGGAGAATGACGGCGGGCTCGGGGCTGCCGAGTATGACTACTACTTCGGCGATCCGGGAGACAAACCCTTCGTCGGCGACGTCGACGGCGACGGTATTGACGAGCCGGCGCTCCACCGCGAATCAACGGGCCTTGTGTATTTCCGGAACACCCACACAACCGGAATCGCCGACCGCTCCTTCATCTTCGGCGATCCCGGCGACGTAGTGGTATTCGGGGACTGGGCGGACCGCGGCATCCCAACAGTCGGGGCATTCCGACCCAGCGGCACGACCCTCTATGTGCGGTTCACAAATTCTCAGGGAGTCGCCGATTCGGAGTACGCGGGCCCCCAAGGTGCCACCACCGTCGTCGCGGGTGCCGTCGGACAGCCGTGAACGTCACCCGTGGCACACGACGGGTTCGCGAAGTTCGCGCCTGAGGGACGGCAGTCCCCGGAACGGGACCGTCCGACGGAAGCCGTGTCGGATTCGCAACCGCCTAGACCGGATTGCTCTTCCTGAGGTACGTCTCCCAGATTGCCATCAGGATGCCAACCACCAGTATCGCGAGCACAATCGATAGCCAAATGCTGATGTCGAACACCCAACGGAAGATCACGAATGGAATGATCCCGCCCAGCAGTTGCAGAATGATGGCGCCGATCGAGCTTCTCGTTGGCGGGACTCTACCCATCGGCGGCCCACGCCACCAACGCACGCTGGCCCCACAGAACTCCGGGCGCCGCATACGCCACGGCTACCCACGCCCGACAGCGCCACCGGCAGGCAACGTCACGGTCGATCTACCTTCCGGATGCTGCACGGGAGGACGACAATGAGGTGGTATCACCTTGGAGAGCACCATGGTCTACGGGACGGAGAAACCCCCGGCGCCCCGACGGACCCGTATCGTCATCGTTGGCGTCGGCTGGGTCGTTCTTGGCATACCGCTCTTTGTCGGTCTCTCATTCTGGTTCGGCTGGTGGGTCCTCGTGGGGATCGCGGCGGCTGTCTGGGGCACGATCGACTACGCAAAACACGGCGACATGTACACGGCCATCGACCATGCCGCCTCCCACCACATACGCACGGGAGAGGATGGCGAGAGCCGCTTCGGGTCTGACACCTAGCGATTCGGTCTCGATCGGACCCCTCTTTGGGCCCGGGCGGTCGTGCGCCTGTGGTGCGCCCGAAGATCCCTCCCTGCGGCCGAAGGCGGCTTGGTAGTGTCGCCAGGGGAAACACCCGGGGAGACGACACATGGAGAGACAGACCGACCACGAACGATTCTGGGGCGTCGCCGACGAGTTCATCGCCAGCGGCCGCGTTGAGGAAGGCACCATGATGGGGCATCACTGTCTTCGGGCCACCCTCACGGGTGGCTTCGTGGCTACGGTCGACCGTTCCACCGGCGATCTGGTCGTGAAGCTGCCCAGACAGCGCGTTGAGGAACTGGTCGCCTCCGGCGACGGTCTTCCGTTCGCCCCAGGCGGAAAGACCTTCCGAGAGTGGGTCCAGATCCCGACCTACGACGCAGATGAATGGGCACAGTTGATCGACAACTCAATCGCCTTCGTCGCCGACCACGCGTAGCTTCCGCGTCAGCTACGACCCGACCGAATCCCGAAGCACCTTCCGTGCCTCCGTTTCGTCGTCGACCGTCCGGCCGGTTGGCACGAAGCCGTGGGCTTCGTAGAACGGTCGAGGAGATCCTCTCCCCTCACACCAGTTCGTGACCAGGGTCATGTCACCCATGGCACGGCACGCGGCCTCGACGAGGTCCAGCGCCCGTCCCCCGATGCCTCGGCGTTGGTGTGTTCGGTCAATAAGGAAGCGCCAGAGGGTCGGCTCGAGATGGTGCTCTGTCCCAAGGGCGAGCATCACGAATCCGACCAGCTCGCCGTCAGCTTCGATAGCGCGCATCCACGGAACAACGGGTGCGCCCTCGACGATCTCGGGAAAGAGGGCGTCCGTGAATGACCGTTCCATGCAGGCGACGAACCGCTCTTGGGTCTTGTGTGTCTTGAGCTTGACAACCTGATCGAGGTTCTCAACCGAGATCTCGACGAGGCGAACGTCGTCTGGTGGCGTGCGCTTCCGGTTGCGCCACACCTCCCAGTCCTCGCGGACCATGCCGTAGATCCAGTCGTCCGAGACCTCGTCGTCGAGCCAGAACGACCTGCGGGTGTGGCCCTCAAACCGGAATCCCGTTCGTTCCAGCACCATGGCCGACGCCGGGTTGCCCGGGTGGAGCATCCCGAACACCCTCGTGACATCAAGCTCTTCGAAGAGATACGCCACGAGCGAATCGAGCGACTCGACGGCGTAGCCGTTACCCCAGTGCCGCGAATCGAAGGTGTACCCGACCTCTGCCGTGTGCCCATCGTCGCTGAGGTGCAGCGCAAGATCCCCGTAGACGGCACCGGTGTGCCAATCCTCGACGATCGCCATCCACCACTCCCCCGGCGTTGGTCCGGCCATGGCGGCCACGCCTGCAACGATCTGGTCGCTGTCCTCCCGCAGAAACGGTGTCACCCAGTTCTGATACTTGGCGACCTCGGGGTCGTTGCGGCGGACGTGAAAGCTGTCGGCATCCTCTTCGGTAAACGATCGGATGGCAAGGCGCTTCGTGGTGATCGGAACAAACACCGGATCATTCAATCACGCCTTCGTGAGGTTCTGTGCTTGTCCGATGCGCAAAGAGGGAAGAGAGTCGTGATTCGGCGCTCGGCCGACACCCTTACTCACCTACGAATGAGCCGTCTGAGGCGACGATGAAGTCCGTGGAGAGAGGATGAAATGCGCGCCACCCACCATCATCGATCGCGATGATCACCCTCAGGTTCCCCGGCTGACGAGGACTATCCCAGAAGGCTTGCACCTCAACCTGGTACTGCACCCCCGACTCCGCCACGACCGTGTACTCATCGGACCCTCCCAGGAGCTGATCCACGAGTGTCCCATGGGGCTCGCGGCGCAACGCAGCAACCACGCCGTCGAGGACCCTCCTTGCTTCCTCATCGTTCACCCGCAGATTATGCCAGAACGATCTCCGCCTCAATTGCCGGTCGAGCCTCAAAACTCTCGCCGCAAGCGGCCGCGCTCGCGTCCGCCACGAGACTCGGCGCTCACTCATAACCCCCGATGCTTCTCCTGTTCATTCGGTGTCTGACTGCGACCGGGGAACCTCTCGCTGGACCGTTCCGATTGCGCCCGTCCTCGTTCGCGACTCCTACCGGTTCCCCGACCCAGAGAACATTCAAGAGAACCACTCGAAACGCAGTCAGATCAATCGAGCGCACATGCCAAACGCACTGAAACCCCTGCCGTAGCAAGGGTTTCAGTGTTCGTCGGTTTCGTGGAGCTGAGGGGATTCGAACCCCTGACCCCTTGACTGCCAGTCAAGTGCTCTGCCAGGCTGAGCTACAGCCCCTCGAAGAACCGGGAGTGTATCAGACCTCGGTGTTTGCCGACATACCGGAGAATTCGATCCGCGGGGCATCGGCCCACAACCGCTCGAGATCGTAGAAGTCGCGCGTCTCGGTGTCGAAGAGGTGAACGACGATATCTCCGTAGTCGAGGAGCACCCAGCGCCCGTAGTCGGCGCCTTCTCTGCGAAGGGGTCGTTCACCGAATTCGCGGAGCTTCATCTCGACGTCATCGGCGAGCGACCGGACGTGGCGGTTGGACGTGCCCGATCCGATCACGAAGACGTCGGTCACCATGAGGAGATCCGAGACGTCGAGAAGGGCAACGTCGTTGCCCTTCTTGTCGAGGATTGCATCAGCAGCGGCCCGCGCTGCGGTTTCGGCGTGAGGAGTGGCTGGGATGGGGATTCCTTCTACTCGGGTGCGTCAATTCTAGGTGCCGGCCGACGAGAGGTCACAAACAGCATTCTTGCGTAGATAGTGGAAGCCGGCTTCCCATAGCTACGCAAGAACGTTTGCCGTGATGTCGAGAGGTTACGCAGGATCGACGTACAGTCGATTGGCGTTCACGTATTCGAGGACCGGATCGGGAACGAGAAATCGGATTGACCGCCCCTCCGATACTCGACGCCGGAGCATTGTGCCTGAGACGTCGAGGCCCGGCATGTCGAGCCAGATGATGTCGCCGTCGATCACACCCTCGACCTCTTCGCGTTTGACGCCTTCGCGCGGCACGACGGCGATTCGTGCTCGGTCGATGAGCTCGTCCGCCCGATTCCACGTCGGCAGACCCTTGGCGCTGTCGGCACCGATGATCATGACGATCTCCTCGCCGCCGAAGCTGTCGATCGTGTCGATGGTGAACGTCCACCCGTCTCGGTGGACCTCGCGGTCGTCGACGGTGAAGTAGTCGATTCCCTCGGTTGCGAGTTCGATCATGCGGAGCCGGTGGCGAGCTTCGGATACTCCCGTGCCGAGCTTCTGCCACGGACGCCCGGCAGGTACGTACGTGACGGTGTCGACGCCGAGCTGGCCCAGCGCCGCTTCGCCTGCCACGAGGTGGGCGATGTGCGGGGGATCGAACGTTCCGCCGAGAATGGCTCGCATTGAGGCCAGGATACGGAGTCTCGGCTGACATGGCACGCAACCACAGAGCGGCGTGCGGATCGAGGTTGCACCGCGACGCTTCGGAAGGGTCGACATAGCGATCACCTATCCGCACCGAGAAGTGGAGTGCGACGCTCCCTTCGTGAGATCCGATGATCCCCACGACATCGCCGCGCTGTACATGAGTGCCCGAATAGACCAACCGCTCGGAGAGGTACGAGTACGACGTCCTCAGCCCGCCGTGATCGACGGTCACCGTGTTGTTTCCGACCACAACACCGCTGAACGAGACGACTCCGTCCTCTGATGCACGAATCCGGGACCCGACCGAAGCGGCGATGTCGATGCCCCAATGACCGCTGTAGCGTCCGGTCGGGAGAAAGCTGCGAACAACCTCCCCGACGACGGGTGAAGTGAGTCCGCTGCACAACAAAGGGGCGAACGAGGCTACAAAAAGCGCTGCCACCAGGAACGGAATCACGGAGCTCCACCGCCGTCACCGCATCAGCAACCTACCGCGTGGACGGGCCTGCGTGAAGGTTCACGTCGGCGATCCGACCTCCGCATGGGAATCGAGGAGGACTCGCACGGCTGCGCGCAGGATGGCGCCTGTATACGGCTTCTCGAGCATCACTGCGTTCAGCCCCGACAGGCGTCCGATGACCACACTGCGGGTCTCCCCGGTCGCGACAACGATCGGCACGTTGACCGTCGACGGTTCAGACCGAAGCCGTTCGAGGATCTCCCACCCCGACATGTCCGGCAGCCCGAGGTCGAGAATGATCAGGTCGGGCGGGCTGTCGATCGCTGCTTCGAGGCCCGGGGCTCCGAGAAGGAAGGCCTCGATATCGATTTCAGTTCCGCGCATGGTGATCGCAAGGAGCCGTTGTAGCGCCGGCGAGTCCTCGATTGCGATGATTCTGGCCACGATCAACCTCTGAACTCGCTCCAACGGATCGGTGTGCCCGTCCCTCCCTCATCGGTATTCGGCGTTCATTAGTTGAAGAGAAGGGGTCGTTCGACCCATATGCCCCGGATGGTCACTCGCGGCGACACAGCTGCCCGATCTTCGTGTACGTCGGCCGATAAGGCGACACAACGGAGCGAACTCGGCTCAGGTGAGCACGATGAGGTCATCTCGATGCACGGCGGCTCCGCCCGCGACCGACGTGTGTTGTCCGAGGACCTCTCGCAGTGTCGCCGCGGCAAGTCCGGCGAGGCCCTTCCCGATGAGGCGACCGAAGGCATCGTGGACCTCGACGGCGTCACCCCTGGCAAACTCGCCCTGCACGCCCGATACACCGGCGGCGAGGAGCGACCGGCCGTCTCGGACGATGGCGGAAGCAGCCCCTTCATCCACGGTCAGGACCCCGACGGCGGGCAGGCTGAACGCGATCCACAGCTTCCGTGCGCCGAGCCCGGTGGATCGCGGCGCCACCCAGGTTCCGATGTCTTCTCCAGCGACCGCGCGTCGCACGGCTTCGGGGTCATTCGCTGCCGTTACAACGGTCGGGATACCCGAATAGGCGGCCATACGGGCTGCCGCAACCTTCGTAGCAACACCCCCGGACCCGTAGACGCCGGCACCGCTCCCCCGCCGCAGCTCATCGAGGACCTCATCGGTGTGCCGGATCGCGCTGAGCAGCTCCGGCTCCGCGACCAGTCGGGGATCATGGGCGTAGAGCCCGGGGGTATCGGTGAGAATGACCAACAGGCCCGCACCGACTAGGTGGGAGACGATTGCAGCCAATCGATCGTTGTCGCCGAATCGGAGTTCGTCGACGAGCACAGTGTCGTTCTCGTTGACGATTGGAACAACACCCAGATCGAGCAGACGGTCGAGAGCGGCTCGAGCGTGGAGGTGCTGCTCGCGGCCCGCAAGAACGTCGCGAGTCAAGAGCACCTGGCCGACCACGAGGTTGTGGGCCGCAAATGCGCCCGCGTACTGCTCAATGAGCTTGCTTTGGCCTACGGCCGCAGCCGCTTGGAGGCCCGGCACGTCGGTTGGCCGGTCGGTCACGCCGAGAGCGGGAAGGCCGGCAGCAACGGCTCCGGAACTCACCAGGACGGCCGGATGGCCCGAGCGTCGCAGTTCCGCGATCTGTGCAACAACGCGAGATATCGCGTCCGCATCGATCAACCCGCCCTGAGTAGTCAGGCTGGACGAACCGATCTTCACAACAACGGCACGGCCCCGCTCGATTGGTCGTCTCATGGCGCCTCTTCCTCTGCCAC
>Ga0316187_10006423_pt1 | contig 10115 bp, 7 predicted proteins | sample CroRivburrow1_MG_FD_204927 | JGI IMG/M metagenome (GOLD analysis project Ga0316187, IMG submission 204927) | Coastal sediment microbial communities from Maine, United States - Cross River worm burrow 1 | ecosystem: Environmental > Aquatic > Marine > Coastal > Sediment | place: USA: Maine... | reverse complement strand
ACGTCATCAGCCGTGGAAACGAAGGAAACACCGAAGGCGTCCACCCCGTGTTTGATCCCGAAAGCCAGGTCAGCCCGGTCCCTGGAGGTGAAGGAACGGGTTGAGATTTCCGTATCGGGAAGGTTGACACCCTTGTGAGAGGTAAGCGTTCCCCCTTCCCTAACCTGTGCAATGAGAGCATTACCGTGCCTGCCGGTGACTACCAGCTCCACCCGACCGTCGTCGATGAGGACCCGGTGCCCATCCTTCAGGTCTTTCGCAAGGCCTGTGTAGGGGATGAAAAGAGTCTCGGAGGAGCTTGGCCGGTGCCCCTGCCGGAGGAGCACCCGGGCACCCTTTTTCAGCACCACACCGGAACCTTTAACTTCGCTGATGCGCAGCTTGACACCCGCGAGGTCCAGGAGGATGCCCACGGGGCGGTTCAACCGCCGGCTGACACTTCTCAGACGAATGATGACAGCCTGGTGTTCCTCGTGGGTTCCGTGGGCCATGTTGAGACGGGCCACATCCATGCCGGCTCTGATGAGCTTTTCCAGCATTCTGCTCGAGCTTGCAGCGGGTCCTATGGTACAGACAATTCGTGTCCTTCTCATAACGCTACCTCCTGGTGCAGCTCACTGCGTTCGAGTAATAAAGTAACAAGTAACAAGTAACAAGAGCTATCGCCCTTTTTACCGTCTTTTTATTACTTTCTACTTTCTACTTGTTACTTGAAAGTTGGGATGACGTAAGGTCCTTCGGGCACAACGGCTACGTCGGGGTCATTATGTGCTTTGACACTGACAGCGACCGCTTGTTCCACCGAAGTGACGGGATCGACATAGACGTCCTGAAGACTTTCCTTGCTCAGACCGGTTGTATAGAGCTTGACAGTCCCGACCCGTAAGGCCTTGACCAGCATTTCGGTCTGCCACTCGTCGACATTCGCTTTCTCACGCGATTCGAGGACGGACAGGAACCGGTCCGGTCCCATATCCCGAAGCAACCGTTGGGCCTCGACGAATTCCCGGCTGCCCATCCCCTCCGAACATTCGCTGGCAATAATGATGGTGCCTCCGGGTTCCAGGATATCCAGAACGCCCACCATGCCCTTGATGGTCTGATAGTAAGTTCCGTCCAGGGGATACCCCGCGCACGAGGTGACGACCGTCCGGAAGCGTCTGGGCACGGACACCTCCCCGTGCTTTCTCATGAAATCCACAGCTTCCCGGTGGCTCTGTTCGACCTCGCCGAAATTGATGAATCCGATGCGCCGGTCCTCATCGATGACCACGTTGACCCCGACGATCCCGCCTATCTTCCTGACGATCTCGATCTGCTCCTCGTGGAGGGGATTGCCCTCGATGACGCAATTGGCAGACCTGGGATGCTCCAGGAATCGCGCAGTATGGAAAGAAAGGATCGTGTCCTGGTAGGCAATCCCCGGCGCAACCAGCTTGCGGCCGCCGGAGTAGCCGGCCATGAAGTGCGGCTCGACCAGGCCGGTGACGATCTTCAGATCGGCCTCGATGAAACGGCGGTCGATCATGATGGGGATTCCCCGGGACGTGGTTCCGAGGTCCGCGTGGGCTTTCCTGTCCCGGGCGTAGTGGTTCTCTATGCGCACAGTGTTAAATATCTCGTCGCAACCGATGACTTCCCTCAGTTCCTCCCCTTCGTTGGGGCGGTGCAGTCCAGTTGCAACCAGGATGAGGATGTTCTCCAGGGGAATTCCCGCCCCCGTGATCGTTTTGACAAGAGGGGGGAGCAGGGTGCCGTTGGGCACAGGACGCGTAATATCGCAGATCAGGATGCAGGCGCTCTTCTTGCCGCGGGCCATCTGGGCAAGAGGAACAGACCCCACCGGCTTTTCCAGAGCCCGTTCCACTGCCAGAACCGGATCGTCAATGGGCCGCATGGGGTGCTTGCGAACCACCGTAACCCGGACATCCTCCGGCAGGCGCACGTCCATGCCGTTGCGCCCGTAGAGCAGGCTGATGTTCGTGTTCTTGATCCTGCTTCCCATGTTACTCCTCGATCTGCGTCAGCACGCTGTTTTTCCTCTGAACGAAAATGTGGGAAAACTCCGTGTTCCCGGTTGCGCCGTGCCAATGGCTCTCCCCGGGCGGGATGAAGATGACATCCCCCTTTGACACGGTGCGCTCTTCACTCTGGGTGGCGACGATGCCCTCCCCGGCGATGACAATGAGGATCTGTTCGGTGTCGTGGGCATGAAACCTGTTACGCACTCCCTTACCGAAGTTTACCACGGTTACGTCAAATTCACTGCTGCCGGGAGCCAATTCCTGCCTGGTCACGTCCGACCCCGTGAATACGGGGTGGATATAGGGATCTTTCGCCGCCTCGTGAATGGAAACGACCTTCATCTTTTCCTCCTGTTCACTCCTCCGGGTTCAGGGGCAGCGCTTTACACCGCTCATTCCCGGGCAAGACATTGAACACGGGAAGAATGGGTTACATGTTCTTGATCTTCCCGAATTCTCCTGTCCAGGCGGCATCCAGGATCGGCCCCATGTACTGATCGACCAGGTCCGCGTGGAGGGGGACCGGCATGTTCCTCAGCTTCATATCCAGCTGCGGATCCTTCGCGGCCTCGAGGCAGCGTTCGATGTGTTCCCTGCCGACTCCTTCCACGTCGCTCAGACGAGTGGGGAAACCCAGGAACTGGCTGAACCTGACCATCGCCCCGGCCACCGCCACACCCAGTTCCCTGCCTGACAGGGAGTCCAGGTCCACCTCGAAGGAGCCGTACTCCAGGAAGCCGTACTTCCCGTAGATACGGCCTATCACCCTCAGCTGATCCTCGATTGCAGGAGCGAAAAACACGGTGTAATAGGGGTTCATGAGGGCACACGCCCGTCCGTGGCTCAGGACATCGACCAGGGAAAAACTGGTCAGGTGAGCCCCGGACGTGCCGCCGATCATGATGGCGTATCCGCCGAGGTCCGTCCCCAGTCCCAGCAGGGTTCTGGCCTCCCGGTTTGCCGGGTCTTTTTTCACTTCGATGAGGCCTTTGATTGTAAGCTCGATCCCGAGTTCGGCCACCTGGCGTGCCCTTTCCCGGGATTCAGACGGGGCCCCGAGGTAGACCTCCAGGCAGTGGGCGATCCCGTCCAGTCCTCCATCCAGGGTGAGGCTCATGGGCTGAGTGGTGGTTACGTCGTAGTCGAATACGGCGCGCGGCGGGATGATGGTCTCGTCCACGATGAGCTTCTTCTGGCCCGCTACGGGGTCCGTGATGTTGGAGTACTTGGTCAGGTGCGCTCCGGAACTGGACGCCATCATGACCGCCACCACCGGTAGCATGGACCTGCCGGACCCTTCAAACGCCTCGGTCACCTTCCCCATCCCGAAGAACGGATTGATATCCGGCGGACTGGTTCCCAGGGTGGCCAATACGGCTGCCGCCTTGACGGCGTCGATCCCGGAGCCGCTGTCTGCCACGACCAGGACATCCGGTTTCGTCTCGGTAATGCGTCCGTGGATCCTGTAGACATCCTCGACCGGAGCGTTGGGCGCGGCGGACTGCACCTCTTCCACCACATCCACGCCCGCCTGCTTCAGGGACGTAAGAATCTGTTCCCGTATGGGGGAAAACCATTCGGATGAAAGGGGACCGACGAACAGGGCTCTTTTACCGAATTCGGCGGCGAATCTTCCCGGCGCGTCGTCCAGTATCCCGCTGCCGAACGCGTAGTTTTCTCCCTTGAACTCCTTGAGCATTGATGCTGCCTGTTCCTTCAAAGATGACATAGTTCTCCTTTCCGAAATGGACAACCTCGCAGAGTGCCCCGGGGGCACCCTGCGAGGCTTTAGACATAAATATCTATTCGAATTCCTTCACCGCATCGATGGAGACGCCCATGGAGCAGTCTGTTTCCTGTTCCGTGATGATTTCGATGACGTAGGGCACTCCCGAATCCACCGCTCTCTGGAAGGCGGCCTTGATTTCCTTCGGGTCGGTGACGCGCTCACCCATGGCACCGCAGGCATCGGCGAATTTCACGAAGTCGAATCCGCGGCCCTCGTTCTCCGGCTGGAAGCCGGGCTTTCTGGAAACGGCCTGGCCGGCGCCTTTTCCACCTACCGCTGCCATCTGGGGCATTGCCTTCTCGTCCCCACCGGTCAACGCGTCGTACCAGGTCTGGACTTCGTAATTCATGTCGAAGTTATATTTTGAAGCCTGGCGGATCAGTCCAAGGTATCCGTTGTTCAAGACGACGCACACGAAGGGAACGTTATACATGACTGCCACGGGCAGCTCTTCCATACAGAACTGGAAGCCGTAATCCCCCACCACCTGGACCACCGTCTTGTCCGGACGGGCCACCTTGGCCCCGATGGCTGCAGGAAGGTCCCACCCAAGCGGCCCGGCGCCTCCGCAATCGAGGTAATGCCTGGGTTTGGCTATCTTCTGCAGCTGGCCAGACCAGATCTGGTTCAGCCCGATGCAGGTCACGAACACGGTTTCGTCGTCGAAAAACTTGTTCATCTCCCCGAACACCCTCTGGGGTTTGATGGGGGAATCGTCGTAGTCGGTCTTCCTCTCCAGACTGGTGCGAAGCTCAACGACCTCGCTATTGGGAGCGGGTGCCTTGAGGCTGCGTCTTTCGATCTCCTCGATCAGGGCCGAAAGGGTGAGCTTCGCGTCCGCGCAGATCCCCAGATCCGGCATGATGTTTTTCCCAAGCTGGCCGGGGTCTACATCCACGTGGATGAATTTCCTGTCTCCCTTGTAGACGTTGATATCGCCCGTGTGGCGGTCGTTGAACCGGGCCCCGATGGCCAGCACCAGGGTCGAATTGAGGAAGGTCTGGTTTCCCGACCGGGTATTGCACTGGATCCCGACCTGGCCAGCCATGAGCGGGTGGTCCCAGGGGATTCCTCCCTTACCCATGTACGAGGAAACGACCGGGATCTGCAGGAGTTCGGCGACCTTCACGAATTGTTCGCAGGCGTCGGCAAGGATCACGCCTCCACCAAGGAGCATGACAGGCCTTTCCGCCGCAAGCAGCATGTCCAGCGCCCTGGCCACCTGCTTCTGATCGGGCGGTGTTTGGAAGATGGGAAGACTGGGATCCATCTCGAGGTCGTACTCGATCTCTCCCTTCTGCACGTCCAGGGGCAGGTCGATGAGGACCGGGCCGGGACGGCCTTCCTTCATGATCCGGAACGCTTCCCGGAACACCCACGGCACCATGGCCGGCTCCTGCACGCAATACGCCTTCTTGGTCACGGGCTTGACGATGGACGCGATGTCCACTGCCTGGAAGGCTTCCCTGCCCAGCTGCGCCTTTACGTTCTGGCCGGTGATAGCCAGGAGGGGGATCGAGTCGACCTGCGCGGTGTACAGCCCGGTCACGAAATTGCTCGCCCCGGGACCCGAAGTGGCCGCACACACTCCCACCGTGCCGATGGCGCGGGCGTAACCGTCTGCCATGTGAATCGCGCCCTCTTCGTGCCGGCACAGCAGGTGATCGATGGTCCCCAGGTCCTTCATGGCCTGATAAAAGGGGAGGATTCCCGCTCCCGGGATTCCGAAAATATGCTTGACGCCTTCGCTTTCCAGTATTTTCAAAGCGGCTGTCATTGCGCTCATCTTTGCCATGATTGTTCTCCTTTCCCCAGGAATCCATCGAGGGACCTGGGATACGTGTTTTTACTCAACCACCGAGCCGGGGATGTTTCCGCGGATCGAATGGACAATTTACCAAAGGCAATATACCTGGACAACTATCCGCCGCAGGTTGTCTTCTCCAGGAGCTTGAGACACGCATAGAGCGTGTCGATCCTTGGAGTCGGGAACTCCACCAGGCGGCCCAGCTCGGCGACCGCTCCTACAAGCAACTCCACTTCCGTCGTACGGCCCGCCTCGATATCCTGCAGGGTGGAGGTTTTATGGGATCCCATCTCCGCCGCCCCCTGGATACGCTTCTCGCTGGTGATCCTGATCCGGATGCCGAGGCGCGAGGCCACCTCCGTCGCCTCGGCCATGGTGGCGGCAACCAGCGCGCGAGTCGGCTCGAAACTGATCATCTCGCCAAGGGTTGCGCGTGTGAGCGCGCTGATGGGGTTGAAGGTCATATTCCCCAGGATCTTCACCCAGATCTCCGTGCGGATGTCACTGGGCACAGGCACTTTCAGCCCCGCGTTTGTGAGCGCCTGGGCCAGCGCCATAACTCGTTCGCTCTTCTCGCCATCGGGCTCGCCGAGGGTGAACCGGTTTCCCTTGATGAATTTCACTACACCAGGCTCGGTAAGCTCCGCCGCCTGGTAGGTCACACAACCGATCACCCGCTCCGGTGCAATGTGGGCCGAGATCGCCCCACCGGGGTCCACCGATTCGAGTCGCCGGCCCTCGAATGGCCCGCCGCATCGCTGGAAGTACCACCAGGGGATGCCGTTCTGCGCCGGGACGACAGCGGTCTCGGGGCCCAGGAGCGGGCCCAGCGTCGGAGCCAGCGTGGCAACCTGCTGCCCCTTCACTCCCAGGATGACCACATCGTGCGGACCGGCGGCGGTCAGGTCGTCGGTGGCCAGGTCCGGAATCGCCGTCTCTTCTGTACCGTCGGGCAGGAGCAGCTTCAGACCGTTCGCCCGGATGGCCGCCAGGTTGGCGCCGCGGGCGATCACCGTAACCGGCTGGCCGGAAAGTTGAAGCTTCGCCGCCAGGTACCCGCCGATGGATCCGGCGCCGACAATTGCAATTCGCATGATCTGCCTCCTACTCTTTCAGTCCCAGCATCTCCGCCATGGTGATGCGCATGGGTTTACCCGTTTTTCCGTACGGAAGCGCCTCAAGGATGTAGATCCGGCGGGGAACCTTGAAATCGGCCACGTGCTCTGAACAGTGCTTCCGAAGCTCCTGTTCCGTCGCCGGCGCATTGAGAACGACGGCCGCGTGCACGTCCTCGCCGAGTTTCTTGTGAGGCACGGCGAACGCCAGGGCTTCTGCAACGGCCGGATGGTCGAGTAAAGCGTAGTCGATATCCGCGGGCGAGATCTTTTCACCGCCGCGGTTGATCCGCTCGGAGAGGCGGCCGGTAATGATCAGGTACCCATCCTCATCCACCACCCCGTAGTCCCCTGTGCGGAGCCATCCCTTAACAAACGCTTCCTTGTTCGCCTCCGGGTTGTTCTCGTAGCCATCCACCACGTTCAGACCCCGCACGACAACCTCGCCCGGTACACCTGACAGCAGCAGGTTCCCCTCTTCGTCCATGATCGCCATCTCCACACCGGTACCGTAGCCCACCGCCCCGGGCTTGCTGATCCCAGGCGGCAGAGGGTTGCTGGCTATCTGGTGGGCAGTCTCGGTCATTCCGTAAGCCTCTGTCACCGGCGCGCCGAAGACCGTCTTCAATTGGTTCTTCACAGTGGGGGGCAGGGGGGAACTGCATGACCGGATGAAGCGGAACGGATTTTTGCTTATGATCTCGGCATGCCTGTCTGCACGTGCCAGCAGCATCTGGTGCATCGTCGGCACGGCCGAATACCAGGTGGGATGGAACTCATCGACCCATCCCCAGAAAAGGCGTGCGTCGAAACCTGGCGGGCAAACCACCGATCCGCCGCCGGCAAGGGGCGCAAGCATTGAGGCAACGATCCCGTGAATGTGAAAAAGCGGCATCACGCATAACGATCGATCATCCGGTGTGAGACTGTAGGCGTTGACGATGTTAAGTGCTGAGGCGGCCACGTTGCGGTGCCGAATCGGCACGCTTTTAGGGCGTTTAGTAGTGCCACTGGTGTGCATCAGGATCGCCACGTCGTCCGGTAAGGGAATCTTCAGCCTGTCTCCGGAGTGTTCGGGGCCGGTGGATTCGAAGCGCAGTGTTTCGGATTGCTCACCCACCGCATGGACCACCACTGTTCCGGGTGGGGCCGCGGCAAAGGCCTCCGGAAATGTTTCGGGTGCGGCGATCAATCCTTTCACGTCGGCATCCTCGTAGAAGAAGGAAAACTCCGCAGTGCGATACTTCGGGTTGAGAGGCACAGCAGTGCCGCAGATGGACGCCGCCAGAAGGGAGATAACAAGGTTCGGTCCGCTCTCCATTACGATCGCGATGCGCTCCCCTCCCAGTTCGAAGGAAACCAGACGTTGGGCAAGGGCGTGGACCCGCCTGCGAAGCGTTTGGAAAGTCAACTCCCTGTGATCGGGCGCGAGCAAGGCCGGTGCGTCCGAAGCCCCGCGGATGAGCAGCTCGGGAATAGTAAGAGCAGATCTCTCATAAAGCCTGGGGGTGGTCTTCTTGTCCATCCGGTAGCTCCTTTCAGCAAACGGACCGTGGGATGTCATAATGTCTTTGGCTGTCCGCCTGCTGGTTACCACGGGTCTTTCCATTGACCGTCGACCTTTCTGTCCTTGCTACAGGTGAATGAGTACCAGAATAACGACTATATTGGAAATGCATATATTATATGGTATGTATGCAATTTGGTAATACAAAAAAACAAACGGAACAACTATAAGGGGAACAACTGATGGATGTGAATCTTTCCAGCCTCCGCACTTTTTTGACGGTAGCCAAATACCGGGGAATTACCAGGGCCCTGGGAGAGCTTCATCTCACTCAGCCCGCTGTTTCCCGACAGATCCAGGGCCTTGAAGAGTATCTCGACACGCAGCTTTTCCTCCGGAAAGGACGATATCTAATCCTCACGGAAGCGGGACATATCCTGGAACATTACACCACCCGGGTGTTTGAGGTCCTGACGGAAGCGCAGGAGGAACTCGACGGCCTGAAGGGGCTGATCAGGGGGCATATCCGGATCAGTGCCGCCACCACGATAGGAATTTACGTGATCCCCGATATCCTGGGAGAGTTCAAATCCCAACACCCGGGGATCGAGATCAACCTTACCATCACGAACAAGGAAGAGGTCCTTCGCCAGGTGCAGGCCGGTATGGTGGACCTGGGATTTGCCGGACCGCCCATTCCCTTTCCGGAATTCGCCAAGCACGCGTATATGGAGGACGATATGGTCCTGATCGTCTCTCCGCAACACCGGCTTGCTGCCATGAAAACCGTGTCGACCAAGGCCCTTACCGAGGATGTTTTTATCCTTCGGGAGAGAGGCTCCGGGACCAGGGAGACTGTCGAAGAAGCTTTGCGGCGGGCAGGCGTTTCCCTGACGCACACCATGGAGCTGGGGAGTACGGAGGCCATCAAGAAGACGGTGGCAGCGAACCTTGGCGTTTCCATCGTCTCATCCAGGGCGGTAGCTCTGGAAGTCACCATCGGGAACCTTTGCGCCGTCCGGGTATCCGACCTCAATCTTCGCCACATGATTTACATGTTGTATCTTCCGAACAGTCCGCTGAGCTCGGCGGCCGAAGGATTCCGGCGGTTCCTTTCCGACCGATCCGACAAACGGGAAAGGACCGCGGACCCAAGCACCCTTCCGGCAAGCCGAACGGGGAAGAAGAGGTAGAGGTAGAAAGTAGAAAGTAGAAAGTAGAAAGTAGAAGGTTAAAGGATTGAAGTTCAGTATCTGGTTCTGGTTTCTAGTATCTGGCTTAAAGCAGCGGTGGAGCTAGAAGCCAGGACCAGCCTTCGCTAAAGCTTCCGCCTTCGCTCACGGCTACGGCGTGACAAGTCGGCTTGGCAAGCCAGAAACCAGAAACTGATTTTCAGACCGCTAGTCTTCCATGTTCCAGGTTCCGGATACCGAATCAGTGAACTCAGTCCAGTTTTCCCAAAGCGTGGTCACATAGTTGCTCATTATTATGAGATCATGCTTTTTGCCATCAGCATCCACCCCATGGTCCTTCAGTACTGCCTCTTCCTGAAATCCCAGCCGCGCAAACACACGTTGAGCGTTCTTCTGGACAGTGAGCATCTCGGCTACCAGCTTGTCCAATCCGCATCCGACTGCCTGCTGAAAAATCTCGGCAGCGATTACCCGCGCAAGCCCCCTGCCGCGGTGACTACCGGCTACGGACATCCGGATCTCCCCGACATGGTGCCTCCAACCGTGGGGGTTCCTGTGGAGAGTAGCGTCTGCCACTATGGTGCCGCCATCAAAAGCCAGAATGGGCAGCACCCTTTCATAGTCAATATTCTCCATCCATCCATGAATGACCTCCCGGCTCGTGACATCGTCCCTGAGAT
>Ga0316187_10006418_pt1 | contig 10117 bp, 7 predicted proteins | sample CroRivburrow1_MG_FD_204927 | JGI IMG/M metagenome (GOLD analysis project Ga0316187, IMG submission 204927) | Coastal sediment microbial communities from Maine, United States - Cross River worm burrow 1 | ecosystem: Environmental > Aquatic > Marine > Coastal > Sediment | place: USA: Maine... | reverse complement strand
ATACGGTCGAAGATCGCCGGGTATTGCCAGCAACGCAGTCGAATGCTTATATCTACGGTCGCTTTCGCACTTGAGCCGCAGTTGCAGGGAGATAGGCATATGCCCTGGCCCGGCACTGCTATTGAAAGTGGAAACAGTACGAGCTAGCCAGCATGTTATATCGATACATTGATTCTCCCATCGGGCAACTGTGATTGGCCGGTGATGCGGATGGGTTGAAAATTATTGGCTTCCCCGATGGCAGGGACAAAATCGTTGTCGATCCGGCCTGGGAATACCGGGTGAATTGCTTTCCCGATGTGCAATCCCAGTTGGCGGAATATTTCCAGGGCAGGCGTCGCTCCTTTCACCTGAAACGCTCACCGAGTGGCACGGATTTTCAGTTAGCAGTGCCCGGGCAGCGGTGTGGGAATACGCGAACGATGATAATTGTCATCGCCCATCAGTCTTGCCTGCGCCTGGCGGCATTTCGATCAATCCGATTTTGCGCCAAGCTTTACCTGCATTTCGATTGAACCCCCGTCATCCCGCGTGATCGCCTTGTTCTCGGTTATTAATACCCGATCCTGCAAACTATCGGTGATCGCAAGCAATGCCATTTTCAATGCCTCGGCGCGTGCCGTTGCCAGGCTCGCCAGGTCGTTTTCGTCAATGACCCGTGAATCGATAAGCTGTCTACGCAGCTCGCCTGCATAGGCCAGGCTATCGAAACTGGGAGCGGGTTGGTCCTGGCCCTCGATCTGCACCAGGGTGGTAAATTGCATCTGCAATTCCTCGAGGGTCTGAAACGCCGCCCCCGTATTCGGTTGCTCGCTGTACAATTGTTCGAGCGCCATTCTGCGCAGATCTGCATACTGAATTGACGGGTCGCTGGTGGCGGTAAGTTCGGTGATGCGCAGTTCCAGGATCTTGTCCAGTTCGGCGGTACGCAAAGCGAGCCCATCCGCGACAGCGTCCGCAACACCGGCGATGGTCAGTTGCAGTTCGGGCCGGAGTACCAGGGCTTCAGCCAGTTTTCCGGTTTTTTCCATTTCGGGCGGAGTTAAATCGGCGCGGCCGTCGAGGAACTTGACGTGCTCGAGTTCGCTCGCTTCCATTCCCAACAAGCTCCCGAGAGCGGTAAAGGGTGAGAGAACGATCTTGACCAGCAGATCACCAAGCGCCTTGAGGACCACACCGCCATAGTTGAAATCAGGTTCGTTGACGTTGCCGCGTACCGGCAGGTCAATATCGATCTTGCCGTTGACGTCTTTGAGCAGGGCAACAGCAAGGCCCAGGGGCAAATCCATCGCATCCGGGTGAGGCACTTTCTTACCGAGTTCGAAGTCGCTCAGGATGATGCTGTTTTCACCGGCCAATTGTCCATCGTGAACCTGGTATCCGAGTTTCAGATCGAGTTTGCCGCTGGCGACCTCACGTCCGGCAAAGGGAATGCTGTAGGGGGTGAACTTCGGAACACTGATGTTCTCAAACGCCACCAGCAGGTCCGTGTTCGCGGCTGGGTCTAACGGTGTGACCGTTCCGCTAATGCGTGCAAAGCCGTATTCGTCGACTTTGCCTTCCAATGCGACGGTGGAAGGTTCGCTGCTCTCGGTCGATATAGTGGTCATTTTACCGTTAAGCGCATCAATTTTTACCGCAAACGGCAGGGGTAGGGACAAGTCCTGAAAATCGGCTGATGCGTTCGCCAGGACAATGTCCCCAATTCTGATTTTAAGCTCAGAATTCCCTTCCCCGGTTTCGACTTTGGCCGTTACTTCGCTCGGTTCCGATACTGTTGCGCCCGTATCGACTTTTTGCACCTGGCCGATATTCAGACTGCTGTCCTGGTTAATCAGGATGTCACCATAGAGCTGGTCAAAATGAATCCTGGAAATATCTAGCTGACGCTTAGCAAGGCTTAATGCGATCTTGTCGGCGCGGAAGCTTTTCCAGCTCGCGAGGCGTTCCTGGTTGATCGATTCCGCGATAGCCAGGTCGACGATCTCGAGGTCACCGTTGAATAGCAGAGGCTCCAGGGCTGAGCCGCTGATGTGCCCGCCCAGGTTTATCGCTCCCGAATCCATGCTCAGATTGGCGTGCTGTTTGATGTAGGGATGGGCGCCTGCAAGTTGAACGGCATCGATTGCCACGTCGAAATCAAACAGTGGTTCAGGCAATACCGACACCTCACCCTGGAGTGACAGCCTGCCACCACTGAGCGCCTGCAGGTTGAGGCGGGTAGGGAAACGTTTGCCGGGCAGATTACTGATATCGCTGATATCCAGGTTGAAGTCGGTAACCCCAAGCTTCGCCTCGGGGGCAACCGTCTTATCGATGAGGTTCACAGCCAGGTTGTTGATGGCCAGGTTTCCGACTGACAGCTGCCATTGACCTTCCGAGGAGTTCTGATCATTGTCGTTGGCCACGGTTTCGTCAGCGACGTTGGTTACGTTTTGTTCGGCAGAATTTGTCGGTCTGGGTTCAACATTGAACACGCCATCTTCAGCACGAGACAAATCGATTTGCGGGTTATCGACCGATATTGATCCGAGGGTTACGGTTTGTTCTGGCCAGTGAAACTGCCCATCGGCCAGGTGAATCCTGGGCAGCTTGAGAATTTGCTGGTCCGGGCCTGCAAAATCAAATCCCGTACCGTCGGCGAAACTGTTGATGACAACATCTGTGAGGGTCAGATTAAAGTTGATGATACTGGCTTTGATCTGGCCACTATTTGTTTGATCGACCTCATAATCCAGTTCGAAATCCGCCGAGCCATTGACAATCTCGAGGCCGGTTTGATGGCGAATATAAGCCGAGGCTAGTGGAAAGCGGGATTCTGCAATCGACGCACGGCCGGAAGATCGCAACGGATTCAATTGCAGGTCTCCGTTCCAGCTCAAGGTACCGGAGTTTTCGGTGACGATGACGACGGATTGCTGCCCCACGCGATCGGGCAGGGTGTTCAGTTCCTTGATGCCTATATTGATGGGGCCAAAGCGAGCCTGCAGCGGCTCCACCGGGAATTGATCGGTCCAGTTGATAACCCAGTCTTCGATCGTGAAATTGAAAACGAGTGCGGGTAACAATCCGCTATCTTCGTCACCGTTAGCAGCCTTGTCATCGGCTTTGTTATCCGCAGATTGCGTCAGGTAAGCGAAATCCATGTTTCCGGATTTATCGCGTGTTACAAACAGTTCGGGTGAGGACAGTCGGATCTCATCAAAAGTCAGGGCGAAGCGGAATAACGAACTAAGCTGAAAATTCGTGAAAATTTCCTGAATTCGGGCAGTCGGCTCACCCTCAGGGTTGTCGAGTTCAAGCCCATTGATTCGCAGGCTCAGCACAAATGGATTGATTTCGATCTTTTCAACGCGCAACTCGGCATCGAATTCCTGTTGCATCGTTGCGACCAGGTTTCTTTCCAGCAGGTACGGGGCGAGAAAGAACCCCAGCAGGCCATAGACAATGATTGCACATACCACCGACGTATAGCGGGGGTGCTGTTTTGCATAGCCAATTAGTGTTTTGATGGTATTGCTTCCTTCCCAGACCCGCGAAAATGTGTCCCCGGATTTTTATCGATAACCTAAATACGCGCAGCCGACCATGGTTGCATGAACGGTTACAAGCGACAGACTTTACTATCGCCGGTCTTTGATCTCAAGAGATTAGGGGCTGAATTTTGCGTCCCGGGTCGGCCGGCTGCGACTCGACCGATGATCTGGTTCGACAGCGTGAATGCGTTGGCGAATAATCATTCCAAAAATCAGGGCCCCGCCCTTTGCTCCCTCTGCTATTTTTCCTGCAAGAGCACAAGCCAGGGCCTGGTCCAGCACTCCCTTTATCCATGCCCGGGCCTTTGCGTTATGCAGGAGTGGCATGGGACAATAGCCACCGCGAAAACCGATTATGTATTCGACTCGAATCGAGAGCGGAGCAGGGTTAACCAGGTTGTCATGATATCGATGCAGTATTTTCAACTGAAAGAGGACAGTGAACTGCCGAGCATCGGGCACTTCGCGCCGTTCAAGGTAGTCCTTGCAATCGAGGACGACGTCAGCCGCGCCCGTCAACTTGAGGTTGCAAACTGGATGATTGCAGAGGGTGGTCGCTACGTAATGATATGTGGCGAAAATTGCGCGGGCTGGCAGCAGGCGATCCGCCAGGCCAACCTGGAGCTGTACGATATCGAGGATATGAATCCGGCGGATTTCGTTATGATTACCAGCCATGCGCACGAGCGATTGCGCAGCGTGTTCTGGCACGCCAGGAAACATGCCAATCACCCGAATGTCAGGTTTGACCAGGTGATTACCATTCATCTCGGCCAGCGGAATCGCTCGGTGGAGTATCTGGCGATGTTTGACAAGGCTTAGAGTCCAGGCGCAGGGGACGGGGCGATAATTTTAAAATGAATCATGGAGAACGCAAAATCATGACAGGACCGGGTTAAAGGCTATGCGTTGGCGAGAAGGTCAGGAAGTCGACCCGAACAACCCTTATACCGAAAACACCCACATGATGCTGGATATGGCGTACTGGATGTCCATCCCGATCGGCCTGATATTGTTGTGGATGGGGATCAGGGGGCGTGTGATGTGGCTCAAGGTGTGGAGCGTTGGCCTGATCATCCTCGGCATTGGCATTCTGATTCACAACCATTTCGGCATAAGCTGATATTCAGTCGCGACAGATACCGGGAAAACTGATCATGGGGCAACTTTCGGGTCGCCAAAATAGACCTTGGTATGGGGCCAGGGAATCTCGATATCTTCCTGGTCAAACCTGTTCTTGATGCGTTTGCGCAGTTCTCCCGTCAGCGCCCACTGCTCTCCGGGTTTGGTATCACCGCGAATGCAAATGTCTACGCCATGATCACCGAGATCGCTAACGCGCATGGCAGAGGGCGTAGTGGTTAACAGAATGCCAAACTCAGGATCGTCCTGCAGGCCCTGGCATACCTCATCAATCACTTTATAGACTTTGCCGATATCCTCCTTATACGCCACTGTCACGAAAAGGTTGATTCGAGCCCAGTCCCGTGTCTGGTTACTGGCGTGTGGGATCTGACTATTGGGAATGATGTGCATGGTGCCATTAATTTCCCGCAAAACTGTACGCCGCGGCGTGATCTGCTCGACGGTACCCTCCATGCCTGCAATCACCACCCAGTCACCGGGCCGGTACCAGTCTTCAATAAAGATGAAGAAACCCTGCAAATAATCTCGAATAATATTTTGCACGGCAAAGCCGAGCCCCAGGCTGACGACACCAAGTGTCGCGAGCAGGGGAGTGGTATCTACCTGTAAAACGCCGAGCACCATTAAAATGCCAACAAGCGAGATAACAATGGTGGCTATTTTGGAAATGACGGAGGTAATCATCCCGGAGCGTACATCAGTTTCATCGTGGGGTTCGGGCATGGCGTGAAGCGTTTTCGCGATCAGCTTCCTCTGAACGATAATTAGCCCGAGTGCCAGAATAAAAATGAGCGCAATCCTGCCCGCGATGAGCATCAGCGGAACCAGGTCGGGAACGAAATCAAGCGAAGACATGGATCGCCGCCGGGCAGGGGGTCCAGTAAAGGACTGATAAGCCGAATTGTGAATGAGTCAAAGGTGTTTTCTTCCTGTCGGGTGCGGCACTCTGGGCTGGCATCGAAGTGGTGGATGCCGGGTAGTTGAATCAGTAAGCGCCTGGCAATGGAGGGCTCAGAACGAGACGCGGCTTTTCAGGTAGCCGCAGACGTGAGCCAGCCTGCTCACAGATTGCTGTCGATCATACGCTCGGGCTTCGGGATAAGCCAAGTATATCTCCGCCTCGATGCTTCCGCGGATAAATTGAATTGGGTCGGGTTGGTCGGGGGGTCTGCTGCCGGAGGGTACGGAATCACGAGCACGGGTAAATACATTCTTCGGCAGAGCGGTAGCGAGCGGCTCGATTAGCTTTGCAGTTTAGAGTGTGTCTCAATATCCGACCCTCATAAACGGTACCTGTATTCGAGCGGCACTGATTCACGCTATCGCTGCAGCTCGAGCGCAGGGCAGATTCTGATCCGCACAACGTTGAGCGGCCTGGTCCAGGTAACGATCTGCGTCGGGTCGCGTCGGAGCGGGTGCAGCTGAGGGTGTTTATCCCGACCGCTACGATAACTGACGAGCGATCCGTAGCGCGATTTGTTATATCGGTGAATCTTTGTCGGCTTGGGGATTTAATACAAAGGCATTTTGACCCATCTGGTGGTAGGTTGCACCAAACCCCTTGAGAATCTCTTTCGAAGCATCGTCTGGGTTCCCCCAGCACTGACAGGTAATCTTGTCGCAAGCGTCTATGACTGCCCCCAGCGGCTGCTTACCTTTCTCGTTATCGAGATGCGCGACGAAGGCTTTATCGTTGGCGTAAATCTCAACCCATTGGCTCATCGAGTCGGACGGATAGTCAACGTGATAACAGATTACACCGGGATGATCATCTAGCATCACCTGGCAAAGCTTTTCCTGGTTGGCTTTAAAATCAGCTTCTCTACCGCTTTTTATATCCCATTGGATTTTCAACATAAATGGCATGGTATTTCTCCTTTGCAGAGCCTGAATCTGGAACATCGAAGGGTAACAGGAAATTTACTTTATCAATCACTTATGTGTTTATTCCCTATATGAATCGGGCGGTACATTTCTAGCTGATCTGTGCCTGAATATCAGGCCCGGCAGAAATCCCGTTGCCGGTAGAGCCGGTATACGAACTGTGAACAATGGCAGGCCTGACATTCCCGGATTGACACTGAAATGCGGAGCCTGACGGTGTATCCCCTGTGCGGTCGATATTCGAATGTTTTGCGATACCGGGCCGGGGTGTCACAGCGTAGTCATCTGTAGATGGTGGTATGGCGGTCTATCCCGGTAACGACGAATCGCCAGGCGCAGGATTTCCTCCAGAAAATCACCGTAGTCCAGTCCATCCAGTGCAGCTACTGTGGGGACGCAATCCGTCGGTCCGATCGACGGATTCGGATTCACTTCCAGCACAAAGGGATTGCCTTTCGCATCAATCCGAACCTCGGCACGACCGTAATCGCTGCAGCCAACAACGTTATAGGCATCCAGCGCGATCTCCGATATCAATGAAGTCAATTTTGCCGGGACTCCTTTGGGGGGGCGCTGAACTTCGATTCCTTTCTTATGAATTGTGCTGCCCAGGAATTTTGCCTCGTAGGGGTACATATGCCAATAGCCATCCGGCAAGTCTTTGAATATCGATCGTGACAAGGGCAGGATTCTCTGGGAGTCATCCCAGTTCCCCATTATCGAAACATCGTACTCATCTCCGGAGATGAATTCTTCAATCAACACGGGACGCTTGAGTTCTGTTAAAACGTAATCAATGCGATCCTTCAACTCGCCGTGGTTCTCCACGACCGAATCATTGGTGATGCCGATTGAACTATCGGAATTTGCCGGTTTTACAATGGCTGGAAGTGGAAAATCACGATCGTAGTCGTCGCTCACGCTATACATATAGTCCCATCGTGGCGTCGGAATATGATGAAAGCTGAGCAATTTCTTCACCCGGATTTTATCCAGGCACAGGCCGAGGGTGAACGGGTTGGATCCGGTATAGGGAACTCTCAGGATGTCATAAAGCGAGGCCGCATGGGGCTCCAGCAGGCTGGACTGGTTAATGCGCTCGCACAGGTTAAAGACGATATCGATCCTGGCATCCGTTATTTTTTTTACCGCTTCGAACGGGTGATTGAAATCCAGGAATGTAGTTTTGTAACCCCGTTGCTCAAGCGTCGCGGCGATCGTCTGCGCATCCGAGGTCAGCTCTGCTTCGATCGGGTCGTCACTATCCGCGAATCCGTTACTGGCGATGCCCACATGAAGCCTGTTCTGGTTTTCATATTCGATGGATCGAATCATCTCGATTCGAGCAGCGCCGATAACCGCATCTTTCGCCATCCGCGCCGAGGACAACGAGTTCTTTCTTTTGGTCTTGCCGAGTGAAGATCCACGAGTGAACTTGGCGATTTCAATCGTTACGCTGCCCATCGCGCGCTCAACTCGCTCTTCCGCCTCGCCCATGGTATCTGCCATCGCATACACCCATCCCAGGTACTCATAGCCCAGCGGTGGCGCCAGAACGGGGTCGCCAATATCCTTGAACAACTCGATCTCACCATGGGGCACCGATTTCGGCACGGATAACGAGGTCAGCAAGCCGGAATGTGCGGGCAGGAAATACTTGCCCGATAAATATTTTTTCGGCCTTTCCGGTTTCTGGATGGGTCGAATGTACTGGCCTGTTGCAATGAGGGCAGCGCTTTCAACCAGGTCAACGCCCCATGCCTCCTTGACGAAATAGTAGACCTCGTCCCCCCCCATGCGCAGATTGATCTCGATTGGCATGGCGCCACGCGCCCCGTACTTGGCCTCAAAATGAATGCAGCCGTGGCCAACCCCGAGACGCTCCAGAATCTCCTCGGCCAGATCGACCAGTTCTGCCTGTTGGGAGGGCGATAAACGGGTTGGAATACATTGCCCCGTTTCAACGAAGAATGGCTCTCGCGTCGCATCGTTGTCACTCATCGACCAGAATTTGATCTTGCCGTTTTGCAACAGGATATCGATATCGACCTCGTTGCCGTCGATATATTCTTCCGCCATGATGGTCGTACCGGCGGCCAGTGCGGACTCCACTTCGGAAGTCATGTTTTCACGAATGTACTCAACCGTCTCGCGGAGTTGCTGATCGTCTTCCACTCTCACGACGAAGGCGCTACTGGCGCCGTAAACAGGTTTGACGACAAGGGGATAGCGCAATTGTGACACGTAATGTTGCGCAGGCTTATCCGTATCGATAAGGGCATAGCCGGGAGCTGGCAGGTTGTTGTCTTTACAGAATGAGCGGAACAGGAATTTATCCCGGGCAAGCCGGGCGATATCGTAGGGTATACCCTTCAAGCCGAGGAAATCACTGATTCTGGAAGTCAGCAGAACATCGTCTTCCCAGAAGGTCATGACCCCGTCAGGATCGAGATCCGGGTTTACCAGGATAAAGTCGGCTATCGCCTGTAATGCTGCCGCGTGGTCGTTGGTATCGGCGAAAATCCAGTGTGAGGCATAGGCCCTGGCCCAGTTTTCGGCTACATTGAGAATAATCAGCGTGCAGCCAAGTTCCTTCAGTCGTTTCAGGGTAAAGCGCTTTTTTCGATTTCCCGTGTTAACGATTAGCAGCTTTTTGCCCTTGAGGTCATTGCCCCTGGTTTTGTTGGTCATTTTGATCCTGAAGTTGCTAAACAAAATTCGGGGCGTACCGGCTTGCGAAAAAACACCGTGCGTTCGGATTCCGCAAAACCCAGAGCCTTATGCGCCGCGATACTGTCAGCGTCATATTCGAATACATCCGAGGCAAATTCCCGGCAACCGTGCTTCGCTCCCCAGCGTTCAACTTCCAGGCACAGGGAACTGGCATATCCTCGCTGACGAAATTCCGGCCGCACATAAATTCCTTCCAGAAAGGTTACCCGGCCCGGACGACAGCCGTTGACGGGCTCGGTGCGCACAGACGCTTCGGCAAATCCTACCGCGCGGGAACGCTTGTCCAGGGCAATGAACCCCTGGAACATGAACAGGGCAGCAGAAAAGTCGCGCAGGAACTCGGCATGTTCCTTTTTGCCAAGTTCGGGGATGAATTCCCGACGCAGCGCTATCCAGTCATTGTCCCTGATGTCAGTTGCTACTCGTACCGGCATTGATGCAGCCCCGATTGCGTGATGATCTTGAGAAGATAAAGATGCGGGAAGAATAAGCTTCCCTCGGGTGATATCAAGCGCTAATTACCCGGACACAATGTCCCGGTCCAGCCGGGCATCGATGCTGGCTCAGCACGATAGCAGCCAGCCTGGTTTTCCTGTGCGCCAGGCCCGATAACCGGTGCGCTATTCGAATCCGAACTATCGTTGTGCCGACGAAGCAGAGAAAGACCGCCCCGAGTTGTAACCTGTAAATTCGTCGCATCTCGGCCTGGATAGGCCAGTTTAAGGTATCCGTTCTCTACAGGCTATGGCCAGCCCCTGGCATGCGTTCGATTTCGAATTGGCGTGAAGATGATATATGGCGATAACTTGACCCTGGAC
>Ga0316187_10006417_pt1 | contig 10117 bp, 7 predicted proteins | sample CroRivburrow1_MG_FD_204927 | JGI IMG/M metagenome (GOLD analysis project Ga0316187, IMG submission 204927) | Coastal sediment microbial communities from Maine, United States - Cross River worm burrow 1 | ecosystem: Environmental > Aquatic > Marine > Coastal > Sediment | place: USA: Maine... | reverse complement strand
CGGTGCTTTCTCACCGCTACGGATTGCCTTTATCAGGATGTAAAGGAACAGCAACTGGGACAATCCGAAACCGAACGCACCGATCGACGAAATCATATTGAAGTCAGCGAACTGCAATGAGTAGTCCGGGATACGGCGCGGCATGCCCGCAAGACCGAGGAAGTGCTGAACGAAGAACGTGACATTAAAGAAGATGATCGACAACCAGAAATGCCACTTGCCGAGCGTTTCATCGTACATCTTGCCGATCCACTTTGGCAGCCAATAGTAGACACCGGCAAAGGCAGAGAACAATGCGCCAGCCACCATCACGTAGTGAAAGTGTGCGACCACGTAATAGGTATCGTGAAGCTGCACGTCAACCGGTGTCAACGCCAGCACCAGTCCGGTAAATCCGCCAAGCGTAAACAGGAACAGGAAACCGATGGCGAACAACATCGGCGTTTCGAATGTCATCGAGCCTTTCCACATTGTGGCAACCCAGTTGAACACCTTCACCCCGGTCGGCACCGCTATCAGCATGGTGGCAAACATGTAGTAAAGCTGCGCCTCCACCGGCATGCCTACGGTGTACATGTGGTGCGCCCAGACCAGGAAAGAAAGAATTGCGATGGAAGCCGTCGCATAGACCATTGACGCATAACCGAACAACGGCTTTCGCGCGAAAGCCGGAATCACCTGGGAAACAACACCAAACGCCGGAATCGCAATAATGTAAACCTCCGGGTGCCCGAAGAACCAGAAGATGTGCTGGAACAGAACCGGATCACCACCGCCTGCTGCATTGAAGAAATGTGTCCCGAAATGGCGGTCGGTAAGCGTCATGGTTACCGCGCCGGCCAACACGGGCATGGCGGCAATCAGCAAGTACGCGGTAATCAGCCAGGTCCAGACAAACAGCGGCATTTTCATCATCGTCATGCCCGGTGCCCGCATATTCAGTATGGTCGTGACAATGTTAATCGACCCCATGATGGAAGACATACCAAGAATGTGGACGGCGAAAATCACCAGGTCCATCCCCATGCCCTGCTGTATCGTGAGCGGCGCGTACATCGTCCAACCGACACCGGCACTGCCGCCCGGAACGAACATGGAAAGGATCAGCAGCGAACCGGCGGGCGGAAGCAGCCAGAAGCTCCAGTTGTTCATGCGCGGGAACGCCATGTCGGGCGCACCGATCATCATCGGGATCTGCCAGTTCGCAAACCCGACGAACGCCGGCATGATCGCGCCGAACACCATAATGAGCCCGTGAAGGGTCGTCATCTGGTTGAAGAACTCGGGCTGAACGATCTGCAAACCGGGCTGAAAAAGCTCGGAGCGGATAATCAAGGCCATTACGCCGCCAACCATAAACATCGTGAAGCTGAACCAGAGGTACATCGTGCCGATGTCCTTGTGGTTGGTCGTCGTCACCCAGCGCATAATCCCTGACGGGCGATCATGACTATGGTCGTGTTCGTGTACCGCTTCCATTTGATTCTCCTTCCGAACCTTTAATGTCTTCTATGTCCGAGAACTGTTAATTGCGTGCCGCAGCCACTTCACCGGGCTGCAACGAATCGCCCACAGAATTTCCCAGCGCATTTCGCTCGTAGGTAATAACCGCGGCTATTTCCATATCGCTGAGCTGAGACCCGAACGCCGCCATCATCGGGTTCTTCTTGCTGCCATTCAGAACGATGTCCAGATGGTTGGCGATTGGTCCCGTTGAAATCTTCCCCCCAGTCAGCGCTGGAAACGTTGGCGGCATACCGTTACCGCCAGGCTGATGGCAAGCCACGCAATGGGTGCCGTATACGGATTCGCCGGCAGAACTCAGCTCCGCGACCGTATAGGTTTTGGCGGGATCGTAAGCGGCGGCGCCAGTACCGGACTTTTGCTCGGCAACCCAGATCTTGTAGTCGTTTTCACTGACCACATTGACAACGATCGGCATGAAGCCGTGCTCCTTGCCACACAACTCCGCGCACTGTCCGCGGAAGGTGCCGGTTTCTTCGGCCCGGAACCAGGTATCGCGGATGAATCCGGGGATGGCATCCTGTTTGACCGCAAGTTCCGGAACGTACCAGGCGTGCAGGACATCGTTCGCCGTCGTCAGGATTCGTACTTTCTTGCCAACGGGCACGACCAAGGGCTTATCGACCTCAAGCAGATAGTTTTCGCCTTTCTCGGCATTGCCCTCGATCTGGTCCCGCGGCGTCGCCAGGGCACTGTAGAACTTGACGTCGTCGTCCAGATATTCGTAACCCCACTTCCACTGATAGCCCGTCACCTTGATCGTCATGTCCGGTGCCGAGGTATCCCGCATTTCAAGGAGCGTCTTGGTGGCCGGCCAGGCAAGACCGATCAGGATAAACACGGGCACCACCGTCCAGACAATCTCGACCGTGGTGTTCTCGTGAAAATGTGCAGCCTCGTGTCCGGCTGACTTGCGGTGCTTGAAAATGGAATAGAACATGAAACCGAACACGCCGACAAAGATAACGGTAATGATGATCATTACCAGCGTGTGCAGATCGTAGACCGCCTCGCCGAGCGCGGTGTTGGCCGGCTTGAGATTCAGTCGATACTCGGCCAATGCCACACCAGACACGAGCATGGCTGCCGCCAGACAAAACAGACGCGAAAAGGCTTTCAACCCCATACTTCCCCCGAACGTGCTTTTAATATCGTTATTAATCAAACCAACGCGGATAATTTCGAGCGCAGCTGTTTGGCTACGGACAGTTTGGCCTCGTCGGAAAGCAGTCTACCAAATTCGATTTCTCGCCCATGAGCCCGCAGAAATACCCTCTGCTTACGGCTCGAGACTTCTTCAACCACCACATGCGCCCAGAACCGGCTCATCCGGCGTTGTTCCCGCTTGCCGCCGTCCCGGGTTTCCACGACGACGTTGTCGCCCTCAATCGTAATCAGCTCATAATCCTCGTCATGACGCTGTAACCAGCAATAAGCGAAAAACAGCGCCAGACATTCAGCCCCTGCGAATGGTGCAATCGGCCATGCGCCTGCCAGTGCAAAAGCAGTGGCTACTGCCAGCGTAAATACACCGAGTGATCCGAAAACAAGCTGCCGGACCTGGCGTGAACTTGAGTTATTTCGTCGGGAAATAATCCCGAACTGAACGTTTTCTCCCAACTCAAGAGACGACATATTAAAGCTGTCCACGATTGGTTCGACGGCGAGGAAATGTAACATAGCGAACTGACGCTAAGCAAGGAAACAGCAGCAAAATCAGCAGGAAGAGCATCACTTGCAAGACAGTGCATGGACGCAATACAAGACTGGCTGCAGATTCGCTTGGGTCGTATGTACACGTGGTGCAAGATCCGTTCGCGAACGCTACTGACACCCTTGGCTATCCCGGTGCCGCGTGGATGTCTATCACCGCTTTTCCTTTCGGGGACAACCGTGATTCCGGCTTCCAGGCGTGGCCATAAATCACCTCGAACGTGGCCGGCAATCGCGCGTCCGCCCCTCGAAACTGCTCGTAACGGGAGACGACGCGAAGATAGCTCGAGCGGGGACGCAAACCCTGCTGGCCCGCAGCCGCTAAAGCGGCTGAACCATGCGATCTGAGATCGCGCAACAATCCGCCGAGGTCGTCATAGGTCAAGGTAATCTTCTCCATGTCCATGACCGGATCGGCATAGCCACAGTGCACCAGCATGTCGCCGATATCGTGCATGTCAGCATGTTGATTGACACGGAATTCACCGCCAGATGATGCAATCCTGAGTTCCTGCAGCGTATCCGGACCAAAGATGGAGAACATGAGTAAGCCACCGGGACGCAACGCCCGGCTTGCCTCGGCCAGAGCCAGCGGCAGATCCTGCGCCCAATGCAAAGCCAGATTCGACCAGACGAGGTCAATGCTTGCGGAAGCCAGAGGCAACTTCTGAAAGTCCGCGCGCACCGGGAGTCGCGTCGGCCGCCGACCCACTCCCAACCAACGCCGCGTCGGGCGCGCCACTCGCTGTGCCAACATCTTCGCGGAAACGTCAAGGTCGATGACCGTAGCACCGTCAAACCTTTGCTGCAGCAATAACCCGGCGCTGCCGGTACCGCATCCCGCGTCCAGAATCCGCCGCACCGGCAATTGCACCAGCAACAGCCTTTCGGTCATCCGCTGCGCAATTTCTCGCGGCAGCGCAGCCACGGAATCATAGGTTTCGGCGGCGCGGTCAAACGACCGGCGCAGTATTGTCTTTTGCACGGCTTATTACGCCGACACCGCGATCAGATATGGCATCGATCGCAGGGACATCGGGCGTCTTCTATACGGCCGCGCGGGCGCGGCTGGCAGAAGCGGGACCGAATTGAGCCAGATCGCTTCTGTTCCCATCAGATTGGCATCTAGCCGAGGTGCAGTCCGTCGCTGGTAGATGGTTCGATACCGAGTCTGTCAAACAACCCGCGGTCAGCGGCCGCCTGGGGATTGCCGGTCGTCAACAGCTTGTCTCCGTAAAAGATGGAGTTCGCACCCGCCATAAAACACAGTGCCTGAAGTTCATCGGACATCTGCTCGCGCCCAGCCGACAAACGCACCATTGCCCGTGGCATGGTCAGGCGCGCGCAGGCGATCGTGCGCACGAACTCGAATGGATCAATCTCGCTAATGCCATGAAGCGGTGTGCCCTTGACCTGAACCAGATTGTTGATCGGTACGCTCTCCGGATAGGGTTCCATATTGGCCAGCATTGAAATCAGTTCAGCCCGTGATTCGCGCGACTCACCCATACCGACGATCCCGCCACAGCACACGTTGACGCCGGCCTGGCGAACGCGGGTCAAGGTTTCAAAGCGATCTTCCTGATTGCGGGTGGAAATGATTTCGCCATAGTGCTCCGAGCCGGTATCGATATTGTGGTTGTAATAGTCAAGCCCGGCAGACTTGAGCTGTTCCGCCTGCCCTTCTTTCAACATACCCAGCGTGGCACAGGTTTCAAGGCCCAACGATTTCACCGCGGCAATCATTTCCGCGACCTTGTCCAGGTCTCGCTGCTTGGGGCCACGCCAGGCTGCACCCATGCAAAACCGTGTCGCACCCGTCTCCTTTGCTGCTCTGGCTACTGCAACCACTTCATCGACGCTCATCAGCGCTTCGTTCTCAACGCCTGTTTGATAGCGGGCTGCCTGCGGGCAATAACCGCAATCCTCCGGACACCCGCCGGTCTTGACCGAAAGCAGCGTCGAGAGCTGGACTGTGTTGGGTTTGAAGTTCGCCCGATGCGTCTGCTGCGCTCTATATAGAAGGTCACCGAACGGCAATTCGAACAAACCCATGACGGCATTCATCGTCCAGTGTTTTGCAGCGCCATCCTGCCCGGAATTGTGCGGCTTCGTCGCGACAGTGTTCATTACAATGTGGTTCCGTGTGGTTGGAGTGAGCATGCGTATTATATGTGCGGATACCTGCAGGGATACCGTGGAAGCATTCACGCCCGCGACAGCAGCGCCTGGCACTGCTTTCGGCTCGGCCGAAATTCCGGAAACCGCGCGGTTCACGGGCTGGCATGATTAGCATCGGTGCCCGCCTTCGTATGGCCTTGCCGGGTAGCTGCCTGCTTTGCGCTGCGCCTTCGACCGCGACCGGATTGTGCCACGCCTGCTTCAGCTCCCTGCCCTTCATCAACGGCCACCGCTGCCCGAGCTGCGCGGCCCCGACCCCGGGTCCCGTGCGGTGCGGACGCTGTATCAAGCGTCTCCCCGCGTATGACCGGGTTGTCGTTCCGGTTGACTATCTGTCGCCAGTGGATTTTCTGATCACGGACCTCAAATATGCGCGCAACCTCGCCGCAGCCCGGGTACTGGCGTTTGCGCTTGCACAACTTCTCGAACAGGAACCCTATCCCGATATCGTTTTGCCAATGCCGATCGCGGCAGCGCGTCTGCGCGAGCGCGGCTTCAATCAAGCCACGGAAATAGCGCGGCATGCCATTAGCGCATATGGCATCCGTGTTGCGGAAGGGCTCGCGCTACGAACCTCGGCTCAACACTCGCAGACGGTTCTACCATGGCGCGATCGCGCCAGGAATGTCCGCGGCGCATTCCGCTGCGATGCAGACCTGACCGGAAAGACTATCGCAGTCATCGACGATGTCATCACCACCGGCGCAACATTGAATGAGCTCGCTTCGGTTCTCAAACGCGCCGGTGCGACAGAAGTCGTCGGCTGGATTGCTGCGAGAACCCCCTCGCAGCACTAAGGCGGTTAGTTCGCGGCTCGTGCGAGTTGTAAACGCTGCTGCTCGACATATGTCTGCAGGCCAGGCGCAAGCGTACCGATCGAAGCGGCTTCATCGAATGCCTGCAGTGCTTCACCGTCGCTGCCAAGCGCTCGCAGGCTGATCCCCAGGCCCATCAGCCAGATCGCGTTCCGGGGCATGAACGCCAGCGCGCTGCGATACTGGGTGACAGCCTCCTCATGCCGCTCTGCCCGCTGAAGAACCGCGCCCAGGAACGACAAATACACTGCATCGGTTCCGGCATACGGTCTCGCGCTCTCGAGCGTCTGAGTTGCCAGATCAAGGTCGCCCCGCTGAAGCTGCAATCGTGCAAGGATCATCGCCTGTCTCGGTTGCCTGGGGTTAATGCGCAGCGATTCGGCCAGCACTTCCTCCGCATGCTCTGTGCGGCCGGCGTCAATGAGAATGCCAACAAGTGCCTGCTGCGATGCCAGATGCGACCGGTCTTCCCTGATCGCTTCACGAAATTGCGTCTCTGCCTCAGCCATGCGGCCTCGGCGCAGACTGGCAACACCAAGCCGAAACGCATTCTCCGCACGCTCGAATGCCGTTAGCTGGCGCGACTGTTTCTCTATCGGTCCCGGCGCTATATCTGCCGGGATAACAACCTCCTCCAGCGCCGGTTCAGCAGAAGAGGTTGTTGCCTGATCCTGCTTCAGAATCTTCTGTTCCGGCATCGCCGTTTCTTGCTTGAATGACTTCTCCCCGACAGATGCCTTGATCGCCGGGCGACTGTTTTCAACCGGCTGCGGCGTCGCGCCGAGCGCGTCCGAGCGTTTTTGAGGCCGCGGTGCCGATGCGGGAACCTGAGCGCTTGATGCACCTGGCGCAGCTTTGGCTCGGGAGGTTTCAGTGCGTGCAACGCGCACCTTCTTCTCGACGGGTAACGGTGCACCGCTGTCAGGCAGTCTAGACAGCTCGCTGGATAACTGAAATACCGGCATCAGCAACGCTTGCTGAACCTGCTCCTGCACGGTCCCGGCTGCCGCCGTTGCCTCAGCGGGTGCTTGCGCATTATTGCCCGTTGGTAGCGCAGCGGGTGCATCCGAACGAAAGGATTGCAGCTTCGTTCCGAGCGATGAATTGCCTGCCCACACGAAAATTACGGCGCCCACAACAACAACCAATCCGAGCAGCAATAATGTCAACCCTCGATAGCTTCGCGGGGGCGCCACGTCAACAGCGCGCACCTGCTCCGGAACCGGAACTTCAGCCGGCGGATCCGCGCGGCGCGCTTCGAGATCCTGCAACACCTGATTGATGAGGCTCACGCGATGAACAGCCAGACTGCGACACCAGAAATCGCGGCGGCTGCCAATGCAAATCCCCGGCGAGGCGACCATGTCCGATGAATCGCTGCAGGGGTGTCCTGGGCAGCACGGACAACATGTTTGCGTGAAACCTGTGACGCCCCCTCACCATAGGCGGCAAGAAGCGATTTGTGGGCAATGACGTTAATCAAACGCGGCACACCGCCCGTATGCTTGTAAAGCGCTGCGATCGATCCGCGAGCGAACAACTGATCGCCGGCATATCCCGCCACCCGCAAACGATGCGAGACATACTGCTCGGTCTCATTTTTCGACAAGCTTCGGAGCTGGTGCTGGAATGTGATGCGTTGCAGAAGTTGGCGAACAGGGGCTGCCGCAAGTTTTTGGTCCAACTCGGGCTGGCCGAATAGCACCACTTGAACCAGTTTGCGTTTCTCCGTCTCCAGATTCGAGAGCAGCCGCAAGGCTTCGAGCGTTTCGATCGGCATCGCCTGCGCTTCATCCAGGAACACGATGACCTTCTTGCCATTTCTTGCAAACCCGAGCAGCGCGTGATTCACCGCTTTAATCAGCGCATGCTGGTCAGCTTCCCGATCGACCGGCGCGCCTAACTCCTCCGCCAGAGCCAGCAGCAAACCGCGCAAATCGAGCATCGGGTTGGGGATGTAGGCGGCGACATGATCATCACCGAGCGTCGACAGGAAGCGGCGGCACAGCAGCGTTTTCCCCATGCCAACATCACCGGTAATCTTGATGAATCCCTCACCGGAGGCGCTCGCCACCAGCAAGACGTTGAGCGCTTCCTGATGCGATGACGCCGAAAAGGTGAACGCCGTGTCGGGCGTTAATCCGAACGGTGGTTCTCGCAGCCCGAAATGCGCTCGGTACATCCCCTAGTTTCCCGTCAAACCCGGGTCCTCATGACCTGGGCGTCATTGCGCGTCCAACAGTTCCGCACTGGCCGGCTGGTTAGAAGATGCGCCATCCCGCTGCAACCGGTCGACTCGCTTGCGCGTGTCAACAATATCATCATGCCAGTCATTGGAGTTCCGGATAATAGTAGGCTTGACCAGAATCACCAGTTCGCTTTTCTCGACCGCACGCTGGGAGTTTCCGAACAGACTGCCGACCACCGGCAAATCGCCTAGTCCGGGGACCTGTCGACGATTACGCGTCGACCACTCTTTCATCAATCCTCCGATCGCGACGATCTGACCGTTGGTCACGCGGACGATCGTGTCCGATTCGCTGATCTCGCTGGATGCCAGGGGCAACCTGAACTGACCCGCGTTCCCCAGGTCGAGATCCTTGGTGACTTCGGTCACGCGACTGACTGACGGGTGAATGTGCAGCGTAATGATATCGTTGTCGTCGATCTGCGGTGTAACGTCGAGTGCGACTCCGGAGAAGAAAGGCTGGGTGGTGATTGTCGGGGACTGTGTGCTCGTCACCCCGGTAAACGTGACGTTCGACGTTACATTGGTTACGAAAAACTCGTCCGTACCCACTTTCAACACGGCTTTCTGATTATTCAGGGTCGCAATGCGCGGACTCGACAGCACCGACAATTCGCCCTGCGTCTCAAGGAACGAAATCATCGCGGCAAAGTTACTGGTCTGAAACGCGAGTCCCATGAGGGTGCCGGGCGTTCCTGCGCCGCTCTCAATGAACCCCGATACCGCCCCGGGCAAGGAGTCGAGATTCGAATTCGCCTTAACGGTTCCATCATCGTTGCGCGCCGTAAAAGCGGTCAACGTGCCGGTTGGCGAAAGCGTGGAGCCGGGAGTGAGCACTCCTCCCGCAAAGCGGCTGTTGTCGCCCGACGCAAATGCCGCCCAGTTAACCCCGGTCTGTGCGCCGTCAGCCAGCCGCACATCAATAATTTTTGCCTCCAGCATGACCTGCCGCTCCACGACCACCGACATGGTATCGAGCAGTTCGGCAACATTGCGTAACTCTTCGGGAAGCGCGCGGACAACTATGACCCCGGCCTGGGGGCTAACCACAACGTTGCGTCCGTCATCAGAGCCAATCATCATGCGCACGGCAGTCGCAATTTCGCCCCAGAGGTCATTGTCCAACGACGTCTTTACCTGACTGCTTTGCAGGGACTGACTGGTCGTCGTGCCCGGCAACGCGGGAACAGTTGTCGCACCCTGCGTTCCCGCTGTCGACGTGTCGGAAATCGCACCAGAGCTGATCCGGACTTCGGTTTCACCCTTGCGCGTCGAAACGAGGTAATTGACCTGGAAGACTCGGGTTTGCATTCCGATCGGTTTGATCATGATCCGCGTGCCCCTGATACCGTATTCGTATCCGTAGACCTCGCGAATGGTTTCCAGTGCTTCAATGACCGTGACATCCTTCAGATCGATCGAAATCGGTTCTTTCACATCCGGGTGGACCACCATGCTGTAACGAGTGCCGGCAGCGATCGCGAGGAACACCTGATTTGCTGGCGCCTTACTGACCTGCAAATCGAACCGGGGCTCAATCGGCCGCCCGTCAACTTGCGGCATCTCCACGTTGATAGGCGGCAACAGCGCCTCACTGACCGCATCCGGCTGCGCCGCATCTGCCGACGAACTGGCC
>Ga0316187_10006415_pt1 | contig 10120 bp, 5 predicted proteins | sample CroRivburrow1_MG_FD_204927 | JGI IMG/M metagenome (GOLD analysis project Ga0316187, IMG submission 204927) | Coastal sediment microbial communities from Maine, United States - Cross River worm burrow 1 | ecosystem: Environmental > Aquatic > Marine > Coastal > Sediment | place: USA: Maine... | reverse complement strand
AACCAAGAAAGGATTTTTCGAGGAAGCAGGCTCAGGTAGCCTGCTACTCGATGAGATAGCTGATTTACCGCTGGACCTGCAGGCAAAGTTGTTGCGCGTGCTCGAAAATGGGGAATATTATCGGCTCGGTGAGTCTCAGCCGCGGCATGCCACTGCGCGCGTACTTGCCGCGACCAACAAGGATATTTTCGCGGCGATAAAGGAGGGGCAGTTCCGCGAAGACCTTTACCATCGCTTGAGCGTGCTTACCCTGCGCGTGCCATCGCTCGACGAGCGCAATGGTGATAAGCGCGAACTACTGGATTACTTCATGCAGCAGGTGGCGGAACAACTGGCTGGCTTCCAGCTCGATGACGATGCGCTAACGCTTTGGAATAACTACACTTTTCCAGGAAATGTGCGAGAATTGCGCAACATAATTATCAGGCTTTCCGCGAAGTATCCCGGTCAGACCATAAAATCCGATGTACTGAAGAGAGAAATGTCAGGACTGCGACAACAAATCGGCACCTCAGGTCGCGACGGCTGGCTCAATAATGCGATGCACGGCGCCAGCTTCCATCTCGACCAACTGCTCAAGTCGGTTGAGAAAGAAGCCATCGAACTGGCGCTGCGCGAGCACGACGGTAATGTCAGCAAGGCCGCGGAAATGCTCGGTATCAACCGTACCACGCTGTACGGTCGTATGGATCGCTCCGAGGACGGGTATTAAGCCATGTACGAAGAATATTTCGGCCTGGAACGACCTCCGTTCAAGATTACCCCGGACACCAGCCTGTTTTATGAGGGTGGCAAGCGTGGCGATATCCTGGCGGCACTGGTGTATGCCATTCATCGTGGTGAAGGCATCATCAAGGTGGTGGGTGAAGTGGGTAGTGGAAAAACCATGCTGTGTCGCATGTTGCAGCTCAAGCTACCGGCCACGGTAGAGATTGTTTACATTGCCAATCCCAGCGTATCCGCGCAGGACATCCTGTTCGTCATCGCCCACGAATTGTCGCTGGGCGTCGGCCGGGATGCGTCCAAGCACCAGGTGATGCGAATGCTGCAGGATTACCTGTTACAGCGGCATATGGAAAACATGCAGGTAGTTTTATTTGTCGAAGAAGCCCAGGGCATGCCGCTGGACACACTCGAGGAGATACGCCTGTTATCGAATCTCGAAACTGACGAGAACAAGCTGTTGCAAATTATCCTGTTTGGTCAGCCTGAACTGGATCAGAATCTTGCCGAGCGCTCGATTCGGCAACTGCGTGAACGCATTACCCACAACTTTGAACTGGAGCCGCTGACCCAGGATGAAATTCACAGCTACCTGAATTTCCGCATGCGCCAGGTGGGCTATACCGGCCCGGAACTGATCAGTAATAATGTGGCGAAAAAAGTCGAACAGCACTCCGAGGGGCTGTTGCGCCGCATCAACATTATCGCGGACAAGATACTGTTGTCGGCATTCGCCGAAGGCACACATAATTTAAGTTCCAAGCACGTCACCGCGGCCGTCAACGACAGTTCCTTTGCCCAGGGTGCGCCACGCAGGTCCATCAATCTCTGGTGGTGGTTAATGCCGCTGCTAGCGGTTCTGCTGGCGTTCGCAATCTATCAGACCCGCGCGCAGTGGCAGGCTTTTGCCTCGCTTGACGCGATACTGCAACCGGATTCAGCGCTGCCGACCGGTTCCGCCACACCGGCTGGACCGACCAAAAAGCCGGAATCGGCTGTTAAAAATGACAATACCGTCACAGATATTGACAGCGAGTCATTAGAAACTGACAGGCTTACAAATCCGATGCCCGCCGCTGGCGACCTCCCGGCGGCAGAGGCCCGAATAGAAATCGAGGAACCTGCTCAGATCGAGCCGCCTGTGCAGGCTGTCGAAGCTGGCGTCGATGTGGCTCAAGACGAAGAGTTGGCGGTTGATGAAAGGCAACAAATCGAATCTTTGGCGGAACAGGTCGACGACCTGGTCAGTTCAGTCGAGCGTGTCGTGCAACAGGCGCAAGTAACCGCGCAGGCCATGTCGGCCCCCGAACCGTCTGATGTGCAATCCGATTTGCAGGTGTCGTCACAGCAGACGTTGTCGGAAATGCCGCAAGACAGCGGAACTGCCAGCCTCCCCGATTACGTTCTCTGGCTCAACGAAAAGCTTGTACAGAGTCAGCAGTGGCTGGGCCAGGTAGAGAGCAACAAAATGTCGATTCAGGTTATGATGCGGAATAAGTCCGCAGCGCGAGAACTGGTCTATTATCTACGTAACGAATGGCCGCTTGATTTGTCACAGACCTATTTATACGAAGTGATTATCGATGGTCGTTCAATTTACCGGGTTTTTTATAGCGAATTTGATTCGCTGAAACAGGCCAGGGCGCAAATTGATACGCTGCCGCAATCGATCAAAGTCAATTTGCCCTATGTGCATTCGGTTTACCGTATGCGCAATGCTTTGCTATAGCAGTCTGGATACTAACTGGAATATCGCAATGAAGAAAATTGTATTGTTACTCATACTCGCCAGCATTTCCGCCTGCGCCAGTCTTATGGAGGACAGGGATGAGCGCCTGACCACTGCCTCCGACGGGCATCTGGACGAGGCAGCGGCGCCCGCCGTGGAAATGGATATACCCCCGGTGGTGCAGCAGGCCCCTATTATTGCGGCGCCGGAACCGGCAGAGCCGCTGCAGACATTCACCGTCGTCGCAACCGATTTACCGGCCAGCGAACTGTTGTTCGCGCTGGCTCGCGATGCGCGCCTGAATCTCGATATCGATCCGGCGATTGACGGGCGTGTCAGTATCAATGCGATCGATCAGACTCTGCCGCAAATTCTGAAACGTATCTCGCGCCAGGTTGCATTGCATTATTACCTTGATGGCCCGAATCTGGTGGTCGAAGTGGACAGGCCGTTTACCCGCGTTTATCGAATCGATTATCTCAACATGTCGCGCAGCACCACCTCCAGCGTGGGTATCGAAACCGCACTGGCTAGCGGCGACGAGGGTTCCAGCGGCGATTCCTCAACCACGGTGACAAACGCATCCAGCAACGATTTCTGGGAGTCGCTGGAAGCCAACCTGCAGTTGCTTGCCAATCGCAATGGTGAAACGGGTGTTATCATTTCGAACCGTGAGTCCGGCACCATATCGATAAACGCGAGCTCGGCGGCGCATCAAGACATTCAACGCTTTGTTGACCAGGTAACCCGAAGTGCGCGGCAACAGGTTCTGATCGAGGCGACGGTTGTCGAGGTCACCTTGAACGATGATTTTCAGGCCGGCGTCGACTGGTCGCGCATTGCCAATGGCGATGGCTGGAGTCTGGGACAGGACTTGCTGAGCTCCACCACGACGCTGCCGGCGCTGGCAACCGGGGGGCCGGTGGTCGAAGCCAGTTACCTGAACACCAACTCTGAGCGTGACATCACTGGCGCGATACGGGCACTCGACGCTTTTGGTGATGTGTCGGTGATGTCCAGCCCGAAAATCATGGCGCTGAATAATCAGACATCCGTACTTAAAGTGGCCGATAATCGGGTCTATTTCGAAATCGACGCCACCAGTAACACCACCACTGGTACCAACTCGGTCGTCACCCAGACCTTCAATACCACGCTCAAGACGGTACCGGTCGGATTCGTCATGAACGTGACTCCTTTTATCACCGAGAACAATGAAGTCATTCTCAACATACGCCCAACCATTACGCGGATTCTGCGCTTTGTGAACGATCCTAATCCCACCCTGGCCGCTGCCGGCGTGGTTTCGCAAATACCCGAGATCCAGGTGCGCGAGATGGAGTCTGTATTGCGCGTGTCCAGTGGCAACACCGCGGTAATTGGTGGCTTGATGCAGGATACCTCGGACTCATCGGATGCCGGGGTGCCGGGTTTGCACGACGTCAAGGGTGTCGGCGTCCTGTTCGGCACCAAGACGCGGAGTTTTAGCAAGACCGAACTGGTCATTTTCCTGCGTCCACGAGTGCTCGACAATGCGAGCCTCGATACCGGGCTACAGGATTTCAAACGGTATCTGAAACCCGAGAAATTTAACGGGGAATAGAGAAGACCCATGAGTTTACTGCTAGACGCGCTCAAGAAGGCCGCGGAGCAAAAAGCGCAAAAAAGAAAGTCGGAGGCGTCCCCGGAGCATACCCCTGACGAAACTTTGCTGGATGGTGCTGCCGATGATGCCGCGCGCCAGGCCGTGAGCGGCGATAACAGTGCGCGCCCGGCCGACGATGACGAAACCGTGTTCGATCAGTCCGAACTCGGTGCTCGCCTCGCTCGCAGCAGTGGCGAGTACGGTAGCGGTGACGAAACCAGCCTGGAGGCGCCGGATACCATCGTAACCCGGGTCAGCCACAGCCGGCCTGGCGCTAGTGCCGATGATGAAACCGGTCTCGAATTGCCGGACGCTACCAAAACGAGCCTCCCGCAAGATTTACCCGCACGTAGCGTGGGCGACGAAACGAGCCTTGATATCCCCGGGTCGGAGGAGACCGAGAGTTCAGCTGGAGACGATTTAAGGGCGCACAGACAGGCTGAAGAAGATGAAACCATCATTTTCACACCTGCAGACGCGACAGAACTCGAGATCGGATCGAGGCCGGTTATAGAAGACCAGTCGGCGCGTGAAGACGAAACCGATCTGAGCCAACTGGTCGCCGAGGATGGTTCAATCGAGGATCGCGCGTCGTCCGTCGACAATGCGGCCGCCGCGGATGAGACTGACCTCGGTCAGCCGCCGCAGGGCAGTGATACGGCGGATGGCAAGGTGGCAGCCGATGACGATGCGCTGGTCGACGAAGACCTGTCGTTGTTATTGATTGAACGCGAATCGATCAATCCCGGGTTGGCTGAGAGCACGTCATTTACCGATCCACAGACCCCGCAGGACCGGGCCCTTGCACTCGAGGCTATGGATCCTGGGGCGGAGCAAGAACTCAGCCTGGTGGACAGCACGCAAACCAGGGTTCCCGAGGACGAGGAGCAGACGGATACCGAGTCGCCAACCTTGACCAATCCCACGGCCGCGGCCCTGTATGCTGACGACACTCGCAGCGGTCAGGCTACGTCCACTACATCGCGTGCCGATTCCACCTCGACTCGTACTTATGCACCGGATAATTACGATCGCACGCTGATGCGTTTGCCGAGCGATGATGCATCAAAGATTTTTGCCGGGATGAAATCGGATTCCGACGTCGTGATGACGCCGGATTACGCCAAAAAAGTGTTCCGCAGCAAGACTTCGGCACAGCGTGTGCAGCATTACCGGCTTTATTCCCTGGTCGCGGTTGTGCTAGTGCTTTCGGTCGTTTTCTATGGTTTTTTCGAGTACCAGGATCAATCCGAACAGATCGATAGCAGCCTGCGCTCGCTGAAGCGCGATCCCATGCCAGGCGTCATCAAGACCCCCCAGGCAGAGAAATCTGATTTATTTGCCGAAACCGAAGCCCTGGGGAATGCACGCACGGTCGAAATCATACAATCGGCCAACCAGTCGGCATCGAATCCCGAGGTGGAAGCCGAGGTTGCGCAAGCCGAGGTTAATGATGCAGCGCCGGTATCGCAGCCAGAGACCGCGACAGCAGAAAGCGAGCCGGCCCCGGGCGAGTCCCAACCATTACCTGTGCCAGCACAGCAGCCTCCCGCCAGGGCGGATGATACCGACCGGGTTGCCAGCCTGACCTCGTCTGCGCCGGTCGCATCCGGGACGGATGCGAATCAAAATATGAGTATCACCACCAACAGCCAGTTCCGGCAAACCGACCTCTGGTTACACGAAGCCTATGCGGCTTACCGCGCTGGTGATAACGAGCGCGCACTGTCGCTCTACAACCAGGTGCTCAAGGTTGATACGGATAATCGCAACGCCTTGCTGGCACGGGCCGCGATCCACATGCAGGAAGGCAATATCGATGCCGCGATCAGGGATTACCAGACGCTGCTGGTGGCCAATCCGAAGGATTCGATGGCGATGTCCTCGTTGCTCGCGGTGAGCACCTATTCGCCGCAGGAAACCGAATCACAGCTGAAGTTGATGATTCGTGAAGAACCCGACTCACCCTATTTGAATTTTGCCCTGGCCAACGCCTACGGCGCGCAGCAACGCTGGCAGGAAGCGCAGCGGCATTACTTCCTGGCGCTGCAGAACAACCCGAATGATCCGAATTACGCTTATAACCTGGCGGTTAGCCTGGAGCACATTGCCCAGCCGCAAAGTGCTATAAACTACTACCAGCGCGCACTCGAAAATTTCACCAATGGACTCGCGACATTCAATCGTGATGTCGTTAATCAGCGACTGGAAATTCTAGGAAAGTTATGAACGCTGAAAAAAAGCCCAAACGCTTAGGCGAGATCCTGATCGATGAAGGTGTCATCACTGAAGATCAGTTGAACATCGCGCTAACCGAACAGAAGAAAGTTCATGAGCCGCTGGGTAAATTACTGGTTAACCTGGGCTTTGCAACCGAGGCTATCATGCGTTCGGCGTTGGGCGAAGCGCTGGAGCAGGAAAGCGTCGATCTGTCACGCGTGGTGCCCGACCCGGATGCGATCAAGATGATCAATTCCGATACCGCGCGCAAGCACAAGATTATCCCGCTCAATTACGACCCGGTGCGCAGCACACTCACCATCGCGATGTCGGACACCTTCAACCTGTTCACCCTGGATCGGGTTCGAATCCAGATCGGGCAGCACATCGAATTGCTGCCGGTACTTGCCGGTGAAACCGAGATATCGAATGCGATCGATCAATTTTATGGTTACGAATTGTCGATCGACGGGATTTTGCGCGAGATCGAAACCGGCGAAGCCGACTACACCAATTACCAGGGCGACATAGAGGAATACAGCCAGCCGCTGGTGCGCCTGGTCGATGTCATGCTGTCCGATGCGGTCAAGCGTGGTGCCTCGGACCTGCACTTCGAACCCGAGGAAAGCTTTCTGCGAATTCGCTATCGCATCGATGGCGTGTTGCGGCAGATACGCAGTCTGCACAAGACTTACTGGGCCGCAATTGCGGTGCGCCTCAAGGTTATGGCCGATATGAACATCGCCGAGACCCGATCGCCGCAGGATGGACGAATTTCGCGCACCATTATCGGTCGCCAGATCGATTTTCGTGTCGCCTCGCAACCGACCATACACGGTGAGAACATCGTGCTGCGCGTGCTCGATCGTGAGAAAGGCGTCATTCCGCTGGAGAAACTGGAGCTGCCTGACGAATCGTTGCGACTGTTGAAAATCATGATGGCGCGCCCGGAAGGCATCATCCTGGTAACAGGTCCTACCGGTAGTGGTAAGACCACAACGCTTTACTCATTGCTAAACCATCTGAGCAGCGAACAGATCAATATCATGACCCTGGAGGATCCGGTTGAATACCCGTTTCCGTTGATTCGCCAGACCTCGGTCAACGAGGCGGCGGGCATGGATTTCGCCAGTGGAATCAAGTCGTTGATGCGCCAGGACCCGGACGTCATCCTGGTGGGTGAGGTGCGCGATGAAGAAACTGCCGAAATGGCGTTTCGCGCAGCGATGACCGGCCACCAGGTTTATTCCACGCTGCACACCAATTCGGCCATCGGCGCGCTGCCGCGGTTGCGCGATATCGGCATTATCCCGGAGATCATGGCGGGAAATATCATCGGGGTAGTCGCCCAGCGCCTGATTCGCAAGCTGTGCAAGTTCTGCAAGGTGGGTTACAAGCCAGGTGAGCACGAATTGCGTTTGCTGCGCAATGACAAGGGCCTGGTACCGGATAAGATCTACAAGGCCAAGGGTTGCACCAGCTGCGACAATACCGGCTATAAGGGGCGTATGGCGCTGCTTGAAATATTGAAAATGAATGCCGATCTCGATGACTTGCTGGCGCATGGTGCCACCACCAAGGAAATCAAGGAAGCGGCTTACAAGCAGGGTTTTTTTACGCTTGCCGACGATGGCATTCGACATATCATCGAGGGCGTCACCTCGGTCAAGGAAGTCGCGCGCGTCGCTGATTTGACGGAGCGCATGGACTAGCATGCCGCTCTTTCAATACAAGGCTATCGATGCCACCGGCAAATTTATTTCCGGCAGCCTCGATGCGGGTAATATCAACGATCTCGAGCTGCGCCTCGAAAAGATGGATATGGACCTGGTCACCTTCAAGCAAAAGGAACTGGGCGCGGACCTGTTCGGCCGCAACAAGATAGGGCGCCGTGATCTGATCAATTTCTCATTTTACCTGGAGCAGCTGACACGCGCCGGGGTGCCGTTGCTGGAAGGGCTTTCCGACCTGCGTGACGGTGAAGAAAATCCGACCTTTCGCGATATCGTGACCGGCGTCATCGAGGCGATCGAGGGTGGTAATTCGTTTTCGCAGGCACTGCAGTTGTACCCGAGGATTTTCGATGACGTGTTCGTCAGCCTGGTTCGGGTCGGAGAGCGCAGCGGGCGTATGAGCGAAGTGCTGGTTGATATTACCGAGACCCTGAAATGGCAGGACGAACTGCTTTCCAAGGCGCGCAAAATCATGACTTACCCGGCGGTTATCGGTACCCTGGTGCTGTCAGTCATCATGTTCATGATGATTTTTATCGTGCCCGATATTATGGACGCAATCGTTTCCCTGGGCGGTGCCATTCCGTTGGAAACCAGGGCGCTGATCGCCGTGTCCCACTTTCTGATTAACTACTGGTACATCGTCATCGCCGCGCCTTTCGCGCTTTATTTTACCCTCAACTATTTTTACCGCACCAGTAGCAAGGCGCGTTTTCGCATGGATGGCATGCTGTTGAAAATCTGGGTAATCGGCCCGGTAAACGAGAAGATCAAGATTTCACGTTTCACGCGCTATTTCGCGTTGATGTTTGCCTCCGGGATCACGGTGCTGGATGCGATCAACCTGAGCAAGAGCGTGGTCAGTAACACCGTCCTCGAAGACGGCATCGATCGCGCCTGGCAGCAAATTTCGGAAGGCAGCAGCATCAGTGAAGCGTTCAAGAATATCGGTATTTTCCCGCCACTGGTCGTACGCATGCTGCGCGTGGGCGAATCCAGTGGTCAAATGGACAAGTCACTGAAAAATGTGAGTTACTTTTTCGATCGCGACATCAACGACAGTATCGAGAAAATGGAGCCCATGCTGCAGACCGGACTGATGGCGAGCATCGGCCTGATTGTCATGTGGCTGGCGCTTTCCGTGCTGGGTCCGATATACGACACCATCAGTACGATCGAATTTTAACGGCACCGATATGAGAAGAGTCCTGTATTTCACCGGTTATAGAATGGTCGCCCAGGAATGGTCCGGCCGGCGCCTCGAAAGCAGTGTGTATTTCGAGCCCGACGAGCAGGGCCTGGACCTGTTCAGTTCTTATTTGCGCTCTTTCCGCAGCGAACCGGTACGTTTGCTGGTGGATTTGATCGAAGAAGAATTTCGCCAGATTCGGGTACCGCTACTGCGTGGATCGGATCGCAAGGCCATCCTCAGCCGTAACTTTGCCAAGTATTTTCGTACTTCGGAGTATCGCTTTGCGATTTCACAATCGGTTGAAAAGAAAAACCGCAAGGAAGAAAAATTACTGTTGATCGGGCTGACCAACCAGTATCTGTTGGAGCCCTGGATGAAAATTATCGAGGATACCCGCACGCCGCTGTCGGGCATCATCAGCCTGCCATTACTGTCCGAGGATTACGTCAAGGAGTTACGGTCGGAACACCGCGCCATCATCGTGGTGAGTCAGCAGGTTCCCAGTAACCTGCGCCAGTCGGTATTTGTCGAAGGCAAGCTGGTGCTGAGCCGCCTGGTACCGATTGCCAGCTTCTACCAGGGTGACTATGCCGCGGACGTGTTGCGTGACGTTGAATCGACGCAGCGTTACCTGATCAGTCAACGTATTGTCGAGCGTTCGGAAATGGTCGCGGTGCACATTGTCACCAATAAGAGACATCTCGAGAAATTGACCAAACGCTGTGAAAATGAAAGCAATTTTGATTTCAGGATTCACGAAATCAACGAGTTGCTGGAACGCGAAAAAATCGAGGTACCCGACGAGCAGGATTTCAGCTCTGCCCTCTATTGTTACATGGCAAGTAAGAAGATAGCCCTGAATCACTATGCCAAGCCGG
>Ga0316187_10006414_pt1 | contig 10120 bp, 8 predicted proteins | sample CroRivburrow1_MG_FD_204927 | JGI IMG/M metagenome (GOLD analysis project Ga0316187, IMG submission 204927) | Coastal sediment microbial communities from Maine, United States - Cross River worm burrow 1 | ecosystem: Environmental > Aquatic > Marine > Coastal > Sediment | place: USA: Maine... | reverse complement strand
TTTTGCTCCAGGCTTTGCTATTGAAAAGCCGCCTGGCTTATCAGTCGCAGATAGGCGTCCAGTTTTGCGCTGACGTATTGCTGATCACCGGCTTGCTGTTTGCCACGGGTGGCGTCGCCAGCCCGTTTGCCTTTCTCTATGGACTTGTCATCGTGGCCGCGGGCTCTCTGGCGGGTCCGATGGTGGTACTTGGCCTTACCGTAGTTAGTTGCGCCAGTTATCTCGCCGCCGTGTATGCCCATATCTGGGTGACCATGAGTCAGATGTCCATTGATCTCAGCCTGAACGTGTTATTGCAGGCGTCAGCTTTGTTGCTGGTCGGCGGCGTAATGGCGGCCATGGCCAACCGGCGGCAGCAAATGGTGCTCGAAACCCGTCAGGCGCATCGACAGCACCGCAGTCTGCGGGAATTGAATATTCAGATCATGGAGGAAATGCAGGAGGGTATCCTGATGCTGGATGCCGACATGCGCATTCAGGACAGCAATGCCGCGGCGAGCCGCATCATCGACAAACCGGTGCTGCCGGGCTCCATGCTGCCAGGCGCTTTGACGCTACCGGACGACTTTTTGACGTATTTCTCCGCTGGCGGCAGGGGACAGTATCGCCAGGAATGGAGTGACAGCGAGCGCGTATGGCTGGTGACGGTGACGCCTTTGCCCAAGGCGATGCCGGAGGCAATATGGCTGATGTCCGTAGTCGATCTGAGCGAGATCCGCGATCTGCAACGGCGTCTGGCCAGCCAGGATAAACTGGCGGCCATGGGTAAAATGGCGGCCATGCTGGCGCATGATATCCGTAATCCGCTGCAAACCATTAGCCAGGCTGCCGATCTCTGGCCTCGAACCGGCTCACCGCAAGAGGGGGAGCTGTACGATATCGTGCAGTCGGAAATCAGGCGGCTGAACCGGACCGTCACCGATATGCTTGATTTCGTCAGTCCGCTACGACCGCAACCAGCGGGCGTCAAAATGCGGCCGCTATTAAAGGCCGCCGTTAAACAGGCCGATCTCCATGGTGCGCACAGGATTCAATGCGAGTGCGGCGTGGATAAATTACACATCGATGCTGGCCACTTCCGTCTGGTGGTGGATAATCTTCTGATCAATGCCGTTGCCGCCAGCCCCGCGCCCGAAAGCGTACACCTTGGCCTGTCGCCCTTTGGCGAAGGAGCCTGGCGGCTCGAGGTCTCCGATCATGGCGGCGGCATCCCAGAAAACATGCGGGAGAGCATATTTGAACCCTTCGTCAGCGGCCGCCAGGATGGCCTGGGCCTGGGTCTGGCCACGGTCAAACAGGTGAGCGATGTTAATGGCTGGCAGGTGGACGTTATCAGTGACAAGAAGGGCACGGCGATCAACATTGTAGGCAACGGAGCGGATTGATGGCCGGAATTTTACTCGTCGAGGATGAGACCAACGCCCGCCGGGTCATGAGTCTGGGGCTTCAGGCCAAGGGTCATGAGGTGCGAGACTGCGAAGGGCCGGCTCAGGCCATGGAGCTGCTCAGCGCCCAGGAGTTCGACATCGTGTTGACCGACTTGCGCATGGAAGGACGGGACGCGGGCCTTGAAGTGGTGCGCCAGGCCGTGCAATTGCAGCCCGATGCGAAGGTGTTGCTGGTCACCGCCTATGCTAGCGCCGATACGGCCGTGGCGGCCATGCGCGAGGGTGCCTTTGATTATCTGACGAAGCCGGTGTCCGGCGAGCAGTTGGCTATGGCGGTGGAACGCGCGCTGGCCAGCCGTGATTCGGTGGAACAAAAGGCATCCGACCAGGATTTGGAGCCCCCTGCAATCGGCGGTTTGATTGGTTCTTCGCCGGCCATGCAGCGCGTGCGCGATCGTTTGGTTCGCGCCGCCAAACGGGACTTCACCGTTATCGTCAGTGGCGAGTCAGGCACGGGCAAGGAGCTGGCGGCGCGTTACCTGCGCGATATGTCTACCAGGGCTGACGGCCCTTTCGTGCCCGTGCACTGCGCCGCCATTCCCGAGGGACTGTTCGAGTCGGAGCTGTTTGGTTACCGCAAGGGCGCATTCACCGGCGCTGAACGTGATCATGTCGGCCTGATCGAGTCGGCGTCCGGCGGCACGCTGTTTCTTGATGAGGTCGGCGAGATGCCCTTGTCCATTCAGGTGAAGTTGCTGCGCGTATTGCAGGATGGGCGCGTGCGTCGGGTGGGTGATGAACAGGAGCGGCAGGTCGATGTGCGCGTGGTGGCGGCGACCAACCGCGATCTTGCCGAGGAAGTAGCGCTGGGTCATTTTCGCGAAGACCTGTTCTACCGCTTGAACGTCGTGCCGATCATGATGCCGTCGCTCAAGCAGCGGCGAGAGGATATCCCGGAGCTGGTTGAACATCTGCTATCCAAATGGGCTGACGTCGGCGGCCCGGCGAGGGTGACGGACGAGTGCCTGGAACAGCTTCAGTTGCTGCCATTCCCCGGCAATGTCAGGGAGTTGGAGAACCTGTTGCAGCGAACCTTGGCGCTGTCCGAGGATGGTGTGCTCGATGTATCCTCGCTGGAATTTGTGCGCGATGAAAGCCATTCGCAGCTCAGCCTGGATGAGGTGCGCAAGAGCGGGCTGAGTCTGGATCACTGGCTTCAATGGGCCGAGCGCAGGCTGATCGAGGGTGCGTTGGGGGAAACAGGCGGTAATGTCACTAAGGCGGCCGATGTGTTGGGCGTGAGCTTCCGCTCGCTACGTTATCGCCTGCAAAAACTCGGCATGAAAGACGAGGACAGCGAGTGATGGCCTTGATCATCAGTTGCGCCGTGCTGGGCCTGCTTGTTGGAAGCTTCGCCAATGTGTGCGTGCACCGCCTGCCCGCCGGCAAGTCCGTGGTCAGTCCCGGCAGCCATTGCCCCAACTGCGGCGCGCCCGTCGCCTGGTACGATAATATTCCCGTACTGTCCTACACCGTGCTGCGCGGCCGTTGCCGCCAATGCGCCAACCCGATTTCGCTGCGCTATCCCGTGCTCGAAGCGCTGATGGGGGCGAGCTGGGCGGCTCTGGCCTGGTATTTCGGCCCGCAGCCAGTGCTGGCCATGGCCATCGTGTTCATCACCCTGCTATGGATACTGACGCTGATCGATCTGGAAACTTTCCTGTTGCCGGACGTGCTCACCCTGCCGGGTATTGTCATTGGCATAGGCTTCGCGTTCTGGCTCGGCTATGGCGTCGACAGCCTGATTGGCGCGGCATGCGGCTATGGCGTGCTGTGGTTGGTGGCCAGACTGTTTCTGCTGCTTACCGGTCGCGAAGGCATGGGTTATGGCGATTTCAAGCTGCTGGCTATGCTGGGGGCCTTTCTTGGCTGGCAGGCGCTGCCGTTTATCATCCTCGTATCGTCGCTGGTGGGGGCGATCATCGGCAGCCTTTATTTACTGCTGAGCAAAAAAGAGGCGCGGACGGAAATTCCTTTCGGCCCCTACCTGGCGGCGGCGGGCGTCCTGTATCTGCTATGGGGGCCGCAGGCCATGCGCTGGTACGCGAACCTGGTGGCGGGCTGAGTGGCAGCTATCGCGTCAGTCGGCCTGGTCGGCGGCATTGGCAGCGGCAAGAGTTTGGCAGCCCGCATGTTCGCCGATCTGGGCGTGCCCTTGCTCGATCTGGATGAGGTTGGCAGGAAGCTGGCCATGCCGGGTGAGCCGGGCGAGGCGGCAATCGTGGAAGTGTTTGGGGATACGTTCCTGAACGAAGACGGGCGGCTGGATCGGGCGCGCCTGGCCCGCGAGAGCTTTCAAGACGAGCAGGTGATGCGCAAGCTGACCGATGCGTTACACCCCCTGATCTGGGCGGAGGCTGAGCGCTGGCTTGCCCGGCAGGATGCGCCTTATGCGATCATAGAGGCCGTCGTGCTGCTGGAGTCGGGTGCTGCCGATCGTGTGGACGCTATCGTGGCGTTGCTCAGTGATGTGGCACTACGTCGTCAACGCGTGATTGATCGCGGGCATCCGGACCCGTCGCTGTTTGATGCCATCGCGAGTCAACAATGCTCGGATGCCGAGCGCAGACGTCAGGCCGATTTCGTCATTCAAAATGATGGTGACCTCGGTCATTTGCGACAGATCGTGGCAGCTGTACACATAGGCATATTGCATCGGCTCGCGAACACGGTGCCGGTTGACATTACCACGGCGGGGGAGTAAAAAGTCCGCAGCTGATTTCTCAGCTACTTTCCCCGTAAACGTTTGTTGTATCTTGATGGAGAATTTATGCAATCAGAAGAAGCGACCCAGGCTGAGGTCACCGAAACGCCTAAGGATAGCGCGGTTGAAAAAGCGCCCGCCAAGGCCGATGTAGAAGCGCCGTCGGCGGAGACCAAGGCGAAAGAGGAGCCAGCCCCCCGAAGGGTCGCCAGAGGACGCCGTCGTAGTGGCGGTGGCAATGGCTCTCGCCAGGGCGGGCGCCCTCGAGATGATGGCGAAGAGCGGTCGGAAGTGAAAATCAGCAATGGCCCGCCCCTGCATCTGCGTGAAATTTCGGGCATGACGCCGCAGCAATTGCTCGATCTGGCCGAATCCCTGGGCGTGGAGAACGCCGCCGGCATGCGCAAGCAGGAACAGATTTTCGCCATCTTCAAGGCCCATGCCGCAGCCGGAGGCATGCTATACGGCGAGGGCGTACTGGAAATCCTCCCTGACGGCTTCGGTTTCCTGCGTTCGCCGAGTGCCAATTACCTTGCAGGTCCCGATGATATCTATGTGTCTCACAACCAGGTGCGACGTTTTTCGCTGCGTACCGGTGATACGGTGACCGGCGAGATTCGTTCGCCACGCGACAATGAGCGTTACTTCGCCCTCAAGATGATCGACACCACCAATGGCGAAGACCCCAAGGTCGCCAAAACCAAGGTGCTGTTCGATAATCTTACGCCACTGTACCCGGATGAGCGTTTGCATATGGAGGCGGAGGGCTCCAAAGACATCACCGGGCGTGTGATTGACCTGATCTCGCCTATCGGCAAGGGGCAGCGAGCTCTGCTGGTGGCCCCTCCGCGCACCGGCAAAACCATGATGATGCAATCGGTTGCGCATTCGATCGAGGCCAACCATCCGGATGTCGTGCTGATGGTGTTGCTCATCGACGAACGCCCCGAGGAAGTCACAGACATGAAGCGCTCGGTCAAGGGCGAGGTCATCTCATCCACCTTTGATGAACCGGCCCAGCGTCACGTGCAGGTGGCCGAGATGGTCATCGAGAAGGCCAAGCGCCTGGTCGAGCACGGCCACGACGTGGTGATTCTGCTCGATTCCATCACCAGGCTCGCCCGCGCTTACAACACAGTGGTGCCATCCTCCGGCAAGATTCTTTCCGGCGGCGTGGATTCCAACGCCCTGCATCGCCCCAAGCGCTTCTTTGGCGCGGCGCGAAACATCGAGGATGGCGGTTCGCTTACCATCGTTGCCACCGCACTTGTGGACACTGGCAGCAAGATGGACGAGGTGATCTTCGAGGAGTTCAAGGGCACGGGCAATATGGAAATCAACCTGCACCGCAAGCTCGTGGACAAACGGGTATTCCCGGCCATCGATATCGCGCCTTCCGGCACGCGCAAGGAGGAGTTGCTCACCGATCGCGATGAGCTTCAGAAGGTATGGATTCTGCGCAAGATTCTTTCGCCGATGGGCACGGTGGATGCCATGGAGTTCCTGATCGACAAGCTTGGCCAGACGAAGAACAACGCCGAGTTTTTCGAGCGGATGAATCAGTAATTGGTTGCATTTGCAAAAGTGCTTCCATGCCCTTTTGCAATACGCCAATGCAAATGCGCGATTTTGCATTGGCTTACAAAATCAAACACCTGCGTAATTTGATTTTGGCAGCCCGTCCATAGGCTGCACGAATGCTCTGGGTTTCGCAGAGCATTCAGTTATCGCACACGCAATAAAGCCATCCCTGGTTTTTTGTTTGACGGAAAAGCAAAAGCGTCGTTTTACTTTCCTCACAAACCAATCGGACATTAACGCTGACCAATTGATTTACTCACCCATCCCTGGGTTCGTTATTCACATTGGCGTGTCAGCAGTTCGCAGTTATCTCGTCCGGCAGGTGATGAAGGGTGGTGGCATGGTAATCCCAGCCATTCCGTTTCGTTGATTTCGACACCCAGGCGGTTCTGCTCCCCAGCTCTTGGGCCACGGCGAGGTTATCCGGCATATCGTCCACGACCAGCGCCTTGCGCGGCGCTACGCCTTCGCCCGCCAGCAGCATGGCCAGGGTTTTCTTGCACGGCTTGGGAAGGTAATCGTTGAAGCGGATATCGTAGATGGCATGGAAATGGTGGCCGACTCCCAGTTCTCGCATGACGCGTTCGGCATGCTCTTTCGTGCCGTTGGTGTGGATAACCTTTCGTCCGGGTATTTTTTCCAGCGCATGATCCAGTTCGGCGTCCGCCTGGAGGAATTCCTCGATGCGGATGTCGTGCACCTCGAATAGAAATGGCTCGGGGTCAACGCCGTGATGAAGTATCAGGCCCCTGAGCGTGGTGCCGTACTGTTTCCAGTAGCGCATGCGCATGGCGTTGGCTGTCGCCTTGTCGATCCCCAGTTCTCGGGCCACGAACTCGGTCATGCGCTTGTCCATGCGAGAGAACACGCCGGAATCAGCGGCATACAGGGTGTTGTCCAGGTCGATGACGGCGAGATCGAAGGGCATGTATACAGTCTACGCCATTATCCCGGCCTGGCCAGCTACGTGGGTTGTGGATGATTTCTCAGACTTTTTTAGTAGTGCGGCGGCGGGGTTTCTTCCTCGGGCGTGGCAATATCGGATGACGTGATGGACTTCAAATGGTCAAGCACGCGCTTCATCCGAGCTTCCAGCGCATCGATCTGCTGTTGCTGTCTGGCGATCACGTCGCTCAGTTCCTGAATGGTGTGGTCCTGATACGACGCCTTGGTCTCAAGCTCGACGATGCGTTCGTCCATATCCGGCTCTTGCTGCCTTTCTTCCATCGAAACGACGGTACAGGGCGATAGATAGGCCGTCTAGCGTTGCGTCCGGATTTCTACCGATTGCGTTCGAAACCTAAATAGCTACCCTTCTTTTCCGAAATTCATCCCTGGCGGGGCTGCCGATCCCCGAAAGCGGTTATGCTTGGCAGGTGAACACGACATTGATGATAGGAAGCACTCCGGCATGAAGTCGGCCACCACGCCATTGCAGGCGGCACCGCTTGCAGGCCCACTGTACCGCGGCAAAGACAGGCTGCGCGTAGCGCTGATCGGCCAGCCGAACAGCGGCAAGAGCACCATCTTCAATATCGTGGCCAGCACCAGCATCGACCTGGGCCGTCTGGCAGGCACAGCCAGTACCTACAAACGCTGCACCGTGCAGGTTGGCATGGATGAAGCCGAACTGATCGATCTGCCAGCGCTCTATTCGCTGCACAACCTTCGAGAAGATGATCTTGAGGGCCTGAAATACCTGCTGTGGGGCGACAGCCGGCCGTTGATTTCGGCGCACGAAAGTGACGAGCCGCCGGCGCCGTTTTCGCGCCCGGATGTGCTGGTGCACATCATCGACGCCAGCACCCTGAAGCACCACCTCGAACTCACGCTGGAGCTGACGGAGCTCGGCCTGCCCATCGTCATCGGGCTGAACATGATGGATGAGGCCCGTCGCAAGGGCATGCAGATCGATGTCGCCACGCTGGAGCGGGAACTGGGCGTACCTGTGGTCCCGATGACGGCTATCAAGGGCCATGGCGTTGCCAGGTTGTTCGAAACGGCCGTCGGCACCGTACGCGGAAATATCAGACCGCTGCCGCAGCCTGCCGGTGAGCATATTTGCCGCTGGGCCGCGCGTCTGGATGCCGAGCTTGACCATCCGGGGCTGCACGCGGCTTTTCGTGTGCCCAAGGCGTTTCTGAATATGCAGCTGATGCGCTCAGATGCCTACTTCGCCGCTGAACTTGCACAGCATTTCCCGGAGCAGGCGGCCGTTTTGCACCGCCTTGAGGCGGAGGCGGGCAGGGCGTTGCCGCGCAGCCTGTCCGAGGAAGTGATCGCCGACTGCCATTACCGCGCCGGGCAGGTTTTCGACAAGGTCGCCCGGCTGCACCACCGCTCGAAAACGATGACCTGGGAGGATCGGCTGGATGCTGTGTTTCTGCATCCGCACTGGGGCCTGCTCGGCAGCCTGGCCGTGTTTGCCGCCGTGCTGTTCATGGTGTTCGAGGTCAGTACGGCGCTGGATGCCGCCACCGCTGCGCGCCTGGCCGAGGCGGCTTCCGGCTGGCAGCCGCAGGCGTTACTTGGTGTAATCGGCCGCGCCGTTGTCGATGGTCTGATCGGGCTTATCGGTATCGTCGTGCCCTATATGCTGCCGCTGGTACTGATGCTGGTGATGCTGGAGAAGTCGGGTGTCATGCAGCGCGTCGCCTTTGTGGTCGACCGCTTCTTTCACAAGATAGGCCTGCATGGCAAGGCGGCCATGCCGTTTCTGCTCGGGCTGGGCTGCAACGTGCCGGCCATCGCCGCCACGCGTCACGCCGTATCGGGACGCGACCGCATCATCGCGTCGCTGTTGATCACCTTCGTGCCGTGCTCGGCGCGCTCGGCCATCGTGCTGGCGCTGGGCGGCAAATATCTTGGGGGTCTCGGCATCTTCGCCATTTTCATGCTGAACCTGGTGATGATCGCCGCCCTGAGCAAGCTGCTGATCCGGCGCTATCCGGACATCAGCCCCGGCGTCATTCTGGAAATCCCTGCCTACGCCCTGCCGAAGCTGATGCCGGTGCTGCGCGCCACCTGGCAGCGCACCAGTGACATCCTCACCATCGTCATGCCGCTTCTGGTCGGCGGCAGCATAGTGTTGGCGCTGCTGCACTATGTCGGCAGCGATGACTGGATCAACGCGGCGCTGTCGCCGATTACGGTGTGGGCGCTGGGACTGCCGGTAGTGCTGGGCGTGCCGATCCTGTTCGGCGTGCTGCGCAAGGAGCTGTCGCTGCTGATGATCTATCAGGCCCTGAACACCTTCGATGTCGGGGCCGTGCTCGACTGGGTGCAGATCAGCACCTTCCTGATATTTCTGATGTTCTACATTCCGTGCGTGTCGACGTTCGCCGTTATGTTAAAGGTCATCGGGCGCAGGGAGGCGGTGTTCTCGGTGATGCTGTCCATTTCCGTCGCCGTTGCCTGCGGCACGGCTGTCCACTATGGGCTTGAGGTGTTCCGCTGGATGACCTGACCGGTGAGCTGGCTAAAATGGATCGAGCGGGTAAGTGGGGGTAAACTTGCGCGCTGACGAACAGCAGATGAAAGGGAGATTAGCGTGTTGACAGCTGCCGATATCATGACGCCGGACATTGTGACGATTCCCCGCGACAAGCTGGTTTGCGAGGTCGAAGGCATCTTCGTGTCCCGCGACATCAGCGCCGCACCATTGGTGGATAGTGTTGGGGATACCACCGAATTTATTACGAAATCGGACATCAACCGCTTTCATTTTACCGATGGCGATCCGGAATATACCCAGGCATGGGAGATCGCCAATCCGAATGTGATCACCATCGATGCATCGGCCTCGATCGAGGAAGCAGCAAGCCTGATGGTCGAGAAGCATATGCACCACCTGCTGGTCGTCGATGAAGATGGGGTGGCTGGCCTGCTGTCGTCATTCGATTTCATCAAACTGGCGTCGGGGAAATGGCAGGCGAAAGAAACCTATCCAGGCGCATGAGGGCCTGCGATGGCACTTAGCGCGGAATGGCACTGCCCCAATAGTTGAAGCTTGCCGGGCGCCAGCCCGGAATATACATGGTATCCAGATTCTTGATCCGGAACCCTCCCGCCTCAATAAGCGTGGGGATCGGGCGATTCAGATTGCATCCGCCGCCGATCCGTTTCCATAGCGGATTGAGGCGATCCTGCCAGCGGCGCACACGCGCATCCGGCGCCGTTCCGTGCTCACAGAAGATTAATTCGCCGCCTGGCCGGAGGACCCGGCTGATCTGGCGAAGAGCAGGCGTCGTATCGGGAATAGTGCAGAGTGTGTACGTCACGACCACGGTGTCGACGCTGTCATTCTCGAGCGGAATCTCTTCACCTGGCAGACTGATGAACTCGACCTCGAACGGGAGCGAACGCGCGGCCTGTCTTGCCATCCGGG
>Ga0316187_10006413_pt1 | contig 10121 bp, 7 predicted proteins | sample CroRivburrow1_MG_FD_204927 | JGI IMG/M metagenome (GOLD analysis project Ga0316187, IMG submission 204927) | Coastal sediment microbial communities from Maine, United States - Cross River worm burrow 1 | ecosystem: Environmental > Aquatic > Marine > Coastal > Sediment | place: USA: Maine... | reverse complement strand
AGGCTGGTCTTGCCGGAGCCTGACTCCCCAACGATGGCCAACGTTTCGCCGGCTGCGATTTCTATATTGAGGGGCTGCACTGCCACAAACTTTCCGCGGGCGCCGCGTCTTCGATCGCGAAAACTGACGCCCAGCTGCGTTACGCCAAGAACCGGCTTTTCAGCTGCGTCCTTGTTTCGGGGCCCTGGTGGTGACGCATCAATTCGAGACACCGATGCGATGAGTTTCGCGGTATGTGGATGCGCCGGTTTCTTGAAGATGTCTTCGCAGCGGCCGGTCTCGATGAGGTGGCCGTGATCCATCACCAGCAGTCGTTCGCAATTTTGTGCGATGACGGCGAGGTCGTGAGTAATCATCAGTAATGCGGTGTTGAAATCCCGGCGCAGTTCCCGCAGTAGCTTGAGTATTTGCGCCTGCACGGTCACGTCGAGCGCTGTTGTCGCCTCGTCGGCCACGATCAGGTCGGGCTCACCGATAAGCGCTGCAGCAATCAACGCGCGCTGCCGCATGCCGCCGGAAAGCTGGTGGGGATAGGCGTGATACTGAAGGTGTGGCTCGGGCAATCCGACCCGATCAAGCATCTCGATGCATTTTTGCTTTACGTGTTTGCGATCGACCACTTTATGTTCGAGCAGAATATATTTGAGTTGATTGCCGATTTTGATATAGGGGTTCAGGGCGGTGGCGGGGTCCTGAAAGATCATCGACACGTGACGAGCCCTTAGCCTGCGCATTGTTGCTGCGGATGCGCCAAGCACCTCTTTACCTGCCAGCACGATGCTGCCGCGCGCCTCCGCATTGGGCGGCAACAGGCCCATGATTGCCAGTGCGGTCTGGCTTTTGCCGGCTCCGGACTCACCGACGATGCCAACGGTCTCGGTGTCACTCATGACGAATGACAGGTCCTGTACGGCCGCGGCGCTGCTTCCGGGGTAGGAGACAGTCAGCCCGTTGACGGTTAGCAAGCTCATCCGGTGTGGCTCTTTGGATCGAACATGTCGCGCAAACCGTCGCCGAGAAAATTCAGGCACAGGAGCAACAGCGCCAGGAACGAGGCCGGGAAGAGCAACATCCATGGCGCGCGCTCCATACGTGAAACACCCTCACTCACCAGCGCACCCAGGGACGTTTGCGGTTCCTGAACGCCAAGCCCGAGAAAACTCAGGAACGATTCAAACAAGACAACCTGTGGAATGGTGAGCGTGATGTAAACGATGACGACGCCGAGAAGGTTTGGTGCAATGTGTCGCCAGATAATGCCCGCGCTCGAAACACCGGTCAGCCTTGCGGCGTCGACAAATGACCGTTGCTTGATGCTCATCGTTTGTCCGCGCACTATTCGCGCCGTATCCAGCCAATTGATAGCGCCTATCGCAACGAAAATGAGAAACAGGCTGCGCTCGAATACAACCATCAACAGAATGACGAAAAAGACAAACGGCATCGCGTAAAGCGCATCGACTGCACGCATCATAACCGCATCAATTTTCCCGCCGAGATAACCGGCGGTCGCGCCGTACAATACGCCAATAACCAGGCTGACGAGCGTGGCGACGATGGCAACCAAAAACGTAATCTGCGTGCCCTTGAGCGTGCGAACAAACAAATCCCTGCCAAGATCGTCAGTGCCGAACAACCGGCCGTCTTCTAACGTCGGTGCGATAAAACTTTGATCGAAAGCGATTGTGTCGACGCTATAGGAACTCACGAGCGGGCCGACGAGTGACAACACGGCTAACGCGAGCAACAGACTAACGCAGCTAACGACCAGGCGATTGCCGCGAATCGATTGCCGGGTCTGCAAAAGTGAGGGCACCTCGCTCATTGGCGCCGGATCCTCGGGTCGAGAAAGCCATACAGCAGATCGACTACCAGGTTCAATGCGATAATCAGTGCGGCATAAAAAATAACCAGGCCGAGTACCAGCGTGTAATCGCGATTGAGTGCGCCGTTTACGAAATGCTGCCCGAGCCCCGGAATGCCAAAAATTTGCTCAACAACAACTGACCCGGTCAAGACGGCAGCAATGGCCGGCCCGAGGTACGACAGCAACGGCAGTAGCGCCGGTTTCATCGCATGATGGCGGACTATGGAAACTGTACGTAAGCCTTGCGCTCGCGCCGCCCGAATGAAGTCGCTCTCCATCACCTCGATCATGCTGGCACGAAAAAGACGCGCGATATAAGCAAGCTGCGGCAACGCCAGGGCGATCACGGGCAAAATGAAACGCCCGGCTCCGGTGCCGCCACTAAAGCTCGCCGGGAGCCAGCCAAGGTGCACTGCAAACAGCAGCACCAGCACCGGCGCGACGACGAATACCGGAACGGATATTCCAGTCATGGCGAGCCCGCTGAGCAATCGATCAACGACGGTATTCCTTCGCAGCGCCGCGGTTAGTCCAAACACGATGCCGAACGACAATGCGACGATGAGCCCCATCGCGCCCAGCAGGAACGTGACAGGCCAGGCGTCGCTGATAATTTCGGATACGGTGTATTCGCGGCGGCTAAAAGACGGCCCGAGGTCACCTTGCAGCACCCCTTTGATGTAGCGAGCAAATTGCTGAGGCAGTGGTTCGTCGAGGTGATACGCCGCGCGGATGTTTTTTTCTATCTCCGGTGGCAGCACGCGCTCTGAATCGAACGGCCCGCCCGGCGCCGCGTGCACGAGCAGGAACGCAGCCGCAATCACGACAAACAGGGTCGGTATCGCTCCCAGAATTCGCAGCAGTGCGAAACGCAGCATAGTGTCAGTCGTTAGTTTTCAGCCGAAGATGTTGACTGTAATGATAATCCAGCACGTTGTCTTGCCATCCGACGACACGATCACTGACCAGGTGCTTGCTTACGTAGAAATAAATCGGAATCAGCGGATGCTCGGCAAGCAAGCGGCTTTCCGCTTCCTCAAGCAATAGTTGCCTGAACTCCGGGTTCATCTGGTTGGCTGCGCGACTCATCAGCGAATCGTACTCTTCGTTTTTGAAACCGGGGAGGTTCGATGGATTATCGCTTTGCATGATGGACAGAAATGAATTGGCGTCGTTGTAATCGCCGGACCATGACGAGCGGAACACTTGCGTCTTCTCGCGCGCCAGCATGTTGGCAAGCAACACCCGAAACTCCTCATTAACCAGCGTGGCTTCAACGCCGAGTACCTTGCGCCACATTTCCTGCACAGCAAGCGCAACATTTTTGTGCGATTCGGAGGTGTTAAAACGAATTTCAACCTGTAGCGGATTCTTGTCGCTATAGCCGGCTTCCGCATACAGGCGGCGCGCTGTCGCGTGTCTTTCATCGGCGCTTTGACTGGCGTAAGAAAACGTCATCGCCTGGTAATCACTGACGCCAGGCGGCACCCAACTGTACGCCGGCTTTTCGCCACGACCGACGACGGATTCGACGATCGTTTCGCGATCGATCGCCATCGACAATGCTATCCGTAGTTTTCGATTGGCCTTGAATGGCGGCTTGGTCAGATTGAGGCCGTAGTAGTACACCTGCAGAAATGGCGAGATCCGCAGCTCGTCAGGTCGCTCTTCTTTAAGTTTCCTGAACATTTGCGAGGACACGGTCTCTGTAATGTCGAGCTCACCCGCCCGGTACCGATTTACCTCGGCGGTTTCGTCGGGGACCACAAAATGCTGCACCCGATCAATCGCTGTATTTGCGTTGTTCCAATAGTGCTCGTTGCGACTCAGGGAAATCATCGACCCCATCGTCCAGTCTTCAAGCTTGTATGCGCCATTGCTGACAAGGTTACCGGCGCGTGCGAATCCGTTGCCGTGCGCCTCGACCGCTGGTGGAAACACCGGGTGCGCGCTGTTGTGTGCGAGCAGTTTGAGAAAATACGGAACCGGCCGCGCCAGCCGAATGCTTAATTCGAATTCCGAATTCGCGGTTACGCCCAGCGACTCGACGCTCTCATCACCCTTGATGATGGCCTCTGCGTTTTCGATATCGATGAGATGCTGCGCATACGGGGCCGCTGTTGACGGGTTCACAAGGCGGTGGAAGCTGTAAACGAAATGCTCGGCCACCACGGCTTCGCCATTGGACCAGCGCGCTTCCGGGCGCAGCCAAAACGAATACGTCAGCCCGTCCTCTGACACTTCCCAGCGCTCGGCGGCCGCCGGCACCAGTTCGCCACTGGCCGAATATCCGGTCAATCCTTCGCCCAGGTCGCGCAATACGATAGCGGCCTGCAAACTAATGGCCGCGTGGACGTCGAGTGTCTCCGGCTCGGGGCCCAGCGATCGTTTCAGGACATTCGAATACGCATCGGCGTGACGGTCATTACCGCACCCGGCCAAGACCAGGCAAACGGACAGGCCGGCCAGGAGCAGCGCCCATTTGCGCAATCCTATCGACTTTATAGCGGGCAACGCGCGCTGCATCTCGGAGTCCATTCGATCATTTCGCGTCCAAAAAGCGATTTTAGCGACTTTTTTCAGGCAGTTCGCTGCAAATGGCGCTTTTTCATGTGTATCAACAATAACGATACTGTAGACGGTGTTACGCCTTCCAACCGTGACGCATGGCCCAATGTTAGCGGTCGGGCGACTTCGAGCCGTTGTCGTGCTTCGTTGGACAGGCCCTCGACTCCATTGTAATCAATGTCCTCGGGCAGCCGCAGCATTTCCTGTTTCGCATGCCTGTCTATCTCGCGCTGCTGCCGCTCGATATAGCCCTGGTATTTCGCCCGCACCTCCAGCTGCAATTCGACCTGTTCGGCCTGTTCCTCGATCATTCCCTCGCGCCATCCGCCGGCGCCGACGGCCGATAATGCTGCAATCTGTTTGTAGCTCAGTTCCGGGCGGCGCAGCATTTCTGCAGCACGAGATTCGCGCGAAAACTCCGCGCCAAGGATCGCAATGTCATTTTTGCTCAGCTCTGACTTGCGGACAAACAATCCGTGCAGCCGCTCCTGCTCCTTCTCAACCGCATCGCGTTTTTCGCACAACGTGCGCCATCGAATGTCGTCAACCAGCCCGAGGTCACGTCCTGCAGGGGTTAGACGAAGATCCGCATTATCTTCCCGCAGCAACAAACGGTATTCGGCGCGGCTCGTAAACATTCGATAAGGTTCGCTAACGCCCCGGGTAATCAGGTCGTCCACCAGGACACCGATATACGCCTCGCTGCGGCTTGGGTACCAGGCCTCTTTTTCTGCAGCAAAAAGCGCAGCATTAATTCCCGCCAATAAGCCCTGCGCGCCGGCCTCTTCATAGCCGGTCGTGCCGTTTATTTGCCCGGCAAAATACAGACCGCCGACAAAACGCGTTTCCAACGACGGTTTGAGGTCCCGTGGATCGAAATAGTCGTACTCAATCGCATAACCTGGCTGCGTAATGTGTGCTCGCTCAAATCCGGGAATGGAGCGCACAAATTCAACCTGTATTTCGTACGGCAGGCTGGTCGAAATGCCGTTTGGGTACACCTCGAGCGTGTTCAGCCCCTCGGGCTCAACAAAGATCTGGTGCGATGACTTGTCAGCGAAGCGCACAACCTTGTCTTCGACCGAGGGGCAGTAGCGCGGCCCGACGCCATCGATCAACCCGCCGTACATGGGCGACTCGGTCAACGATCCGCGAATAATGTCGTGCGTTTTTTCGGTCGTTTTGGTGATATGGCAAGGCACCTGCCGCGGATGATCCGAGCGCCGGCCCAGGAAAGAGAATACCGGCATCGGCTCATCGCCAGGCTGTGACACCATGGCATCATAGTCGAGGGTCTTGCCGTCCAGTCTCGGTGGCGTGCCGGTCTTCAGGCGCGCGACGCGAAATGGCAACTCTCGCAAGCGATCGGCCAGCCGGTTTGACGGAGGGTCGCCGGCGCGGCCGCCCGCGCGCTCATTGCGGCCAATCAGGATCCGGCCGCCAAGAAACGTGCCGACAGTCAATACGACGGCCTTGCCGTAGAACTCGAGGCCCAGTCCGGTTCTTACGCCGGTTACCGTGTCACCTTCGACGATCAGGTCGTCAACTGACTGCTGAAAGACGGACAATCCCGGCTGATTCTCGATCATGCTGCGGATCGCCTGCCGGTACAGTTGCCGATCTGCCTGCGCCCGCGTTGCCCGTACCGCCGGGCCTTTACTCGCATTCAGTGTGCGAAATTGAATACCCGCCCGATCGATCGCCCGCGCCATGGCGCCGCCGAGCGCGTCAATCTCGCGCGTCAGGTGGCCCTTGCCAATGCCTCCGATCGCCGGGTTGCAGCTCATCTGCCCCAGCGTATCGATGTTTTGCGTTAGCAAAAGTGTACGGGCACCCGCGCGGGCAGCAGCGAGTGACGCTTCTGTTCCGGCGTGGCCGCCACCGACGACGATGACATCAAATTGGGTATTTGCAGGCACTGGTCATTTTTTGATCAAGGACAGACGGCGCATTTTAATGATCGAGGCATTAAAAGCCAGCAAATGGGCTGTCGGCGGATCCTGGGTACCGTCCGGCTACCTGCGCCCTTTACACGAACAGTTTCAAACAGGAAGATAACGGCCCCCTAAGTTTGTGAGTACGGATCGTTTGCCGAAGACCGTTTTCCTGATAGCCGTGTTGTTGACCCTGTCCATCAACCGACCGGCGTGCGCCGATGACGACTCTTCGCTAGCCGCGCTCGAGCTCTCCGATTGTCGTATTCACGCCGCGCCCGGCTACCCGGGCATCAAAGCGCGCTGCGGTATTTTGGAACGATACATCGACCCTGACGATCCAGCGTCCACCGTTCTCAAGCTGAATGTCGCTGTTGTGCCTGCGCTGAGCCTGGAGCCCGAAGCAGACCCCCTGGTACCCATTGCTGGTGGGCCTGGCGGCGCCTCTACAAGTTTTTATGCCGGCTATGCGCATGCATTCGAGAAAGTACGCCGACACCGCGACATTGTGTTGATCGATCAACGCGGCACGGGCAAGTCCGAGGTAATGAACTGCGACTTCGAAGACGACGTCCTCGAGGGTCAGTGGTCGCGGGAAGAAACCATTGCTTATACCGAGTCCTGTCTCGAGATGTTGCCGCACGACCCGCGATTTTTCACGACCAGTGTTGCCGTGCGGGACCTCGAGGCGCTGCGGGTGGCGCTCGGTTATCCCGCTTTGAATCTTTATGGCGTGTCCTACGGCTCGCGCGTGGCACAGCACTACGCGCGCCGATATCCGGCAACGACCCGAAGCGTCATTCTTGATGGCGTGGTTCCACCGCAGATGGCGCTCGGTCCGGAAGTCGCGATAGAGGCCGAAAAGGCGCTGCAAGCCGTCTTCGCCCGCTGCGCTGAAAGTTCGGACTGCAACGACGAATTTCCCGACATAGCGAAGACGTTTGCGCGGCTTGAGGCGGGGCTTGGCGAGCAGGCAGTCAGCGTCGAGCTGGCTCACCCGATTAGCGGTGAGCGCGAAACGGTGGAATTCAGCGACATGGAATTTGCGGGCGCTATTCGCATGATGAATTACAGCCCCGAGACGGTAGCCCTGTTGCCGCTCCTCATAAACGAGGCCGCGAACGGAAACTTCACGCCACTGGCGGCAACGTTTCTCTCGGTATCGGAAAGCATGACCGAACAACTGGCGATCGGCATGCACAACGCCGTCATATGTACCGAGGACGTGCCTTTTTTCGAAGCGTTCGATATGGCGGCGCTGCAGAAAACCTACATAGGGCCGAAGATGGCGGAGGCGCTGGACGCGTCCTGTTCGGTGTGGCCGGTCGGCGTGATGGATGACGGGCTACGAACCCCGTTAAGTACGGATGCCCCGGTTTTGTTGTTGTCGGGTTCTGCCGATCCGATTACACCGCCGCATTTCGCCGAGCTTGCGGCGGTCGACATGGGTAACGCGCGTCACCTGATCGGCGAGAACCAGGGCCATGGACAGGCCGGACGGGGTTGTGTGCCCGACATCATCGGCCGATTCGTGGAAAGTGCTTCCGTTGATGATCTCGAAACCGATTGCATGCTGCGTTTACACGCGATGCCATTCTTTCTCGATTTTGCGGGTCCCGCACCATGATTTCAGTTAACGGACTGCATAGATCGTTCGGCGACGTAAAGGCGCTCAGCGGCGTCAGCTTTGACGCGAAAGATGGTCGTATCACCGGCTTGCTTGGACCCAACGGCGCAGGCAAGTCGACCACGCTTCGTATTCTTTACACGGTGCTCACGCCGGACCAGGGCAGCGCAACGATTGACGGTGCCGACGTCGTCACACAGTCGCTGGAAGCGCGCGGCAAAATCGGCACCTTGCCACATGGCGCGGGCCTGTATCCGCACCTGACTGCGAGGGAGAACATCGTTTATTATGCCCGCCTGTACGGTATGGACTGCGCTTTGATTGACGAGAAGGTTCAGGACGTTATCGACCAGCTGGACATCCGTGACTTTGCCGACCGGCGCACCAAGGGTTTTTCGCAGGGACAGCGAACGAAAGTCGCGCTGGCCCGCGCGCTGGTACACGGACCGCAAAATATCATTCTGGATGAGCCAAGTAACGGCCTGGATGTCATGGCCATTCGCTCGCTGCGCGAACTCATCCGATCACTCAAGGAGGCAGGCAAATGCGTTTTGTTTTCCAGCCACGTGATGCAGGAGGTTGCCGCGCTTTGCGATGAAATCGTGATCATCGCCGAGGGGCAGGTGGCATTGCATGACACGCCCGACGGCATCCGAAACACCACCGGTTGCGACGATCTCGAGGAAGCCTTCGTCAAAGCAATTCAGACAGTGGGTGCGTCCTGATGTTGCCGGTAAGGGCGGTCTTCCAGAAAGAGGTCTTTGATAATTTCCGCGATCGGCGCACGCTGATGACGGCCCTGGTCATGGGCCCGATCTTCGGCCCGATTTTATTCGCGTTCGTAATCAATTTATCGGTCAAACAGTCCATGACCGATGCCGCTGTCGCGCTCGACGTGCCGGTCATCGGGCAGGAGCACGCACCGAATCTTGTCGACTTCCTGGACAGTCAGAATATCAATGCCGTTGATGCGCCGGAAAACCGCGATGCTGCAATTGAGGCGGTGAAGACCGGTCAACACGATGTGGTAATCGTCATCCCCGAAAACTTTGGCGAAGATCTTCGCAACATGGTGCCTGCAACGGTGGAGATCGTTTCGGACCAGGCGGATTCGCAAGCAGAACGCGATGCTCGACGGGCTCAACGCGCCCTGAGTGCGTACAGCCAGCGCATAGCGTCTCTGCGACTGGCGGCTCGTGGCGTTAACGCGGGTGTTATGCGGCCGTTAAACATTGATGTCGTCGACGTTTCCACGCCGAGCGGGCGTTCCGCGATGTTGCTTGGCATGCTCAGCTATTTCTTTATTTTCGCCTTGTTAACCGGCGGCATGAATCTCGCTATCGATGCAACCGCCGGGGAGCGCGAGCGCGGTTCACTCGAGCCCCTGTTGTGCCTTCCGGTCAAACGGGATCAGTTGATTTTCGGCAAGATCCTGGCCACTTGTTTGTTTATGTCGATGTCGCTGGCTTTGAGCCTGGTGGCTTTCCACATCATGCTGCAGTTCGTGCCGCTCGAAGAACTCGGCATGACCCCGAACTTCGGTCCGCGCGAAGTGCTTATCGCCTTTTTCCTGCTCGTGCCGTTCACGCTCCTGGGTGCTGCACTGATGACGCTCGTCGCTTCCTTTACCAAGAGTTACAAGGAGGCACAGACCTGGGTCAGTATCGTCCTGCTCGCGCCGACGATGCCAATCCTTGTTGTCAGCATCCTGATGGTCCGTGCGACCACTACGCTCATGCTGGTGCCGTCGTTGAGCCAGCACCTGTTGCTGGTCGGGCTCATAAAGAACGAGCCACTGGTCGCCCTGGACGTAGCGGTATCTGTCACCAGCACGCTGGCGGCCGGTATTTTGATGGCGCTTGTTTGTGCGCGGCTCTACCGTCGCGAAGGCTTGCTCGTTTAAATTTGTTTCGGTCTGTATGAGCGTTTGATACCCCAATACGCGAGCCCGCCGGCCGCGAGGAACGATGCCGCGAACTGCAGGGCAAGCATGTTTTCGCCGGTCAGAAAGACCCAGGGCGCCCCGTTGCTTTTCGCCTGCTGGTACGGGACAGAATAGAAGATCGCAACGATGGCGCCTGCTATGACGCTGCCAACCATCAGGAGTTTCGCCCAACGTATCGTT
>Ga0316187_10006412_pt1 | contig 10124 bp, 9 predicted proteins | sample CroRivburrow1_MG_FD_204927 | JGI IMG/M metagenome (GOLD analysis project Ga0316187, IMG submission 204927) | Coastal sediment microbial communities from Maine, United States - Cross River worm burrow 1 | ecosystem: Environmental > Aquatic > Marine > Coastal > Sediment | place: USA: Maine... | reverse complement strand
GTTCGGTGAGGCTCTGGTCGAGGTCCCAAGTACGCACCATCTCGCGCTGGCGGGTGGCGAGGCGGTCTTCGGAGGATGCGGCCGGCAATAGGCGCTTGGCAAACAGCATCATGCCGAGCACGCAGATGACGAGCAGCGCGCCGCCGACCGGAGTCACCGCGAACAGGCCGAACTCGTCCAACCCCTCGTCGCGCAGCAACTCGTTCAGCAGGATGACCGGGCTGGACGCGACCATCGTCAGCGTGCCGCCGAGGATGGCCGCGAAGCCCATCGGCATCAGCAGGCTGGAAGGCGGGGTGCCGGTCTGCTTGCCGATGCGCACGACGATCGGCAGGAACAGCGCCGCCGCACCGACGTTCTGCATGAAGGCCGAGACGCCGCCGGCGGCGAGCATGACGACCAGCATCAGCCGCTGCGAGCCGCCACCCGCGGCCTGGATGAGCGGGCGGGTGAGCAGCCGTGTCAGGCCGCTCCGCTCCAGGCCGTGGCCGAGGATCATGATCGCCAGGATCGAGACCACGGCGCGCGACGACAGGCCGGAGAAGGCCTCCTCGGGGGTGACCAGGCCGAGCCAGCCGACCGCCAGCAGGACCAGCAAAGCGATGACGTCGACCCGCAGCGCTTCGGTGACCAGCAGCACCAGCGTCACTCCGAGCACGACCAGGACCTGGACGATTTCGGGGCTCATCTCGACTGCCGGCACGGCGGACAGCGTAGCGCCGCCGCGGCCGGGCTTCCTGCGCGCCGCTAGCCTCGTTCGCGATGACCGCCGCGGACGCCGTACTCGACGCCCTGGACCTGTCCGGACCCACGCTGCTAGTGGACGAGCGGCGGGCGCGTCGCAACATCGAGCGCATGGCGGCTCGCGCGGCCGCCGGCGGTCTGCGTCTGCGGCCCCACTTCAAGACCCACCAGAGCGTCGCCGTCGCGACCTGGCTGCGGGATGCCGGCGTGACCCAGGCGACGGTGTCGTCGCTGACGATGGCGGCGCGTTTCGCCGACGCGGGCTGGAACGACCTGCTGCTGGCCTTCCCGCTCGATCCGCGCGCGCTCGGCCGCCTGCGCGACCTCGCGGAACGTGTGCGCCTGGGGGTCGTCGTCGACTGCCGGCAAGCGGCCGCGGCGCTGGCCGCCGATGGCGGACGTCTGCAGCCGTGGCTGAAGGTGGACGTCGGCTATGGGCGAGCGGGCGTGCGCTGGGATGCTCCCGACGCGCTGGTCGCGACGCTGGAGCCGCTGCGTGCGCAAGGCCCGCGCCCGGTCGGTCTGTTGACCCACGCCGGGCACAGCTACCACGCCGAGGACGCCGACGCGGTGCGGCGGATCCATGCGGAGCAACGCGCGCGCCTGCAGGCGGCCGGCGAGATCCTGGCCGCCGCTGGCTGGGACGGGTTGGAGTTGTCGGTCGGCGACACGCCCTGCTGCACGCTCGGCGAGGATTTCTCCGGACTCGATGAGATGCGCCCCGGCAACTTCGTCTTCCATGACCTCCAGCAGGCCGCGCTCGGGGTGTGCACGCTGGACGACATCGCAGTGGCCGTGGCGTGCCCGGTGGTCGGCTGCGAGCCGGAGCAGGGGCGGGCATTGCTGCACGGTGGGGCCGTGCACCTGTCGCGCGACCGCGTCGTCTGGCGTGGCACGGAGGTCTACGGCCTGCACGCTCCCGCATGGCCGACCGGCCCCGGTGGGCTACCGGAAGACGCGGAGGCCGGTGCCGTGCTCGCAGGGCTCTCGCAGGAACATGGCGTACTGCAGGGCACCGCGGACCGTCTTCCCCTCTGGGGCGGGGTGGCCGTCTTGTTGCCGCCGCATAGCTGCCTCGCAGCGGATCTGTACGGCGGCTATCTCACGCTGGACGGCGACCGACTCGACGGTCGCCCGCGCTAGGGGCGGTCGGGCGGCCATGAGCCTCGTGGCGCGAGTACGGTGCGACCTGGCCTATGGGTTCGCGTCGAAGTATGGCTTGTAGATCTCTTTGGTCATGTTGCCGACCAGGACCTTGTAGCCGTCCGGATTCAGGTGGAAGGAATCCGTCATCGCGCTCGGCGGGCTGGGGTGGCTCGCGCTGCCGCCAGGGAAGGGCAGGTAGAGCGGCGCCTGGCCCGGGAAAGGCGCGTAGAAGCGCGGCGCCCCGTACAGCGGGTAGCCGAAGAACCACTGCATGAGCCCGAGGTTGTGCACGTAGTCGACCCGCGGGTCGGCGAGGGCCAGGTCACGGCGCATCGCCTCGAAGTCGGCCAGCGCGTTGCCCATCCGCGCCGGCGAGGGCGAGCCCAGGTAGATCCATAGGAACCAGTCCAGCGAGAAGAGCGGCGCCATCTCCTGGAAGTTGGAATAGTCGTAGCCGGCGATGACGACCCGGATGCCCGGTCGCTGCGCCTTGATGTGGTCGACGACGGTCTGGGTGTCAGTGCGAATCTGCTGGATGAGTGCGGCTTCCTGCTGCGGCGTCCACGAGGCGTTCCAGTTCAGCAGCAGGTCGTTGCCGCCGATGCTGAGGTGGACCACGTCGATGGTCGGGTAGAGAGCCAACTCGGTGGTGATCAGCGCGCGGCTGGGCAGCGTCGCCCAGCCGGCGGCCGTGGTGCGGCCGATCGCAGTCAGCTCGCCGCGCTCGCTCAGGTCTGGGTGACCGGCACGGTCCAGCGCCCAACTGATGGTGCGCTGCTCCCAGACGTATTCGGCCCAGGAGTCGCCGACGACCAGGACCCGAGGGGTGTCCGCGCCCTGCTGGGCAGCGGCCGGAGAGGTCGCGAGGGCGCAGACGAGGCCAGCGGCGAGAACGAGGAAGCGGCGCATCCAGATAGGGTACCAGAGGCTCAGGCGGCCAGCCTCGCTATGCTGTGCGCCCGGGCCTCGCGCCCAAACCACACTCGTTTCCCATGCTGACTCTCCTCCCGACTCTCGCCCATCTGTTCGCGCAGGCCGCAGCCCAGGACGGCGGCGCATCCCAGACTGCTGCGGTGGATGTCAAGGTCGAGTTGACCTTGGCCGAGCGCGCCGAACAGATGTTCCAGGACGTACTGCCGAACCTGGTTGCCGGCCTGGTCATCCTGGTCCTCGGTTTCCTGGTCGTGCGCCTGGTCGTCGGCGGTCTACGCCGTGGCCTCGGTCGCAGCAAGCTGGATACCGCGCTGCAGCGCTTCTTCGCCAACATGGCGAGTGTCGCGCTGAAGATCATGGTGGTCTTCGCGGCGGTGCAGCGGATGGGCGTCGAGACGGCGAGCTTCGTGGCGGTGCTGGCGGCCGCGGGCTTCGCGGTCGGTTTCGCGCTGCAGGGGTCGCTGTCGAACTTCGCGGCCGGCGTGATGATCCTCATCTTCCGGCCTTTCCGCGAGGGTGAGTTCGTCGAGCTGGCAGGCGTCAGCGGCACGGTCGCCGAGATCGGTCTGTTCGCGACGGTCCTCAACACGCCGCAGAACCGGCGCGTGATCATCGCCAACGGCAACGTCATCGGCAGCACCATCACCAACGCCAGTGCGAACGGCACGCTGCGCGTCGACATGACTTTCGGCATCGGCTACGGCGACGACATCGGCAAAGCGATGGGCATCCTGCAGAAGCTCCTGGAAGCCGACGAGCGGGTGCTCAAGGACCCGGCGCCGACCATCGCGGTGGTCGGCCACGGCGAGAGCTCGGTGGACCTGGTCTGCCGCCCGTTCACCAAGACCGCCGACCACTGGGGCGTGTGGTTCGATATGCACCGCAAGGTCAAGGAAGCCTTCGACGCCGAGGGCATCAACATCCCGTACCCGCAGCGGGACGTGCACCTGCACCAGGCGTCCGCCTAGCGGGCGCGGCGCAGCAGCCCCGGTTCGACCGCCAGCGCGGCGAGCCGGGGCTCCACCTCCGCCAGCCACCGCTTGCCGTCGACGCCGTAGCCGCGGGTCGGCTTGAGGCCGTCGATGCGCGCGGCGAACCAGTCGTTGAGCAGGTCGGTGAGCCGCTCGCGGGTCTGCTTGGCGGCCAGCGAGGCCAGCGCCACCGGCAGCATGCGGCCGTCGGCGCCCTCGCTGAAACGCAGCTCCACCGCGCGGGTGGGGAAGTGCAGCGTATAGGCCGATCCGGCGCCGGTCTCGCCGTGGATCTCGATGCGCTCGGGGCGCAGCGCGCGGGCCAGCATCGCGCCGTAGCGGGTGCGGCCGCCGTGGCGGTCGAGCTCCACCCGCAGCGGCGCGTCGCCGGTCCGCTCAAGCAGCAGCCGTACGCACTCCATCGCGACGGCGAAGTTCGCGGTGCCCTTGTTGCGGTAGCGCTCCAGCAGGCCGTTCCATTCTCCGGCCGGGACGGCGCGCGCGCCGAACAACTGCAACTCGCAGCCGGCAGCATCCAGGTCGCGGCGGACGAATGCCGCGTCCAGCCGAGCGCGGTCGAGGTCGGCATCGGGGCACAGCGCGCCCGGCAACTCGCGCAGCCACGGGGCGGCGTGCAGCGCGCGCGCGTCGCCGCTCGGTGGCTCGGCCAGCCATGCGTCGAGCGCGTCGCGGCCTGGCGCGTCGACCTCGCGGAAGGCCGCCACGGAGCGCTCCAGCCGCTCGCGACCGCGCGGGCCGCTTTTCACGCGCTTGGAGTCGTCGACCCACAGGCGGCGGTCGCCGCGCGGCGGCTTGCGCGCGCAGGAGCGCTCCAGCACCGGCCACAGGTCGGCCTCCGGGTCGTGCACGCGGAACAGCGAGACGCCGAGCACCAGCGGCCCGACGAAGGGGCCGTAGCCGGCCTCGTCGATGCCGCCGAGGAAGACCATCAGGCCTCGCTGCCGGTGCCGGAGGCGGAGGCGGCGCCACCGGATCGCGGCGCGGGCGGCGGCGGCGGCCAATCGGGGCCGACCTGCAGCTCGGGCCGGCGGCGAATCAGGAACCACGCCACCGCGACGAACGCCAGCACGCCGATGCTGACCATCTGCGAAGTCGAGATCAGCAGCTGCGGGTCGATGCCCTCGACGCCGTCACGCAGCGCCTGCAGGTAGCGGTCCTGATGGAACACGCCGTGCACGTCGACGATGTTGAGCTCGCGGCGCGTCACGGCGACGTCCGCGGGCCCGAAGCCGGACCGGAAGATGCCGCCGCGCGCCACGCTGTCGAAGCGGAAGCCCTCGACGATGGAGCGCAGCACCGCGTAGCCGGCCATCAGCGCCAGACCGACCTGGCCGTGGAAGCGCTTGCGCTTCAGCAGCCACAGGCCGAACAGGAACAGCGCCAGGGCCTTCGCCGCCATGTACAGCTGGGTGGGGTGGACGGGAACGCCTGCCAGTTCCGGGTCGAAGGCCGAGCCGGCCGGCAGCGGGTCGGGGAAGGTGATCGCCCACGGCACATCGGTGGGACGACCGTAGTCATCGCCGACCGCGAGGCAGCCGAGCCGCCCGATGGCCTGGCCGAGGAAGCCGGCGGTGAGGCCGATATCCAGTGTCCGCCAGCCCGGCATGTGCATCCGCTTCGCCTTCCAGACCCCGAGCACCACGGCTAGAATGAAGCCGCCGTACATCACCAGGCCGCCTTCCCAGATCTTGAAGATGTCCAGCGGGCGCTCGAGATAGCTGTCCAGGTTGACCAGCACGAAGGCCAGACGTCCGCCAGCGATGACCCCGATGAGAATCCACATCGCGACGTCCCCGAAGCGCTCCGGATCGTGCTCCGGGTCGGCGCCGTACCGACGGAACAGCTTGCCGGCGACCGCCAGGCCGATCAGGAAGCCGGTCGCGACCAGCAGCCCGAAGCTGCCGAGCGGCTTGTCCAGGAACGGGATGGTGAAGACCTCAGGCCACACGGCGGCATTCTAGCCGCGCCCTTCCGCGACTCCCGCAAGCCGCACCCGCCCCGTCGAACCGCAATCCGCGATGGAACCCAACGCCGAACCTGTCCGCGTCCTCTTCGAGGGCCGTTACCGCAAGCTGGTCCGTGACCTGCCGCAGACGGTCTTCTTCTGCCCGGAGTGCAAGGGTCGCGGCTGCACCCGCTGCGAGGGCTTCGGCAAGCTGACCAAGGACTCGGTGCAGGAACTGGTCGCGCGCGTCGCGATGCCGCGGTTCAAGGCGCGTCGCAACAAGTTCCATGGCGCCGGCCGCGAGGACCTCAACGTGCGCATGCTGGGCGACGGCCGCCCGTTCGTCTTCGAGATGCTCAAGGCCAAGCGACCCGACATCGATCTGGGCGAGTTGGAGGAGGAGATCAACCGCCGCTGGGAGGGCCGCATCGAGGTCCACGGGCTGCGTTTCTGCGGCCGCAAGCGCGTTGCCGAGATCAAGGAGGCGCAGTGCGCCAAGGAGTACCTCGCGCGGGTCCGCTTCGAGGAGGCGCAGGACCCTGAGCGCATCGCCGAGGTGCTGCGTGGACTCGAGGAGCGTGGCGAGGTGCAGTTGCTGCAGGGCACACCGACGCGGGTCGCGCACCGGCGCGCCGATCGCGACCGTGAGCGCTGGATCCGGCTGATCGCCTGGGAGCAGGACGGCGAGGAGTGGATGCTCACCATCCGCTCGGAGCACGGCACCTACATCAAGGAGGCGGTGTCCGGCGACGAAGGACGCACGCGCCCGTCCCTGGCGCAGTTGTTCGAGGCGCCTTGCGCCTGCGTGGAGCTCGACGTGCTCGCCATCCTGGCGCCCGAGCAGACCGCCTGACCCGCGACCCGGGGCGCGGCCGCTAGAGGGCCATCCCGGTGATCAGCCCGGAGCACACCACCGAGCCGTCGGCGGTCAGCAGGTTGCCGCGCCACTTGAAGAAGGTGCGGTGCGAGGAGTACTTCTCCATGGTGCCGGCGACCCACAACTCGGTGCCCGGCGTGACCATGCCGCGGAAGCGCACCTCGTCGATGGCGCCGAAACCGATGAACGCGCCATTCGGCTTCTCGACCAGCATCTGCGCGTGGATCGATGCGACCTGCGCGAGCGTCTCGCACATCAGCACCCCGGGGAAGATCGGCCGGTCGGGGATGTGGCCGCGCACCCAGAACTCGTCCTCGAGCACGTCCCGCCGCGCGACGATGAGGTTCTCCTCCTTGTCGAAGTGGAGAATCCCGTCGCACTGCTGGAACTCGTGCCGGTGCGGATTCATCTCCATGACCTGCTCCTTCGTCAGGAAGAAGCGGTCGCGCGGGTAGTCCTGGGGGTTGATCATCGCGGGGGACCGAAGAGGCGCAGTCTTCGGTAGTGGAGGAATATAGCGCCGAGCTTCAGGAAGTTGGACAGGTTCAGCGCCCACCACACGCCGCGCGCGCCCCAGCCGAGCGGGAAGGCCATCGCCCACGCCATCGGGATGCGCACCAGATAGCCCACGGTGTTCCACATCGACATGCCGAGCGTGCGTCCGGCGCCGGCCATGGCCTGTTGCAAGACCGAGTCGGCAGCCGTGACGACCTGCGACCAGGCGACCACCTGCAGGTAGAGGACCGCCTCGGCGAGTACCCGCGCGTCGGCGGTGTAGGCACCGGCGAGCTGTGGCGCGGCGGCCAGGAACAGAATCGAGGCAATCGCCGCGAAGCCGCAGGACATCCACAGGCAGGCGTGCAGGCCGGCTCGCGCGCCCTCCGGATCGCGTGCGCCCAGGCGGCGGCCGACGATCGACGCCGCTGCCATCGCGGGCCCCATCAGTCCGCAGTAGCTGACCGCTTCGACGCCGTTGAAGGCGACGCCCAGACCGGCCTGCACGTTGAGGCCGAGCGGGCTCACCGAGGTATTCAGGACCAGCACGAACACGAAGGCGTAGGCGAAGGTCGACAGCGCCACCGGCGCGCCGATGCGGAAGATGCGCGCGGTCTCCCGGCGCGACACCGGGCGCTTCCAGCGGCGGCCGAGGCCGTACCAGCGCCGCAGCAGCACCATGCCGACGACCGCCGCGACCCCGCGCGAGATGCAGGTCGACCATGCCGCGCCGGCGATGCCGAGTTCCGGGAATCCCCACCAGCCGTAGATGAGCGCCGGGTTGAGCGCGAAGTTCAGCCCGACCGCGAGCGCAGCAAGCGCCATCGGGACCACCGTGTTGCCGAGCCCGATGTAGACCGAGTCGATGATCGGCTTCGAGGCCAGCAGCGGCAGGCCCAGGTAGATGGTGCCGAGGTAGTCGCGCCCGAGCACCGCGACCGCGCCTTCGGCGCCGCAGAGGCGCACCCAGAAGGGCGTGGTCAGCCAGCCAGCTGCGCCGATCAGCAGCAGCCACACCAGGCCGGACTTGCATGCCGAGCGGTAGACGATGCGCACGCGCCCCGTGCGCCCGGCCCCCGAGTAGCGCGCCACGCGCGCCAGCGTGCCGGTCGAGACCACCGTGATGAACGCGAAGTTCAGGATCAGCATGAAGGTGGTCACGCCCAGCGCGGCCTGCGCCTCGGCGCCGAGGTCGCGGATCCAGTACTGGTCGTTGACGCGGTAGCCGGCGTGCAGCAGCAGCGACAGCGTCACCGGCCAAGCCAGCCGGAACGCCTCGCGGAAGGGTGACGTGCCGGCGGTCGGCTTCACCGACCGCCCTCGCGGCCGAACGGCCGCACCGGCACCTCGACGTCGGTCTGGCGGCCGGTCAACACGGTCGCCGGGCGCATCACGCGGCGGAAACTGCCGCCGTAGGCCTGGAAGCGGTAATCCCCAGGCGGCAGCGCCGGGAAGCTCGCAGTGCCGTCGGCCGCGACCGCCACGCTCTCGGTCCAGCCCAGGCCGGCGCCGCCGCCGACCCGCGCGGCCTCGACCCGTACCGACGACCAGTCGGCCTGCTCCTCGTCGCCGCCTTCGAGCACCAGCTTGACCAGCGCCGACCCCATCGCCGGTGCCTCGAGGTCGGCCCAGCCCTCGCGTGCGCTGGCCGTGATCAGGATGCGCGCCGACTCGCCGAGCGGGTAGGCGAGCGTGCCGGGGAAGATCTCGTAGTCGCCCGGCGGCAGGCCGCGGACCTCGTAGGCGCCGTCCTCGCCGCTGCGGGCGGTGCGCGGGATGCCGCTGCGCGGCGGGTCGGTGACCGGCAGCACCGTCACCGCCACGCCCACCACCGGCCGCCCCTCGGTGTCGCGCACGGTGCCGAAGGCGCGCGCGTCGGGCTGCAGCGGCAGTTGCTGATACAGGTCGGTGGTGCTGTCGGAGAGCGTCAGCAGCACCGCGTAGTCCTGGAAGCCGTCCGCCTGCACGCGCAGCCGGTAGGAGCCGAACGGCACCGCGCGGAAGCGGAAGTCCGGCTCGGCCGCGGCGACCGAGATCAGCTGCAGCGTGCGGCTCTCGTCCTGTGGCGCCAGGGTCAGCGTCACCGTCGCTGGCCAGTCGCTGCCCGGAGACACGAGCACGCGGCCGCGGATGGTGCCCTCGGTCGCGCCCGAAGAGACGTAGGCGCGGTCTGGCGGGACCACGCCGACCTGGACCGGCCCCTGGATTTCGGGCACCGCCTGGTCGGGGTCGTAGGTGCCGGGCCGCGGGCCGTCCGCGGGGTCCGTGAACCGAGGGGCGCCGGCGTCGGAATCGAGTCCGTCGTCCGTATCGCTGCCGCTGCCGACGACCGCAGGGACGAGCACCCATAGCACCGCAGCGGCGACCAGCACCAGGAGCAGCGGCAGCCACGCGGGAACGCGGCCGGCGGTGGTTGCAGGCGGGATGCCCAAGACCCGATAATCGTAGGATACGCGCGCCGCGGGACGAACCCGGACCGTGCGCCTACGCAGCGATGCTGACTCGTCGACCCCTTTTCCTCCTGGCTGCCGGCGCTTGCGCCGTGGCCCTCTTCGCCGCCGCACCCGCGGAGGCCGCTCAGCAGGGCGGTCGGGTGGTCGTCCTCGGCATGGACGGCATGGACGCCGCGATGACCGAGGAGTGGATGGCTGCCGGAGAATTGCCCAACTTCGTGCGCCTGCGCGAGCGCGGCACCTTCGCCCCGCTGATGCCGGCCAATCCGGCGCAGTCGCCGGTCTCGTGGGCGACGCTCAACACCGGCGTGAACCCCGGGGCGCACGGTGTCTTCGACTTCGTCGGCGTGCAGCGCGGCAAGCGCAACAACCCGGTCATGCCGGCCTACGGCTTCCAGCAGCCGGTGCAGGTGTCGGCGGTGGACGCCGGCTTGCCCTACGCCGGTGGCTCGGCGCTGCTGCGGTTCCTGGGCATCGGCGCGGCGGCCGGCCTGGTCGTCTTCGTGGCGCTGCGGCGCAAGACCGGCAACGGCGTGGCC
>Ga0316187_10006408_pt1 | contig 10125 bp, 8 predicted proteins | sample CroRivburrow1_MG_FD_204927 | JGI IMG/M metagenome (GOLD analysis project Ga0316187, IMG submission 204927) | Coastal sediment microbial communities from Maine, United States - Cross River worm burrow 1 | ecosystem: Environmental > Aquatic > Marine > Coastal > Sediment | place: USA: Maine... | reverse complement strand
AGAAGTTGATGGAGACAGCATATATTGTATATCTCTAGCTTCGCCTCTTGGTCAGGCAATGATGCATAAATATGAAAAGGAAAGTTTTAGCTTTCAGAACAAAGAGCATATGATTGAATTTATTTTATGATTAAAAGATTAGATTAAGTCGTTGCTATTAATCATTATTTTATATCCACATACTTATTTGTTTAAAATATTGTCCAGTTTTATTGATGATAGTAGATTTTATAATAAAACAATTGTGTTATATTAGTATTGCAGATAATATTTTACCAATTCAACTAAACATTAGTGATTAATACTACTTTTGCAGTTAATTTATAAATAGGGAATCTTACTATTAGTCACTAATAATTTTATGAAAATTAACACAAATACTTGGAATAAAATTCGCTATACATTTATAACGCCTATTTACGATTTAATTGTTTTTTTTCTGAAAGAATCCCGAAAAAAGTCGATTGAATCGTTGGAAAATGTTGATAATAGCAAAGTGCTAATAATAGGTGCTGGAACAGGTTCCGATCTGGAATACTTACCAGATAACTGTGAAATTATTGCCACAGATATAACCCCAGCAATGGTCGATCGGATAATAAAGAAGAATAGTTCATTGAATAAAAACGTTCAAGTTTTTGTTATGGATGGGCAAAACCTTGATTTCCCCGATCATAGTTTCGATATTGTTATTTTACATTTAATATTGGCCGTAATACCTGATCCTATTGCATGTATTAAAGAAGCTGAGCGTTTATTAAAAAGAAAAGGACAAATAATAGTTTTTGACAAATTTGTAAGAAAAAATACTCAAGTTTCATTGGTGCGTAGGTTCCTAAATATATTTACAAATTTTATGTTTTCAGATATAACCCGAAGGTTTGAATCAATAGTTAGTAGTACTAAATTGCTTACCATTACTGATGAGCGTGCTAATTTTAATGGAAACTTCAGAAGGATTAAATTAATAAAGCATTAAGGTTTTGAAAGATATACTACTCATAACACCTCCTTTTACACAGTTGAATACACCATATCCGGCAACGGCCTACTTAAAAGGCTTTTTGCAAGCAAAAAATATTGAATGCTACCATATAGATTTAGGACTTGATGTTATTTTACAATTGTTTTCAGAATCAGGGCTTGAAAAGTTGTTTGAAAATGCATTGGCAACCGGTACAAATTTATCTGAAAATGCGAATCGAATTTTAACCCTAAAGAATGCATACATTTCAACAATTAAAACGGTTGTTGAATTTTTACAAGGTAGGCAAGCCACCATTGCAAATAGAATATGTCGAAGGACTTTTTTACCTGAAGCTTCACGTTTTAATCAGATTGATGATGTTGATTGGGCTTTTGGACATATGGGCATTCAAGATAAAGCAAAGCATATTGCAACACTTTATTTAGAAGATATTTCGGACTTTATAATTGAATGTATAGATGAGAAATTTGGCTTTAGTCGGTATGCCGAGCGCTTAGGACGAAGTGCTAACTCCTTTAACGAGTTATATAATTCATTAAAAAGTCCACTAAGTTTAATCGACGAAATTACAACAAAACAATTAGCTTATAATTTAAATAAGCACCAACCCCAATTGGTAGCTTTAAGTGTGCCTTTCCCGGGAAATTTATTTAGTGCTTTTAGGTGCGGGCAATATATAAAACAAAATTTCCCTAACATTAAAATAGTTATGGGAGGTGGTTTTGCAACTACCGAACTACGCGACTTAAGCGATTCAAGAGTTTTTGAATTCGTTGATTATATTACCCTTGACGATGGTGAATTACCTTTGGAATTGTTGTGGAAAAGTTTACAGAGCAAATCTCCCGGCAAAACATTGAAACGCACCTTTATGCTTGAAAATAATAGCGTAAAGTACCATGATAATGCAAAGCAAGATGATTATAAACAAGACGATTTGCCAGCTCCTGATTACTCCGATTTGCATCTGGATAAGTATATTTCAGTTATTGAAATGGCCAACCCTATGCACAGCTTATGGAGCAATGGCAGGTGGAATAAATTAACCTTAGCCCATGGTTGTTATTGGGGGCGTTGTACTTTTTGCGATGGATCGTTAGACTATATTAAACGTTTTGATGCAAATTATATAAAAGGTCTTGTAGATAAAATTGAAAACATAATAGAGCAAACGGGCGAAACCGGGTTTCATTTTGTAGATGAAGCTGCACCCCCTGCACTTTTACGTAGCTTAGCCCTTGAAATTATAAAACGAAAGCTGAACATATCTTGGTGGACAAATATTCGTTTTGAAAAAAGGTTTACAGCGGATGTTTGTGTTTTATTAAAAAAAGCAGGTTGTATTGCTCTTTCAGGAGGACTTGAAGTTGCTTCTGATCGTTTACTCAAATTAATTAATAAAGGCGTTACCGTTTCGCAAGTGGCCAATGTAACTAAAAATTTAACTGAGGCTGGAATTATGGTGCATGCCTACCTTATGTATGGCTTTCCTTCGCAAACTATTCAAGAAACAATGGATAGTTTAGAAATGGTAAAACAATTGTTTCAGGCGGGTTTAATTCAATCTGGTTTTTGGCACCAATTTGCATTAACAGCCCATAGCCCGGTGGGTAAAAACCCGCAAAAATTTGGAATTGAAGTGCAACTAGCTGATATTACATTTGCCAATAACGATGTGCAGTTTACTGATAAAACGGCTATTGATCATAATGATTTTAGCAGTGGATTAAAAAAGGCACTCTTTAATTTTATGCACGGAGTGGGCTTTGATTTTGACTTACAAGATTGGTTTGAATTTAAGGTACCAAAAGCGCAAGTTAAACCAAACTATATCCAAAAGGCCATTGAAACTACTGATTTTCACTTCAATCCAAACCTATTGGTTGTTTGGTTAGGTTCTGAACCCGAATTAGTTGAATTTACAAAATCGAAAAAGGGCAGAAGTTGGAGTATGTATAAGCTTAAAGTACATACAAATACAAATAGTCAAACCATTAGTGTAGATAAAAATTATGGCGATTGGTTGGTAAATATATTGCCTAGGTTATCTATACATAATGAGCAGAAACTAAGCCTGGGTGATTTAAAAGCCAATTTTGAAAAACAGTTCAATGACTTTGAATTATTCTGGTTTTCCAAACCTATAGCTAAGCTTAAAGCAAATGGATTATTAAGCTTGTAATAAAAACACTATATTTAATCAAACCAACTTATCGGTATTATGAAAAAAGTTTTAATTATTATTCTTGTAGTTACCATTACAATAGCTGGTGCAAGTATATATTTTTTGCGAGGTTCATCGGGTTTTCGGTCTATTTATTTTGTTCCCGATGATGCCATTGCTATAATTGAAACAAAAGATCCTATTCAAGCTTGGGATAAAATAGTGCACAGTAAAGTGTGGAACCATCTTAAAACGAACAACTATCTTACGGAATTAAACTCCGATATTCAAACCTACGATTCCTTAATTAATTCTAATGCCTTGCTTTTAAAATTGATGGGAGCAAAACCTATAATAATGTCAGTGCATGAACGAACTAAAGGTAAATACGATTATATATATATTATAGATGTTGGTAAAGTTGGAAACACCAGAAATCCTGAAAAGTTATTACGATCGGTGCTGGGCAATAAATATGAAGTTACAAGCAGAGAATATAATAATACCAAAATTGTAGAACTATTAGATATTGAGGCAAGTGAATATTATTTTTTATCCTTAACTCAAGAAAATGTAATATTAAGTTTAGAACCTAAACTTATTGAAAAAGCAATTGATACTGGCATTGAAAAAAACAATGGATTAAATACTAAATTTTTAAAAGTACAATCAAGAATAAGCCATAAAGGACTATTCAGTATTTTATTTAATTATGATAATTTATCGAGTGTTGTAAATTCATTGTCCGATGATTATACCACAACATTTAACGAATACACAAAATATTTGGCATATACCGGATTGTATTTTGATATAAATAAGGAAGGTTTAATTTCAGTTAAAGGTTTTACTAGTTTTAAAGATGAAACACCCATCAATTATTTAAAAGTTTTACATGAAGGTAATATTGAAACAGCTTCCAGTTTTGTAATACCGCAAAGAATAGCTTCGTTAACTAAAATAAATTTTGAAAACAGCCAAGACTACTTTCAACAATTAATGAAAAATATGGGTGAAGCTGTGCATTCAGAATATGAGAACAATTTAAAGTCAATAGAAAAGAAGCTTAAGATAGATTTATCGAAAAACTTATTTTCATGGATGGATAAGGAGTTGGTGTTTATGCAAACTCAACCTTCGAATCTTGGGCGAAATAATGAGTTAGCAATTATACTACAAGCGAATGATTCCGTTAATGCAGTTAATAATTTGAATTTCATATGGAAACAAATTAAAAGAAACACCCCGGTTAAAGTTAAGTCTATTACTTATAAAGGTTATAAAATTGATTATGTAGCTTTCCCTGGAATTATTCAGGCATTTTTTGGTAATGCAATTAAAAAACTGGAAAAACCGTATTTTACTCAAATAGCTTCTTCGGTTATAATTAGCAATCATCCGCAAACCATCAAGAATATTATCGACGACTTTCAAGCAAACAATACATTAGCAACTTCGATGGAATATTATAATTTTTCTAAGCTTTATGATAAAAAATCAAGCCTATATTTTTATTTTGAGCCACCTGTATTTTTTCAAAATATGAAAGGTTTTGTTGATGCACAAACTTGGAATAAGCTTAAACAGCAAAAGAAATACATTACTTGTTTTAAACAAGGAGCCATAAATGTAAATGTACAAGATGAACTACTGCATCTTGATTTTAAAGTTCAATATGAACCAGAAACAGACGAATGGCAAAGACAAATATATAATGATGTTGAAATTAAAACAATGTTCTTACAGGCTATCGACTCTGTAATTGTTGAAGTTATAGATAGTTTACCTGAAATTATTATTTCGGATTTAGATAGTAAAAAGCATGAAGAATATTATGATGATAAAACCTTGATGCTTGAAGTTAAACTTAAAGATGGAATGAAAAACGGGACTTTAAAAATGTATCATGCCAATGGTAAATTAAGTTTAAAAGGCGAATACGAAAATGATAAACCCATTGGGAAATGGAAATATTATGATGATAATGGCGATTTAATAAAGACAAATTATTATAACGAGAAGTAATTAAAGATTGACTAATAAAGTTTAAGAATATCAAGACACAAGTATAAAGACATTCTTGAAGTTCTTATTAAACCTTGATACTCGTTACTTGATACTATATTGTCACCATATTATTGGCTTATCATTTAGCCTTTTCGATTACCTTTATTTTATTACTAAGCAGTCTTTCTTCCCATTTCATAAGCTTTTTTGATCCACTTTTGGCGTTTTTCGGGTGTTGCTGTTTTTACAACTCTAAAGTTGCTTGTTTTTGTGGTTTTAATTCCACAAAAGCCGAGTATACTTTTTTTCATTGAATTGTGACCCGGACTTTTCAAAAATAACTTATAAAAGAAACCCGGTGAATCCATTGTAACTATAATGTGAGCTGTTTTACCTTTTAATAGTTTACCCCATTTAATGGAGTTTTCGTATTGCTCAAAAGCAAAGCCAGGCAAGAATAAACGATCAATAAATCCTTTTAGTAAAGCAGGGTAAGTTCCCCACCAATTCGGGTAAACAAAAACTAAATGATCAGCTGCTTTTATTTTATCCCAGGTTTGTAATAAATCGGGCTCTAACTCAGTTCGTTTCTGATAACCTTGTTCAAGATTCAGATTAAAATCTAAGTCACTTAAGTACACAATTTCACAATTTCCATTAGCAGTAATAGCTCCCTTTAAATAACTTTCTGCTAAGCCTGTACATAAACTATTTCTATTAGGGTGTCCGTTTATAATTAGTGTTTTTTCATTTCCATGTGTTTTAAATTTCAATCAAAAATATCCATACTATGTGTATTGAAGAATTTAATTCCGACCAATGAGTGATATAGATCTGTGAATGATAGTTTTTATGGAGTCAGTTGTAAATAAGAAGGATAATCACTATTAATAGCCATTATAATAATATTTCAAAACACTTTCTTTGCCTATACGTTATAACTCAAAATTAAAACATGCTTTATGAGCCATTTCACAAAAGGAGATAAGCTATCGAAGCTTATACATACTAACCATTTTTTACTTCCAGTAATAAATAGGTTTGGTATACGCTTAGGATTTAAAGATAAAACCGTTTACGATATATGCATTGAAAAAGGCATAAATGAAGATTTCTTTTTGGCAATAGTTAATACCTATACCAATAAAGATTATTTTCCTGAAACGGACTTAATGTCGTTTTCCCCTTCCTTAATTATAGAGTATTTACGAAAAACGCATCAGTATTATTTTGAGTATTTATTCCCTGAAGTTGAACGTAGGTTAGCACGTGTTTTAATAGGTTGTGAAGGAGATTGTGATGATTTACAGCTAGTTAAATCCTTTTATGAAAAGTATAAAGAAGAGCTAAGTAATCATATTGTTGAAGAGGAAGAAACGGTATTTCCATATGTACTTGCTATAACAAAAGCTCATGAGAATAATACAGCAATAGATGCAAAATATAAAGGATATTCCATTAAAAGCTTTGAGCAGGAGCATACACATGTCGATCAGAAAATTTATGATTTAAAAAGCATTGTAATTAAGTACCTTAAACCGGGTTACGATGATAATGACTGCAACTCTTTTTTGTTTTCAGTATTTCAGTTCGAACGTGACCTGCTCGATCATGCAAGAATTGAAGATGTGATTTTGACACCAAAAATAATGGAAATTGAAAAGTTAGTTAAGCATGGATAGGAGAATAATTATCATACATCCATCAACAATTGTACGTAAAGGTTTGCATGCAATATTACGCGATTCTTTTCCCGACGATTTTTTATTATTGAATTCCATTCATGATTTACAGGATTATTCCTCACTTAATAAGCTTGATTTAATTCTTCTGGTGAATGATTCATTTGCTGTAGAGAAAGAATCGTATTTTAAGAAACTTAAAGATTTAGAAAATAATATTTTTTCATTGGAGATTTGTCAAGACAAAAGTGAAACAGAATCCATAATAGGATTATATGATGCATCGACTGATATTGTAAAAAAGGTTAAAAATTGCATTGAAGCACAAGAAGAAAAGTCCAATGAATTATCTGAACTCTCAGATCGGGAACAAGATGTATTAAAATTAGTAGCACTAGGATTTCAAAATAAGGAAATAGCCGAAAAACTTTTTATTAGTATACATACGGTAATTTCACATAGAAAGAATATTACTGAGAAATTAGGAATAAAGTCAATCTCCGGATTAACGGTTTATGCAATTTTAAATAAGCTTATCGATACTAAGAATATTGATCCTTCAACTTTAATATAGCCATTTTAATATCAAACTTAAATTTTGTGATTAATAAAATCCCTATTAATAGGGATTGTACATAACTATAATCACAGATACTTTTGCGCTATAATTTTTAATAACAATTAAGCGTAAAAAATGAAAAAGAAAATATCTCTATTAGTCCTAGTTTTTAGTTCTGTAATTTTAATCGGACAAAACACTGAACAAAACTCAAATGAGTATACAAATACTGCTACAAACCTAATGCTAAAGGATAGCAAACTTAGTATAGGGGGTTATGCTCAAATAGACTATAATCAGCCACTCAATAGTGAAATTCAAAAAACAGGTACCCTTGATGTACATCGTTTAGTGTTGCTTTTTGGGTACAAATTTAACGAACGAACATCTTTTGTTACTGAAGTTGAATTTGAACATGTAAAAGAAGTTTATGTAGAGCAAGCATTTTTAAACTATAAAATTAACGATTACATTAATTTTCGTGGTGGTTTACTTTTGGTTCCAATGGGAATAATTAACGAGTATCACGAACCTACAACGTTTAATGGAGTTGAACGTCCATTGGTTGATAAGTACATTGCACCAACTACCTGGCGCGAAATAGGTTTTGGTTTTACCGGGAATGTTACAGCGGCCAAACTTAAATACCAAGCTTATTTATTAAACGGATTTAATGGTTATGACGAGGGTACAGCAATATTGAACGGAAGCAATGGCTTAAGAAAAGGAAGGCAAAAAGGAGCCAAGTCATATATAAGTGCTCCTAATTTAACAGCAAAAGTTGAGTTTTATGGTGTTAGAGGTTTAAATATTGGAGCCTCAGGTTATTTCGGGAAAACACAAAGTACATTATTTGATGGTTTGCAAAAGGACAGTACACGTGCAGTTGCAAATGCTGATTCATCAGTAGTTGGCATTTCAATGTTAGGGTTAGATGCTAGGTACAGTATAAAAGGATTATATGCTCGTGGGCAATTGTATTATTCTGTACTTTCAAATACTAATCAATACAATGAATTTACAAAAAGTGTTGATGGTGATTTTAACGATTTAGGCAGCGCTATGTTCGGATATTATGCTGAAGTAGGTTATAATGTTTTTAAAACATTGCCTTCTGTGAAAACTGAGCTAATTCCATTTTTAAGATACGAACAATACAATACACAGCATAAAGTAGAAGCAGGAATTACTACCAATGATGCCAACAATGTAAATGTTATTACAACTGGTATTGGATGGAAAATGGCTAAAGGAGCTATGCTAAAGGCTGATGTTGAATTCAGAAAATCGATAGCTGACCTTGGATATGGCAAAACATTTAATGCTGGTATTGCTATACAGTTTTAATAGATTTTAGTTAAACAGTTATGAGAATCAAAATTATTTTTTTATTAATTAATTTAATGCTTTTACAAAATGTAATTGCAAAGAGTATAAATTATTATCCAAAAGCATTACAGAAAGAATTGAGTAAGAAGTGGAATTTATCGATTGATGCTTTGGATGAAATAAATATGCTTTCAAACGAGTTAGTAAAAGAAGGTAAATTTTATAAATTGAATAAAGATTCTATTCTGAACGGATTTGTTTTTGTTGGCAGAATATATAGCTGTAGAGCTGGTGGTTGTGAAGGTAAAAGTGCAGCAAAATCTTTTGAAGGTTATGAGTATTTCGATGCCTACATTATATTTGATAAAAACAAAACGGTTAAATCGGTAAAGGTTTATAACTACCAAGCTACCCATGGACATGAAATTACTAGTAAAGGTTGGTTAAAACAGTTTATTGATTTTTCGGGAGAGAACCGACTTGAGGTTGGAAAAGATATTGATTCTATTTCAGGAGCTACAATATCGGTTCAAGCTATAACTGATGAAGTGAATTACTTAACAGAAATGTTAAAATTTTATAAATAAATTACCCGTTAATATTTTTATAAACCACCTGCTAGCCACAGGTGGTTTTTTGTTTTAAACCTTTAATGTTTCATCTTCAGTTTTGGCAACAATTACTGCACCACAACTATCGCTCCACACATTTACAGCGGTACGGAACATATCTAAAATACGATCAACTGCTAAAATTAAACCAATTCCTTCCAAAGGAATTCCCATTGCTGAAAGTACTACTGAAATCATTACTAAACCCGCCATAGGAATACCTGCGGCACCAATACTTGCAAGTAACCCCGTAAGCACACCAATTATTTGTTCGGTAAAAGTAAGTTCAATGCCATAAGCTTGAGCAATAAACATAGCAGCAACTAATTCGTAAAGGGCCGTACCATCCATGTTTACTGTTGCACCCAAGGGTAAAGTAAAACTTGTTATTTTATTTGATACACCCGATTTGTTTTCAATGGCCTCCATGGTTAATGGTAGTGTGGCATTACTACTCGATGTTGAAAAAGCCGTAAGTAAAGGTGTGCGCATAGCCTTAAAGTGTTTAATAGGATTTACTTTGCCAATACTTTTCAGTAAAGTTGGTAATACGATAAAAGCATGCACAAATAAAGCAATTAATACAACCAGCATGTATAGACCTAAGCGTGAAAAAAGTTCCGACAGATTATCATTTTCAGCTACTTGCTTAGCCACAATTCCAAATATTCCAAGTGGAGTAAACTTAATTACAAACATGGTAACTTTCATTATTACATCAAAAGCGGCATTAAAAAAATCGGTTAATACCCCTTTACTTTTAGTTGGTGTTTTTGTAATAAAGA
>Ga0316187_10006406_pt1 | contig 10126 bp, 7 predicted proteins | sample CroRivburrow1_MG_FD_204927 | JGI IMG/M metagenome (GOLD analysis project Ga0316187, IMG submission 204927) | Coastal sediment microbial communities from Maine, United States - Cross River worm burrow 1 | ecosystem: Environmental > Aquatic > Marine > Coastal > Sediment | place: USA: Maine... | reverse complement strand
TCGGCCCGTCCAGAAAAGCCTGTTCAGCTTCGGTCAGGGAGGGGGCCGGCAACGAGGTCAGGCGGCTCCAGTCTGGCCGGCCGGTAAACAGTTCGCCTTCCCACCAGACCGTGCCCGCATCCAGGGCTTCGCGCTCTGTATCGGACATCTCCGGGACCATGGTTCGGTACATGCGCAGCAGCGGCGCGGTGATGTTTTCCCGCCGGAAATCTGTCAGGTTCAGCGCCGCAAGGCCGGCGAACAGTAGCCACAGGAACAGCAGCCAGAGAAAAGGCCCGGTAAGCAGCGAATACAGCACCAGCGCGCCGCCCAGAATCAGTGTTGAGTGCTGCAGTGTTTCGCGCCGGTAGGCGAGTGTCAGGGCCACCGCCGCCAGGGCGAGGCTCAGAAATAACCAGGTAATAAAGCCAGTCAATGCATCCTGCCTGCTGGTTAAAAGCGACCAGTGTCGCGGGGTCAATGACTATAGCGCACCGGGCGTACCGGCATTGTGAACCGGTTACTGGAACTGTTCGGGGGCCAGATACAAACGGAGCCGCTTGCGCGGCTCCGTTTTCCTGGTTCTTTGCGCCGGTCTAAAGCAGGTCGGCAACGTCCGCGCGCTCTGCGCGCAGTTCCTGATCCGTTAAGGTCATGCGCTCGCGGCTGAAAGTATCAATTTCCAGATCCGGCACGATCTCGTAGCGACCCTGGCGGCAGCGGCACGGGAAAGAGTAAATGATGCCCGGCTCGATGCCGTAGCTGCCGTCCGCCGGTACCGCCATGCTGACCCAGTCGTCACCCGGGGTACCCAGGGCCCAGTCGCGCACGTGGTCGATGGCTGCAGATGCTGCCGAGGCGGCGCTGGACAGGCCACGCGCCTTGATGATGGCGGCACCGCGTTGCTGAACCGTCGGGATAAAGTCGTCAACCAGCCAGTTCTGGTCCACCAGTTCTGCCGCATCGCGCTCGCCGACCACCGTATGCGAAATGTCGGGATACTGAGTGGCTGAGTGATTGCCCCAGATCGTCATGTGCCGGATTTGCGTCACATGGGAGCCGGTTTTTGCCGCCAGCTGGGCCAGGGCCCGATTGTGATCCAGGCGAGTCATGGCGGTGAAATTGGCCGGGTTCAGATCCGGTGCATTGGCCTGCGCAATCAGTGCGTTGGTATTGGCCGGGTTACCGACGACCAGCACTTTGATGTCCCGACTGGCATGGGCATTCATGGCCTTGCCCTGGGCGGAGAAGATCTGGGCGTTGCCCTTGAGCAAATCTGCCCGCTCCATGCCCGGACCCCGGGGTTTGGCGCCGACCAGCAGCGCATAGTCTGCGTCCTTGAAGGCGACATCGGCCTGATCTGTTGCAACGACGCCATGCAGCGTCGGAAATGCGCAGTCGTCGAGTTCCATGGCAACGCCTTTAAGTGCGTCCAGAGCCGGGGGGATCTCCAGCAGTTGCAGGATCACCGGTTGATTGGGGCCCAGAAGCTGCCCTGAAGCAATGCGAAAAGCGAGTTGGTAGCCGATCTGACCGGCCGCACCGGTAATGGTGACTCTGGCTGGGTTCGTCATGTGTCTTTCCTGTCTTAAATTCGCGGCGCGCAGCCGGGATGCCGGCGCGTGGGGGCCGCGATTCTATCACCGCAGAAAAATATTGCTCGGGACCCGGCCCGATCCGCTACTCGTTAACGGCTTTAAAGGCCAGCACCTGGGCGTTATAGCTGTCTGCCAGGGTGCGCATGGATTCGCGCGCGGCATCCTTTTGGGACTGCCGGTCCTGCTGCGCTGATGGTTCGGTCAGGGGCTCGGCATCGATACACTTCAGGTAGGCTTCCACCTGGGCTATATAGGCCGTAACGCTTTGCTTGGCGCTCATCATCTCGGTTTCCGAGGCCTGCGCACCATCGGGCACCGAGACGGCCGGCGGATAGGTGCAGGCGGCGAAAACCGGGCCGGCAATAAGACTCGCAACAACGATCAAGATGACGGTGCTGAATTTGATCATTTCACTTATCCCCTCCCCAGAGCATTGCAGGGACTGCCTGGCGGCGCCTGCTGGAGATGGGATTATGCCTCAGGGGGCATGGCTCATGCCCGCGGCCTGTCATGGGCACCCGCCGGCGCCGTCGCTGGCCGAACAGATACCGGGCTCTTGAGCGTCACTCCCGTCAGCCTGTCCCTGCGCGAGGTTGGTATGCGGTATCCCGCCGCCGGTGATGTGCCTGCGGTACTCAGGGATATCAACCTGGAAATACCGGCCGGCGACTATTTGGTGATTGTCGGTCGCAGTGGCTCTGGCAAGTCCACCTTATTAAATCTGCTGGGCTGCCTGGACCAGCCCAGCGAGGGTGAAGTGCTCATCGGTGGTCGGTCTACTCGGGCCATGACGGAAACTGAACTGGCTGCCGTGCGACGGCGGGACATCGGTTTTGTGTTCCAGTCCTTTAATCTGATTCCGACCCTGACGGTCCGCGAGAATCTGCTGGTGCCACTGCAGCTTAACGGCGTTGAGCCCGAGGCTGCGGCCGACAGGGTGTGCAGTCTGTTGCAGGGGGCCGGCCTGCAAGATCGCGAGGCCCGCTTCCCTGAAGAGTTATCGGGCGGCGAACAGCAGCGGGTCGCGATCATGCGCGCGATTGCCCACGAGCCGGCGGTACTTATTGCCGATGAGCCCACGGGCAACCTGGATTTACCGACAGCGCGCCTGATTCTTGAGCTGCTTGAGTCTTTCGGTCATGGCCAGGAGCGCACTCTGATCATGGCGACCCACAGTCGTGAAGTTATGGGCCGGGCTCGACGGGTGCTCCAGATCAGCGAGGGGTGTTTGCGTGAAGTCGACGCTGCGGAATCTGCTTCGTGAGGCCTGGGTCGCCGAAGCGCTCGCTGCTGCTGCTTGCCGGCCTGCGTTTTTATTTGCGTCATCCCGGTCAGCTGGGTCTGACGGTGGCCGGCATCGCCCTGGGTGTAGCCACGGTGGTTGCCATCGACCTGGCTGCCTTCAGTTCACGCCAGGCATTTGAAGCTTCCACGCGTCTGTTTCGGGGCCAGGCGACGCATGAAATCAGTCGGCCCGGGGACAGCCTGCCCGATGATTTGCTGGCGCGCATGCGCCGGGACTATGGCATCGCGGCGTCCGCGCCGACGGTGGAAGGCCGCTTGCGACTGGCTGTCGAGCCACGGCGCAGTATCAGCCTGATTGGTATCGACCCGCTGTCGGCAGGTCGCCTGGGCGGGTCGACGGCTGCTTTCGCGCCCGGCGCGGCCAATTTTGCCCAGCTAATGACGCAGCCCGGGGCGGTGCTGATTTCCGCCTCGGTAGCCCGGGAACTGGGCATCGAAACGGGCGACCAGCTGAAGTTGCTTAATGCAGCCAGCCGCGAAAGTTTGTCCGTTATTGGTCAGGTGCCCGGGGAGTCCGGTGAGCGTTATCTGGTGGCGGACATCGCCACCGCCCAGGAAATTTTGCAGCGCACCGGACAACTCACGCGCATCGATTTGCGCCTCACTTCGGATCAGGCCGGCGGGTTGACCGCCCAACTCGAGCAGGAGGGTTTGCAGCTGCGTCCCGTGGCCGAGACGCTGGGGCAGGTGGATGCGATGACGCGCTCCTTCCGCATCAACCTGCAGGCACTGAGTTTGCTGGCGTTGCTGGTCGGCGCGTTCCTGGTCTTCAGTACCGTGAGTTTCTCCGTCGTGCGACGACGGGAAATGTTCGGGCTGTTTCGCAGCCTGGGTGCGCGGCGCCGGGAAGTTTTGCAGCTGGTGCTGACAGAAATCCTGGTGCTTGCCGCCGCGGGCGTGGCCCTGGGTTTACTCGGCGGCATCGTGCTGGGCAGCGGTCTGGTACGCCTGGTGCTACGCACTATCGGCGATCTTTATCTGAGTACCAGCGTGGATTATTTCGGTGTCTCTGCACCCTTACTGCTCAAAGCTGCCCTGATCGGTTTCGGCGCCAGCCTGGGCGCTGCCGCGTGGCCGGCCATCGAGGCTGCCCGGGCGCCCCCGCGGCGGGCCATGCTGCGCGCCTACCTGGAGCGGCAGGGTCGCCAGGCTGCGGGCAGACGGCTGCTGCTGGCCGTGGTCCTGGCTTGTGCCGCGGCAGTTTTGCTTCTGTTCACGGGCGAACTGCGTCTGGCTTTCGTGGGCATATTCATGGTCCTGATTGCCGCGGCGTTGGCCGCTCCGCCCCTGGTGCAGTTCAGCATGCGAGGCCTGGCTGCCGTCAGCGCCTGGCTGCCGTTGAGCTATGCCGCGCGCTCAGTGGCGGCCAACCTGAGTCGCACGGGACCGGCTGTGGCTGCCCTGATGATTGCCGTGGCAACCTTTAGCGGTGTTGGGCTGATGATTGGCAGTTTTCGTCTGAGCGTCGACGAGTGGTTGAGCTATAGCCTCGATGCAGATGTGCTGGTGCAAGCGACGGACTCACGCGCACTGGCGGCGTCCGGCCAAGAGGCTGACTTGCTGGCTGAATTGCGTCGCCTGCCGGGGGTGGTGGACCTGAGCCTGAGTCGCCGGCGCGCCTTGCCGGACGGGGAAGGGATCGCGACGCTGCTTGCGGTGCAGCCGGCCGCGCAGGGTCGCTGGCCCCAAAGTACGCTGTCGCGCGAGAGCGTGCTGGCCGATCTCGCCCGCCCGGATCGGGTGCTGGTGTCTGAACCCTTCGCCCGCAAACGCGATGTGGCTGAGGGCGATGTTTTGTCCCTGCTGACACCTGGCGGCGCGCGCGAATTTACCGTAGCGGCAACTTTCGTGGATTACTCCACAGATCTTGGCCTGGTGGCTATGGACCTGGACCGTTACCGTCAGCTGTTCGGCGATCAGCAACTGGACACCATCGGCGTGTTTGCAGCGACCGGACAGACAGCGACAGTGCTCGCACAGGTAGAAGATCTGGCAGATCGGCGGGGTGATCTGCGCGTGACCACCAGTGAATTTCTGCGTCAGCTCAGCCTGCTGGTTTTCGATCGAACTTTCACTATTACGCAGGTCTTGCGATTAATCGCCGGGCTCGTTGCCGTGATCGCCGTGGTCAACGCCCTGCAGGCGCAGCGGCTGGACAGCCGTCGCGAAATAGCGACCTTGCGCGCGCTGGGATTTTCTCCCAGCCAGGTGCTGCGCCTGGGCGAAATGCAAAGCTTGTTGCTGGGTTCCGCGGCCGGCGTGCTCGCCGTACCCGTCGGCATTATGATGGCCTGGCTGCTCATCGTCGTGGTCAATCGCATTGCCTTCGGCTGGGGCATGGTTTTCGTCATCGACTGGTGGCTGGTGAGCCAGGGTGTGCTGCTGGCCGCGGGGGCCGGATTGCTGGCCGGCTGGCTACCCAATCGACGCAGCCTGCGCGAGTCGCCGGCCGTCGCCCTGCGCGCGGACTGATGCGTCGCGTCCTGTTGATTTTTGGCGGGGCCCTGGCTGGCCTGCTCGTCCTGGTGCTGGCTTTGCGGGAGGGCAGTGGTCCGCAACCTGTGCAGGCGCGAGCCAGCGTGCGCAGCTTGCTCGGGCCGGGTGACGAGGCGGGCTTTCGGCGCGCTGAAGCACCCGGTGGAATTCGCCTGCCCCGGGATCATGGACCCCATCCTGACTATCGCAGCGAGTGGTGGTACTTCACCGGTAACCTGAGCGGAGAATCCGGCGGCGAATTTGGTTTTCAGCTGACCTTCTTTCGCTTTGCGCTGGCGCCAACCCCGTCGGCACGTCCGTCGGCCTGGGCAAGCAACCAGATCTATATGGCGCACTTCGCCCTGACCGATGTCTCGCGGGACGAACATCGCGTGGTGGAGCGTCTGGCGCGGGGGAGTGCAGAGCTGGCCGGCGCCCGCCTCGAGCCCTTTGAGGTCTGGCTCGACGACTGGAGCGTTCAAAGTACCGGCCTTGAGTTTTTACCCCTGCAACTGTCCGCCACGGATGCTGACCGTGGCATGGAGCTGACGCTGGAACTGTCGCCGGGCAAGGGGCCCGTCCGCCAGGGTGATGACGGGCTCAGTCAGAAGGGTGCGGCATCCGGCAATGCGTCCTGGTACTACAGTTACCCGCGCCTGCCGGCTGCTGGCAGCCTGCAGGTGGGTGGCGAGCAGCACGCGGTTTCAGGTCTTGCCTGGCTAGATCGCGAATGGAGCACCAGCAGTCTGGATGCCGGCGTCCAGGGCTGGGACTGGTTCAGTCTGCAGCTGGATGATGGCCGCGATCTGATGATCTATTCCCTGCGCCAGGTCGATGGCCAGTCTGCACCCCAGTCTGCCGGCAGCCTGGTGGCGCGCAATGGAGATAGCCGGCTGTTGAGCCTGAATGATTTTGAGTTACAGCCGGTGGAGTCATGGCGCAGCCCGGCCACCGGCGTTAGCTGGCCCCTGGTCTGGCGGCTGCGTCTGCCGCAAAAGAATCTGGAGCTGGAAGTCCGCCCGACCGTGCAAGATCAGGAGCAGGACTTGAGCGTGCGTTACTGGGAAGGCTCGGTGGATGTATTCGCACCCGGGGGCAAGGAACGCCTGGGGCGCGGCTACATGGAGCTGACGGGCTATCAGCCACCTTCGGCAAAGAGTTTGCCGTAGGTGGCTGTCCCGCTGCGGGATTCGGTCAGCAGGCGCAGATAGTCTTCGCCGTCCATGGGTGGGCCAAAGAGCAGGCCCTGCACATAGTCGCAATTAAGACTCTTGAGCAAATCGAGTTGGTCACCGGACTCCACGCCTTCGGCCACGACTTCCATATTCAGATTGTGGGCCATCTCGATAATGGTGGCGCACATCGTGGCATCGTCCGGTTTGGTCACGGAGTTCGTGACGAAAGACCGGTCGATCTTAAGTGTGCGGATGGGAAACTGCTGCAGGGCGCTTAGTGAAGAGTAGCCGGTGCCAAAGTCATCGATGACCAGGTGCAGACCCATTTGCTCCAGCTCGCGCAGTATCCGAACAGTGCGTTCGGGGTTTTCCATCAGGGTGCTTTCCGTGATCTCAAGTTCCAGGCAGTCCGGCGTGATGTCGTGTCGACGGAAAATACGATTCAGACGGCGGGCAAAGTTGGGTTGGCTGAGTTGCTTCAGGGACAGATTGACGGAGATGCGGCCCAGGTCAGGTACCCGCTTGCGCCACTGGGCATAGTCGGCACAAGCGCGATTGAGTACCCACTCGCCGATTTCCAGGATCAGGCCGGTTTCCTCGGCCAGGGGAATAAATTCCGAGGGCAGCACCAGGCCGTGTTCGGACAGTTCCCAGCGCACCAGGGCTTCGGCCCCGGATACCAGCCCCGTGCGCACGTCGACCTTGGGCTGATAGGCGAGGAATAACTCGTCCAGCTCGTAAGAGCGACGTAGCTTGCTCTTGATCATGAGCCGCTCGACGGCGGCGGCATTCATATCCGGGTCGTAGAAATCAAGACGATTACCGTCAGCGCGCTTGGCGTGATAAAGGGCTGCATCGGCGTTGCGGATCAGGTCCGGCACATTGTCGGCGTCGTCGGGGAAGCAGGCGATGCCCATACTGGCCGTGATATAGATTTCCTGTCCCTGCACCACCAGCACATCCGCAATTTCCCGCAGAATTCGCCGCCCGGTGGATTGCAGCCACGCGCGTTCCCCTGCCCGGGGCCCTTCGATTTGCACCACCACACCGAACTCATCGCCGGCCAGGCGGCCGATGAAGCCGGTTTCCGGCAGCAGCTTTAGTACACGCTGGGTCAGGCTTTCCAGGCTGAAGTCACCGGCTGAGTGACCGAAGGTGTCGTTGATATCCTTAAATCGATCCACGTCCAGGTAGAGCAGTGCCAGGCGTTGTTTGGAGCGTCGACTGCGCGCGATAGCCCTTTGCAGCAAGTGCTGGAACTGCATGCGATTGGGTACTTTGGTGAGAGAGTCGGTGCGCGCGAGGTAGCGAATGCGTTGCTCGGCCGCCTTTCTTTCGGAAATACTTCGTGCCGACACTACGAAACCCGATGCTTCGCCGGCGATGCCAGGCAGGGGGGATGCACTCAGGGCGACGGGTACCGGTTGTTTGTCTTTGGTCAGGAGCAGGGTTTCCTGGTCACGGTGCCGATTCCCCGTGAATTTCAGACTGGCGCGCTCACCCGGCGCCAGGACATCGCGCACCGACCGGCCAATCAGTTCCGATTCGGTGTAGCCCAGTAACAGGTGCACCGCCGCATTGGTTCGGATGATGCGTTCATCGGCCGAGGTCAGGATGATGGCATCGGCCATGTTGCCAATCACCTGATCGAGGTAATCCCGCGAGACCGTGGTCGCCTGCAGTCGGTCACGCATACTTTCGAATGACCGCGCCAGTTGTCCCAGTTCGTCGCTGCGGTCCGTGGGCAGCTGGACGGTGTAGTCACCCTCGGCCAGGTTTTCGGCGCCGGTTACCAGGGCCCGGATGACCCGGACCTGTCGCCAGGCCATGACAGCCGCGATCAGAGCGATGCCCAGCATTGCAATGGCGCCAAAGCCAAGCAGTCTGAGCACGCCGGTGCGCTGGGCCTCCTCACGAATGACTGCCAGGCGACGTCCCAGCTCGGCGTTGGTGGCCAGCAGCCCGCCGGCATCAAAGACCTGCAGCAGGGTGCCGACCGCCTTGGTGTCGTGAACCAGCGGCGCGGTCATAGTCAGACGCTCACCGCCGCTCTGGGCGCCGCCGCCGACGCCGGCTTCCAGACCCAGATCGCCGACATGTTGCAAGACTTGTCCATCCGGGCCGCGCACCAGGATCAGGCCGGCGCCCGACGCACGGATCGCGTTCTTCAGCAGTTTGCGAATTTCAGTCTCGTCGCTGCGAGCGACAGCGGGGGCCAGCTGGGCAGCGAGACTGCCCATGACATCGGGTTTGTTGCCGCCGACCCGATCGGTCAGCACCGCTCGATTGGTATCCACCGCGACATTGACCACTCGAGAGAGGGCGTCGCGATAGACCAGGTAAAGAATGGTTGTTGTGACGCCGGCGGTGAGTGAGGCCAGCACTATCCCGATCAACAGGTACCTGGGCAGCAGTCGAATGGGGTTCATGGCCGCGCCACTCCCGGGCAGGCGGGCAAAGCCAGATGCTGCCGGCGCAATTTCCGGTCGGCTGCAGTTACTATCCGGTTCGCCCCCCGCACTGGTTTCCCATGCAGAGTTTCACGCCGCCGGTCTTGCTTCGCAGCCGTCACCTCCAGTCGACGCTGGGTAGCAGTGGTGCGCGTCGGCTGCTGGTGCGCCGCCGGGCGGCGGCGCTGCTGGCCGCATCCCAGGACGAGATTGCTGACTGTGGCCAAGGTGTGCGTCTGCTGCTGCACCATGCGCCGCCCCGGTCCGATCGCCCGGCAGCCGGCGTGGCAGTCCTTATTCATGGTTGGGAAGGCAGTGGCGATGCCACCTACCTGCTGTCGGCGGGCAGTCGCCTGCGCGCGGCGGGTTATCGGGTGGTGCGGCTTAACTTGCGTGACCACGGTGCCTCTCACCACCTGAACCGGGGATTGTTTCATTCCTGCCTGCTTGATGAGGTGGTCGGGGCCGTGGGCTGGGTGCAGCAGCATTTTCCCACTGAACCCCTGGTCCTGGGCGGGTTCTCCCTGGGCGGCAATTTCGCCTTGCGGGTAGCTGCCCGGGCGCCGGCGGCAGGGCTGCGAATCCGGCAGGTTGCCGCTATTTGTCCGGTGCTGGACCCGGCCGAGACCATGCACGCTCTGGATAGTGGCTGGCAGCTTTACCAGCGCTACTTTCTGGCTAAATGGCGCGCGTCTTTGTTGCGCAAGGCCAGGGCCTTTCCTGACGATTACGCCTTTGGTGATTTGCGTCGCTTCCACAGCCTGGCCGCGATGACTGAATTCTTTGTGTGCGAGTACGCCGGTTTCGACGATCTGCACACTTACCTGCGCGGCTACGCGCTCACCGGGGACCGCCTGGCCGATCTGCAGGTGTCCTCGCGGGTACTGCTGGCCGAAGACGATCCGGTAATTCCCATCGTCGGTTTGCAGCGAGTGGCCCGTACGGCCGCGCTGCACGTTGATTGTGCTCGATTCGGAGGTCATTGTGCTTTTTTAAAAGACTACCGCCTGCGGAGTCTGGCTGATGACTATTTGCTGGATAGTTTTTTTATTACTCGCGATAACCGGAGCGCAGCTCTTTGACATCAACGACCAGGCCATTTTCGAAACGAACTACCCGCATGAATTTTCGCGGGCCAAAGTTA
>Ga0316187_10006405_pt1 | contig 10127 bp, 10 predicted proteins | sample CroRivburrow1_MG_FD_204927 | JGI IMG/M metagenome (GOLD analysis project Ga0316187, IMG submission 204927) | Coastal sediment microbial communities from Maine, United States - Cross River worm burrow 1 | ecosystem: Environmental > Aquatic > Marine > Coastal > Sediment | place: USA: Maine... | reverse complement strand
CGCCTTGTTAGAGAAAGGCCCGTTAAGACGAACGCGCTGCAAGACGGGTTTTGCCTCACCGTCGAGATCGGATTGCAAATAAGCAAACCCGAGCGCGACATTGGCACGATCGCGCAGGCCCAGCAGCTCCTCTCGGTCTGCACCTGTGGCGTCCAGAGTGCCAACCTTGTCCAACAGCACTGCGCCTGCATCAAGCTCGCCCATACGCACCAGGGCAACACCCAGGTTGAAACGTGCATAGGTGGCCCAGACTGTCTCGCCATCCCAGTCGGTTAGCAGCTGGGCCGCATCGGCATATCTGCCCTGGTCGAGGTATATGCGAGCAAGCAGGTTATAACGTTCTGCATCAAGCTCCTCTGGCAACGGCGCACTAATACTTTCAAATGCGCGCTCCGCAGCATCTGCATAGCCGCGCTGATAGCGGACTTTGCCCAGATAAAACCAGGTGCGGTTGCGTATAGATGGGTCTTTCGATTCAGCCAGCAGGCGCTCGAATATTCTACCTGCCTGCTCGTGCTGGCCCCAGGAGAGCATCAGGCCACCCTGCAATAGCTCTGCTTCAGCCTCATGATGGCTAACGCGGTCCAGTTCCCTGTACGCAGCGAGATGCGTAAGCGCAGAAAAGTAGTCCTCTTGATAGAACTGGAATAGCACCTCGCCATAGTGCAAATCCTCTACTACAAAACCATCTGCCTCAGCCGCATGCAAAGGCAAGGTCAGAAATAGCGACAAAACTACTGCTGCAGCCCCTGCCAATTTGCTTGTAAAGGATTTACAAAGCATCGAATACTATTCCCAGTTACGAACCACGAACTCGGGTTGCAGCTGGTTTTCCTGATCTGAAATTGTCAGCTCCACAAACTTCGAGCCTATGTTCTTGGAGAACTGCAATGTGGCGCCGCGCTTGTAGTCCCTTTCGTGCGGCCCCTTCCCTGTGAAGATAGCCACAAGTTCATGCTCACCAACCTTCAAGTTCCCCAGGTATAGCTGCTGCACGCCACCCCGATGCAGCGCACCGACTTCACGCTCGGTGTACAGATAATTGCTGACTTCCTTGCCGTCGACTTCAAGCTGAATAGAGTCCAGGGCGAAGTATTCGCCGACATCCATAGAAACAAACACGGCCACCTGTGTATTGGCCGGATAAAGCAGTTCTTCCTCGAGCAGGAACAATTCTTTGTTTAGCTCCAGCACCGCATTCTTCAGAGACTGGGTTTCCTGATCGAGCGTGGCGAGATCATTGGCGCCACCAACGGTTTCAGCATTGCCAATCTGACCAAGCAGAATCAACGTCAGCCCACATACTATTTGCTTGAACATTTGCGTATTACCCATGATTCAAATTCCAATTAGGTTAATGGCTACTCGGCCAGTAGCTCAGCCACTTCAGCCATCATTCTCGCGCCGCTTTCCTTGCTGAAACCCTTGTGTATATGCCGAACATTGCCTTCACGGTCTATGACCAGTGTCAGCGGCAGTTTGCCCAGGTCATACAACCGACTCACTGTCTTGGTTGCATCGTCAGTCAGTACCGGGAATGAAATATCAGCAGCATTGATGAGTTCCACGGCTTTATGAGATTCAGCATCTACGCCAACGGCAATGACATTTAGCCCTGCTCCCTGATGCTGTTCGTATAAGGATTCAAGTACCGGCATTGCGTCACTGCACTTGCCACACCAGGTCGCCCAGAAATTCAGCACAACGACTTCACTGCGATATTCACTCAGACGAAGATTTTTTCCGGCCAAATTGGGAAGCGCAAAATCCGGGGCTCTTTCACCAACCGAGAAGGACGACGCACCAACTGCGCTCAAGGAAAGAAGGCAGAATAGAAAGACCAGAAACTGTGCAGTAATTTTTTCCATTGGTCGCGCAGTGCCCTTATTCGCTATTTAATATCCACGAACAGGGCAATGACGCACAGCACGAACGCTGTTGCACATCGGCAACCCCGCTGTCCTAGGCCATATGCTTTGCAGCATGACCCTTAGACCGGTGGCTTTGCGTCCCCGCCTTTCAGCGGGTTTGCCCTGATCCAGCAATCACCAGAAACAGCCGCCGAAACCCACGGCACAGCGCTTCTGTACCTTCATCGTCGCAAGGTTTCGGGCACAATCATGTGACGTGGGTCACGGTTCATCGGCGGGAATATGTAAGGTTTTTTTATTATTACTATCAGGCGCTTAGCAGGTTCGCCAGGCTCAAGAAGATATAGCGACTGCCCTGGAAAAGACCTGCGGCAGCGGGGCCGCCAGATATCGATGAAAAATGTCTACGCGACGCAGTCTCAACCGGGGTTCAGACCCTCTGAATAAAACAACTGCTCGTCCGTAATGACCACTGCTTCGTATCCGGGAAGTTTCGCTATCATCGCGAGCCCCGCCTCAGGACCCATGACAAAAATACTCGTGGACAAGCCATCTGTCATGGTGGCATCAGGACCGATTACGGAAACGCTGCGCACACCTTCGACGGGCGTTCCGTCTGCAGGTCGCAGAATGTGATGATAGCGTTTGCCATCCTCGATAAAAAATCGTTCATAGTCACCCGATGTTGAGATAGCCTCACTTTGAAGCGCCAGGCGGGTGAAGACGGCGTCTTCGTCATTCGGATCACGGATACCAACTATCCAGGGCGCTCCATGGCGATCGCCCAGCAACCGTGTATCACCCCCTGCCGTAGCCAAAGCATGCTTAATACCCGCCTCAGCCAGCATTTCGGTCACACGTTCGACAGCATAACCTTTTGCGATTCCACCGAGGTTTATACGCACGCCCGAGACAGCGAAACTTACAGTGCCAGTAACTTCGTCGAGCTCCACCAGTTTGTAATTGATTTTTTCCAGCTGTTCAGCAATATCTGCTGCAGTGGGCTTAATGCCAGATCGAAAATCATAAAGCTCGCCGACGCTATCGAAAGTAATATCGAAGGCCCCATCGGTTAACGCCGACATTTGCATAGCATCCTGCAACAGTGCAAACAATTCCGGCGACACCTTCTGCGGAGCTTCGAACGCATGCTTGTTGACCCGACTCATCTCGGATGAATCTATATAGGTACTCATTAGCGCTTCAATACGATCAAACTCGGCCATCGCCGCCTCAAGCAATGCCGGAGCAGCGGCAGGCTCTTCAGACCACAGTTGCAGCTCTACCCGGGTACCCATTTTTTCCTGCTCATCTGCATACCAGGCAGCCACTGATGTCTGCGCCCAGAACAGGCAAAGAATGAGGCAATACTGAACGAATCGAGAGCGCAGGTGCGTCAAGTGAAACCCCTTGTCGAAAGCCGAAAAAATCTGCTACCCAATGCTGTCCGATAAAGTTCGAATTTGCAATTAGAAGCGCGGTTCGCCAGATCAACGCAGCGGCGAAAACACTCAATAAGGCCGCTCTGAGACCCAGCGTAAATACACCCCTGTCCGCACGCTCCCCGCATCGATACTCCCAAGTTTGCGATCGCTGGTTGGAGCGCCTATGGTCCGGGGGTATTGTGCGCAGCGAGTTAAGCGGCCGAGAAAAAGCATACTTTTTCCGGCATTAATTCGGCTAAAGGTCTTTTCAGCCGCCATGCTGACGCCTGAAAAGACAGCCTCATTGAAGACCGCAGGGAGCCATCGCGGAGTGCAATACCCCCGGACCATAGGCGCGTAAGTCCAATGAACGCTAAACAGGCAGTGAGTTTAGTGGCCCAAAGGGAGCCATAGCGGAGTGCAACACCCCGGACCAAAGGCGCGTTGACCACTGAATGGTGCGAAGTAAGCGACAACCTCAGAATCAGGTGGCGCAATCCAGGTCTGCCCTGACTGCTCTCAAGTTTGCAGGGCAGCAAAGCCATGCTACAGGGGATGAAGGGCCGATCAGAACCAGAATGAAATATAAAGTTGCAGGACGTCCGCCGTCATATCGTACAGAGGCTCAGAACCCGGAGCACCCTCATCAAGCACATTACGAAAATCATCATATTTGAAAAACATATAGTCATAGTTGAGATTGGCAGTGCCGCGCTCAACAAAACCCCAATCAGCAACCGGCAATTCATAGCGAATACCGAGGCGGATACTATGATCCGTAAAGGTGCTCAGCTCTTTATCGCGACCCCTGAAATTCTGCTGGTCCTCGTACTCAAATAGGTCGCTGTAAAAATCGGCACCGGTTTGCGTGTAATAGCGATAGCTAAGATCGAACAGCCAGCTGCGCTGTGTAGAGTAGGTATAGCCGACTTTAGCATCCCAGGCGTCAACACCCCACGTGTCGCTGAAAACGCGCCCCCCGCCATAGATTGCTGAGCCAGCTGACATGAAGTAGCGGCCACCGAGCGAAAAGGCAGAACTGGTGCGCGTATTGGGGTAGATCTCTGGTTGCCAGTTGTAACCGTCGGGCTCATCATCATCAAGATACCGAACCTGACGATATGGATTATTCAGAAACCCTTCGTCAGTGATGGCATCGAAGGCAAAATCCATCAACAGGTTCTTGGTCAACACCTGGGTGACACCCAACCGATAACTGCGGCGGTCAACATCCTGTTCGAAATCAGGATCGTTCACCATCCCCACTGTGTCCCACCCTCGGGAAAACCCCATGCTAACGGTCGTCAGGCCGCCAAAGATATCCTGACTGACACCGAAATAGGCCGTCTGCGCATTGAAGTCATTCTCGTCGCTGTGAGTATAGCCAGCACTCAGAATAGTTTCGTCAAGCAGAAAGTCGCCACCAACAGACAGTTCAGTTCGCTCTTCTTTATACGCACTCGCGTAACTCAAGACATCTATAGAGGCGCTACTGATGGAGTCGACATAGTAATTTGCATACGCCGAAAAGTCCTTGGTTACCTTCTTCCGCAACAGAATCGAAGGACCCGTTATCTTTACGCCACCACCATCAAACGAATGATACAAAGCATCGGCACGATCCTCAGGCAATACCTGGCCTAACGCTGCCTGGCCTAACCAGGCGGAAGCGAGCAAGGTGATGATTCCCAGATGTGCGATATGCCGTTTCACTTTTAGACCACCTGCCTAGTTACAACCACAGCCGCCGCCGGCACTACCAGAGGCTCCACGAGCGCCCTCGCGCGCTTCGTAAACGTGGTTGATATAAGCACCGGATACAGGATTACGATCAAGCAACATCGCTTCGTCCGCAAGATTTGCACGCTCGTAGGGCTTAACCCACGGCTCAACGTTGCTGCATGCTGATGCGAACAGCGCGATTAACAGAACAGGCACGATAAGTAGATTTTGCATGAGTCTATTCCCTTACCAACTGCCGAATTTGATCCTGGTAATCGTTTTCGTTACCGGGCTCATAGCCATGGTGTATATAGCGAACGGTCCCGTCCCGGCCGACGATGACCGTACTGGGCATGGCAATAACGTCGTAGAGTTTGCTGACGCTGTTCTCGCGATCAAACAGGATGGGAAAACTCACGGCCGTGCCCTGCAGAAACTTTTCCGCCGCGGCCGAGTCCTCTTCCACATTGACGCCAAGCATGGTGAACCCCAGTGGCTCATAGCGTTTATGCAGCGCGTCTAATAAAGGCATTTCTTCGCGACACGGCCCACACCAGCTTGCCCAGAAATTTATCAATACAACCTGACCGTCGAAATCCTGGAGCGAAACCATCGCGCCTGAATCATCGGGCAGTGAAAATTCTGGCGCGATATCTTTTGCTGCCCAGGCAGCCGTCGCGGTCAGCAATAAAGTCGCAAGGAGCAACTTTATTTTGTTCGAGTGAAACACACAGTGCATTTTCAGAACTCCTTTAAGCTAAGCGACTAGAAAAACCAGCCAATGTTAATCGTGCCCTGCATGTTGTTCGTTGTTTTATCGACCGCATTTATCTCGGTATCAAAGAGGTAGTCACGTGCTTCAATGCGCACGGCAAGATAATCTGTTGGCAGGAACTTGAAGCCAAACCCGAAGTTGATGGTGAAGTTATTGTCGTCCGCAAAATCGGTGTTACCGAGGCCAGCGATCAAATAGAAAGAACTGTTGAACGCACGCTTCTTACCAAAGAAGGATTCGCCAGGCAGGATGTTCCAGCCCAGCGATGCATCGTAATAGGTCAGATTACGGTCACTAAAGAATTCATTGCCCACTGATATTTCCGCTAAACTATCACCCACTTTCGTTTGGCCGATTGCACCCTCTAGAAACAGTGCAGTGTTTATGTGATAGGCCAGCCGTGCCCCGTAAACGACATTGCTCTCAAAGTCTTCCACACTCATCAAGCCGACAAAGCCGGTAAGCTCGAAATCTTCCGTATCAATAGCAGCCACATCGAGATCACGCCGCTCAACATTGGGCTCAATCACCTGCGGTGGCGTGCTATCGGCGCTATTCTGCGACCACACTGGCGCACTGAAAGCTACTGTGCTGCCAACCGCGGCTAGAAAAATACTGCGAATCCTGCTTTCCATTCGTCAACGTCCTCGTTGTCGTTTCGACTGCTAAGTACTACATAGCCGTTATATTCAAGTCGCAACATAAAGCGTCGCGACAGGTAGCCCTTAAGGCCTATGCCTACGATAGCCACCTGGTCCGAACGATCTTCTGTTTGGGCCAGCACGGACTTCGGCTCAATCTGAATTATTCCTGTTCCGAGCGAGAAAAAAGGTGACACACGCCACTCTGGAACAAATGTGTGAGTCAGATTGACGGCAGCCGACCAGCCATCTGAGAAATTGCCCAGAATCTGCGAGGCGCTCAGCTGCACCGCCAGATGCCTGGAAAAGCCATAAGAGCCAAAACCGGTATAGGATGTGGCGCCGCCAAATTCTCCCGCCATCATGCCGAGCTCCCAGCGATGTTCGCGGTATGCGCCCAGCGTCACGTCCGGAATATCAACCGGCAGGCCAGATGGCTGCAGAGTTAGCTCCATCTGCTCTTTGCTCGCCCAGCCTTCCGTGCCGCCGGGGCCACGCACGAGAAACCAGTCTGTACGGCGTTTGATAACTCCTATCTCTTCACCCCGCTCGACCACGTGAGTGATTGGATAGCCGACGCCTGGCCCGGTGTGCAGGTCAATGTAAGGATCAGCAATTACAACGTACTGAGTATCTTCAGCGGCAGCAGCAACGCCCGAGAAACCCGAAAGCACTAGCGAATAAAGGCAAACTATGAGCCACGGGTTGCGCATGAGTTAACCTGGTGGAACGTCTGGGTGAAAAGGATTGTTGAAGTACTGCCCACCCAGATCTAGCCACTCCGCAATAAGTAGTAATTCGGCTTCCGACAGCCAGCCATTGTGCGAAACCGTGCCCATATCGGTGACAAAACGGTCAAAGAACAACGGCCTTGCGGCGGCACCGGCAATGGACAAGGGCGCAGCAACGCCAATCGGGTCCTCAATGGGAACACCGTTGATATCCAGAACCGGGTTGCCTGCGCCATCCAGTCTGATCTGTGTATCCTGAATAATGGCTTCACCATCAAGCACTTCCCGCGTATCGCCGGAAAGAAGCTCGCGATATGACTTGTACTGAGTGGCATCCTGATCCGACGGGATACTGGTCAGTTCCAGCTGACCTCGATCATCGGGGTTGATCAGTACGCCCGCCGTGTCGCGTAAGGCATGGCAACCGACGCAGCTATTCACCGTTGCCAGTGGATCCGGGTCGATAGCAATAGCATCGCGCGCCACTTCCCAAAGTGGCTGGATGTGATCCTGGTAATTGATAATCACCCGGCAATCCACGGTCCATGGCAAACACTTTGTAGCATCAAATTCTGGGAAGTCGGTGAGACCACCGACACCATCCAGCCCGTCATAGCCGAGTATCGCTGGCATGACAGGGTCAGGGGTCAGCGGGGCAGCTGTCCACACATCTTCGTAGACGAGACTGATCGACATATCCAGTGAGTTGCAACCGGCTGAAGGGAATGAACAATAGCGTGCGCGGGTTGCAGCCATGGTTTCGCCCGTATCTGACGACGTGCCCAAAGCCGTGTTGGGGAATATATAGCCGCTAAAAGGAGCACCGCTATTCACGACCGCAAAACTGTCGCTGCGGCCATGTGATATACCGGGGGCCGCTGAGTCGTGACAGCCGCTGCATTCACGCACCTCGCCAGGACGAACCTGCAACCAGTTCTGGTGCCGGGGAAAACCTGGAAGGCGGCGACCCTGGCTGTCCAATACGTCAATAGCCAATGGCACATCTGCCGGAACCTTAACCATCACAGAACCATCCGGCTCCACAGGTGCATAACCAATTATTTCGCGCATGCCAAATGCACGTGTTACACCGAAAGCCGAATTGTCGAAATCGAGCGTTTCTTCGTCCGGTATAGCCGTTGCCTTATACACACGAATGAAGCGGGCGGGACGCGCATCTGCACTGGTCGCAGCTGGATCGGCAAGCACTGCATAGCCATAAGTATCAACGCCATCAATATCGTAGACACTGCGGATATGCAGAATGCCCGCCTGCTCGGCTGCCAGTGAGGCGTCCGCCGTGCCCGCATCATCCTGATCAGGAATCCACACCGGTGTCCTCGACCGAGCCTGAGCGACAACCACGTCGGTGAACATCAGGCCATTTTCCTGCAGCAGGATAGGGCTCAGGTTGCCCGTTGAAAAATCATAGACATAGATACTGTAGGCAGGCATGGCCTCCACCGCCTGCGGATCTGCAGCAGTGCTGTCATCGCATGGCAGTATCGGTGAAGCAGGGTCAGCCGTCTGATAGCGGCAGTTAGTCCAGCTTACGAAAGCTCTGTTGGTACCGTCCCACAATGGCCATACAGCTGTATATCGACCGCCCGGCGATATGCCCGGGATGGTAAAAACAGGTCGTGCGCGCGGCGTTGGTTGCTGAGCTGGACCGGTTGCACCACCATTATTGATGTTCGGCTGCGTGTTGTTGATATAGGCATTCGTATCAATCACGACCAGATCACCGCCCGCACTCGTGCCGGTAAAAGGCGCGAGCAACGCTACGACACTGCCGCCCTGCATCTCCTTCGGTTTTATGAATTGCACGGTACTGCTAAGGGTACCGGTGTCATGACTGTCGGCCCCATAGAGTAATTGCAGATCCGTACCGTCCGGATTCACGGAGTAAAGCGAGATTGAATCCCGCCCACCCATCGAATCCCACCGTGAAAACATGACCCGACCATTGTCGAGCACAGTGGGATAAAGATCATGACTCTGGTTAAAAGAAATCTGCTCCAGGTTTGCCCCGTCATCATCCATGACATGCAGAACAAATGCGGGTTCATTCTGGTTTTCATCCAGCGCTGCAAATTGTGCCCTGCCTTGCGCAGAAAGCTTACTCAGCGACTGATTCTGCCGGGTCGATGAAAAAACGATGCGGCCATCGGGCAAATATTGCGCGCCTATATCGTGCCCTTCAGTCGCTGCCAGACCACCCATGATTGGCCGCAATGCCTCAGCGCCTATATCGTATTCCCAGATATCCCATGTTGGCTGGTCTTCATCGTCAGCATCAGGGTCTATAGGCGCACGCATTGAAAACAGGAGTCGCGTCCCGTCGTGTGACACAGAGACATCGCGCACATCGCCTAAACCGCCCGTGATTCCGCCCGTCAGATTAACCTCAGGTGTGCTGACTGATGCCCGCGCCTTCATATACAGGTCGGCACCAAACTCTGTCGGCAGTACTTCCCGCACGTCGGTTTGCACGAGCATGTCGGCGTCGTCCATCGGCAGTGGGCGCTTTACGTAGAACAATGGGTAGTCGATCGCAACCGGATCCGCGGACTGCCCGCTACCGATGTCGACCCCGCTATCGCCCCCACAACTCGCTAGAAATGCGGCGGACAGTACGAACACCAATGATCTTAAGCTGGCACCCGTAGGCGTCAGCGCGCATTTCTGCAACAAAATATTCATCCCAGGTCACCCAACAATTGCTAGTACTAAATCGAAGAATGACCTAACTAATCGGTCAACATTATCGTCCGCATAACTTAATACAGCGGCAAAAACCTAAACCGCGAACTGCGTCACAGATGGCTCGCCTGCCTCGAGGGTTTACTGCCGGTGTGGATTTATTTGATATTTTCAGGATGCGGTCTATGGGTAAAGTGCGGCCAAACACAGCGTTTGCACCAGCGGTAACGTCGCGCGGGCCAACAATCTCAGCGTGGCTG
>Ga0316187_10006404_pt1 | contig 10127 bp, 9 predicted proteins | sample CroRivburrow1_MG_FD_204927 | JGI IMG/M metagenome (GOLD analysis project Ga0316187, IMG submission 204927) | Coastal sediment microbial communities from Maine, United States - Cross River worm burrow 1 | ecosystem: Environmental > Aquatic > Marine > Coastal > Sediment | place: USA: Maine... | reverse complement strand
GGCAAAGTCACACAGACAATCCTTCTGCATTTACCCCCAGGTACCGAGGCCCCGCACGGCAAGTGATGCGGTCGCGAAGACCGAGCCAATAGACGCGCGCGAGTCGATTTTGGCGGAACGATAGAATAGGGGTGATGGGCAACCAATCGAAGCAGGATCTGCCCCCCGTTGGTGATAGCAAGGCAAGCGAAGTCGAACGGCACTCTGAAACAACCGCCGAGCCGACTCTCGAAGGTGCGTTCGCAGCCGATGGCGTGGATTTGACCCTCATCCGATGGATGCTCGAGAAATCTCCAACTGAGCGGCTTCTCGCCGCCCAAAAACTCATCGACGCAACCTGGGCGCTACGGACCGGGCGTGAAACCTGACTTCTTCGAACTCTTCCGCGCTCTGAACAGCGCCGAAGTCGAGCATGTCGTCGTAGGAGGAGTGGCTGCGATTCTCGAGGGTGCCCCGATCGCGACCCTGGATCTCGATATCGTCTACCGGCCCGATCGCGACAATCTACAGCGTTTGGTAACCCTGCTCGACAAGCTCGAGGCGCGCTATCGGGACCCGGCGAGACGCGAGATCCGACCGACCGTCGATCGGCTCGAGAACAACGAAGTCAACCTCCTGAATACGAATCTGGGGCCGCTCGATGCCATGCAACGCATTGGCGCCAGCTGGTCCTGGGATGATGTGGTCGAAAGATCCCACGTAGTGCAGGTCGGCGGTCTGGAGGTCCGGGTCCTCGATCTCGCGTCGATTATCGAATCGAAACTAGTAGCCGATCGCGACAAGGATCGGGCAATGCTGCCCGTGCTGCGCCGGACCCTCGAAGAAAAGTAAGGGCTGCAGCGTGGCGCCAGCCAAAAAGTGCCAACCGATTCTGGGGCCTGGCCCATTTTGTACCTGCTGTCCGTTTCAGTCTGTGGTGTTGTAGTCCCCGATCCATCGGACGAATTTGGATCGACCACGGAGTTTGTTGTAGAGGCGTCGATCACCCGTCCAGAGCTCCGTCTCTAGTGTCTCGGCGAGCGCCAGATAGGCCGCATCGTAGCCGCTGATCTCGAAGCTCGTGGCGATCTCGAGACAATACATCGACTCCGGATCCGCCATTCGAACGCCCTGATCCAACAAGAGCGCCAAGGCTAGACTGCCTTGCCGAAGATCCACTCGGCTCTTGAGATAGGCAACAACCAGGGCGTTGGTGACTTCGTAAAGCCATAGGGACGGAGCCACCATTTGAATCTGCCCTCGATGCGCATCATCCCTCAACGCAATCGACGGAACTACGCCGTCCTCATCGTCCAGGACCCATTTCAGGCTGACGCTGGCATCCACAACGAGATACGGAGAATCCCGGCTTGTTTCGTTCACCCCCGCCTGCCCTCGTCGATCAGGTCTCGAACGGGAATCCCCACTGGCCCGATCTCGGCTCGCAGTTGATCGAGGGCCTTTGCCACGTCTCGGCTTCTTTGTCTCGATCCCGCAGCCGTTTCAGCAGACCTCTCTCTTTCCAACCGCTGTCGAATCGCTTCGACACAGTATGCACTCTGGGTGACTCCACGATTGGCGGCTGCGATTTTGATCTCGCGCTTCAAGTCTGGATCATCGAGATAGATATTGACTCGGACCTGCGTTGGCTCAGCAGTCATTACAGCACTATAGCACTTTAGTGCTGTTCAAGCTCTCCCTCCACAACATAGGACGTGTTCTACCGGCACCTTCTTGCTCGAGCGACTTCCCAACTCAGGGGTGCCAGCCGATTCGTGGAATCGCTCAAGCATCGCATTGTCGCCGTCGTTTTCAGTGTCAAATGGATCTCCTGCTCCACTCGAATGGCCAGGACGAGGCCATGAAGAGCTGGTCGCTCTACTCGCTTCATTCTCGAGGTGCTGCCAGCCGATTCTGGCGCGACCCGCCAAACTGTCGATCAGGGGGGGTTGAGGTTAGCGGGAAGCGACGGTTTCTGACGGCAGCTCACCGAACTGGCGGCGATAGTCGGCGGCAAACTGTCCCATATGCCAGAAGCCCCATCGGTTGGCGACATCGGCAACCTTATCGCCCGGCTCCGAGCGCTGGAGGTCGCGACGCACGCCTTGCAGGCGCACCGACTGCAGGTACTGTTTCGGACTGACACCGAGCTGCTCTCGAAAGGCGTACCGGAGAGTTCGTTCACTGACACCGACCGAGCGGCAGACCTCCCGAACCGTCAGGGGAGCGTCGGATGCCTCGGCAATCAGAGCCAAGGCCTGGCGGGCTGCCTGGCTCCGCACCGCTGACGACCATCTGCGGCGACTCATCTGCCCCGAAACAAGGCTCTTGAGCAGAAGTTTCGGGAGCTCGGTCTCGATATCGCTCCGAAGCCCTGGCCTCGACAGGGCCGAGCGATCCGCGGCGACGGTGTCGAAGATCCGCCGCAACATCCTACGCATCTTCGCGAGGAGGGCTGGATCGCCGAGAAAGACCTGGTGCGACCCCGTCAGGAGCCGCCCGACTCGCGGCAGGTCGAGAGAGATCGCCGCCTCATCCAGCAGATCTTCCGAAAACGAGAACGTGCTGGCTCGAAAGCCGGGAAGGGACATCGATTCGTATTCGCCGCCGGGGCGGAACGCCATCAGGTTCCTGCCGTCGGCACTGTGCCCACACCAATTGACTTCGTCAACGGTCCGCCCCGGGAGACCAAAGGTCAAGAAACCTGGTGGAGTAGCCCCGCGCTGAAGAAATTGGCGACTGACTTCGACCCGGCTCAAGAGCCAGGATGCGGAGCCGATTTGCTGCACGCTCGCTTCGAGTTGGCCCCGGTCGAGCTGCTGCCAATTGAGATTCCAACCCTCCACCGCTTCTGCGGCCTCGTCGAAGTCGCGAAACTCCGCTCTCACGTGAAATGCTGGCGTTCTCTGATCGCTGCGATCTGCCATCTGTTCGGTCTCGTGCCGATTCTTGATGTTGCTGGCGGCACATCTCCTACGACAATACCGGCAATGTAAATCCCTGCACGCGCAGTGCATTCAGTAGGGTATTACTGACCGGCATGGTACCAAGAACACGATGAAGAACAAGCCCTCGCCCAGCAGCCCGGGCACAGATGGGTCTCGTCTTGGGCGTCCACCTCTGCCGCAGGATCGGGCAAGGCCCCATAGAGTGGTCACGTTCGTGACCGAGGAAGAGCTTCGTCGCGTGCAGGAGATCGCCGCCCAGTGGGGTGGGTCGGTCTCGGCTGCCGTGCACCTTGAACTGAGTCGGTTCTTGGGAACAAACACCCGGCAGAGAGATCGCGATGATCAGTAAGCACTCACAAGCTGGAACCTCGACAGTCAGCAGCGAGGGTCGGTCTTGGCTCTCATCTACGGCTTCCTCTAGAAGGTCCTAACGGCACAGCCCCGCATGCACCGATCCCTTCTATGCCTTCCGGTATTGGCTCTGTTGATGGAATGGGTTCCTCAATCGATTTGGGCCTCCGAGTCTCAGGACCTAACAGCAAACACCCAGTGGGCAGCCGAGGCGAGCGCGGCCAGTGAGCCATCCGATCCCGAGAACGAGGGGAAGAAGCGCTTCTGGTTAACCGATCCTGCGATGATCGAGAAGGCTCCTCTGGCCTCCGCGATGATCCGCACCTTTCCACTCATGAAGGGGCTGGCCGGGGACAAGGCTCTGCCCCGACCTCTGGGCCTCGCGGTCAACGTCTATTGGCAGAAGCAGGACTACGACATCACTTCGGCGGTGATCGATATAGGGGGACTACCCCCTTTCGATCTCGATGTCAGCGGCATCGACGCCAAGATCGACTCCCGCTCTTTGGGAGTCAAGGCGGATCTCTGGGTCCTACCCTTCCTGAATCTCTATGCCGGGCTGGGTCACTCCGAGACCGACGCGGACATCTTCCTGCGCAACGTCCCCATTGGTATCAATCCTCCCGATCGGCCAGGAGGCGATCCCGAGATCATTCGCGGCGAGAGGTTCCTGTTCCTCAGCTTCAACGGCCCCTACTGGGTATTCGGGGGTACGATCGTCGGCGGTTACAAGCGGTGGTTCGGGAGCCTTTCCGTCTCGTTTGCGCGGGCCAGCCTGGAGGCGAACGTACCTGCAATCGGGACCAACGACTTCGACACCGAACGTGCGTTGCCCAAGCTCGGCTACTCGTTCAAGGGCACCAGCGTCTGGCTCGGCGCTGCCTGGATAGAAGAGACCTTCGAGACCGGAGCCACGTTCGACGATGTCCGAATCGATGTCGCAATCGCTCGAGCCGACTGGACTCCCACCCTCGGCATGAACACCATCATGGGTGAGCACTGGGACCTGACCGTGGAGGGTGGCTTTGGCGATCGCGTCTCTGCGCTCTTCAATCTCGGCTACCGATTCTGAGGAGCGAGAGGAAGGCGCTTCGAACCCATGATGAGATCTCGAATCTCTTCCAACTCTGTAACGGAATCATGATGATTGCCAGCAAGCGAAGTAGGACTTCATGACAAGATTGGCACCCAGTACAAGCTGATCGGTGATTGGCCTGTTGGCAATCTGTACAATATCGACCACGTCTGTTACCTGTCGAGTCGTTCTCGTCAGTCATCTAGATTCGGCGATGGGACGAACGGCCGAGAGTCATGGGCCGGATACCATCGACCGCCCCATAAGAAACAAAGGAGACCAAGTATGACGAAGCGAACTCTCAGAACCGCTGCAACCGGGTTAGCGCTCTTGGTGGTGCTCGGATCAGGTTACCTCCTGGGGAAGTCGGACTCCGTGCCCGCCGAGGCCAGAGCGGCCTCTCCCGTCGAAGCGCTCGAGGACAGAGACGTCTACTACCCGGGAACCGAGGACCTCGGACCGGACGAGATGCGAATCGTCGCTTTGGGGACGGGCATGCCCAGCGCAAGGCCAAAGCAAGCTGCCGCGTGCTTCCTGGTCGAACTAGGCAACGGGGACAAGTTCCTCTTCGACCTCGGTAGCGGGTGCCACGAACGACTCGCCGCGCAGAAGATCCCGTATGACTATCTGGACAAAGTCTTCTTGGGCCACCTGCACGTCGACCACATGGGCGACTTGCCCACTTTCTGGCTCGGCGGCACGGTCATGAACCGGCTCACGCCTCTCCGGATCTGGGGCCCCAGCGGCGGCACGCCCGAGTTGGGCACTCAGCACTCCATGGACCTGATGAAGCAGATGTATGCCTGGGATATCGGGACACGGTCTGGGGTTATCGACTTCCGCGGCGGCGAGCTCGAGATTCACGAGTTTCCCTTCGACGGCATCAACAATGTCATTTTCGATGAGAACGGTGTGGTCATCCGAAGCATTCCAGCGGTCCACGGTCTGGATGGCGCGGTGAGTTTCGTTCTCGAGTGGAACGGGCTCACGTTTGTCTACGGCAGCGATACGATTCCCAACAAGTGGTACGTCGAGCACGCCAAGGGTGCGGACGTCGCCATCCACGAGTGTTTCCTGCCACCAACTCTTCTGGTCACGAAGCAAGGGTTCGATCCACAGGAGGCACTCAATGTCGGCACACAGGGTCACACCTCGCCCGAGCAGTTCGGCAAGGTGATGTCGCTGGTCGAGCCGCGTCTCGCCATCGGCTACCACTTCTACAACGACTTCGACACGGAGCCCGAAGTCCGGAACCGTGTCCGCAGGACCTATGGTGGCCCGCTCGCTCTGGCACTGGACTACATGGTCTTCAACGTCACGAAAGACGACATCAAGGTGAGGATGTCCGTCGTCGACGAAGAGGTCTGGCCTAGCCCACCGCTCAAGGCCAAGATTGCTCCGGACACGGGCGGCGCCATTGCATTCTCGAAGTTCACCATTTCCGGTGCGCTGGGCTTCCCGGAGGTCGTGGGTCCGATCTACGACGAGGTCAACGAGATCTACGGCACCGACTACGAACCGCTATTCAAGGAGTAGCGGGCGTGTCTGCTCATCTCAAAATCAAGGCAATACGCTCGAGCTCGGAACCGAGCGAGGAGAACACATGAGACGAAACCTTCTGCGAACAACGATTCCCTTGACAGTCGTCTGCATGGTATTGGCTGGTTCGCCGGCCGTCGCTCAGACCGACATCGAGGAGCAGGCGGATCGGATTCTGCGCGAAATGGGTGAGTATCTGGCCAGTGCCGAAGAGTTCTCGTTTCGCGCCGAAATCGACTTCGACGAGTTTGCGGACTGGGGGCAAGAGATCCAATACGGTGGCACGGCGACGATCGCGGTGCGGCGCCCTGACGGCCTGCACGTCGTCTACGACGGAGATGACCGGCAGAGCCGCGTCGTCTTCGACGGTGAGACCGTGATCTTCCACGACCTTCGCAGCAACCTCTACGCGATGACCGAAGCTCCGGGCGAGATCGACGCCGCCGTCGATCGAATGTTCGATCTCTACGGTTACTCGGTCCCGGTCGCCGACCTGGTGTATTCCAATCCGTATGAGACGTTGATCGAAAGCACGGACTTCGGCGTCGTTGTCGGCCGAAACACGGTCGACGGAACGCCCACCTGTCATCTGGCGTTCTCAGGAGAAACACTCGATTGGCAGATCTGGATCGAAGACGGTCCGCGGCCGGTGCCTCGCCAGTTGGTGATCACCTACAAAGAAGAGCCCGGTGCGCCGCAGTACCGGGCCAGGTTCACGCAATGGGACTTCCAACCGCGCCTGTCGCATCACTATTTCGACTTCGTCCCATCGGCCGGTGCCGACGAGATGGAGTTTCTGCCGGTCCAGGATCTGCCGGTCCAGGAAGAGGTGGAACCATGAAGGTCACAGCAATCACGGTCGGTTCGTTTCTGATTATCGGGAGCCTCCTCTTGCCCATTGGGGAGGCTGAAGCCCAGAGCCGCGGCAGCGTCAAACACGGCAGCCAGAAGGGCGGCCAAGAAGGCGCCAAGCGGGGTTACGAGAAGACCGGCACGAAAGAGGGAACACGGGCCGGGGCCACGGCGGGAAGTACCGCTGGGGCACGAGCTGGTGCTGCGACTACGCCAGCGACCCTACCTAGTAATCGCCAGTCCGCCCGCGCCGGCTACCGCGCCGGAGCCAGTCACGGCTATTCCCGGGGTTACCATCACGGCCGGTACCACGGGCGATACGCCGCCTGGGATTCCGCCCGCCGCGACTACTACAGGTGGCGCACGGCTACCGGCTTGATCAAGCTGGGCGTCTACTATTCGTCGCAACCCAAGCAATCGACGACAGTGGTTGTCACCGGAACCACCTACTACTACTACAACGGGGTCTACTACGTGCCCTCGGGTACCGGCTATGTGGTCACCTCGCCGCCGCCAGGAGCGGTGGTCTACGCCGTGCCCGCCTACACGACAGTGGTCTATGGCGGTACCACGCCGTACTACTACGTCGACGGCGCCTACTACGTAGCGACCGACACACCCGCCCAGCAGCCACCTCCTGAACAGCCGGCCACAACGACGGCGAACGTCAACGTGGGCACCGATTCCGCGGCTGTCGAGGCTGAGGCGGCGCTCGCCGAGGTGCCGATGACCGACGAAGACTATAACTATGAAGTCATTGCGCCACCGGTCGGCGCGACCGTTCCGTATCTGCCCGAAGAGGCCAACGAACAGAGCGTCGCTGGCAAGACCTACTTCCTCTACGACGGCACCTATTACAAACCATTCGCGAGTGATGGGGAGACAATCTACATGGTGGTCGAGGATCCAAATGCTGCGGCGTAGACAGGTCCTCGGGCGGCGGTCCAGGAGAGCAGGGTTTCGGGGTCGGGCGGTCCTGGTGACCCATGCCGTCTGCACGCTCGTAGTCGCGCTGGCTGTAGCCCAGGGACCAGATCCAGCTCAGCAGGCGCTCGCCTTTAGCGACGCAGCCCAGCAAAATGCTCGCGCAATGATGCAGTACACCTGGAAGATGAGCGTCCAGGTGAGGGTCGACGGCGCGGCGAAGCCGGAGCGTCTATACCACATGCGATACGACAACCAGGGAGTCTTGCATAAGACGCCGCTCAGTGAGCCGCAGGATCCGAAGAAGCGTGGGGTTCGCGGTCAGGTGCAGAAGAAGAAGCAGGAAGCGGCAAAGGAATATGCGACAGCAATCGCGGAGCTGGTGCGAAAGTACTCCTCGCCGAGCACTGGGACGTTGGTTGATTTCTTTCAGAAGGCGACCGTCACCCCCCGACCCGACGGCACGATTGAGATCAAAGGCGCTGACTTCCTGGTGAATGGGGACACCGTGATCTACGTGATCGATCCACGAACCAACGAGCTACGGATTTTCAGCTTTTGGACTGTCATGGATGGTGACAAGGTTCGTGGAGAGACGCAATTCTCTCGACTCTCCAACGGACTCTCCTATGCCGCCAGGACCACGATCGATTTCGAGGCCAAGAAACACATCGTGGCCGTCGCGGAGAACTTCGACCACCTTCGTCAGGGGGGTTGATCTGCGAGCAGGTATCGCGGAACGAAGATGAGCAGGCCTTGGACAGGTCAAGCCGGGAGTTCGGGAAACGAGGTGATTGAGTTTAGGGCTCCGGGCGCGGCCCAAGCGGCTGGGATCTGACCGTCGAGGGTGGCTTCAGTGATAGAGTTTGCGCCCCTATTCAACCTGGGTAACCGATACTGATAGCCAGTGGCATGGGATGGAAACCCATGGTGAGATCTCAGATCCAGTCCTGACGATCTGCTGGGAACTCGAGAATCACCTGCAAGAGAGGAAGAACCGGATGACACGAACTAGAACCATCACACTCTGTCTGATCGCATGTGTGGTCGCACTCAGCGCTACCTCGACTGCGGCCCAGCTCGTCCACGACGCCGAGTACTACATCCTCGAAGCCCAGAACGGCGAGAGGTGGGCGGCCGAGGACGGCCTTCTCGACAAGAAACTGGCCGAGTTGCGCGCCAAGCACGGTACGCCGCCCAACATCATTCACGTCATGTGGGACGACACGTCCTTTGGCGACGTGGGGATCCCAGCCATCAACAAGATTCGCGGCTTCGAGACTCCGAGCCTGAATCGGATGGCCGAAGAGGGCATCATGTTCACCCGGATGTATACCGAGGTGGGCTGCACACCCAGCCGAGCGGCAGTGTTGACCGGCCGGCACGCGGTTCGATCCGGTATGTACGTCATCGGATTTCCCGTCGAGTATTCGGGCATGCGAGGCGAGGAGGTCACGGTCGCCGAGACGCTGTCCGATGCGGGCTACGCCACCGCCTTCTACGGCAAGCTCCACCTGGGCGACATCGAGGAAGCCTACGCACACAATCAGGGCTTCGACGAGACACTTTTCGGGATCTACAACCAGATCTTCAGCCTCTACAACGAGGTCGGCGAGGCGGCCAACGCGACGATGGGCCTGCAGCAACACATGCTCGTCAAGGACCCATACAAGCTCGATGACACCTTCGTCCCGAAGGGCTACGTTGGTTACATCGAGGGCAAGAAGGGCGAGCCCGGCCTCGAATGGCGCGGTACGGCCAAGGAAGACTACGACGCGTTCGATCCGGAGACGAAGGTGCGGGCCATGGACTTCATCCGCCGCAATGCCGAAGCCGACAAGCCTTTCTACGTGGCCTGGTGGCCGATGTTGACTTCGTTCATGCCCAGTCCCGAAAAAAAGACCCTCGCCCGCGGCCTCTACACCGACAACATGCAGTACAACGTCGATGCCTTCATCGGTGAGCTCATGGATGAGCTCGAGAGGCTGGGAATCGAGGAGAACACGTTGCTGATCGCGATGGCTGACAATGGTCCGATGGCACACAACCCTCCTCCCGGCCTCGGCATGACCGAGACCATCTTCCGCGGCGGCAAGGGTGACTTCCTCGAGGGTGGGGTGCGAGTCCCTGCGTTCGCATGGTGGCCCGGGGTCATCGAGCCTGGACAGCTCGTGGGCGACATCATTCACGAAGTGGACCTCTTCACCACCTTCGCCCGAATCGGAGGCGCGATGGACTCGATCCCGACCGATCGGATCATCGACGGTATCGATCAGACGGCGATCTTCCTCAAAGGCGACACTCACGGACGCCGCGACTACGTTCACATCTACCAGGGACCCATTCTGGGAGCGACGGTCAAAGGCAACATCAAAAAGCACTGGATCGACCCGGACCCGGGCGCCGCAAGCGGCCTTTCCGCTTCGTTCTACGATCTGCTCTCCGACACACGGGAGAAG
>Ga0316187_10006403_pt1 | contig 10128 bp, 11 predicted proteins | sample CroRivburrow1_MG_FD_204927 | JGI IMG/M metagenome (GOLD analysis project Ga0316187, IMG submission 204927) | Coastal sediment microbial communities from Maine, United States - Cross River worm burrow 1 | ecosystem: Environmental > Aquatic > Marine > Coastal > Sediment | place: USA: Maine... | reverse complement strand
ATCTGACGCGGCGCATGGGTTACTTCGACAACGAGGTGTTCGCGCTGCGCTTTGGCGTACGGCTGTTCAGCTATTGGGCATGGCTGGCAAAAGAGGTAGTGCGCTCGAGCATAGAGGTGGCCCGTGTAGTATTGAATCCGCGCTTACCAATCAGCCCGCAAATCATTGAGATCAAGGCGACTGCGAGCCACCCGGTCGATCAGGCAATACTGGGAAACTCCATCACGCTAACTCCTGGCACACTCGCGCTCGACGTGCATCGCGGTCGAATTCAGGTGCATTGCCTTACTCAGGCGAGCGCCGATGATCTAATGTCGGGCGAAATGGATCGGCGCGTTGCTGCGCTGCGGCAGGATTAGACGTGTATTACGTTGTCACGATTGCAACACTCATTACCATGGCGCTCGCGCTGGCGCGCGCGTTGCTTGGGCCCAGTGTCTACGATCGTGTGCTCGCAGCAAACATGTTCGGTACCAAGACGGTGTTGCTACTTTCGGTCATCGCATTTTTGTACGGGCGGCCCGACTTTCTCGATCTGGCCCTGGCCTACGCGCTGATCAATTTTATCGGCGTGCTTGCCGTACTCGAATTCATTCGACGCCGCGCGAGCAGCGAGACCGCCGACAACGGCACAGGCCGCTAGTCCGGTGGCCGTGCTACTAGACATCGCCAGTTGGGCGCTGCTGTCGATTGGTGGTGCCTTTGTGTTCATTGGCGGTGTAGGTGCGCTGCGCATGCCCAACCTCTACACGCGTATTCATGCGGCGAGCCTGACCGACACGATGGGCGCGGTACTGGTCATTGTCGGTGTCATGCTGCAAGCCGGCGTCTCGCTCGCCGCTATCAAGCTCGCGGCTATTCTGTTGTTCTTGTTATTGACCAGCCCGACCGCCTCGAATGCGCTCGCAAGTGCCGCGCTGCTCGCCGGTCTGCGCCCTGGCGATACTGTCGCCACGCACGAGGAGCAGAGCGAGTGACCGTCCTTTTTGGCATCTTTTTGCTGACCCTGATGGTCATTACCGCGCTCGCGATCGTGCACACGCGGCACCTGTTCGTTGCCGTAATACTCACTGGCATTTTTAGCCTGCTGATGGCGGCCAACTTCTTTCTTCTTGATGCCGCCGACGTCGCCCTGACCGAGGCTGCGATCGGCGCCGGAATTTCCACCGTGCTTTTTCTCGGTGCGCTGGCGCTCACCGGTGAACACGAGCGTGCCAGTACTTCAAGCCGACTGCTAGCGTTGAGTGTGGTTGCCGTGACCACACTCATTGTGATCTACGCCACATTCGACAAGCCACGTTTTGGGGATCCGCTGGCACCGGTGCATCAGCATGTGTCCCCCTGGTATCTCGAGAAGACGTCCGAAGCCATTGATATTCCGAATGTCGTGACGGCGGTGCTGGCCAGCTTTCGTGGCTATGACACGCTCGGCGAAGTATTCGTCGTTTTCACCGCGGGCATCGGTGTTCTGTTTCTGTTCGGCGCACGACCACCACAGAATCCGGGTTCGCCCGGGAAGATTACGGCCAAACCAGGCCAGGGACTGCGCCACTATCTCATTCCGCGCATAGTCGGACGGCTATTGATTCCGTTTATCCTGTTGTTCGGACTCTACGTGCAGTTTCATGGCGACTACGGCCCGGGCGGGGGCTTTCAGGCCGGCGCAATCATTGCGGCCGCAGTGATTCTCTACGCCTTGCTCGAGGGCGAGGCGCAGGCATTGCGAGTCATGCCGCACAAGCTGCTTATTGTATTGATGGCAGGCGGTGCCTTGCTCTATGGCGGCGTCGGTGTTGCCTCCTTAATGCTCGGCGGTAACTTTCTTGACTACTCAGTGCTTGCAGCCGACCCGGTCGTTGGACAACACCGGGGTATTCTGCTGATCGAAGCAGGCGTCGGCATTACCGTGACCGGTGTATTGCTCAGCGTGTTCCACGCCTTCGCAAGTCGTGGGAAAAACTGATGGAACTGCTTGGGCTCTATCATTACTGGGTGTTCGCGGTTCTGCTCATGATTGGCTTCTATGCGGTCATCGCGAAGTCCAATCTCATCAAGAAGCTGATCGGACTGTCGATATTTCAGTCGGCGGTATTCCTGCTCTACATCACGATGGGCAAAGTCGACGGCGGCACCGCGCCGATTCTTCAAGCCGGGGTTGAGAACCCGGTGTTTTCAAACCCCTTGCCGCAAGTCTTGATCCTGACCGCCATCGTCGTCGGCATCTCGACCACTGCGCTGGGTCTCGGCATCGTGGTTCGCATTAAGGAGGAATACGGCTCGATTGAGGAGCGTGAGATCCAGGAGATCGACCGGCGATGATCGACTGGAGCGTTCATCTGCCTGCATTGCAGGTTATCGTACCTATGCTGAGCGCACCCTTTGCATTGCTGCTGCGCCCCCGTGGCCTGGCGTGGGCCGCTGCAGTGGCCGCCAGCCTGTTTGCTTTCGCGATAGCCATCATGCTCACGCTTGGTGTTCTTGCTGGTCGAAATTTCGTCTACCAAATGGGCAACTGGCCAGCGCCGTACGGAATCGAGCTGGGTGTCGATGCCTTCAGTGCGCTGGTGCTGCTGGTCATCACCGGCGCCTCATCACTCGCGTTGCTTGCCGGACGCCGCAGCCTGAACGCCGACATTGAAGAAGAACGCCAGCCGCTGTTCTACGCCGCGTGGCTGCTAGCGCTTGCGGGTTTGGTCGGCATCCCCGTCGCGGCGGATGCATTCAATATTTTTGTCTTCATGGAGATCTCGTCACTCGCGAGTTACGTGCTCATTGCAGGCGGTCCGGATCGGCGCGCACTGCCGGCCGTCTTCAAGTATTTGATCATGGGAACGATTGGCGCGACCTTTTACCTGATCGGTATCGGCCTGATCTACCTGATGACCGGCACGCTGAATCTCGCTGACATGGAGCTCAGAATTCACGAGGTCGCCGATCAAAAACCGATTCTGGTGGCGGCCGGCTTTGTCACGATTGGTCTGGCCTTAAAGGCGGCGGTGTTTCCCCTGCACGTGTGGTTGCCCAACGCCTATACATACGCGCCCAATGCCGTAACAGTGTTTCTTGCCGCGTGTGCGACCAAGGTGTCGCTGTACCTGTTGCTGCGCTTTGATTTCTTCGTCTTTCAACCGAATCTCGTTGGCCACGACGTTCAGTTCTCGTATTTCCTGATGCCGCTCGCGGTACTCGCGATTCTAATCGCATCAGGTGTTGCGCTGTTCGAGCAGAACATCAAGCGGCTCCTGGCTTACTCATCGGTTGCTCAGATCGGCTACATATTATTGGGCGCGAGTTTTGTCACGATTACCGGGCTGACCGCCAGCACCGTGCACCTGTTTAATCATGCGTTGGCGAAAGGCACCCTGTTCCTTGCTGTCGGCTGTCTTGCGACGCAGTGCACGGGTCTGCGACTTTCCGATCTCGGCGGCGTCGCAAAGCGCATGCCGTGGACCGCGGCCGCCTTCGTTGTAGCAGGCTTCAGTCTTATTGGCATCCCGGGAACCGCCGGCTTTGTCAGCAAGTGGTACCTGATCACGGCAGCGCTTGAACAAGGCTCGCTGGGTATCGCGCTGGTTGCTGTTCTCGTTATTAGCTCTTTGATGGCGGTTGTTTACATCTGGCGGATTGTCGAGTCGATCTATTTCGCCGAGCCATGCACCGATCTATCGGCCGTGCGCGAAGCACCGCCTGCGATGCTCGTCTTCACCTGGCTGGCGGTCCTGGCAAACGTCTACTTCGGGCTGGTTCCTGAAGTGCCGGTAGCGCTGGCGTCATCGGCTGCGGAAACGTTGCTGGAGCACCTGCCATGAACGGCGGTGATTTGATACTGCTCGCACTGGTACTGCCGCTGTTCGGCGCCGTCGGCATTGCAGCAGCCAGCCGCATCGGTGCCAATGCACGCGAAGCAGTTACGCTGCTGACAGCGGGAGCGCTGGCATGGGCCGTATGGAGCCTGGTGCCTGAGCTGATGCAGGGTGGACGACCCTCTTTATTCTTTAGCGAAATCGTGCCCGGCGTAGAGATCGCATTCAAGGTAGAGCCGCTTGGCATGTTGTTCGCGGCATTAGCATCGAGCTTGTGGATCATCAACTCAATCTATTCCATTGGCTACATGCGCGGTAACAACGAATCGAACCAGACGCGCTTCTATATCTTCTTTGCAGTTGCCCTGGCCGCCACTATAGGCATCGCGTTCGCTGACAACCTGTTCACACTGTTCCTGTTCTACGAAGTCCTGACGCTGTCCACTTACCCGCTGGTAGCGCACAAGGGCGATGCGAAAACAGTACGCTCGGCGCGCGTCTACCTGGGTGTGCTGTTGACCACGTCGATCGGCCTGCTGCTTCCCGCGATTATTTGGGTCTATTTCGTCGCCGGAACGGGCACCTTCACGGCCGGCGGTATTCTCGAGGGCAAGGTTGCCGGGCCCGCCGTCGGTCTCCTGCTCGGGCTTTTTGTTTTTGGCATCGGTAAGGCCGCCGTCATGCCGGTACATCGCTGGTTGCCAGCGGCGATGGTTGCGCCGACACCAGTCAGTGCACTGTTGCATGCTGTCGCGGTCGTCAAGGCCGGTGTCTTCACGATAACCAAGGTGATCATTTACATCTTCGGTGTCGACTTTCTGTTTGCCGAACCGAGCAGCGGCTGGCTGGTCTATGTGGCAGCGTTCACGATTATTGCTGCCAGCATCGTGGCGCTGCGGCAGCAAAACCTCAAGCGTCTCCTGGCCTATTCGACCATCGCGCAGCTGTCCTACGTTGTAATGGCGACAGCTATTCTCAAACCGTTGGCAGAGATTGGTGCGGCGGTGCACATGGTGGCGCATGCCTTCGGCAAGATCACCTTGTTCTTTGCCGCAGGCGCTATATACACCGCAGCCAAGAAAACCGAATTACATCAACTGCGCGGTATCGCCAGACGCATGCCCTGGACGATGGCCGCCTTTACCATTGGCGCACTAAGCATGATCGGCGTCCCGCCGACCGGTGGCTTTGTCTCGAAGTGGTACATCCTCGCCGGCGCGTTCCAGGCGGACAATTACGTGGCGATCGCAACGATTATCGCGAGTACCGCGTTGAACGCGGCCTACTTCCTGCCGATTATCTACATGGCGTGGTTCCTTAAAGAAGACACGCCACCGACGAAGGAACATGGCGAAGCACCGTTCGCGGTCGTACTTGCGTTGACAATAACGGCAGCGCTAACGCTCGCGTTTTTCTTTTTAAATGGTCCGGTCCTGAAGCTTGAAAGACAGCTGATGCAGGGGCTTTCATGAACGACAACAATTCGCACTGGCTGACTCGCCCAGCGACCATCCGCAAGCTCTGGTGGGGTTTCTCGATCGTGCTTGCTTTGACCGTCGCCGCTCAGCTGTTCATCTACGTGAAGGGCTACTTCGGTGTCGATGGCTGGTTCGGATTTGGCGCGGTGTTCGGCTTTTTGTCCTGCCTCGCGATGGTGTTGGTGGCAAAAGGACTCGGCTTTGTCCTGAAGCGTAATGAGGATTACTACGGCGCAGGAGATGACGATGTTTGAGCTGCTGCCACCAGCACTCGTCATGGTTGCCGGCGCGATTCTCATTGGCATCGCGCGCGGTCACTGGCGAAGCCTGCTCGTGCTTGGCACACCGCTACTGGCGCTGTGGGCTATCTGGCAAATTCCTGACGGTGTCGTCGCAACCGTCAATTTCCTTGACTACCCGATTGAACCCATTGAGGGCAGCCCTCTCCGAAGACTGTTTGCCACGATCTTCGCCCTGATGGCCTTTGGTGGCGGCTTGTATGCGTTCCGACAGGCCAAGTGGTACGAACTATCGGCGGCCTTTATTTATGCGGCCGGTGCTATCGGCGTGAGCTTTGCGGGCGACCTCATTACATTCTTCCTGTACTGGGAGCTAATGGCCCTGTTCTCGACGATCGTCGTCTGGTGCGGCGGCACACCAGGTGCTCGCGCGGCCGGCGTGCGCTACGCCATCATGCATCTGTTAGGCGGCGTCATCCTGAAGGTCGGTATTGAAGGCGTCGCCATCCACACCGGCTCGATTGACGTTCAGCCGATGCTGGCCAGTAATTTTGACACGTGGATGATTCTCACCGGAATACTCATCAACGCGGCGGCACCGCCCGTGTCCGCATGGCTGTCCGATTCGTATCCCGAATCCAGCCCTACCGGCTCCGTGTTCCTGTCGGCGTTCACGACCAAAACCGCTGTGCTTGCATTGATTCTGCTATTCCCGGGCGAGCCCGTGTTGATAGGCATCGGCCTGTTCATGGTGATGTACGGCATTATCTACGCACTGCTCGAAAACGATGTACGGCGTATTCTTGCCTACTCAATCGTTAATCAGGTCGGTTTCATGGTTTGTGCCGTTGGCATCGGCACCGAGATGGCCTTGAACGGTGCAGCCGCGCACGCGTTCGCTCATATTCTCTACAAGGCGCTTCTGTTTATGAGCGCCGGAGCGGTCATCTATCGTACCGGCTTCTCCAGGTGTACGGATCTCGGCGGCCTGTTTCGTACGATGCCACTAACGGCTGTTTGCGGCATTATCGGCGCGCTCGCCATTTCCGGTTTTCCGCTCACCTCCGGCTTCACGACCAAGACCATGATCTCGCAGGCAGCGGCGGACGAGAGCCTCGTATTTGTCTACTTCATGCTGGCCGCGGCGTCGGCTGGAGTCTTCCTGCACGCCGGTATCAAGTTTCCGTGGTTCGTGTTTTTCCAGAAGGACTCTGGGCTGCGGCCGAAAGACGCCCCCTGGAACATGGCCGCAGCAATGGTTCTTTTGAGCGCACTGTGTATTCTGCTGGGCGTGTTCCCGAATTTGCTGTACGCGCACTTGCCCTACCCCGTTGACTACGTGCCGTACACGGCCGGCAAGGTTCTGTTCTACCTTCAGCTGTTACTGTTCTCGGGCCTCGCATTCTTCCTGTTGCTGCCGCTGATGAAGCGCACCCTTACCATAAGCCTGGACACGGACTGGCTATGGCGGGTTCTGCTGTTTCGGATTGCCCGTGCAATCGACTTCGCGGTCGCCGCGCTCGGTACGACGCTACAAACTCGGGTTGGCAACGGGCTTATCGCGATGAGGGCTCGGGCTGAAACACACTTCGGTGCGAAGCTCGCCCGAGCGGGCGTCTTCGCTCGAGCCTGGAGCATCGGCACAACCGCACTCTGGATCGCAGTGCTGCTCACCGCGTACGTACTCTTTTATCTTGTTTAACGTTCGGAGACGTAAACTGTGTGTTCCGTCGCTAGTGGGGACGCTTTTTAGGCCAGCGTCGCGCTTTGCGCTCCTCGGTGCGAACGTAGCCCTGCCTTCGGAGACGGGGTGTCGGGGATATTCCGCTAACTTTGAGCAGATTGGGGCTTGTTTCCCCTGCATTATGTGCGGAGAATACTTGTGCATGCGGCGAATAGGGGTAATAATATCCGCAAATAGTACGGAGATTAGATGTGCCCTATTTATGGGAACAATCTGAATGGCCAGACCTGGTTTGGGACGAAGCGCGACTATCCAGCCTGCTCGCAACAGTCTCCCACGAACAAGGCCGTTTGCAAGGCAGAATGGAAACGCTCGGTTTCGACCTGCGGAACGAAGCACATCTTCGCACGCTGACCGAGGACGTTATCAAGTCGAGCGAAATTGAGGGACAAAACCTCGACCGGGAACAGGTCCGATCGTCACTTGCCAGGCGGCTAGGCATGGACATAGCTGGACTCGTGCCGGCCGACCGGGATGTCGAAGGCGTTGTCGAGATGATGCTCGACGCCACGGAAAAATACGATGAGGAACTGACCGACGAACGCCTGTTCGCATGGCACGCTGCTCTCTTTCCGACCGGGCGCAGCGGCATGGTCAAAATCAATGCCGGCGCGTGGCGCGATGATAGTGACGGGCCAATGCAGGTGGTCTCGGGCCCTATGGGGCGAGAGAAAGTTCATTATGAAGCGCCGCCTGCTGATCACTTAGATGAGGAAATGCGGCGGTTCCTGGCATGGTTCGAGAATCCCGGCGATACGCATCCCCTCCTTATCGCCGGACTTGCGCATCTATGGTTTGTAACGATCCATCCATTCGACGATGGCAACGGCCGCATCGCACGCGCCATAGCTGATATGGCACTTGCGCGCTCTGAGAGAACAAGGCAGCGCTTTTACAGTATGTCTTCGCAAATCAGGATGGACCGCAAGGACTATTACTACACGCTCGAATGGACGCAGAAAGGCGACATGGATATATCGCGTTGGCAGGAGTGGTTTCTCGCCTGCTTGCTCAGGGCCATAGAGGACAGCAGAGAAACTCTGAATGCCGTCATGATCAAAGCCCGGTTTTGGGATCGCTTCGCGAAGGAGCCACTCAATCAGCGCCAGATAAATGTGATGAACAAACTGCTCGACGGTTTCGAAGGGAAGCTAACGAGCTCCAAATGGGCAAAGATCGCAAAGTGCTCTCAGGATACGGCGACTCGCGACATAAAACACCTGATCAAACGCGGCGCGCTCAAGCAAGATGAAGGTGGTGGACGAAGTACAAGCTACTCACTCATCGCACAGTAGGCTTAGCGCGCCGAAGAAGATTCGGCGTTAATGGTCCACTCTGCAGTCCATTTCTTGGCAGTGACTTGGGCACCAGATGGGCACCGTGGTGCAACCCTGCCTTCGGAGTACGCTATTTCGTTTGTAAGTAACTGATAATATTAATGCTAACTGGCGGTACGTCCATTGCAATTGCAGTACTCTGCACAACCGTGCGGCACTCAGTCACACAATTGTCACACAGCAAAGTGTGCATCAGCCCCTTGCGCAGTCTTGCACCTTGAGATTCCCTACCTGCGCCGACCAAACTGAAAATCAGCAGATCAACTCAACATCTTCGGGCAGGCGCGAGAGATCGAAAGACTTTCCTATCCTTCGGATCAGGCGGTGCCGACGCTTCCCAGCACAATATTGAATTCACCTTCGGGAATGTCTTGTTCGCTGAAAGTCACCAGCAGGTGTTTACGTTCGCCCTCCGGAACGGCTTTGAACAACTGGTCCTTGTCATTTAGCGGATCGCCTTCGAAGTACATCTGTGTGATCAGTTCCTTGTATCCGCGGCGTGAAACCTTGTAGTGAATGTGTGGCGGACGGACCCACTCGCCCATCGCGGTGTACGGACCGGGTTTGATCGTCGTGAAGGCATAGCGGCCCTCAGCATCAGTCTTTAGCACGGCCCAGCCCTGGAAGTTCGGGTCCTTCGGTGTGTCAGACGTGTCGCCTTCATGGTCGTAACGGCCGGCGGCGTTCGCTTGCCAGACATCCACAACCGCACCCTCGATTGGCTCGCCGGACTCGTCAAGCACGCGACCGCTAACGCGAATAACCTGACCCTGGGCGCGGCCTTCCCGCCCCGCGACTCGTGTCAGATCCATATCCCGGTCGGTCTGCTCGTGGATGGGATAAAAAGGACCCTCCGGATTATCCGGTGTCGGCGACATGGCGCTTGCAGACGCATTACCGGCGAGCACGCCGGCGGCCATGCCCGTACCCGCTCGAATGAGATCTCTGCGCGTCACTTTGTTCTTCTTATCCATCTGTTCTTCACCTTGCTAAAGATTTGATGATCTATTAAAGCACACGGACATTCGAGATGCCGTCCCTGCCCATCGTTGTGACCTTTCCGATCACCTCGTTGTCGCCACGTTCCTCCGCCTGTCCCGCAGTTTCATCGCGCTCGGTTCGAACCTGTGACCCCTGCCTTCGGAGAACATTAATTCCATGGTAAGTAACTGAATTCACTGACACAATCTGGCATGACGCCCGTTGCAATTTCAGTGCTGTGCATAACCATGCATAACTCAATCCCACAATTCTCCCACACTGCTCAGTCGGCTATAGCGGTCCGTGGCGGGCCCGCTTCTACCAAGTCGTAGAGACTGCATCGCGACAAATAGAAACACCTCACTGGATATAGTCAGATCTCTAAGCTGCTCTAGAACCCCTTCAACGCTAAGGCGTGCAGTGTTTCGAAGAACACCTAATTCGTAGTTAGCTCACCAGGCCGTAGTCTCTTGCGTAGTTCTTGACGCCTTCTCCAGCCTTGGCGGTAAGAACCGGCCAATACTTGTCTCTCGAGATCCTGCTGTT
>Ga0316187_10006400_pt1 | contig 10131 bp, 7 predicted proteins | sample CroRivburrow1_MG_FD_204927 | JGI IMG/M metagenome (GOLD analysis project Ga0316187, IMG submission 204927) | Coastal sediment microbial communities from Maine, United States - Cross River worm burrow 1 | ecosystem: Environmental > Aquatic > Marine > Coastal > Sediment | place: USA: Maine... | reverse complement strand
CCAGCTTCTCGAATCGCATGTAACATTTGATCATTTTCATGAGAATACCAATTTAGACGAAATAAAAAGGCTTTGCAACCATACAGATTGCAAAGCCTCAGGGTGCTCAAGCTGAGATTCTTAAACGATTAAAAGTTAATCGCCTTTCCAGCGGAGATCTGCGCGTCCACCACCGCCAGTAATTTTTCTTTCTCGACGGGTTTGACCAGGTAGTCTTTAACACCTTTTTTGAGCAAGTCAGTCGCCAATTCCGTATCTGGGTACCCGGTAATGACAACTATGGGAATTCCCGGTGCCTGCTCTCGAAGGAAATGAATACATTCCACTCCGTTAACCTTGGGCATTCGAATGTCGCACAAGATTACTCCGACATTCACCAGATTGTCGCCGGATTTTAGAATATCGATGGCGTTCTGCCCGTCCACAGCTTCCAATACATTAAGACCCTTTTGTTCCAACTGGAGTTTGATTACATCTCGAACGTCAGCTTCATCATCGACTACTAAAATTTTTCCCTTAGCCATAGCAACCTCCTAATTACATGTAGGTTTCTAAAGAAACTCAGGATTAGCGAGATGGAGTTAAACAAGCACAAACTTAACTGAATACTCATGCTCGGCTTCTCCCTTTTGCCCTTCCAGAGAGAACGCACTAATCTTCCGCTAAAAATATGCCCTGATTTGGAACCCTGCCACTTTTTTTGTAAAAAACATGACATTTAAAGGCCCCGGGCCTATATTGGCTAAGGTAGGTACCGGAAGAACTCCAATGCACTCTAAAAGGGTGGGCCGTGACCGAGAAGCTAAAATCCGCACGCGATTCTTCTTTGCGTTTGGGATTAAAAAATAAATTGATTGCCATCGTTATCAGCGTCGGAACGGTGCCGTTGATTCTGGCGATGATTTTCTCCTACCTGCAAGGCAACAAATCGCTGACTCAAGTAATCGGCGCCAGCTTCCAGGCGCTGGCCCACGAAACATCCACTAAAATTGACCTCCTGCTAAAGGAGGAAATCACTAAAATTACCCATCTGGCCAGTCATCCCACTCTGGTACTTTGGGTCACGCAACAAAATAAATATCTGGACAAGATTCCTCTTTCCAGAATCGATCAGGAAATCCGGGAACAATCCGAGGCATGGAGTAAACATAAACCTCTCTTCCTTTCACCCACCACCAATCGAGCCAGCCATGTATTGAACGATTTCTTGAAGAACAATTTCCATGCTTTAGAAAACACATCCGCCCTGTTCGTCACTAGCTCTAAAGGCCTGTTGGTTTCCAGTATCAACTTTCATCCCAGTTATATAAATACTCACCTTACTTCCTGGCAAAAAATAATATCGGGAGATTTAAAAACTTTTATCGGCCCGCTGACTCAGGATCCACAATCGGAAGATTACAATCTTGAATTCGCGGTGCCTATCAAAGATTATGAGGGGGAAGTCGTGGGCGTATTGCATCGGGTCTATTCCGCCAAAGATTATTTTTCCAGCGCCCTGGAAACCATCACCTTTGGTGAAACTGGCCATGTCATGCTGATCGACTCCAATGGCGTGGTGTTGACCTGCCCGATTTTACCGACTGGGCACCAACTGGCCGATCCCAAACTGATTCAAGCTGTCACCGGCCCCCAGTCGGCTTGGGCCAAAACCCAGGGAGACGGCCATGGCAGTGAGGATACCTCCATCATCGGCTACTCCCCTCTTGAAAAAACGAGCCAATACACCTTGGCCTCCAGCAATCAGCAGTGGTTCACGTTTGCCTGGCAGGACTCCCATGAGTTGTTCGCTCCGACTGAAAATTTATTGTCCTGGATTGCGGGTGCCGGAGTTTTTTCCATTCTCCTGATCGTTATCATGGGTTCCCTGGCGGCCAACAAGATCGTGCGTCCCATACGGCAAGTCCAAAGCGCGGCTCAGTCTATTGGCCGGGGAGAAACGGTGCCGCCGCTTGATATCAAAACCGGTGACGAGATAGAATCCCTCGCGGAAGAAATCAATACCATGAGCGGACTCCTCCAGAAGATGTTTTCGGGATTGGAGTATCAAGTAGAGGCCAAAACTCAGGAAGTGATTCATCTCAAGAAATATACCGACAGCATCTTAATGAGCGTCCCGGAAATTGTTTTGATTCTGGACCCCAACTTGAAAATTGAATACGCCAATGCGGCATTCGAACAATTGACCGGTTACCTTCCTGAAAAATATCTGGAGCACACCTTGTCAGAAATCTCTTTGGACGCTCCGAAAGAATGGAGTGCATTGAGTAAGGAAGTTGAAAAGTATCAACTGGGGATCAAAAATCATCTTGTCGCTACTTCCAAGCCCCACGCCTCTTATAAAGCCAAAGATCCACTGGCTCCTTCTGACGGGAATTCAAAAGATTCACAAAATACCATCACTCTGAGAGAGAGGATTTTCGCTTACCAGTTTTTCGATGTGGTATTGGAAGAGGAAAAGGCTCGTCGAATCGGTCTCATTATGAAGGATATTACCGAAGAAAAACGCCTTCTCGACAAGTTGACCCAGGCAGAGAAGCTTTCAGGCTTGGGAACCCTCGCGGCGGGAATCGCGCATGAGATGAACAACCCGCTGTATTCCATCATGGGTTTCACTGAAGCCATACTGGAGGAAAAACAGATTTCAAAAATCCAACCCCTCGCGCAAAAAGTGCTGGACCGATCCAAGCACATGGCATCCGTTATTCTTAACTTGTCGGGCTATACCCGCACCAATGAAAAGGATCTTTTGAAAGAAGTCGATGTAAACGAGAAGATGGAAGCCGCCATTGAAATGGCTTTGATGGCTTCTTACACCGATGACATTACCCTGGAGAAAAACTTCGAATCGGTCCCCGGCATACTGGCCAAACCGGAGGAAATCCAACAGGTGTTTCTTAATATTATCAGCAATGCCGTTCAGGCGATGGAGGGCAAAGGCACGCTGTTTCTCTCTTCCCGACAGGACCACGGGTTCGTCATTGTTCAAATTCGGGACACCGGTCCGGGCATCCCTCCCGAATACATTACCAAAGTATTCGACCCGTTCTTCACCACCAAGGGACAGGGCGAGGGAACGGGATTGGGACTCAACATCGTTCACCGGGTGGTGAATCAATATGGCGGAAATATAAAAATCGAATCCGAGCCGGGCGAGGGAACGACGTTTGTGATTTCGTTTCCTGTCAACGGGAATAAATGAATACGAGCGAGAGGACTTATTCGGGAGCGGGGGCCATCAATTTGATCCAGTGTTTTTTCTCCCACTGTATGGCTTCCCGATAGTTGAGGTATTCTCTTTCCTTGGCCTTGAAATCTTTATGGTGCGTCTGCCATTGACCATTGCGACGTACCGGAGGAACCGCCTGATGGCACATTTCATGATGCACCGTCAACTCCAGTACGCTGACAGGAACAAACTCCTGCTTCAGCCGCGGATGCACACGAATCAATTTGTTTTTAGAATCATAAGAACCGAAGCGAAAGGAACGACGATTGGGAACTTTGACATTTTTCCCCCATTCAATCTGGGCTTCCACTTTGCCGTTAAAATACTCCTGATTCAATCGGTCGTAAATCGTCAGCAGATCCCGTTCATCGGCTGGCGGGGCTTCCACGAATTCCAGTTCCGCCTGACGGGCTTGAGCCCGGCATTCCTTAAGAAAACTTCGCACCAGAGTGCGGTGTGACTCCGGCAGGAGTTCCAACTGCGCCACCTGACTCAGCAATCGGCCTTGAAGCGATTCTTGTACATACGACATCTCGTGCGGAAACAAATCGTAATACCCTTCGTTGAATATCTCCCACTTCACTCGCTGGGAATCGGAATCTATGCTCACCTGCCCTAAAAACTCCTGGCCTTTTTTGCGGCACCGGAATATGTTCTTGAATACCTTTTCAGCTGAAGCGAAGGCACTGGGAGCCCCCAAGGTAATCGTTCCGGGATTTACAGTCTGTTTTTTTAAAGCTGGCATGGAAGAACTCGCTTTCAGGAGGGCCGGTGAGAAGATATCAAGGGACAGTCAAATCTAACTCTATGATATTACACCCTAATTTGGGTTAATATCAATTCCTTTTTTTGCAGAATTCGACTGTCTTTACTTGCCTCGAAATTCGTGCAATGATTAATCTATGCGAAATTTAATAACCGCCTTTTTAATACTTTTACTGGGAAGTGCGTGTGCCGGAACCTCTGTCACGGAAAACGCCTCAACCGCCTACGATCCCGGCCCGGATATCGAACGATTTTTAGGCACAGCCGACCCTGCCGAAGAAGCCCAGATTCTGACACGCCTGAAGGAATCCAAGGTTTCCCATGACTCCATCAAAGCCTATCTGCGCAAGAGTGCCGCTGGCTCCCATGGGCTTTCCGGTTTGTTTCTGGGTGTGCCCGTCAAACACATGGGGAAAGAGCTGACGTATTCCTTATACGTCCCCGATTCAGCACAGAAAGGGCAACCCATGCCGATGATCGTCATTTTGCACGGCATGGGCGGAAAAGGCGATTTGACTCTCCAGCGCTGGCGGAAGCGGTTGAACGACGAGTTCATCATCCTCGCTCCCACGTATCCCATGGGTGCCTGGTGGACTCTTTCGGCAGAGGAACTGGTTCTGCAGTTGGTCCGCGAAACCAAAATGCGGGTTCCGGTCGATCCCAATCGGATTTTTCTTGCGGGACTTTCCAACGGAGCCATGGGGGCCTATATGATCGGGGCCTTTTATCCCGATTACTTTGCTGGCGTCATCCCCATTGCCGGTGCGATTTCGGAACCGCATTATCTGCATTTCCTGATCAACCTCACCAACACGCCGATCTACAGCATTCAAGGAAAGCACGATCCTGTCTTCCCCATCCAATTCAGTCACCGGATCAATCAAATTCTGACCGATATGAAGTATCCTCTGACCTATCGCGAACACACCGAGCAAGGCGCGGCGCATGGCGGACATTTTCTTCCTGAGTCTGAAATCCCCGCACTGCTGGAATGGTTGAAGGAACAACGACGGGAACCGTATTCCGCCACCATCCGTATGGTGCGGGAGGGCAATCACCTGGAGCGTATTCAATGGGCACGCGTGACTCGCGGATTAAAAATGGCCGCCCTGCAGATACCCGGCCCCCTGCCGGAATCCATGAACGTCAAAGACGGTAAAGCCGCCACCTTAATCGCCGTTCACAAGGAACCCAACCAGTTCGAGATTATGGGGAAAAACCTGCTGGAAATAGAACTCTATTTAGATGCCGACCGGGTGGACTTTGAACAACCGGTCCTGGTGACATTTCAGGAAATGAAAGAGTTGAATGGCAAAGTCATCGTCGAGCAAAAACTGGTCAAGTATCATGGAAAAGTAACTCAAGATACCGCTCTCCTGCTCCGGGAATTCAAATTGCGCCGGGACCCGGAACAATTGTACGACGCCAAAATCACCGTGGTCCTGGAAAAAGGTTCCCAGTTTGCCATGAAGCCATGAACCACTCCGAATCCCCTTCCTCGCAATCTTCAAACTCAAACAGCATGGCGCCTATCGGATGGTCCGCTATCCAAAGCACACTGTCCGAGTTGACCGAATCACCGGTAACGCGTGAGCACTGTGCCGCTCTGCAACCCGAAGCTGATTTTGAGTCTGCCCAACGCCTGCTGGAAGAAACCTTCGAGATGGTTTCTGCGCTGGCAGGAGTCGAGCCCTGCCCTCTCCGGTCTTTTGACGATCTGTCTCCTATCCTTCAACAGGCTGTGGAAAATCTTTTTGTGGAACCTATCTCCTGCTTGCAGGTTGCGCATCACCTGCGACTGGCACGTGATCTCAAAAAATATATTAAAAAACAGGATAAAGCCACGCTCCTCAAACAAATCAGCGATGATCTGGACCCTCTGTCACCCTTGTTGAAAGAAATCGAGAGGTGCCTCGATGCAGACGGCGAAATCAAGGAAAACGCATCACCGGAACTGAAGCAGGCAATTCGTAATGCCGCTACAGCCCGGCAAAATCTGGAAACGTCTCTCAAGAAGATCATGAGCAAGACGGGATCGAAGGATGCGCTTCAGGACAGTTACTTCACAGAACGGGAAGGTCGCCTGGTTCTACCGGTCAAAGCGGAAGCCAAATCACAACTGGGGGGCATCGTGCACGACAGCTCCGGTAGCGGTCAAACGTTATTCGTAGAACCCACCTCCATCATTCCTCTGAACAACAAAGTCAAAATCGCCCGGATGAATGTGGAGCAGGAAAAAATTAAAATTTTGCAGGAGCTGGCACGCGGTCTGCGGGAACACCGGGAGGTACTGCAAGCCAATCAAGATATTTTAACCGCTCTGGACGTGATTTACGCGCGAGCTCGTCTTGCGGGCAAAATGGATGCGCGTCGGTTTCTGTTGAGAGACGACGGGTTGGTGAATCTGAACCGGGCACGCAATCCTGAACTGGTTCTGAACGCGCAAGAAGTAATTCCCAATGACATTCAATGGGACGCAGAGACACGGGTCATCATCATCTCCGGCCCCAACACTGGCGGCAAAACAGTGACATTAAAAACTGTGGGACTGATGTCTATGATGGCCCGGGCGGGATTGCTCCTGCCGGTCGCGGACAATTCGGAGATGGGGTTTTTTCCGGAAGTGTATGCTGACATCGGTGACGACCAGAACATTCAATTGCAGTTGTCCACCTTCTCCGGACACCTCGCAAAAATTATTCACATATTAAATAACGCATCCGAAGGCGCATTGGTTCTACTGGACGAGCTGGGCATCGCCACCGACCCACATGAGGGGGCGGCACTGGCGGAATCGATCCTGATTGAAATGAAACAACGCGGCTTGATGGTGCTGGTCTCCACACACTATCTGGCCCTGAAAACCCTTGCGCAAACCGAAGAGGGCTTTGTAAATGCCTGCACCGAATTTAACGATCAGACACACCGGCCCACATACCGCCTGATCTTCGGTGCACCCGGAGACAGTGCCGCGCTGGAAACAGCTGAACGTCTCGGACTCAATGCCGACACGCTCGACCGCGCCCGCGCCATCTATGAGCAAAAAGATCATCGCGCCGAACAACTCTTGCAATCGCTAAGTCGCCAGAAACGGGAATTGCTTAATGATCAGGAAATGCTTCAACAAAAGATGGAAGAGACTCACCGCCTCCTGGAGGAGCAGAAAATTCTCACCGAAAAGATAAAGGAAGAAGAACGGGATTTCATCAAAACCAAGGCCAAAAAAGTACAGGCTTTCGTCCGCGATTCCAAGCGGGAGGTCAGAAAACTTCTGGATGGCCTGCGCGAAACCCGCGATGCACCTCAATTACGCAAAGCCGAAAAGCAGATTCACCAACTGGGTCAAGTCCCATTATCCGCTCAGTCTCCGCAGGAAGCCGGTTGGGAAGTGCCTGTCGATCAACTCAAGCTAGGAGATCGGGTGCGGGTGGATAACTACAACGCCATTGGTACCCTTCTAGAAGACCCAAAGGGAAAATCCAGAGTGCGTATCCAATTGGGAAATCTCGAGACCACGGTGGGCATCCAAACACTAAAGGGAAGCCGTGATCCTGCTCCACAAAAAAATATCCGGGAGGCACCGGAAATAAATATCCAGACAGAAGCTCAGGCATCTTCCCAAACCACATGCGACCTGCGGGGGAAAACCGTGGACGAAGCGAAAGAAGAAATGGAAGTATTTCTCAGCCGCGCCATCGTTAACAAATTGGGAAAGGTGATTGTCATTCACGGTCACGGCATGGGCAAACTGAAACAGATGGTGCGGGACACGCTGGATGCCTCCGGCATCGGTAAAAACCATCACCCCGGCGAACGCCACGAGGGGGGCGATGGAGTGACAGTGGTGGAACTATAATATTTCATACTCGACATAGTGAGGACGATATAATGAAACGCATACTTTCGGTTGGCTTCATCAGTCTCACACTGCTTTTTATGGTTACGGTTATTTCCCACGCTGCTGGGAAGGCGCAGGTGTCGCTTCACGGAAAACCTTTAACTCTGATAGGCACTACCTTGCAGGTAGGTCAACCGTTTCCCGCAATAACGATTCCTGACAGCGGATTGCAGATGACCGATTTGCAATCGTTCCGAGGCAAAGTAACAATCATCAGCATCGTGCCTTCGATTGACACCAAAGTGTGTGAAAAACAAACTCACATTTTAAGTGAAGAAAATGGCGGGCTGGACAAAACCGTTCGCCTGGTGACCGTCAGCCGGGATCTGCCGTTCGCACAAAAACGATTCGCCGAGGAAGCGAAGATCCACAATATAGTATTCCTCTCGGATTATCGGGACGGCCAGTTCGGAGCATCCACCGGGCTCATGATTCAGGAGAATCGTCTACTGGCTCGGGCGGTGGTCGTTGTAGATAAAAAAGGTGTGATCCGTCATCTGGAAATTGTGCCGAACCTCGGACAATTGCCGGACATGAAAAAAGCATTTCAACTGGCAGAATCTTTGTAAGGGTAAAAATCGACTTCGATGAGAATTTCTTATACGGTTTGGATTTCTTGGTGAGGTTGCAGGTCTTCAGGTTTGATTACGGGGCGGGCGATACATAATGTTCCTATAAAGTTTTTCTCCACGCCACGCGTCTGCACAAGCTCATCGCTTTCCTCCCACAGGCCACAGGCATCCACCGTAAACTCGATAGCTGGGATTTCAGTTGATATCACGGAATTCGGACTGGTTCTCAATTGAACAGGAAGGTGATAGGTCGCCCGGTGCCCAACGCGTTTGGTCATGATTCGTGGAAGCGCATACTCCTTGCTATCCATATACAGTAGGTCACCGATGTACTCTCCTACCATTTCTCCATCCTCGTAACCCAACAATCGAATCGCAGGGTTGGCGAAGACAACAATGCCGTTTCCATCAAGCTGGAATATTAGATCATTGGTGGACTCGACAATGGACTTATATCTGCGTTCGGTCTTGCCCAGTTCAACAACCGTTTTCTTGGTTTCCTGGGCACCTCCCACTAAGCCGGGAAGGGTGATGAGCATTGCCACTAAAATAATGCCGAAGTGCGCTCCGGCATCAAGCCAGGACATTCCATCTTCTGAAGATATTTGAATAGAGGACTTGATCACACCCTCCAATCCAAACTCCCACATCAGAGACATCACCAGAACCAAAAATAGAGTAGTCCCGAAATGCTTCCAAATCTTTTTTTTAAATTTTTCCGGACTCATTAGGAAATAAACTCAAAAGTGTCTCAAATATGCACATGCATTAGATAGTCATCAGATTACCATTTATTGAGTGTAAGTTCCAGTATTTCTTGGGAGAAAAATGACGAAACCTTAAATATCCCTTAAGGGATTAATGGAACACCTTGATCAGGTTTTTGAAATGGGAAGAAGATTTTTTAATCTTGGCCTCGTTGCCCAGAGCGCATACCGTTCCTTCATCGCGGACTTTTTCAAAAATTGAAGCATACTCGCGAATATCGGTCATTCGAGTGGATAATAATTCCTCCAAGCGCTGTTGCTTGAACCCGTGGTTCATCCCGGTCAAATGTTCGATTTTAGCAATGGACCCCTTGCGGTCCGGAGTCAGAGGCGGATCAATCTTACCGGCACAACCGATGACGATCTTCTCAAACTCTTCTTTTGGGATTTCGAGTTGGCTCAGAAATTTGGGGATGTCATCGTATATCTCCAGAGTTTCCGTCAGGTTGGGATCTCGATAGGACACCAATGCGAGATCTCCAGTATACAGATCAAAACTCAACGAACTGCCATACGCACCTCCCTTGACGCGCACCCGATCCCAAAGGTAAACCGTGCGCAACAGAGCCTTGAGAACATCGAACTGTCCGGAAAATTTAAACCCATGGTCGAAAAGGTTCGCGGCTTTCCCGACATATTGAACGGTGCTTGCCGTCATGAACGCTTCGTCCTCATCCACCGATTCAAACTCCAAGTCGATGGTGGGATGGGACACGTCTTGCAACACATCTGTAATGCCCTGCAAACGCTTCTCTACCTTTTTATAATCCTTACCTGCGCAAGTAACGTTGACCAACAAATTGTCCCGGGTGAACACGTACTTCGCCACGTCACGAAAACTGTCCGCAACTTCCTGTGGATTGCTTTCCACACGATGCAACAGGTCTTCGAGAAAACGGA
>Ga0316187_10006399_pt1 | contig 10132 bp, 7 predicted proteins | sample CroRivburrow1_MG_FD_204927 | JGI IMG/M metagenome (GOLD analysis project Ga0316187, IMG submission 204927) | Coastal sediment microbial communities from Maine, United States - Cross River worm burrow 1 | ecosystem: Environmental > Aquatic > Marine > Coastal > Sediment | place: USA: Maine... | reverse complement strand
TTCGTTCAAAATCAAGGCATGCGAGAAATTTTACCACAGGCATATGATTGATATTCCGAGGATAAAATTTTGAGCATAACGCAGAGTTTGGGCGAAAAGATTGTTTTCAAATGGCTCTATGGTGACAACGCAGACTGACGACAAAGGTGCCGTCAGCACCAGTTAACGTTGGCAAAGAGGCTGTATTATGAGGATACTACTTGTAGTGGCCGGACTGCTCTTGATCGCGATTTCAGTACAGGCACAAAACGCGGCAGACTATTGGCGAGACCGGCAATACGCGGATCGACTTCGAGCCGAGGAGCGGCGCCACGAGCTTAAAATAGAGCAGCTGCGAGCGCAGACGGCGATAGAAGTCGCAAAACAGAATCGACGATATAATCATTATTATCGGCCTCGAATCCCAGGTCATCATCTGAGCGTCATTACCCCGGACGTATCAAAAACCACCGTGATAAAGCACCAGGGTGTGAGGTACCCGAGATCGGTTGTAAATTTTCGCGGTGTCGGATACTCGGAATCGACCGTTAATTTTGTTGGCAGCGGCTACTCTTACTCGTCTTCTACAAAGAAGCGAGTAACGAGAATTGGTATCGGTAGATGATTGTAAATTATCGCAGATTGCCCTTGCCTACCTCCACCACGCAAAGGCTGAAGTTTATTGAAGCAATTGATTTGGATAGAACTTTTGGATAGTTATCAACTTTTTTCAATCATCTGCAAAATGCGGTGGTAATCAAACTTTTTCGATAAACGCGACAGCGCAGTGGCCAGCTCGTTACTGTGGTTTTGAATCTCTTCAATAATTCGATCAATCCGGTCAGCATCACAGGAGTTGGCTGCCAACCCCAGTCTTTCGATGATTTCCGGGGGGAGTTCGGCCACCAGGGATTGGAGGTCATCGGCCGTCATTACATCACCAGAAACCACCGCCCGAGCCTCTCCAGATTCATCCCCGTAGATGAAACTTACCCCGAGGTGTTTATTCATTATTTTGAAAATCTCGGACTCCCTGAACGGTTTCCGCACAAAATCATCGCAGCCGCTCTCAAAAGCCCGCGCTTTATTCTCCTCAAATGCACTTGCCGTCAAGGCAATTACTTTTGTATCAACGGCCGTGGGATCATTCTCCATCAGAGACCGGATTCGCTCAGTCGCCTCATAACCATCCAGAACCGGCATGCGCAGATCCATCCAGATGAGATGGGGGTGCCACTTTTTCCACGCCTCTATGGCTTCCAGGCCGTCTGCTGCCTCAGAAACCTCGAAACCGATCTTTGTCAGCAGAGTGACAAGCAGTTTTCGGCTTGGTTCGTTATCTTCGACGACCAGAAGGCGGTAACTCTGCTGCCCCGGTTCAAGCCCGACAACCCTCAAATCCGGTTCATGGATTGCATGATCAGCCCCATCAGCTATTTCTACCTGGATATCAAATCGGAATACAGTTCCTTTGCCAACCTCGCTCTCGACCGTCAACTCTCCACCCATCATTCGAACAAACTTCTGACTTATCGGTATACCCAGGCCGCTGCCTTGCTTTGAATCCTGTCCACTGGCCGACTGTACAAAGACGTCAAAGACCATGTCTATCTCTTCTCTGGCAATACCGACCCCGGTATCTTCAACCTCGAAGAAGAGTCTTGCACCTTCACTTCTGACCCGCAGGGTAATGCTGCCTTGGGGGGTGAACTTAACGGCGTTGCCAAGGATATTTATAAGTGTCTGCCTCAGCTTGCCCTGATCCGCATGAATATATTGAGGAACGGTGGAAGAGCGCTCGACGGTGAGGGTCAACCCCATCTCCTTGGCACGGAGACTGAACATCTCTTCGATCACGAACAATAACCGATAGAGATCAAAGTTTTCGGCCTGTAGTTCAACCCGGCCAGCCTCTATCTTGGAGAACTCCAGCACGTCGCTGATCAAATCGAGCAAATGTTCGCCGCTGCGACCGATGGTTTCCAGACTGCTGAGCTGTTCTTCGGAAAGATTGGAGTCGCGCATCATCAATCCTGAAAAACCCAGAATGGCATTCAGCGGCGTCCGCAGTTCATGACTCATGTTAGCCAGGAAAGTACTCTTTGCCAGATTGGCCGACTCGGCTTCATTCTTGGCGTTTCGCAGCGCTTCTTCGGTGTTCTTGTGATCGGTTATATCCCGGGCAACAAAGACCACCATATTCTCAGACATCGGAGCGATACGACCATCAAACCATCGTTCAGCCCCGTTGATTTCCAGCTTGTACTCAAATTTGACCAGTTTTTGCTCATTCAGGCTTTGCTGAATCTGATCAAGGAAGAAATCGGCTTGAGCCCCTGGAAAGGTATCGTGCAGAGAACCTCCCTGGAGTTTATCAATCGAATTAAAAAGTAGTTCCTGCGATGTCGGGGCGATTTTCAAATAGCGGCCGGCCTTATCGAGCATAATCACCACATCGGTCATCCCACTGAACAGTGCCCGCAATTCAGCCTCCGATTCGCGATAGGCGTTTTCGACCTGTTTGAGTGCTGAGATATCGACAATCGTACTAATAATGGACTCCAGTTTTCCGGCATCATTCATAATGGGAGCTGCCGAAATCATCACACTTTTTGCTGCTCCTTTAAGACCTACAAGTTCCACTTCATAGGTCGAGGAGATGTTCTGGCGTCGTTTTTCTCTCTCTTTTTCAACGATATCTCTGAAGGAGGGATCAATAAAATCGATGATATTTTTGCCTATGGCCTGTTCGGGGCTTTCAGCATCAATCATCTTTATCATGGCCGGATTCAAGTAAATCGAAGTACCGTCAGGGGCAATCTGGATGATGCCCACTTCACTGTTGTCAGCCAGGGACCGGTAGCGTCTCTCACTTTCTCGTAATTTTCTTCTCTGCCGCCTGATCTGGGCATTCCACAAACCAATGATCAGACCGAAACAGATGACTGCGGCGGCTATCTTGTAAAGCAGCGTATAATCCAGCTGCTTTTCGACGGTTACCGCTATCCATTTCTGCTTTATAGCCTCCCGTTCTTTTTCTGAAATCGAAGCAAGCCCCTTGTTAATTATCGAAACAAGTTCCGGCCAGTCGTTGCGCACGGCGAAATAGAGGTTTTTCCCCTCAGCGCCGGCCAGCCTGGTCATCTTCAGGTTGACAATTCCTTTTCTGTTGATCGTATAGCCGGTCATGTTTTCATTGCCGACAAACACATCGCTCCTGCCTTCGGATACTGAATTAATGGCCTCTTCTGCAGTATCAAACAGAATCGGTTTTATATCGGTATTATCCTGCAGGAAACCATGGTGTGAACTGTTTTTCTGAACGGCTACCTGGAGGCCCTCCAGATCATCGACGCTGTTGCCAATAACGGATTCTTCCTTGGTAACGAACACACGGTAAAAAGTCTGGTGGGGATTGGAGTAGGTAAGAAATTCTTTACGTTTCTCTGTCATGCCGACACATGGCAGGACGTCAATCTTTTTTATCTTGGCCCGCTCAACAGCTTCGTTCCAGCTCAGGTTCGGAGCAATATCCATGGCAATGCCGGTTCGTTCACTGATCAGGTTCACATAATCAGCGCACATTCCACGATAGCTGCCGTCCACATCGATGAACTCGAACGGCACAAATTCAGGGTCCACTCCGAGAAGGATCCGGCTGTGGTCGGCGAGCCAGGCTTTTTCTTGAGCACTGAACTTGAGGTCAAAATCCGACTTTTTTTCCTGCTGTCCGAGCCATCTGGAGACAGATTGAAAATATAATGAGTCGCTTTCCCCCTTGAGTTGCTGCAGGTGTTTGTCAATAGTGGCTAGAATCGACTGGCTTGCATCTTTCCGCGCCGCAAAGCGCAATTCAGAAAGACGGACGATAATGGTGGTCTTTTTGACATTGAATTTCTTTTCGTTCAGATCGCCATAAAGCCTGGGCAGGATACCAACGTCAACCTGGTCCTGCTCGAGCAACCGAAACACTTCGTCGTACTCGTCGACACCTTTGTAGGTGACTTCCAGATGAGCCTTCTCTGTCAGATCTTTAAGCGATTTGAAATAAATATCTTCTTCCAGCCCGGCTACCGTTTTGTCAGCCAGCTCGGCGATGGAGTCAAGTATGATTCCATTTGTGGTGTAGACTTGACCCCAGTTCGGAAAAACTGTCTCCTCATTAAAATCATACTTTTCCGTTCGTTCTTTGGAAAAAGCGATGGCCGTCATCAAATCGATTTCACCGCTCTCCAACAGACTCAAACAATCCACCCATTTGCAGGGAACGTACTCTACCGACCAGTTTTCCTTCGCTGCCACATGGTTTAAAAGATCGACATAGACCCCGCGCGCTCTGCCTTCCTGATCATAAAAAACAAGGGGAAAGTCTTGATAAACGCCAACTTTGATAGTGGTCGCAGCCGAGGATACACTGACGGATAAACCGATCAGAAGGATTGTCGTCAGGGCCCAGATGAGTTTTCTGACTGGAACCGATACGATTTTAACCATTGTTGATGCTCCGTTGATGTTTAAACAGCTCCCACCAAAGCAGATCACCTAGCGTTCCAATAGTACCTCCAGCTCCATAGCAGTTCACCTCGCTTTGGAGCTGGAGGTACACATCGACACTTCTATTCTAGCAAAACCGCAGTGATGCAACAATCCGGCGGATAAATATTAAATCGGTCTATCTTGTATATCCTTGCTGGTGGGCTGTCGTCGCTTGTCAAAGAGACTTGTGCGGCATCAAAAACAAGGGCAGAGCCAACTCGTTCGACTCTGCCCAAAAAATGAGTTATTTTCGAGGAAATTATATAGCTGCACTTACACCGCAGGCCTGGGGCGGAAGCTTTGGATTGATGTCTCGTCGCCTGCTGCCTTGGCACTCTGATGAGCCTGCTCTATTCGCTCGATGATCCTTCTCATCAGTCGGTGAACTGACCAGACACAGAGCACGGAAAGAGGGATGGCGACAAAAAGGACAACGGGAACAAACCACAAAGATACGATTAATTCTGAGATAAACATAGCTGAATCCTCCTTAGAGTTTCAAAGTTGTAACCGGTTTTCCAACTCGGTCTGCGTTCGGTTTCTATCAGTTTAAAATGGGGCATGGTGTTTTACCTGCTGAACGATGGGCTCGGTTAGTCTTGCCTCTCTTGCTCTTACCCATTACAACAAACGTGCCCGAATTGTTTTTTTTATATAAACCGATTAATATCAAAAACATAACACTCTCTCGAGAGAAGAATGAAGGACTTCAGATGTGTATAGACAAAGGCTTTCTATACAGATGTGTATAGACAGAAGTGTTCAATTCAAGCGGCTACCCGCTCGTCTGAGTGGAGATGACACCCTTGATCGTGGACCAGAGTTACCCTGCGTCCCCGATACCATATTTCAGCAGTTTCGAGTAAAGGGTTGCCCGGCTCATGCCCAGAAGACGGGCAGTTTTAGCTTTATTCCAGTCGGTCTTGGCAAGAGTCTCTAAAATAGCGTCTTTCTCAGAGGCCGGTTTTGCAATCGGTTGATCGACAAAATCAACGGCCATCGTAGCGGACCTCTCCAAGGTGGCTGCGGATAGAAATTCCGGCGGCAGATGCTCACGCTCAATCATCTCTCCAGGGCAGAGGGCGCAACCGAAATGTATAATGCTTCTCAATTCCCGAATATTTCCAGGCCATGGGTAATGCAGAAACAGTTTATTGACATCACTACTGAGCCCCTGAATATTCTTGTTCATTGATTTTCTGGAAGTCTTGATAAAATGGCTTATCAGCAGCGGAATATCGTCGCTTCTCTCCCTTAGCGACGGCAGTCTGATCAGAATATTTTTCAACCGATAATACAGATCCTCGCGGAACTCCTTGTTTTCCACCTTCTTCTGCAAATCCTGGTTAGTGGCCGCGACTACTCGCACATCGGCCTTTATGGTTGTTGAGTCCCCTATTCGTTCAAACTCCTTTTGTTCAAGAAATCTAAGCAGTTTAGCCTGAAAACTAGGTGAGATGTCACCGATTTCATCGAGAAAAAGGGTGCCTGTCTCGGCAGCCTGGCAACGACCGATTCTGTCCTTTACCGCTCCGGTAAAGGCCCCGCTCACATGGCCGAATAGTTCGCTTTCCAGCAGACTCTCGGAAAGGGCCGCACAATTGACCTTTATAAAGGGCTTCTTCGCCCTGCTGCTGGCGTAATGAACCGCATCGGCAATCAACTCTTTACCCGTGCCACTTTCCCCACAGATCAAGACATTTATATCCAGATCGGCGGTTTGCTCAAGCAGACTATAGATCTGCTGCATCACCTCGCTCTTGCCGATGATGTTATGATAACTGTGTTTTTCTAGGAGATTTTTCTCCAGCTCTGCCAGTCTGGAAATATCCCTGACCACCAGCACTGCTCCATCCAGTTCGCTGTGTTCTCCGGCCAAAGGGGCTGCGTTCAGCACCAGTGTCTTTCCATTTTGCCCCCCGCAGCTGCACTCGACCCGATATTCTTTTACCGGCTTCTGCTGCTCGAAAACTTTCTGCAGCAGTTCCGCACACGGACCACTGCCATCCAACAATCTTTGCTGGAATGACCGTGTATCCCCCGGAACATCCCCACAAATCGAGGCCAGCGGTTTGTTAGTGTTAATGACTCGCAGTTGATTATCGACCGTCACGATAACATTTTCGATACTGTCCATGATGGTCTGCAGCATCGTATGTGCCGCCTCTTTTTCGTGAATAGCGTTCTGTAGCTCCAGGTGAGTCTGGACTCTGGCCAAAACTTCTTCGGAGCGGAAAGGCTTGGTGATGTAGTCCACACCTCCACTCTGGAAGGCCCTTAGAATACCTTCGACTTCCGTAAGGGCGCTGATAAAGATTATGGGGATCCTGGCGGTCTCCTCATTTGACTTCAAGATGCTGCATATTTCGTAGCCGTCCATACCCGGCATCATGATATCGAGAAGAATGAGATCAGGAGGTTGTGTATCTATTGCTTTAAGGGCTATTTCACCATTGAGGGCCGGCCGAACCTGATAGCCTTTATCAGTGAGCAGTTTTCTCAATATAGAAAGATTCTCAGGTGTATCATCCACTATCAGGATGCTGTTCTTTCTATTCTTCTCAATCATTTATAAACGCCATCGGGCTCTCGGCTTGTTCGTTATTACTATTATGTCAAAATGATTTAACTCTGAATAGAGCCGTTTTCAGCAGCACCCTCCAGCTCTTCGGTAAGATCCTAAAAATATTATCGATAAAAAATAACTATTGCCCCGCCTGTCAGGATCAAACAGAATGAGTCGCCTTCGAACGGTTCGATAGTTGTTTCCCTACTCTACTCTTTTGATTCGTTTATAGGAATAGTCAGGCTCTGGTTTAGTCCGGCTCTATAAGCAGCTTAATGGTGCGAAAAATAAAACCCCTGGAGACATTCAGGCCATCGGCAATATGTTCCAATATGTCCCGCTCTTCATCTGTAATGCGTCCGCTTGCCTGTGCTACGACACAGAGGTCCCGCACTACCTGCATGCGCTGCGGGATGCTGGTGTTCAGGCAGGCATTGCTTACCCGGTTGTCCAAATCTTCTTTTAACCGGGTCAGATCTAGTTTGCTTGAGAATTCACCCGGGCCGAAAAATTTCTCAAAAATTTTCACCTCCTCCGGTCCGATTCCGTCGCTGGCATCAGCAATAGCGATAGCGCCGGCATAGAGCAACCGGCGCATAAATTTTGCTGTCTCGGTTTTGCCTTCGATATAGCTTGGTTCCATGAGACCCATTAAGCTCTGCACACCGATTTCCAGATCGGCTTTGCTCATGCCGTCGTCTCGAACATGTTCCGATTCGTCATATAATTTTAGTGCTTTAACGCGAAGGGGACTGAAGGGGTGGGTGGAGAACCAGTCTTCCTTCGGAGCACTGATGCCCGGTTCAGCATCTACCAACTGCATATCATCGATCTGATTCAAGAAATCGTTGAGGTTGAAGCTGATTGTTTTGCCAGTCAGGCCGGAAGCCAGTTTGAATAAAGATCGGGCCACACTATCAAGGTCCTTTGAGCAATGCGCTCCCGCGCGATCGGCTGATATCTCAGCGTATCTGGACCAGGCAAACAATTCCAAGGCCAGGCGTGGGTCTGGTTTTGCGTCACCACCCAGCAAATAACCTATCGGTATTGTATGGTGCCCATAAATATGGTGCCCCAGCTCATGGCCCATCACAAAACAAAGTTCTTTTTGGGTAAAAGATTCCAGCAGACTCGAGGCAAACATGACAAACAGTCGGCCATCCTCCGGCTTGAAACACATCGCATTAAACTGCGGGCTGGCAAAGACATAGAGTTCCAGTGGGATCTTCATTCCCAGCGTTTCAATACATTGATCTGCAATCCTGTGAATATCCGGTGCCATATCTCGGCTCAAACGCACAGAAGATGACAGCAAACGTCTTCTGAGCCCCATGTTTTTTTTGCCTTCCATTCGGGCTATCGTTTCCTTGACTTGAATGACCTCTGGATGCTCAAGCAGCTTTTTGCTGAGTTCCAGGTCATTCTGGCAGCGTATACTTTGTGCAATCATAGCTTCAGCCCCATGCTTGTGAGAACCCCTCGGGAGGGCAGGAGTAGATAACCTCTTTTTCCTTGTACAAGATAGAATACCATTATATTAATCGCACTTAAAACATTCCTACCAGGCGCCTGACGTTGCGGCCTCACCACCTTTCATTGTGAGGATAAATCAGAAATGAGATTTCGTAATACGGCAGGAAAATGTTAAGATGATATAATAAATTTGTATTTTATGGGCGATCAGCCACGCCTTTCGGGCGGGGTATTTTAGAACCAACAAATCCACCCCAGGAATGAAGGGTGGAAACTATTATTTATTTTGGCTTTCACATTATTGGTGCAGTTCTGAACCATTTTATTGTTGTGCAGAACTCTAGAATGATCATGTTACTGTTAGGACTCGATTGAAATTAATTCAGCCATAAGGAGGAGCGATGTCAGTTAAAATTCTGATCAGACGTAAATTCAAGAAAGAAGCTTTGAAAAACGCGTCCACCATGCTGATTAAAGCGCGAACCAACGCCATGGGAAACCAGGGCTATATATCAACTGAGACTCTAGTCAATTATGACGATCCTCAATCCGTGATCATTCTCTCCATGTGGCAGAGTAAAGATGACTGGGACAGGTATAGGGACAGCGACACTCGAAAAGAACATGAAGATAAATACGCGGATATGTTCGAGGGCTCAACAGAATACGAGATTCTCAGGGTAGGAATGTAACCAGCGCTGCGGTGAGTTTCTATCTGTCCCAGCCGAACTCTAGCCGGGCAGCTAAATAGATCACTGCCCTCTATGCCAAATTGAAAACGGAGTCAGCCTATGAAGACCAAGGATATTCTTGCTGAAAAGGGAACGCATGTCACTACAGTCAAGGAAACGCTCCTTCTGGCAGATGTCGTATCAATGTTTGTAAACAATCATATCGGCTCGGTTGTAGTGGTAAACAATTTTGACGAGGTCATCGGTATCGTTGCCCCAAACGATGTACTGAAGGCGATACAGCATCACCCGGAGTATATCACCACGATTACGGTAAGCGAAGTAATGACCAGAAATATCATCATCGTGACTCCCGAGGATGATGTAGATGATCTGATGACGATTATGACCCAGAACAGAATCCGTCATCTGCCGGTGATCGACAAAGGAGAACTCACCGGTATTTTATCGATTGGCGACGTGGTCAAGGCTAAAACCACCGCCCGGGACGTCGAGATCAGTTATCTGACGGATTATATTGAAGGCAAATATCCCGGCTGAACACAGAGGGCCCGGCAAATAAGGATCGTTACATCTTAGGTGCGCCTGCGAACGGACATTTATTGATAAGGATGATAGCCTTCCGGTTGCAATGGCGGCAAGGTGTTGCTCTGCTTGCGGAGCCTGATCGGCGATGGCGTCAGCCACTCACCGCGATTGCTGGCTGGCGGTTTCAGGCTGGAATCGCGGACTGTCTTTGCTCGTAAACCCCAGACATTCGAGCCATTTGCAAAACGATCTTTTCGCCCAAACTCTGCGTTATGCTCGAAATTTTATCCTCGGAATATCAATCATATGCCTGTGGTAAAATTTCTCGCATGCCTTGATTTTGAACGAAAATCTTAGT
>Ga0316187_10006398_pt1 | contig 10133 bp, 11 predicted proteins | sample CroRivburrow1_MG_FD_204927 | JGI IMG/M metagenome (GOLD analysis project Ga0316187, IMG submission 204927) | Coastal sediment microbial communities from Maine, United States - Cross River worm burrow 1 | ecosystem: Environmental > Aquatic > Marine > Coastal > Sediment | place: USA: Maine... | reverse complement strand
CATCCATTCTCATAATTCAATAGGATATTGATGCCTCCAAATTTGAAATCTCGAGAAAATCTTCCAGATTGCATCCTCAGTGCCATTGAACTTGCCGCACTAATTCGAACGAATTCGGGGCTTGTTTTTTTCTCTGTCAATTTCTCTAAAGTTTCTTCAGCGATCATTGATTATGGTTTAATTGGTAAAGGTTTAAAATTTTTATTGCCAAATTTTAGTTCTCCCTTCATGCATTTAAATTCTCCGGGTAATAGCAAGACCCATTATAAGTATATTTTTTTTCCGCTAACGCACGCTGGGATGCCAGCCATATTGCATCCACAATATCATCATTGTCCAATTGAAATGAGACAAGTCCATTCGATTTATATTCACCTATCACTTGACTTACAACACTTGCAATATATTCCTTGTCAAGGGGACTCCACTTAAGCCTAGATTCAATTTCAGATAACAGTTCTTCCTGATCCACAAAATCTCCCGTAATAAGCACGCTCTTGATGCTTTCACCTTTTAATCCAATATATGTTCTGAGCAATCCGGCGGGTGTTTTCTTCAAGCTCATACCTGTCATGTCCGCCTGAGGAGAACGCTGATAAATCCAATCTTCGCTCTCATAGGTTTCTTTTGCAATACGTTCTATTCGTTGCTGCTCCTCCGGTGAAATCATTATTGATTCAAAAGTCTTCCCGAACACTTCTGCATATTTCTTCAAGACTATTGATTTCAATTCATGCATATTTATTTCATTCTTTATTTCCTTTCGAATGGTCGTTATTCTTTGCTCGATGGAAGCAATTTTTCTTTTGTCAGAAAATTTTTGAATTGGAATTCGAAGAACAGATAACATTGTATGAATGTCAAGATCCATTAGGAGACTTGCGTGAAACTGTATTCCTCCCCTTGGACTAACATACACGCCTAGTCCGGCGATTTTTTTCCCATTTACTTCTAAATCGTTCTTTGATCTAAAAGAAGCATTAATTCCCAATTCACTCAGAGCTTCAATGATGGGTTTAGAAAGTTGGGTATACAACTCTCTTATATGCTCCCATGGGAATTCCTTTTGATTTGTTGTAAAGCAAATTCCCAGTTGATCCGCCCCCATCAGAATGGCACCTCCCCCAGTCAATCTTCTTCCGAAACCGTAATCCAGTTCTTTACATTTTTCAATATCTATCTCTGCATTTATATCCTGAAATCTTCCTGCTAAGACACTGTGGTTTTTGTAATTATATAACTTTAAAATAGCCGGATAATGCGCCTCTGTATCTTCTGTGTAGAGCTCGGTTAAATATTCATCTGCTGCCAAACCCATCGCGGCGGTCACACCTATTTCGTCTATGTATCTCCAATTACTCATCAATCCACTCCACAGGAACAAGAATTTTCATAAAAACTAGGATAGAGTCCAAGTTCTCTGGCATGTTCAATAATGCCTTCGGCAGGATAGGCGATGCCATTAAGGCCTGCATCAACTGCTGCTTTGTCCACTATTTTCTTGTATTCTCCACCGGGCCTGGCACAGCCCAATAGGATTTTAGTTTCTGGCATTTTTAATCTACTGTCAATTAAAAACTGTTCTACTTCATTTGTATCTGGCGGAATCACATTCTGCATCTCAGTTCCTTGAATGGGCATAAAAATGACTACTATTAAGGCATGGATCGGATATTTGGCAATCATTTCCAAAGCGTCATACTCTCCCAAGAACTTTCCATAGTGCAACCCAAGAATAATATGAGGCCTGATGCTTATGCCATAATCGGTCAATAATGCCAATGAGCGATCAAAATCATGAACGGTACAATTCATGTGATATACTTGTTCGATGGTTTCTTGCGCTCCAATAATATCTAGTGCGACCCCATCTATTCCTGCATAATTCAGACCTTCGACCATTTCTTCATCCACAAGACCAGTATGCATCACGACTTTCAGGCCGAGGTCATCCTTAATTCTCTTTATATCATCAATGTGTTTGAGAAATGGAACTTGGCCATTCTTCATGGATCCTCCACTTATAAGAACCGATTCCGTGCCAGTCTTTGCCAAATTTTCGCACATGGAAAACAAGCCATTCTTGCTATCGATCGGAATCATTGGTTCAAGAATCTTCTTGTCACAATGATCACAATTCAACGCACAAGCAGAGCCTGTCAAGCTAATTGGCAAAAACGCGCGAGGATTTTTTTGACTAAATCCGGGAATGTCATACTTCTTTAACCCTGGAGCATAAAATAAAATGTCATCCGCAAAATTTTTCTTTCGAATTTTGAAAGCTTCAGAATTGACATTTATTTTTCCGGCTACTGAGATATCCATCCCTTCTCTTCAAATTTCTTTAACTCTGATTCGAACCAAGTCTGGATTTGATCTTTGCCCTTAATTAGATTTGAGATCTCTGCCTCCAAATCTGAGAGTTTGAGTTTGATTAACCAACCATTCCCGTATGGATCCGTATTAACAAGCCTTGGATTTTCAATTACCTGATCATTAATTTCGGCTATAACTCCTGAAACGGGAGCATTCAAAGGGCCAACATATTTTTCAGCTTCAATGCTTCCAAAACTTTGTCCTTTTTTCACTTCCTTATTCAATCCATCAAATGAAATGGCCACAAAATTACCGCTTGTTTCTTGCAACAAAGAACTCATTCCAATTCGTGCTTCAGGTCCGGCTATATCCACCCAAAAATGAGATTCTGGATCATAAAGGAAATGCTCGTTGAATTCGTATTTATCTATATTCTTCATCTTATCACTTCTTCTTTATACCATGGCTTCATCAATTAATTCTGCGATATCTTTAACGATAAGCTTGCCTTCGTTGCCAGTAGATTTTACGGCATCTTCAAATCTTGAAATTTCATATGGGCAACACACCACCAATACGTCAGCACCAGTTTCTACAGCTTCCCTCACCCTGTTTTCCGAAAGTCTTTCATTCACATGATCCGCCATAAAACCATCCAGCCACATACCGCCACCACCGCCACCACAACAAAAGCTTTGCTCTTTACATCGTCCCATCTCGATCATCTCTACTCCGGGCAAGGATTCTATTATTTTTCTAGGTGCCATATATTCGCCATTATGACGCCCTAAATAGCATGGATCATGAAAGGTCACTTTGATGTTCAATTTATTTTTTAAATCCAGTTGTTCCATCATGGGGGCCAGCATGGTTGTATAATGCAATATGTCATACTCACCTCCATGCTTAGGGTACTCTTTTTTAAGTGCATTTAAGGCATGTGGATCTGTGGTCATTATTTTGTTGAACTTGTACTTTTCTAAGGTGGCAATATTGTGTTCAGCAAACTCTTCAAATAATCCCGTTTCTCCGGCCAATCTTTGTGAGTCGCATGAACACTTTTCCTCGGTACCTAAAATTCCAAAATCAATCTTTAGTTTGGTGAGGATTCTTGCCAATGCACCACTGGCTTCTTGACCTCTTCCGTGATATGCCGGGTAACATTCAACAAACCATAAGTAATCGGTTTCTTTTTTTTCTTTCATAATGGGGACATCCACGGCCGCTTTTTGAATCCAATCTGCTCTTTTTCTTTGTGATTCTCCCAGAGGATTACCATATTCAAAAGTGTTTTCAAAGGCTTCCTGTAATTCATCAGGAACATCTGCTTCCATAACAGCTTCTTCCCTAACGGCTGGCATTATTTTAATCATATCAACTGATTTTGGACAAACCCGCAAACAATTCATACAAGTCGTACATTTCCACAAATCATCATGAGTGAGCAAGTCCATGCCCAGTTGTAATTCTCTAAATATTTTTCTAGGGCCATATTCCCCTCCGGCCTGATTGACTGGACATACAGGAATGCATTGAGTGCATTGATAACACCAGCCCATGGATTCCGCACCTTCAATATCGGTTACTTTATCCAAGCCTGAAGTGTCATAGTCAAACACCACGCGTTGTTCAAACATCCGGTTCCATTCCGGACCAAGTTCAACGCCATCAACAATAGCCTTTTCTTTTTCTATAATTTGTTTTTTATCTACTGGCATATTTCAACAAATATTATTCTTAATCCTTATTATTTTATGCATGGATGTTTCATACCACAGTTACCTCGTTTGAACTATGTATACCCAAAATTCTACTCGAGAATTCAGATAAACTCGGCATCACTTTATTGAATTCGTCTGTCATTTTAATCTTTAGAACTGTATATGCATAAATCACATATACACAACTGAGGTATACATCTGTTCCAAATAGGGATCTATTGATAAACTGAAATTCAGCAGATTCAGCCATCGAATGAACAAATGCAACCGCCTTGCCAACATTCATATACATTTGACCGTATGTTTCGGCAGCCATGTTAAACTCTTCATTGGTCACTAACAGAAGCGCTCCTGTATTTGCTTTCGGATCCCACAACCATCGGCACCACAACCAATATTTATCCGGGTTGGTGTAATGCAAAATCTCTCCAGCAATATCGTATCGCAAAAATTCGTCGAGTTCTTTAAATGACTCCATAAATCGTTGAAAACGAAACTCCACTTCTTTATTGTCATAAAGCAGGCTTGTAATTCCATTTTTGTAGTCCTCAAAAGAGTATTTTTCAAAAAGCAACTTAGATTTTCGTTTAGTAACAAAGATCATTTTGAAAATTTCTCTCAATTCACTTTCAGTTAATGAAGAGATATGTGTATTGCTAAGGTGCTTAATAAAAAAATTACTTTTCCCTTCCAACTGAGAAGCAATTTCTATCAAATCTTTCTTGTCAATTTTGTCAAGAGTTTCATGCATAAACTCCTTACACGCCTCTATATCAATTAACTTACTCATGCACTTATTATGCTGTAACGGTTAGTTTTCTCACTGCTCCAATGGATTTCATTGCAGCTGCGCCAGCAGCAGAAATGGAATCTTCAAGATCTGCGGGTCCTGTACATGCTCCTGCTGCAAAGACACCTTCTACATTTGTGGAAACAGTGTTCATTGGGCCTTCGATCGTTTCAATAAAACCAAATTTGTTCTTTTGTACCCCAAAAACATCTGCCATTTCTTTAGTCCCAACACTTGGTTCCATACCAACAGCAAGAATCACCATATCCATTGGAACTTCCATTGGCCTTCTTAAAGTAGTATCTTCTCCTTTAACGATGAGGTGATCCCCCTTTTTAATAATTTCAGTGGCCATGCCCTTGATGTAATTCACTTTGTGTTTTTCCTGAGCAGGCCAATATATTTCGTTTTCCCAATATCCATACATCCTCATATCAATATAGAAAATATAAATTTTTGCATCGGGACAATAGTGTCTCACTTCGATGGACTGTTTGGAAGAAACTCCACAGCATACTTTTGAGCAATATTCATTGCCAATTTGTCGATCACGTGAGCCAACACATTGGATAAAAGCAACACTTTTGGGCTTTTCACCGTTCGATGGTCGCACAAAATTTTTTGCTTTAAACATTTTTTCTGCATCCACCAATGTGATTACATCATCATGCTCATAATATCCATATTTCTGGGTTTCTCTTCCCGGATCAAAGTGTTGGAATCCTGTGGCGAGAATAACTGCTCCTCCTTCAATATCAATTGCCTTGCCATTGGTCTCCGCTTTGACTTTAAAGTTTCCCAATTCACCTTCGGCACCAATAACAGATGTATTCACCAAAATTTCAACATTTGGATTGTTCAACACTGCATTGCGCATTTTATCCATTGCCTCTTCGGCATCGCCCAAATCCGGAGTTAATGCTGCGTACGATCCTTCGTCGGGATTTCCTCCAAGTCGTTCTCTTTTTTCAATGAGAATTGCTTTGTAGCCGAGGTCTGCAATGCCTCGAGCGGCCTCTAGTCCTGTCGGACCTCCTCCTATTATTATTATGTTTTCACTTGCCATATTTACTGATTCAGTTTATTAATTTTAATTACTTGGCGTCTTCCCACGTCATATATTCTTTTTTGCCGTCTTTTATTTGACTCACTTCTGCCTCAAACTCTGCCCATTTTTGTTTATGATCAATTCCTAATTTTTCCAAAAATGCCTTGTTATCCGTGTTGTGCCAATGAAGTTGAAGCACCTTGTATGGATGTGCCCCCATCGCCAAAGCGGCTATTTGTGAGTCAGCCATTACAGGTAGCCCCACTTTTTTGCCGTGCGCCCTGCCCGCGAATTGGCTTTGATCAAGGGTTGTTACACAGCCAGTATCATGCGTTACAGTAATATCCGGATTGGCCTCTTCTATCATGACTTCAATTTTTCGCTGAACTGAAAATGAGCGTGAAAAATCTCTTGATACAAGAATATGTCTAAAACCAAATCCACAGCAGTCAAACCAAGTTGAATAATCAGCTACATTGATTCCCAATGCTTGAAGCGTCCCTGTAATTACGGCTGTCCTCTGGGCTCCATAAATTTCTTTGTCATAAATAGCATCTTCTTCTATCAATTTATGGTAATGACATGCGGGGTGAACTGTAGCGGTAATCATACTCATGTCTATAACCTGCCTTTCGGCAATTCTATCCTTCATTGCCAAAACCCACTCACTATAATGAACGATTTCTTCAGGAATCACAAAGGGTTTTCCCAATTTTTCCATTATGGCCTTTACCTGTCTTCTTAATTTCGGTTGATGCACAAGAGCATGCCTAACTTCTTTATAATGTCCGAAGCTCGTTCCGCAATGGATAATGGGAAAATATCCTACTTCATAGGCTGCAGCAAAATTTCTCATTGCGACTGCGGCTTGTGCAGCAGGATTCGATGTTGCAGATGCATAGTAATTCCATGCCGTGCAAGAAGTCTGGTCGGTAGGATCATGATAATCTAAGCCAAATGCTCTGTTCAGCCAGAAAATTGAAGATGAGTAACCCGGTATGTGGCCACATTGTCCACAACTCTTATGATGCCACGTTTTTTCAACAGGAATCTTTTTCATCCTCCCGTATTTTGTGGTTAATTCCATATAGGGCTCAGGTACACGCTGCACAATCCATTCCCCCTCTTTTTCAAGTTGAAATATTTCATCGCGTAAATCTTCCTTTGGAGCATTTGCAGGATCAATTTCATGCTTTCTATCTTCTGCTTTCAATACAGGTAAATGGATCATATTTATAGTGTATTATAGTTTTTAATCAAAAGTCACATCTTCATATCCGGCTTCTTCTAACCGCTCCTCCATAACATCAACAAGAATATCGAAGAGACCTTCATCTACTCCTTTAATCAAGTCCATCACGCCGGTCATATGCCAAATAAGATATAATTCTATTATGGTTTTTTTATCTATTGTCCAACTTGTCTCTGTTGTATGAAGGGTCTCGGGCGGAAGTGCTTTTCTCCATTCTTCCAAGTGATCCGATATTTCGCCAACATGTGTGCCCCAATCAGGAAAGGCATCCGGTTGAAGCATATCGGGAGAAACTTGTGTGCCCGTCGACATAATTTTGTATATAATTCGGCCGTATCCTTCCAAGGCTTTTTTGGCTGTTGTGAGACCATTTTTTACTGCAACTTCTCTCAGAATCGTTATTATTTGACCCGGTGAATTCTGTCTTGGACACCTATCACAGGAAAAACACTGAGAGCAATCCCAAATACTATCATTCATTAAAGTGTAAACAAGGTCAACATCTTCTCTTGCCACTGCCTGAGCAATTACTCTAGGGCTAAAATCATAAAATCTCGCTGAGGGACAAGCTGCTACACAAATTCCACATTCGTAACATCCGTATAACACATGTTCCCATCTATCATCTGATTTAGCTTCATCAAATAGCCTTTGCTTTTCTTCCATAGTAACATCAGCATGTTTGTTTTGACTAAGATCTAGAGCATCCATAATATTCTATCTTTTTATTTATCAATCATAAGTATCTGATCCTTCCAAATGTTTACAGGCCTCAATATTGTCATTTTCAATCTTCTCCTTGTAGGCGGCCACGGCCTCATCCCCGGTTACTAGTACTTTCATTTCCTCCGCGAGATTATCAGATTTCATTTCCACAACCCAACCATCTTTATATGGGCTTCTATTTATTAATTGTGCGTCGTTTGCCAGGTTCTCATTGGTTTTTGTTATTTCACCTGCTACAGGTGATTTAACAGGTCCAACATATTTTCCGCTTTCAACAGTTGCAATAGGTTTTCCGAGTCTTCTCATTGTTCCAACTGCCTTTGTTTTGGCGTGCAAAATTGGTCCTGCGAGATTTTGTGCGATATCGGTCATTCCAATGACCACCGTATTATCATCAATCACTTTGACCCAGGTATTATGTTCAACATTGTAATAAAGTTCTTTAAGAACAATACAACCTTTGATATTTTCGTGTGCCATAATTATTATTTTTTAATTCTGGTTGTTCAATTAGAAATACATTACATGATCGTAGGATAGTGAAAGGTCAATGATGCTTGTTGCCCCAAGAATCTCTACCCCATCAATGAGATCTTCAGGTTTCATGTCCCATAATTCCAAGCTTTGCTGACAGACTCTTAATTCTACTTCAGAATCCATAGCCATTTCTAGCATTGTTTTTAAGGTAACATTGCTCGATTTATCAAGCTGCACTTTTTCAGCCTCTCCTTTTTTTAGTTGATTGGTTCCGTCCATTGTAAACCACACCATTACCTCCATTTCCATGGCAGCTGCCGCCATAGCGTAAAAAAGAGGTGAGTACGTCCGCGTTGGTGTTGCTACACCATGTGTCTGAATTACAAGGATTTTCTTTCCTTCATGATCCTGATCTTCCATACCTAATTTTATTTGTTAAAATACTTAATTATTGAATTCAAATTTTACATGTGCCATCATATCCTGTAAAGAAAAAGATTAACGAACCTAATCCAAGCCAATCATCATTTTCCATTACCGCATTTCGTATTTCTTCTTTGTCTTTATTGTATTTCAATATTTTTAATCGAGTAGCTCTTTTATTTTTATTCCACTCCACGGGCTCAAGAAGCACCCATTCTCCGGGTATCGTTTTATACAACTGGATAATTTCTTTTTCACCCACACTTGCTCCGGTTACAACCCATTCCTCTAATTCAAGTACCCCCACTTACTCTTTTTTGTTCATTTTTTATCATCATCAATGCCTCTACCCATTCTGATATTGAAAGGCTCATTTCGTCTGGACTGTAATTCATAAAAAAAGATTCTGTCTTTTCTTTAATGTGATCTTCATTTAAGTGTGTTTTTAACAGGGCCCGCTCAAATTTCCTGTACTGGTCAAGGTAGTCTTCTTTATAATCCTCAATATGAATGAAGTCAATTGTTGTCTCCTTCAATCGAATTGTTATTTCTACTTTGCGATTTACAGTTTTATATTCAGTATGTCCAATCCATATGCCTGAATGAATTTTAATTACTCTAGAATCTTTTTGCGGAGACTTGATGGAAAATGTCCAGGAATCACTGGATAATTTTTCATCCTGTTGAGCAATGTGCCACAATTCCTTTTTTGTAAAATCATCATCAAAGAAATCCATGCCATGTATCTCCTTGCATTTCATTTTATAAACTGCTTTAATTTCCTCGAAATTTGGAACAACATCGAGCTCTGCCGACATAGATGAAATATATTCATTCATTCCCTTACCAACCTCACTACGCATTGATTTCCCTGGCAGATTCAATGCCCCAACCATGTGGTTGCTATTAAAATCTGCAATAAAGTTGCCCGTGATTACTTCTGCATTCCCGATTCTTGCGGCACCCGTACCAACGATCTTTTTTCCATTTACATGAACATCATTTCTGCCGTATGCATACGCATCTATGCCAAAAAACTTATAAGTTTCAATCATTGGTTCCATAAAAAGCGCAAACTTATTTTCCACTTTATGTGGAATAGATTTGGGTTGAAAAATCCATTGTACGAACAACTGATTGTCATCAATATAAACCGCCCCTCCTCCGGTTTGTCTTCTGATAACCGGTAGATTATTTTCTCTACAGTAATTTATGTTCAATTCTGTCAAGGGGTCTTGGAAGTGACCTACACACATGTAGGGAGTTTCAGGTTGCGCTAAAACGATTGTATTAGGAGATCTCCCATTTTGGGCATACCCCAATCCATGATAAATGCATTGTGAGTGAAGAGAATTCACTCTACCAGTATCTATCCACCTG
>Ga0316187_10006397_pt1 | contig 10133 bp, 9 predicted proteins | sample CroRivburrow1_MG_FD_204927 | JGI IMG/M metagenome (GOLD analysis project Ga0316187, IMG submission 204927) | Coastal sediment microbial communities from Maine, United States - Cross River worm burrow 1 | ecosystem: Environmental > Aquatic > Marine > Coastal > Sediment | place: USA: Maine... | reverse complement strand
ACAACCGGGATGCGGCCCAGCTCGTGGGGATCAACACCGGTCTGGTGCTGTTGATCTCGTTTGGCCTGTCCGCTGCGTTGGGCGCCATTGCCGGCATCATGATCGCGCCCATCACGCTGACGTCCTATGATGTGGGCATCATGCTGGGCCTGAAGGGATTCGTGGCGGCGGTCCTGGGTGGACTGGGCAGCGGGGTGGGCGCGATCGTCGGTGGACTGATCCTCGGGATAACCGAGGCCATGGCCGCCGGCTACATCTCCTCCGAGTACAAGGACGCGGTTCCGTTTGTGCTGATCCTGTTGATTCTGTTTTTCCTGCCCAACGGACTGTTTGGCGTGCGCGCAACGGAGCGCGTTTAAGGTGGGCTGGATGCGGACGCCACGTACCGGGGGCCTGATGCTGCTGGCCCTGATCGTGGCCGCCATCCCCTGGTTCTTGCCCAACAACTTTTACTTCGAGATGGCCATTCTGGTGGGCATCAATGCCATCGTTGCGGTGGGGTTGAACCTGCTCATCGGCTACGCCGGCCAGATCAGCCTTGGGCACGCCGGTTTTTTCGGCCTTGGTGGCTACTGTAGCGGCATTCTGGTGGCCACTTATGGATGGCCGCCGGCCCTGGCGTTGTTGCTCGGGGCGGTGGGTGTCGCCGTACTCGCCTTTGTCATCGCCCGCCCCATTCTTCGCCTTAAGGGCCACTACCTGGCGATGGCCACGCTGGGATTGGGCATCATCATCTCCATTGTGGTCAGCACCGAGGATTGGTTGACCGGCGGACCGGACGGCATGTATGTGCCGCCGTTCACTCTGTTCGGTTGGGAACTTTATGGTGAGGCAGTCTGGTACTGGGTGATTGGCGGCCTCCTGCTGCTGGCGGTCTGGTTGGCCCTGAATATCATCGACTCGCCGGTGGGACGGGCGCTCCGGGCCCTGCACGGATCCGAGGTCGCGGCCCAGGTCGCTGGCGTGGATACCACCCGGGCGAAAGTGCGGGTGTTCGTGGTCTCTGCGGTGTTCGCCGCCGTCATGGGCAGCCTGCATGCTCACTATGCCGGGTTTGTCACCCCCACCTCGTCCGGTTTCTTCCATTCCATCGAACTGGTGACCATGGTGGTGCTGGGGGGGATGGCCTCCACCTTTGGCGCGGTGGTTGGCGCCGCAATTCTTACCGTGCTGCCCCAATTACTGACTGGATTCGAAGACTACGAGATGATGGTGTTCGGTCTCATTCTGATGCTCACCATGATATTCCTGCCCCAGGGTCTGGTGCCGACCCTGGCCCGAGTCTTCAAGCGGCGCGATCAAGGGGCGGGTGCGATACCCGGGGTGGATGAGGTGGACCCATGAGCCTGCTGCGGGTTGAGCAACTCAACAAGTCCTTCGGCGGTATCCATGCCGTGCAGGACCTCAGCTTTGAAGTCGATCCCGGTACCATCCATTCCGTGATCGGCCCGAACGGCGCCGGCAAGACCACCTTGTTCAATCTGGTGACCGGCGTCTACACGCCCAGCTCCGGCAACATCTTCATGGACGATCAGCCCATCGCCGGTCGCCCGGCCCATGTGCTGGCCCGTTTGGGTATGAGCCGTACGTTCCAGAATCTGCAGATCTGCATGAACATGACCGCGCTGGAGAATGTCATGGTGGGGCGTCATCTGCATTTGGATCGGCGGTTCCTGCCGGCCATGCTGCGTCTGCCGGGCATAGTGCGGGGTGATCGCGACTGCCGCGACAAGGCGGCCGAGCTGATGCACTTTGTTGGCACCGGGCGCTATCTGGACAGCGATGCCGCCTCCATGCCCTACGGCGCGCTAAAACGCCTGGAGATTGCACGCGCATTGGCTGCCGAACCCCGCCTGCTGTTGCTGGACGAGCCGGCGGCGGGACTCAACGCCAACGAAACCGCGGAGGTCGATGTACTGATACAGAAGGTGGCGGAAACCGGCGTGACCGTGGTGCTGGTGGAGCACGACATGAAACTGGTGATGAACATTTCCGATCACATCCTGGTGCTGGACTACGGCAAGAAACTGGCGGAGGGCACGGCGGAAGCGGTGCGCCATAACCCGGATGTGATCGCCGCCTATCTGGGGGCGGCATGAGGGAAACCGCGTGACCGAGGCTGTCCAGGTCATCCAGTCGGAGCATGCTGGCATCTGGCGGTTGATGGCCACCATCGACCAGCTCAATCAGTCTCTGGCAACCGCCGACGTCGCCCCAGATCGAGATCTGTTCGGGGCGATCTTCGACTATCTCCAGCGTTATACGGACCGGATGCACCACCCCAAGGAGGACCTGTTCCTGTTTCGCGCCCTGCGCGAGCGGGCGCCCGAGTCTCATCCTGTGCTGGACGAGCTGCAGAAGGAACACGCCCACGGCCCCGCCGCCATGGTGCGTCTGCGGGAACTGCTGGATCACGCCGGGTCTGGTGACGCCCACGACCGTACCGCCTTTCGCGAAGCGCTGACCACCTATGTGAACAATCAGCGCGAGCACATCCGCAAGGAAGAGACCCAGGTTCTGCCCCTGGCAAAGGACGTGTTGACCGAGGGGGACTGGCGGGTCATCAACGAGGCATTCCTGGCCAACGACGATCCCCTGTTCGGGCAACGCGTCAAGGCCGAGTTTCGCGACCTTCACCGACGCATCACGAATCTGGCGCCCGCACCCATGGGTCTGGGGCTGAGCGCCGAACCCCGAAGCGAGCCCGCGGCCGCCGACCGGGCGGCGGAGGCCATGCTGGACATCCGGGGTCTGAGCAGCCACTACGGGCGGATCCAGGCCCTGGATGGTGTCGACTTGCGAGTGGCGCCGGGTGAGCTGGTGTCCCTGGTGGGGGCCAACGGTGCCGGCAAAACCACTCTGCTGCGCAGCATTTCGGGCCTGCAGCCCGCCACCGGCGGCGCCATTCATTTCCGCGGCCAAGACATTACCCGGATACCCGCCGCCCGCCGCGTGAGCATGGGCATCTCGCAGGTGCCGGAGGGACGGCAGGTTTTCGGCCCGCTCAGCGTAGAGGACAATTTGCGTCTGGGCGCCTTTCACCGTGGGCGGGACAAGGGTGTGGCGACGGATCTGGAGCGCATGTACGCGATGTTCCCGATCCTTGAACAAAAACGTAAACAACCCGCCGGGACCTTATCCGGTGGGCAGCAGCAGATGTTGGCCATGGCCCGTGCGCTCATGGCCAGACCGAGCCTGTTGCTGTTGGATGAGCCCAGCATGGGATTGGCCCCTTTGCTGGTGCAGGAGATATTCAATGCCGTCGCCGACCTTAAGCGACAGGGCATCACTCTGTTTCTGGTGGAGCAGAACGCAGCCGCGGCACTGGCGGTGGCCGATCGGGGCTACGTCATTGAAACCGGCCGCGTGGTGTTGAGCGGCGCCGGCAGCGAATTGCTGGCGAATGAGGAGGTGAAAAAAGCCTACCTGGGCATGTAGCCGGGGCCTACGGGTCATCGTGGCCTGCCCCGGATCGAGTGACACTAAAACGACGATAGAGCACTGAAAAGGAGTGACGCATGATGGGCAAACACATTCGTACATGGCTGGCGGCAGCCGCCGTCGCCATGGTATCCAGTGGCGTAATCGCAGCCGAAACAATAAAGATCGGTTCTTTTCTGTCGGTGACCGGGCCGGCATCGTTTCTCGGCGATCCCGAGCTGAAAACGCTGCAGATGTACATTGACCAGATCAACGCGGAGGGCGGTGTCCTGGGAAAACAGCTGGAGCTGGTGCACTACGACGTGGGCGTCGATGCCGACAAAGCCCGCACTTCCACCAAGCGCCTGTTGGAAGACGACCAGGTCGATGTGATTGTCGGGGGCTCAACCACCGGCACCACCATGGCCGCGGTGCCGCTGGTCGAACGGGCCGGTGTGCCGTTTATCTCCCTGGCCGGGGCCGTGGTCATCATCGAACCGGTCAAGCCATGGGTGTTCAAGACGCCCCACACCGATCGCATGGCGGCGCAAAAGATCTTTGAGGATATGAAAGCCCGCGGCATCACCAAGGTGGCGTTGATCTCAGGCACCGGTGGTTTTGGCAAGTCCGGTCGCGCTCAATCCACCGCGGTTGCCGGCGACTACGGTATCGAGATCGTGGCCGACGAGACCTACGGCCCAAAAGACACCGACATGACACCGCAACTTACAAAGATCAAGAACACCGATGACGTCGGGGCGGTGCTGAACTTTGGCTTTGGTCAGGGGCCGGCCATTGTCACAAAGAACTACCAGCAGCTCGGCATCACCGCACCCCTGTATCAGTCGCATGGGGTGGCATCCAAGAAGTATATTGAGCTGGCGGGGGATGCCGCCAACGGTGTACGCCTGCCGGGTTCCGCGCTGTTGGTGGCCGACAAGTTGGCCGACGATGATCCCCAGAAACCGGTGGTGATCGGGTACCAGACCATGTATGAAAAGGCCACCGGATCAGACGTCTCGACCTTTGGTGGTCATGCCTATGACGGTCTGATGATCGCGGTGGAAGCCATGAAAACGGCGGGCAGCACTGACAAGGAAGCCGTCCGCACGGCCATCGAAAACACCCAGGGTTTCGTCGGAACCGGCGGGGTGGTGAACATGTCCGCCGAAGACCATCTGGGTTTGGACTTGACGGCGTTTCGCATGCTTGAGATTCAGGACGGCGATTGGGTGTTGGTGGACTGACCTGATCAGGCATCTTTTTTTGGAATGCACGGGGCGTCGGTCGATGCCCCTTTCGTTTGAGCGTTTTGATCCCGGACGCATCATGGCGCGAGAGTCGTCGCCTCAATTCAAATCGCACGGGACACCAGGAGTACACAGCATGAACAAGCATTGCCTGATCGTTGCGGGGTTGGTTATAGCCCAGGGCATCGCCCTGCCGGTGTTGGCCGACGACGATTTTTATGGCGTCGTTGAGAGTCGCCCCGAAACAAAGGTCGGCACTTGGGTCGTGGGCGGTCGAACCATACAGGTCACGGAGGAGACCGAGCTCGACGAGGACTACGGCGCGCTCACCGGTGGTGCCTGTGTCGAGGTGGAAATGGAAGACGGTGTGGTGGAGGAGTTGGAGAGCGAGCCGGCCAGCAAATGTGAGCTCTAAGGGGTGTCCCGATCCGGGAGAGCCTAGGCTTGGCTGGAGTCGCGATTGTCTCAACTGATGAAATCGTTGTGGCTGAGCCTATACATGATCCTGGCCACGACGTTCTTGCTGGTGGTGCTGGAGTTCTCCGTGCGACTGTTTTTTCCTGAGATCAATTATCAGGGAAACGAAAGATCAATGTTTCTGGAGAACAGGTTCGGAGAAAGCATGGGTTTGAGACCGGATGCATCGGGCACGTTTTTTGGCAAGACGGTCCACACGGATATGAATGGTTTTCGTCAGTTGGATATACCCGCACAGCATGATCAATCGTGGCTGTTTGTCGGTGATTCCGTCACCTTCGGTGTGGCGGTGGACGATGACAAGATTTTCCCGCAGTTGGTTCAAAACCGATTTCCTCACACCCGGGTGTGGAATGCGGCTGTGGTGGGGTATGGCGCAAATGACTATCTGAACGTGGTAAGCGCGTTTGCAGATGGGCACAGTGACCTTGAGCGCATTATTCTGTTTTTTTGTTTAAACGACGTATATGGCAATCTCTCGTTCGATGCCGATTCCTCCCCGATAGAGGCATCTCTCTCTTTTTTAAGAAGAAACTCTAAGCTGTATCAACTTCTCAAAGGTACGTTTTTCGATCAAAGCAGGAAGCATGCACTGCATGACATATCCTACTTTGAAGACCGTAATCCGAATTTCGAGGCTGCGGTGGGCGCCCTTGAAAACATCAAAGCCATTGCCGATGAATTGGGTGCCGAACTGCTGGTGGTCATTGTCCCTTATGAGTATCAGCTGAGAGTGGACGGATTGAGAGCGCCCCAGGCGCTGTTGACCAAGCGCCTTGCGGAGCAGGGCATTGCTTTCCTGGATCTCTATGAAGCGTTCGAATCAGCCAGGTCCGAGGACTATTTCCTCTACGGGGACCCGATGCACTTATCCGATCTTGGGCACAAGACCGTTGCGGATGAGCTGATGGATGAGCTGATGGATGAACTGATGGATGAACTGATGGAGCGCCTGCAATAGGCGGGCAGGGCAACGGGCTCAGTCCGGCGAACGTGTCTTGGTCACATGAAGCGGCTCGACATCTTCGACCTCGATGCGACGCCGATTCGGTTCCACTTCGGTCAGCGGCTCGGTTGGGCGCAGCGTGTCGCGGCTGCGGACGGCAAGTCTCTGATAGGTCCGGGTGCCTTCGACTTTCCAGGCAATTTCCTGGTCGCTGAGTTGACGGATGACTTTGCCCGGAATCCCCGTCACCAGCGAGCGGGGCGGTACCGCCATATTGGCTTTTACAAAGGCGAGGGCGGCGACAATGCTGTCTTCCCCGATCACCGCATTGTCCATGATCACCGCATTCATCCCGACCATGGCATTGCGTGCGACCCGGCAGCCGTGCAGCACGGCGCCATGGCCGATGTGCCCGTCCACTTCCACCACCGTGTCGGTGTTTGGAAAACCGTGCATAACGCAGGTGTCCTGCAGATTGGCGCCGCGTTGCAGGATCAGACGGCCAAAGTCGCCGCGCAGGCATGCAGCCGGGCCCACGTAGCAATCCGGGCCGACAATGACGTCGCCGATCAACACCGCGCTGGGATGAACGAATGCGCTGGGATCCACCACCGGGCGGATGCCGTTGATCTCATAAACCTGGGCCAACGTATGTCTCCTAGGGAAGGTCTGAACAATTGATACGAATCGCGTTTCGGTCCACAAGGGCGCAGATGCGAGGCTCCCGGCGCAGCGCCATAGTCATTCTATGGCCAAGCGGGGAAACGCGGCAGATGTGCCCTTGTGGGCGAAACCCCGGAGGGGCCGGGCCTTTGCGCCCCTGGTACCGCGTTGCACCTCGCTCATTGGCAACTCACGTATTTTCCTCGGGCCAACTCCGCTCGGTGCGCCTTGCACGAGAGCGCGCAAAGATCCCGGCGCCATCGCAGCAATTGATCAGACCTTCCCTTGCATATCGCTTATTGTGAGCGCTTCGCGACCAGGGTGAGAACGTCGTACTGGGCAACCACGTCGTCGTTTTGATTGAGTACCGTGGTGTCCCAACGCACTTCCCCGTAGTCCTCGGTTTCCCGTGCGGTTTTCTGCTTGCAGGTCAGCAGCACGCGTATGCTGTCGCCCGGGTAAACGGGTTGCATGAAGCGCAGCCTGTCCAGCCCGTAATTGGCCAGCACCGGACCCGGGGCGGGGTCCACGAACAGCCCGGCGGCGGCCGAGACAATGAAGTATCCGTGGGCGACACGGCCGTCGAAAAACGGGTTTGCCCGCGCCGCCTCCTCATCCATGTGGGCGTAAAAGGTGTCACCGGTGAAATGGGCGAAGTGTTCGATGTCTTCCAGGGTCACCTTGCGTGCCGGGCTGACCAGCGTGTCCCCGATTTCCAGTTCTTCCAGACGCTTGCGGAATGGGTGAGGTCCGTCCTCTTTACGCCGTGAGCCCCGTACCCAGCAGCCCGTGACCCGGGTCAGCGTATCGGGTGAGCCCTGCAAAGCGGTCCGCTGCATATAGTGCAGTACGCCTCGGATGCCCCCCATTTCCTCGCCGCCCCCGGCCCGTCCAGGGCCACCGTGGATCAGATTCGGCAGGGGCGAGCCATGGCCGGTGGAGGCCTTGGCCATATGCTGGTTGGCCAGCAGCAATCGCCCGTGGTGAGCGGCGGTGCCCAACACCATGTCCCGTGCAAAATCATCCTCCTCTGTGAACACCGACCCGACCAGGCTGCCCCGACCGCGCTTTGCCAGTTCGATGGCCTGGTCGGTGCTGTCATACGGCATCAAAGTACTCACCGGCCCAAATGCCTCGATATCGTGCACTGCGGCAGTCTCCAGCGGTGTGTCGCAGTAGAGCAGCGTGGGGCTGAGAAAGGCGCCATGCTCCGGGTCGGCGCCGACCACCGGCGGTGGCTCGCCACCGCACAGGCGATCGCAATGGTCCAGGAGTTCGACGATGCGGTCACGCACTTCCTGCCGTTGCCCGAGACTGGCCAGGGCGCCCATATTGACCCGGTCCCGCATCGGATCCCCGATCACCAGTAGCCCCAGCCGATCCGAAACGGCCTGGCCGACCGCCTCGGCCAGGTGGCGTGGCACGATGGCGCGCCGTATCGCGGTGCATTTCTGGCCGCATTTGACGCTCATTTCCCGCACCACTTCGCGGACGTACAGTTCGAATGCCTCGCCGCCAGGTTCCGCATCCGGGCCGAGGATCGAGCAGTTCAGGGAATCGGCCTCCATGGTGTAGCGCACGGAGCGCTCCACCACCGTTGGGTGGCGGCGCAGCTTCAGGCCGATGGCTGCGGAGCCGGTAAAGGTGAGCGCGTCCTGATAGTCCAGGTGATCCATCAGATCGCCTACACCACCGCTGATGAGTTGCAGTGCCCCCGGTGGGAAGATGCCGGATGCGATCATGTCGCGGAACATCAACTCGGTGAGGTAAGCGGTCTGGCTGGCCGGTTTGACGATGGCGGGCATGCCCGCCAGCAGGGTCGGCGCCAGCTTCTCCAGCATCCCCCAGCAGGGAAAATTGTAGGCGTTGATGTGTATCGCCACGCCTTCCAGCGGCAGGCAGATGTGCTGACCGGTGAAGCTGTCATCCCGTGACAGGGGTTCAGGCTCTCCATCCAGATAGACATGCCCGTTTGGCAGTTCGCGCCGGCCCTTGCCGGAATACGCGAACAGGGTGGCGATACCCCCCTCGATGTCGATCCAACCATCGGTCCGCGTGGCGCCGGTGACGGCGGACAATGCGTAGTAGCTTTCCTTGCGGTCGAGCAGATACTGGGCAAGTGCTTTGAGCCTGAGGGCCCTCTGGTGAAAAGTGAGGGCGCGCAGGGCCGGACCGCCGACTCGGCGGCCGTAGTCCAGCATGGCGGCGAAGTCCAGGCCCTCGCTGGTGACCTCGGCCACCGGAGCGCCGGTAATGGCGTGGCGCAGGACAGGCCCGCCTGCCGGGCTCTTGAACCAGCGCCCCTCGGCATAACTCTTTAATTTCATTCCAGTCTCCGGTCGGGTTGCCGGGGAGCCTCAATCGGCCGTTTTCAGGATCGCACAGTGGCGCTTCGCCGCTCAGCGGTGTTTGAATTCGGGCCTGCGCTTTTCAATGAAGGCACTCATGCCTTCGCGCCGGTCGTCGATGGCAAAGGTCGATTGGAAAACGCGTTTTTCGAACCGCAGTCCCTCGGACAACGAGGTTTCGAAGGCCCGGTTGACCGCTTCCTTGGCCATGGCGACCACCGGTTGTGACAGTCGGGCGATGCGCTCTGCGGTGCGCAGTGCCTCCTCCAGAAGCTCTTCCTGGGGCAGGATGCGACTGACCAGGCCGCAGCGTTCGGCTTCCTCGGCGTCCATCGTGCGGCCGGTCAGCACCATTTCCATGGCTTTCGACTTGCCCACGTAGCGCGCCAGCCGCTGGCTTCCGCCGCCGCCGGGGAGGGTGCCCAGTTTGATCTCCGGTTGGCCAAACTGGGCGTTGTCCGCCGCAAGAATAAAATCGCACATCATCGCCAGCTCACAGCCGCCACCCAAGGCATATCCGGCCACCGCCGCGATCACCGGTTTGCGGCAGCGCTCGATCCGATCCCAGGCGACACCGATCCGGGTGGATTGGCTGACGTCCAGAAGCGACCAATCCCGCATGACCTTGATGTCGGCGCCGGCGGCAAATGCCTTGGCGCTGCCGGTTATCACCAGGGCACCGACCTGAGGATTCCGCTCCAATAGATCCACCGCCGCGGCCAACTCGTCGCGCAGGTCGAGAGACAGTGCGTTCAGCGCATCGGGTCGATCCAGAGTGATCAGCCCCGCGCCACCGCGGATTTCGACTCTGATGTTTTGATACTGCATTCAGTCCCGTCCTACCTCAGCCGGCCAAGGTCGGTGGGTGCAGCGCCAGCGCTCCGAGTTCCGCATCGACCTGGTCGCGCCATTGCGCCAGCAGGGCTTCGTTGCTCTGTTCGCGCAGGCCGTAGCGGCGATAGGTCTCAAACCGGTCCGAGCCCGCCTTGCCGAAACTGTGGGTCACGCGCGGGTACCAGTAGTTCACCG
>Ga0316187_10006394_pt1 | contig 10135 bp, 10 predicted proteins | sample CroRivburrow1_MG_FD_204927 | JGI IMG/M metagenome (GOLD analysis project Ga0316187, IMG submission 204927) | Coastal sediment microbial communities from Maine, United States - Cross River worm burrow 1 | ecosystem: Environmental > Aquatic > Marine > Coastal > Sediment | place: USA: Maine... | reverse complement strand
AACAAAAAACACGACGCGCTCAACCATCGGTAGGATTGTCCCATTCCTGCCACGGAAAACAAGGGAGAAGGACTTGGAGCAATATGTCATCAAGCTCGCGGAGCTTGGCATGGATGACGTTGAAACCGTCGGTGGAAAGAACGCCTCTCTCGGTGAAATGATCAGCAACCTTTCCAATCTGGGCGTCACTGTCCCGGGAGGGTTCGCAACCACGGCCGCAGCCTATCGCAAGTTCCTGAGCGTGGACGGGCTCGATAAGCGGATTCACGGCTTACTAAACGACCTCAATGTCGATGACATTGACGCGCTGACCAGCGCAGGTGCTGCTATTCGCGGCTGGATCCTCGAAGCACCGCTTCCTGAGGAACTGATGCGCGATGTACAGGCCGCCTGGCACGAGATGAGCGCCGGTCAGGACATTGCCGTTGCCGTCCGCTCCTCCGCGACAGCTGAGGATCTGCCCGATGCATCGTTTGCCGGGCAGCAGGAGACGTTCCTGAACGTACGCGGGCTGGACAACATGATCGAAGCCATGCACCAGGTCTTCGCATCGCTGTTCAACGACCGCGCCATCGCCTACCGCGTCCACCACGGCTTTGATCACGCGGATGTCGCCCTCTCTGCCGGTGTCCAGACCATGGTACGCAGCGACATCGGCTCTTCGGGTGTCATATTTACGCTCGATACAGAAACGGGGTTCCGCGACGCCGTATTCATTACGTCATCCTGGGGGCTCGGCGAGACCGTCGTGCAAGGCGCTGTAAACCCGGATGAGTTCTACGTCTATAAACCGGCGCTGGCCGCTGGCAAACTCCCCATTCTGCGCAAGAACCTGGGTAGTAAGGCCATCAAAATGGTCTACAGCGACAATCCCGAGCCGGGCAAGACGGTAGACACCGTCGATGTGGACGAAAATGACAGCCTCAGGTTCTCCATTTCGGACGAGGACATTGTCGAACTCGCCAGGATGGCCGTAACCATCGAAAATCATTACGACCGTCCGATGGATATCGAGTGGGGCAAGGATGGCAACGACGGCAAGCTGTACATCCTCCAGGCACGTCCTGAGACGGTGCAGAGCCGGAGCGGCAGGTCGATACAGCGTTTCACGCTCAAAGACACCGGCGACGTCATCATCGTGGGTCGGAGCATCGGTCACAAGATCGGCTCCGGCACCGCCAAGGTCATCAAATCCGTAGCCGAAATGAATCGCGTCCAGCCTGGAGACGTTCTTGTTTCAGACATGACCGATCCCGACTGGGAGCCGGTAATGAAACGGGCATCGGCCATCGTGACCAATCGTGGCGGACGCACCTGCCACGCGGCCATTATCGCGCGCGAGCTCGGCATTCCCGCGGTGGTCGGGTGCGGAGACGCGACTGAAAAGATAGCGGATGGTGCCGAGGTTACTGTGAGCTGCGCCGAGGGCGACGAAGGCTTTGTTTACGAAGGCAGCCTGGATTTTGAGGAAAAGAACATCGAGCTCGACTCGCTTCCCGAAATACCGGTAAAGATCATGATGAATGTCGGCAATCCGGACCGCGCGTTCGACTTTGCCAACATTCCGAATCATGGCGTGGGCCTGGCGCGCCTCGAGTTCATCATCAATCGCATGATTGGTGTGCACCCGCAGGCCCTGCTCGACTACGACTCCCAGGACGCCGATACGAAGGCTGCCATTGACGACCAGATGGCCGGTTACCCCGACCCGGTCGAGTTCTTTGTCGATAAGCTCACGGAAGGCGTTGCCACCATTGCCGCGGCATTCGCGCCGGAGCCCGTTATCGTGCGCATGTCGGATTTCAAGTCGAATGAGTACGCCAACCTGATCGGCGGTAAACGCTACGAGCCTGAAGAAGAGAACCCGATGATCGGTTTCCGCGGCGCGGCGCGTTACGTGTCTGAAAGTTTCAAGCCCTGCTTTGAGCTCGAATGCCGTGCCTTGCGACGTGTGCGTGAGGACATGGGACTCACCAACGTACAAATCATGATTCCGTTCGTGCGCACTGTGAAACAAGCAAAGGATGTCATCGACCTGATGGCACTTAACGGCCTGGAACGCGGCAAGCATGGCCTCAAGGTCATCATGATGTCGGAGTTGCCCACCAATGCCCTGCTCGCGGATCAATACCTTGAGCATTTTGACGGCATGTCGATCGGCTCAAACGATATGACGCAGCTGACGCTGGGCCTGGATCGTGATTCGGCACTTGTTGCCGATACCTTCGATGAGCGTGACGATGCTGTGAAGGCGTTGCTGGCAATGACGATCTCGGCCTGCAAGGCTCAAGGCAAGTACGTCGGCATCTGCGGCCAGGGTCCTTCCGATTATCCGGATCTGGCCCGTTGGCTGCTGGATCAGGGTATTGAGAGCATGTCGCTCAACCCCGATACAGTCATCGAAACGTGGATGTTTCTCGCGGGTGAGACAGTCGCCTGAGAACGGAAAGGTCAGAAGCGATCGTAGCGTGAACGACGCTGCCAGCGAATGCGCGGCAGCCAGATTCCCAGGGCAATGCCCACCAGCAGTACGAGACCGCCGGCCATGAACCAGTAACGAGTGGTCTGGCTGGCGAGTACACGATTTTCCTGTTCAAGCGTGTCCGCGCGGATCTGTGCGGCGGCCAGCTCGTCCATCAGCGATTTGTTCTGGTCATTAATGGCCAGAACATTCGCTGCCGTACGTTTGATCTCGGCCAGCTCTTTCTCGACGCTGGCTTTTTCGCGCTCGAGCGTCGATATCTGTCGATTCGCCGAATCGTACTGACCCTTGATGGCGCCGAGCTGCGAGTTCAGGGAGCTGCCGCGTGAGGTCGCATTGGTCAGCTGGCCGGTGAGATTTCCGAGCTGTTCGCGCGCACTCGCCTCGTTCATCAGGTAACGCGTCAGCACCCAGCCTTCGGTACCGCCCTGCGTGCGCACGTGCGTATAGCCGCTGTCGGCGTCGCGTTCGATGACCTCGAGCCGGGTGCCACTGCTGACCATGAGTTGGATGGCATTACTGGTGCTGGGACCCGACCGCAGCGTGATCTCGAACTGGTCGGTAACCCATGCAGATTGTGCCAGGGCGGTCGATGCCGCCAGTGAACTCACAAGGAGCGTGATATGGAGTAGTCTTTTCATAATGCGGCAACTATAAGGCAAGCGGTAATATCCTTCCAGCTAATATCGAACTAAATCAGTCGCTTATCGCCGACAGTGTGGCGACGTTCTGCTCCCAGTTTTGTCCATCGAAGGGGGTGACAGTCACCTTTTCCACCGTGTGCGGGTCAAGGCAGCGAACGTTGACGCTGACGCCGTCCGGATGGGAGCGCGGAATATAGAACGACTTCACGCCACAATCTTTGCAGAAATAGTGTTTTGCCACACCCGTGTTAAATGTGTAAGTCGTCAGTGCATCCTCACCCTGCAACAATCTAAAGTCCTTGTTGGACACGAACAGATGCAGGAAACCCGACATACGGCAGATGCTGCAATTGCAGTCTGTCGCATCAATAACCGCCGGCGCATCGACTTCGAACCGGACACGCCCGCAATGGCAACCGCCGGTATGAGTTGTCATGAGTTGTCTCCCCTGATCCAGACCGCCACATTGTTGTTTGAGGGGACAGCATAAAACCGTACCCGCTGCAGACCAGCCGCTAAGGCAAACTCGTCGAGTTTCTCAATATCCCGAATGCCCATGACAGAATCGCGCTGCCGCAGGTTGGCGTCGAAGTCCGCATTGCTTTGCGAGTTAAGTTCACCGCCTTGCCGGAACGGCCCGTAGAGACAAAACACGCCACCGGGCCGCAGGGCTACACCCACCAGCGAGAACATTTTCTCAACAGCATCGATGCCCATGATATGTGCGGTGTTTGCTGAAAACACAGCATCGTAGGCGCCCTGCTCCACGCAGGCATCGCGTACATCCATGGACAGCGGGGGCGCTATGTTTTTGATGCCGGAGCCATCAATCCATGCGCGGATACCAACGTGATTCTCAACGAGATCACTCGTCTGCCAGTGCAGGTGCTCCATCGCCGCAGCGAAAGCAACCGCATGCTGCCCTGTCCCCGAACCGATCTCGAGAACGCGGGAAGCGCCACCAAATTCGCGCCCCAGTATTTCGAGTATGGGTGTCGCATTACGCACCGCGGACTCGGCGTACGGCCGCTCAGCCATTGTCACCGGGAATGTCGAGAACCTCCGCTGCGAGCAGATTGTCGCGGTACCAGCTTAGTTCCTCGATTGAATCGCGAATGTCAGACAGCGCCAGGTGAGCCGATTCTTTGACAAATCCTTTCGCGACGCCCGGCGCCCATTGCTGGGCCAGTATCTTGAGCGTGCTCACATCGAGGTTGCGATAGTGAAAAAAGGCTTCGAGCTCGGGCATCTCCCGAGAGAGAAAACGGCGGTCCTGACAAATACTGTTGCCACACATCGGTGAAGCGCCCGCATCAACCCACTTCTGCAAGAAAGTGAGTGTCGCTGATTCTGCTTCAGCTGCACTGAACTTGCTTTCAAGGACGCGCGCTGTCAGTCCGGATTTGCCGTGCTGACGGGTATTCCACTCATCCATGCCAGCCATCGTTTCCTGCGATTGACGAATCGCAAATACCGGCCCTTCCGCAAGCTCATGCAGATACTTGTCCGTCACAATCGTTGCGATCTCTATGATTGTGTCGTTGATCGTGCACAACCCCGTCATTTCGAGGTCGATCCAGATCAGGTTACTTGTGCGATCGTTAGCGGGTGTGGTCATGGTTCACGCAGTCTATACTTCCGCCATGAATCACGCCACGGTCATAGCCACGTACAGCCGACGCATGCGTCTCGCGCTCGCGGACGGACGCGAAGTTCAGGCGCGCATCAAGGGCAAGCGTATCAAGCCCGTCTGTGGCGACCTGGTCGACGTGCAGCCAATTGAGAATGAAGAGGACTGGCTGATAACCGGTATTGCCGAACGTCGTAATGAACTGACAAGACCCAACATGCGCGGCCAGATCGAAATCCTCGCAGCAAATCTCGACTACCTGATTGTCGTCGCTGCAGCAGAACCCAAGCCCGACTGGTTTATCGTCGATCGTTACCTGTGTGCAGCTGAGATCATGGGCATTGACGCATGTGTCGTTTTCAACAAGAGCGACTTGGGCACATCATCAGTGTTGTACGAACTGGATACGTATTTCGACATTGGCTATGACGTAGTGGCCTGCAGCGCGCTGACCGGTGAAGGTATCGACAACGTCCGCAAGCTGCTCGCAACGCATCGCGCGATCATAGTTGGCCAGTCCGGCGTCGGTAAATCCAGCATCATTAACACGCTGCTTGGGGATGACGTACAGAAGACGGCGGAAATCTCTGACAAATCGCGCGAAGGACGGCACACGACCGTCAACTCTGCGATGATCTCGTTGCCGAGCGGCGGTGAGATCATCGATTCACCCGGTGTTCGTGACTATGCGCCAGCGCTCGAGTCAGCGACGATCGCGTCAAAGGGATTTCGGGAAATTCGCGATGCAGCCCAGGAATGTCGTTTTGCCAATTGCCGGCACTTGCGTGAACCGGGTTGTGCCGTCAAGGACCGCTGCGAAAGCGGCACTATCAGTCCGCGGCGCTACGAGAGCTTCAAACGCATGGTGCACCTGACCGAGCAGCTTGCGGACGGTAAGTACTGACTAGCCGGGTGGCCAGTCCATCTGCCTGCCGCCCATTACATGCAGGTGAATGTGGAACACGGTCTGCCCTGCACTTTCGTTGCAGTTCATAACAGCGCGATAACCGTCTTCTGCGATTCCTTCCTGGGCCGCTATCTCACGTGCCGCTGTATACAGGCTGCCAATAACAGCTTCATCGTGCACTTCGATATCGTTCATCGTGGAGATATGCTTGCGCGGAATGACCAGCACGTGCGTCGGAGCCTTTGCATTAATATCCCGAAAGGCTATCGCCGTCTCAGACTCGTATACGATTTCAGCGGGAATCTCGCCATTGAGAATTTTGCAGAACAGGCAGTTGTCATTCGACATGATGGCTCCTTCAGTCAACAGTGCGGCGCCCATAAAACGCATGCGACAGCGTGCCGCCGTCTACGTATTCAAGCTCACCACCCAACGGTACACCGTGCGCTATGCGGCTCGCCTTCACGCTACGCTGGGTTGCGAGGTCCGCAAGATAATGGGCCGTTGCGTCGCCTTCGACCGTAGGGTTGGTCGCGATAATAAGTTCAGTGACCTCGCCTTGTCCGAGCCAGTCGTCAAGCTGGCTGAGCCCCAACTCTTCGGGCCCGATACCGTCGAGCGGCGACAGGTGTCCCATCAGCACAAAATACAGGCCGCGGAAGCCCGTGGCATCTTCAAGCGCCATAACATCGGCAGGCGACTCGACGACACACAACTGGGTCGTATCACGACCCGCGGCGGAACAGATTGAACACAATTCGTGCTCGGTAAACATGCGGCAGCGACTGCAGTGCCCAATACCAGCAACTGCCTCAGCAAGAGCTGTCGATAAATGACCGGCTCCCTCCCGATCACGCTCGAGCAAATGAAACGCAATGCGCTGCGCAGATTTCTGCCCGATGCCCGGCATGCAACGCAGGCCATCTATGAGGCGAACCAGTAGAGGTGAATAGGACATCCGGAATCAGAAAGGCAGTTTCATACCCGGCGGTAAACTCATGCCAGAGGCCATTCCAGAGAATTTTTCCTGCACGGTTTTTTCAACCTTGCGAACCGCGTCGTTAAATGCCGCGACCGTGAGGTCCTCGAGCATTTCTTTGTCATCCCCGATCATGCTGTCGTCAATTTCGACCTTCTGGACCTGATGCTGGCAAGTCATGGTGACGCGCACCATGCCCGCACCCGACTCCCCGGTGACAGTGATCGACGCCATTTCTTCCTGGGCCTTCTTCATATCGGCCTGCATCTGCTGGGCCTGCTTCATCAGTTGGCCAATACCACCTTTCATCTATATTTCCTTCAATCAGATTGCGACGGGTTGATCAACTCGATTGAATCCGTCTTTAGTTCTGCGCCAAACATATCTTTCAATGCCTGCACATTGGGATCGGCCTCGAGCGTCTGCCGTGCGGCCTCCATGCGCTCGTCCGCCATGCGTGACTCTTCCTGAACCGGGGTCTCGGCTGTCTCGGCACCAAGCTCGATTTCTACGGTCAGCTTCTCACCAAAGTGCGCGGACAAACGCTCGGCAAGCGTATCTTTGCGTTGCCGCGTGAGCAACGACTCGGATCGTGGATCGAGCCCCAGGTGGACTGTATTGCTCTCACGGCGAAGGTACGCACAATTACTGGCCAGCAAACGCACTGCGCCACTCAAGCCTAGCTGACCCACGAGAGCGCTCCAGTCCGGCTCCGCCCAGGATTGCGTCGGCGCGGCCGCTTCAGGTGTCTTTGCCTGAACGGCCCTTGGCTTCGACGACGGAGCTTTAGGAGCCGGTGCTGTTGTTGTTGCACTGCCACCCGACGCACTGCCACCTTCGGCTGCCGCAGCAGGACGAAATGCCAGCATGCGCAACAATGTCATCTCCGCTCCGCTGCGTGGGTCGGGCGCAAGATGCAGGTCGCGTCGTCCCATTATCGCGACCTGGTAAAACAGCTGTACGTCCGACATGGGTAGCGCCTCAGACAACTCGGCGTACTCTTGCTCGCTGAGGTCATCTTCGCTGTCACAGGTACCGACGACCTGGTAAACGGCGATGCGCTGCAGGTCTCGTGCAAGGTCCTCCAGCAGACGCGAATAGTTCGGAAACTGTTCGTCGATCTCACGGATTGCGTCGATGATGCCTTTCGCGTCGTTATCAGCCAGAAGCCGCAACAGCCGTACCACATGATCGCGATCGATCGTGCCGAGCATCTTCGCGACCTGAGGCTCTTCGATCTTGCCGCCGCAGTAGGCGATCGCCTGGTCAAGAAGACTGAGCGCGTCGCGCATACTGCCATCCGCGGCGCGGGCGATAGTCGCCAGCGCTTTGGCCTCCGCTTCGATGGACTCAGCTTCGCAGATATAGGCCAGCCGGTCGGATATCAGCCGCGGCGTCATGCGCATCAGGTTGAACTGAAGACAACGCGATAGCACTGTCGCCGGCAGTTTTTGCGGATCTGTCGTCGCGAGCAGGAATTTCACATGGGGAGGCGGCTCTTCAAGCGTCTTCAGGAGCGCATTGAACGAGCTCTTGGACAGCATATGCACCTCGTCGATGAGGTACACCTTGTAGCGCCCGCGCGCCGGGGCGTACTGAACGTTGTCCAGCAGGTCGCGTGTATCGTCGACCTTGGTCTTCGAGGCCGCATCCACCTCGATCAGGTCCACGAATCGGCCTTCGTCGATCTCCAGACAGGCACTGCATTCGCCGCAGGGCTGGGACGAGACGCCTTTCTCACAGTTGAGCGCTTTCGCCAGGATGCGGGCGATGGTCGTTTTACCGACGCCGCGCGTCCCGGTGAAGAGGTAGGCATGGTGCAGCCGCCCGGAATCCAGGGCATTGATCAGGGCCTGGAGCACATGCTCCTGGCCAACAGTATCCGCGAAGTCTTTGGGCCGCCATTTGCGGGCCAGGACGAGGTAACTCATATGAGATCAGACGCCTGTGGGGCTGGTTCCGGACGGACAAGTGTATCGTAAAGTGGCCCGCGCCAGCCGCTTCCCGGCACCCGGTATCACCGCTACCGTTGCTCCCTTCCGGGCCTGGCGGAGTTCACGGCTGACCGTCGCGGGAAAGCCGACGCGGACCGGCGGCGATTATCGCCGCTGGCCAGCATCAATACAAACGGTATCAGCCCCAGAGGTGGCGGTCTTTTTCGATGACCTGAGAGGAGGAACCGACGATCAGGGGGTCGGGGCCGCGCACAACGTGCTCGTTCTTACCCGGGTAGTCGAGCTCGGCGAGGAAGTGCTGCATGCAATTCAGCCGTGCGCGCTTCTTATCGTCAGATTTGACGATAGTCCATGGTGCGTCGGCCGTATCCGTATAGAAGAACATGGCCTCCTTGGCTTCGGTGTACTCGTCCCACTTGCCCTGGGATTCCTGGTCAATCGGGCTCAGTTTCCATTGCTTCAGCGGGTCGCCGATACGCGCTTTGAAGCGACGATCCTGCTCTCCATGAGTCACAGAGAACCAGAATTTGAACAGACGAATGCCGGAGCGAACCAGCATGCGCTCAAGGTCAGGTACCTGGCGCATGAACTCGAGGTACTCGAGCGAGTCGCAAAAGCCCATGACGCGCTCCACGCCTGCGCGGTTGTACCAGGAGCGATCAAAGAACACCATTTCGCCTTCGGATGGCAGATGTTGAATATAGCGCTGAAAATACCACTGCCCGAGCTCATATTCTGTTGGTTTCTCGAGCGCCACCGTACGGGCTGCACGCGGGTTCAGGTGCTCCATGAAGCGCTTGATCGTGCCGCCCTTGCCAGCCGCGTCACGTCCTTCAAACAGAATAATAATGCGCTGCCCTGTTTCCCTGACCCAGCTCTGTACCTTCAGGAGTTCGACCTGAAGCTCCTCTTTGTGCTGTTCGTAAGCACCCTTTCGAATCCTGGTTTTGTACGGGTATTTGCCATTACGGAACAAATCCTTGATCTGTTCGGGGCTGTGGCGCATTTCACCGAATACATGGGACGGAGATGCCTTCTTCTCTACCGGCATCTTCTCCTCCACCGGAACACTCTCCTCCGCCGGAGCCTTGCTCTGATCAATGTCGACAACCGTATCGGTTTGGCCTGCTTTCTGGTCAGTCATGAGAGCGCTCACTCAGGTTAATAATCTTTCCGTATTTTCGGCTCTTCGTGATCAGCCGGGAATACGGAAAATACACTATTGCCAGCATTTCGGTTAATACAAGAAAAAAGGGCCCGCAGGCCCCTTTCTCAGACATTCCGGATCTGGTGGTTCGATCAGGTCGCAGAAGCCGCCGCAATACTCGCGATCGACGCATCCAGCGTGGCATCGAACTCATCGTCAGACTGCTGTGCGCTCAGGCCCTCCGACAGCGCACGCGAGAAGCTCGCGACCATGCCGTGCTGGCGGGACAGGCGGTCATTCGCCTCTTCACGGGAGTAGCCACCGGACAGCGCGACGACGCGGGCGACATTCGAATGCGCGATACAATCGGCGTACAGGCCATCTTTCTCAG
>Ga0316187_10006392_pt1 | contig 10137 bp, 17 predicted proteins | sample CroRivburrow1_MG_FD_204927 | JGI IMG/M metagenome (GOLD analysis project Ga0316187, IMG submission 204927) | Coastal sediment microbial communities from Maine, United States - Cross River worm burrow 1 | ecosystem: Environmental > Aquatic > Marine > Coastal > Sediment | place: USA: Maine... | reverse complement strand
ACAAGCGAGGTGGTAACCACGATAGCTTCACCGTATCAGTAGACAGAGATCTGTCAAGGGTATTTAGCCGTGCATAAACGATTCGAGAAGTATTACGATAGTCATTTCAACGACCAACACGAGGCAAAAGTAAAGTTTCGTGCTCCATTTAACAAGGCAGAAACCAAGGCTATGATGTACAACGCTTGGAGAGCGGGGCGTAGGTATGGGCAGGAGGAACGACAGGGAGGATTAGATGATACCCGAATGGCTAGCTAACCCTGACCCTGAGATATACCGCTCGAAGAACTACGTGTGTCTCGACTTCGAAACCACTAACATAGAGAAGGGTAGTGCACTGGTACCAGAGAATCGCATCGTCCTTGCCGCATGGCAGGGCAGCGACAGCATCATGCACTACGAGTGGGGCGGTGAGCTAGAGCAGCAACGCCTCGTCGAGGCGTGTAACAACGCTGACTTCCTCATTGCACACCACGCTAAGTTCGAACTGCAATGGTTGGAACGGTGCGGGTACGACATAGGGTCACGCCCTGTGTACTGCACCATGCTGGGTGAGTGGGTACTGTGTGGTAACAGACAGTGGCGCTTGAATCTTGATGCGTGTCTCGAACGTAGGGGTATGCCGCAGAAGGAGAGCGTAGTAAGCAAGCTGATCAAGGCTGGTGTCTGTCCATCAGACATACCTAAGTCACTGCTGCTGAAGTATGGCACCGGTGACGTAGCACTCACGCGCTTGCTGTTCCACAGCCAGCTCGATGAGATGGAGGGCACACGCCTACTGCCTGTGGTGTACACACGGTGTATCACAGTAGCACCACTAGCAGACATAGAGACCAACGGACTGCACTTAGATGCAGATGCAGTGGAGAAAGAGTATGAAGAAACCATGCGACAGTATGTCGTCGCGGTCGAAGAGATGGATGAGATTACTGGAGGCATCAACACCCGCTCACCAGCACAGGTTGCCCACTTCGTATACGGAGAGCTGGGCTTCTCAGAGAAGTGCGACCGTAGCGGCACGCCTATCCGCAACAAGCCAAGCAAGCAGTTCCCAGACGGAGCACCGAAGACAGACGAGGCAACGCTCCTCTCTCTGGAATCAACTACGGATGTACAAGCGAAGTTTATCTCGCTTAAGAAGCACCTTGCGAAGCTTAGCTCAGCACTAGACAAGAACCTATCCATGTTCGTAGGTGCTTGTCGAGAGAAGGACGGCATGATCTACGGAGAGCTAGCACAAGGCAGGACTAAGACACACAGGCTAGCTAGTGCAGGTAGACGTACCTACTACGAGATGTTCGATGCCTTCAAAGGATGTCAGTTCCAGAACCTACCTCGTGTATTCAAGCGCTTGTTCAGTGCACGATACGAGGGGTGGAAGTTTGGAGAGGTAGACTACGGACAGCTGGAGTTCGGTACGGCTGGGCACATAGGCAAGGAGCCACTGATACAAGAGGAGATCAGAGCAGGCTTTGATGTACACATGTACACACGAGATGTCATCAGCGAGGTAGACAGGAAGGAGATCACACGTACGGCAGCCAAGGCTCACACCTTCAAGCCCCTGTTCGGGGGACAATCAGGTACGAAGGGAGAGAAGGCATACTACGCGGCGTTTGCTGAGAAGTATCACAATCTAGTGGACACACAGGATGATTGGTGTCATGAGGTAGAGCACACCAAGGTACTCGAGACTGAGTGGGGCATGAGATACTACTGGCCCAATGCTAGATGGCAGCGCAGTAAGTACGGAGGTAAGGAAAGACTCAACGTCAAGACTAATGTATACAACACACCAATACAAGCCTTCGCCACAGCAGAGATAGTACCCATCGGGTTGACTTACATGTGGCACAGATCAAGGGACTGTGAGATGTTCCTTGTCAACACAGTACACGACTCCATCGAAGCGGAGTTCCCGCCTGAAGAAGAGCAACTCTTCTTAGATATAGCTGAGTTATCTATGCTGAATGATGTTTACTTCTATCTATCAGAGGTGTATAATGTACAGTATAGTGTGGACTTAGCAATCGGTGCAACTATAGGTAAAAACTGGGGCGTGCTTCCCGAAGGGGAAGACGAGATCGTAATCAAGATGAATACCCCCTATCCATTAACAAACGAGGTTTAATTTTATGAGTACTTCAATCACAGGTAAGGTAGAGAAAGCGTATAAGAACGACAACGGATACGGTTCTATACTGATCGGCGGTAACTGGTATGGCACAGGCAAAGAAGTGCGTACCGATCTCGAGGGTGCATCAGTATCCTTCGAAGCAGTAAGTAAAGATTTCAAAGGCAAGACGTTCTATAATGTACAAGGTCCTATTGCTACGCAAGCAGCAGCACCAGCCGCAGCACCCGCTGTATCAGGTGGTGCACGTACATCAAGGGACGAGGTACAGATCCTGATCATGCGACAGAATGCACACTCAACAGCAGCAAGTATTGTCTCTGCTGCACTGGCAGCTGAGGCTATCCCTCTGCCTAAGGCTAAGAACGCACAGCTTGATGCGATCCTTGGGTTCGTGGACTCGACAGCAGACCACGTGTTCGGTCGTATCACTGAGGGTACTGCCTTTGAGGCAGCAGACGACGACCCTTCACTGCCACCTGACAGTGACTTCAAAGCAACGGAAGCGTAAGCCATGAGGGGCACGAAGGCTAAGGCAATTAGGAGGTACGTCCGTGAGACGTACCCCTACCTATCTGTCGATAACCTTCACCAAGCTGACGAGAGAGGCACGATCAAGCTTGCACCTATGTGCAGGCGTGCCCTCTCCCAGCACATGAAGCGACAGTACAAGAAGCTATTCAAGAGGACAGATAAATGAGCGAAGACCGAAACGAGTACGACTGCGTACGAGAGACAGTGACTCGCTTGTACCGGTGCGTAGATGACGAACTGCGACGCGTCGATACAGTAGGGGAACTGACTGGCAGTGATGAGCACTACGCTGTCAAGATTACTATTACACAGGAGGACGGATGCCCACCCACCGCAGTGTACGGGGTGTATAACAGACAGACAGGAGTAAGGGAGATCGAGACACGTCAGCTTCAGGCAGCGTTCAAGTGGGTTGATGCTCTGTCTAAGATGACGTACGGTCCCTCTGGTGTAGAGATGCCCGGACTTGAAGACGGAGATGATATACCTCCGGGGCAGATGCACTAATGAAGATCTTAGTCGACGGAGATATTGTTGTGTACCGCTGCGCCTTTGCAGCGGAGCACACACGCTACGTCATAGTAGATGACGACATGAACATGCCTGTGTCTCCTGTATTCTTATCAGCTGCTGATCGTAACGAGTGGTTGAAGGAGAACGAGTGGGCTAAGGAACTAACATGTCAATCATTCAAAGAGTACGAACCAGTGTCACACGCACTATCGAACGTGAAGCATATGATGAACCGTCTAGCACAAGTAGGAGACTTACATGGTATCTTCTTGTCCAAAGGTGACTGCTTCCGTTCGAGGATTGCAACCATGAAGAAGTACAAGGGGAACAGAGATGACGCACCACGACCACGTCATTATGAAGACGTTCGGAACTTCCTCATTAATCAGTACGGGGCGGTCGTGTTCACTTCAATCGAAGCGGACGATGCACTCGCTATGTGTCAGAAAGAGGATACGGTTATTGCATCCATCGACAAGGACTTGCTTCAAGTCCCCGGCAACCACTACAACTGGGTGCACGATGCTAATGAGGACCTTGATTCAGACGGCAAGATCTATGTATCACCCGAGGTAGGTGAGCGTAAGCTTATGCAACAAGTACTAACAGGTGACGCTACGGATAACATCCCCGGCATAGTTGGGATAGGTGAGATCAAGGCACGCAAGTCACTGGCTGACGTGCCGATACCTGAGCTACGTGCTGCGTGTCTAGATATTTGGACATACTACATGAAAAGCTCCGATAAGTTACCTATACCTGACATGCTGTACGACTCGCAGGTTGATGTAGTATCGTACGTACCTTGGTTTGCTCCTCTTGATGACAGTCCTGACAACTGGGTGAACAGTAGCATAGAGGATATCATGCGAGAAGTATATAGACTAGTCAAAGTAGGAGGAAATGATGCGGAGAAAGCGGCCCACCAAGCAGGCGAAGAGGTACTACTCCCCCGCTGAGAGAAAGGGGAAGAGCTTCAAGCCACCTAAACCATACAGGTCATGGCTTGAGGCTGATGTAGCTCAAGACCTAGATGAACAAGGAGTACCGTTCGAATACGAAACAGAGAAGGTGATATGGCATGAGCCTGCAAAGACTAGGTCATACACACCCGACATAAAACTACCCAACGATATCATCGTCGAAGTAAAGGGACGATGGACCGCGCATGATAGGCGTAAGATGGGGTTCGTATTGGAACAGAATCCTGATAAAGATATACGAATGTTGTTCGCAGTAAACAACAAGCTGAGCAGAGAGAGCAAGACACGCTACTCAGATTGGTGTGAACGAAGAGGAATCAAGTACGCTGTAGGTACCAAGGTACCCATTGAATGGATTAAGGAGAAAAGAAAATGATGACAGAATTACTTACAACAGCTGCACTGTTCTACCTAGTAGCCTTTGTGCAACTCAGTTGCTACGGGTGGATTGTGTTTCAGAAGACAGCACCTAAGCTGTTAAGAGCAGGAGCAGGTATCCTTGCTCTTGTAGTATCATACAAGGTAGTGACAGCTAGCTCAACCCTCATCGGATTTCTACTGTCACAATGAGTAACTACCTAAACAGAATGGCAAACGCAACCAACCCCTTCCAAGGGGATGCTAAGAAGGTGTTATGTGTATGCTCTGCTGGTTTGTTACGAAGCCCAACCGCAGCACACGCACTGAGCAAGGAGTACGGATACAACACTAGAGCAGTGGGACACTCACAGGAGTATGCTCTGGTACCTGTGGATCTGGTGCATATCGTATGGGCAGATGAGATCTTATGTGTTGAAGACTCTGTACTACAAGAGATGAACAGGCAGTTCGGTGATGACGCAAGGTACATAAGTACCGACAAGATCTGCTTGGGTATACCAGATAAGTATCCATATGGTGATGATGAATTGGTACGTCTAATACTAAAACAATACTCCGATGCTATGATGTTGGTTGGAGTTAAGGAGAATAGTAATCATGAGTAGTTTAAGGAAACCGGGATTGATACACACCATCAGTGGTAGGGGTATTGATCTTAACAACTTCACAGAAGATGACATCAGTATCCTTGATATTGCGTGGGGCCTAGGCCGCACCCTCAGGTACGGTGGTCACATCGTAGAGGATTACTCGGTGGCACATCACAGTATCATCATGTCATACTATGTAGCAGAGGAGTACGCACTTGAAGCACTGCTGCATGATGCAGCTGAGGCATACATAGGTGATCTGATCTGGCCTGTCAAGGCGCTGTTCCCTGAGATGGAACGCTTCGAGAACGAGCTGGCGCACGTCATCATGAAGCGCTTCGACGTGCCGAGTGCGCTCTCGTGTCACCCCATAGGGCTGCAGAACGGTAAGCTTGTGTACAAGAAGAGCGAACGTGTTAGCAGCGCTGACCGTGACCTACTTGAGCATGAGTGCTTTGAGGTAGGACGTGCTGGTACCTTCCACCCAAACGTAGAGGGTGCGTGGCTAGAGGCAGCGATGGCACACCAAGAGTATTGGTATGCACCGCAGTTCGCTTTCCTCCAGAGGTTCCGTGAACTGATTGGTATAGAGAACCCGTTCGACTTGGTAGCTGATGGTTTGATTGATGAGCTGGACCAGCAGTGGTTCAGAGTCAAGCCTCCTGAAGTACAGGAGAAGACAGAGGAAGCTATCAAACGCATCCTTGCTGAGGAGGAAGCTAAGCTAGCAGAGCAGCCTACACCTGATGAAGAAGAGGCTATCTTGAAGGAGGTATCAGAAGATGAGTAAGCCTGTTGTCATAGGTATCTGCGGTAAAGCACGTGCAGGTAAGGACACGCTGGCCGAGATGCTTGTTGACCATCACGTTCAAATATACGCAGATTGGCATACTACCATATCTCCAATGGCACATCCGATCAAGCTTATGCTGGGGAACTTCTTGTTCCCCTTCGTTCACAACGACTTCAATAAGATAGATGCTGTGTTATACGGAGATGCTAAGGATGAGATACTGCCACCCTTCAATTGTACACCACGTAAAATGATGCAGACACTAGGCACTGAGTGGGGTAGGGGTATCGACGAGGAGATCTGGATTAAGGCTAAGAAGGCAGAGATCGCGCTGCATAATACAACGTGGGAGGTAATACTGATACCTGACATTCGCTTCGATAACGAGGCTGACCTATGTGATGTAGTTGTACAAGTAGTACGTCCTCACCACAAGTCAGATGTAGGCGAGCACTCATCAGAGGCTGGGGTATCTCCACACTTGATTGATATAACCGTCAGCAACGACGGTGACTTAGCTGCGCTGCGGAATGCCATACCAGAAGTATGGGAAGCAGTGCTGGATGCTCTGTTTGGCATGATACCTTGAGGAAGCACAGATGAACTTGTTAACACTAACTAAGGCTGATGTATACCACATCAAGGACGCATTGGAATCTTTCCAAGCGGAGCTAGAGATACTTGAGAACGACAAGGAGTGGTACGTATCCGACTCAAAGGACCGAGTAGATAGTGCCCTGCAAATTCTCTATACTGTACTAGGTATAGATCCTAATAAGGGAACAGATGAAAATGAGAATCAACCCAGAAATCTTGAACTACGCTTCTAACGACAGTGAACGCCGAGTCATTGAGGCTCGGCTTAAGCACACTAGCAACAGGAGTGTAGCTGAAAGACTAGATATGAACAGACGTACAGTAGATCGTATCGTCAAGAGAGTAGAGGACCGTGCCGCAGAGGGAGGGGCCGCTCTTAATGGAGCTAAGGTACTGGTGCTGGACATTGAGACAGCACCTATGATAGGCTATCTCTGGAGCATGTGGCAGAACGGCACTAATCTAAGTGCTATTGAAAGCCAGACGTACATTCTCAGCTGGGCAGCTAAGTGGGTAGGTCACGACACTGTGTTTGCTGATGCACTGTACTACAACCCCGACTACACGGCAGGGACAGAAGACGACAAGCGCATGCTAGAGGGACTGTGGAATCTGATAGACGAGGCCGACTTCGTAGTAGGACACAACTCTGATCAGTTCGATCTGAAGTGGATACGTGGTAGGTTCCTGCTGGCGGGTATGCCACCAACATCACCCACCCGTCCTATTGACACACTGAAGATAGTCAAGAGGAACTTCAAGTTCAACTCCAACAAGCTGGAGAACATACTCCAACTGATGTACGGAGAGGGGAAGATGGATTCAGGTGGTATGCCTACTTGGATTGGGTGCGTGAAGGGAGACGCTGAGTCTTGGGAGAATATGATTGAGTACAACAAGATAGATGTAGTTCAGACTGAGCGTCTGTACTTGGACATCAGAGCTTGGGATCACTTGCATCCTAGTGCTGCTATGCACGTACGTGGTGAGTTTAACTGTACTGTATGTGGTAGCTGGGACGTAGAAGAAGTACCCAACAAGTACGTATACACTAACTCCAGTAAGTACCAGTTGTTCCAGTGTAAGTGTGGTCACAACATGAGAGGTAGGGAGAACCTGCTGATCGACCGAGGTACTAAGTTGATGAACGCCAAGTAATGGAAGTACACGACAAGTTCGTCTTGAGTATAGCTAAGCAGTATGCTCATATCTATAATACGGAAGGAGCAATGGCAGCACAGCGTTACTCTGCCCGTATTATAGGGGACGACAAGAAGCTAAAGGCAAGAGTTCGAACCATGATCAAGGCGATAGCCTTAGGGAAATGATTGATATGAATATATTAACTGATAATGATATCGAAGAGATGAAGGAAGACTGGAACCCGAAGCACTACTTCGATCCTAAGCATGAGCGGTACATCCCTGACCCTGTGGTAAGGGAGATTGCTGCTGCTTGTGCACAGGAGAGATACGACATGACTATCACGGAGTTCCGTGCATACATAGAGGAGTCAGAGCTGTAGTGGACAGACTGTCCATTGCTACCGCCATCAAGATGTACGAAGGTTCAATGAGACCAGCTAATATGCGGTGCGGAAGAAACTTCTTAGAGTATGAAGAAGAGATGAAGTCCATAACCCCGGCACTAGTCGGGGCTATGCTCAAGCTAGATCTGAAGAGCATCAGCGCACCACAGATAGGGAGCAGCCTACCTATCATAGTACTACGGTACCCAGTGATACGTATCATAGTTGATCCTATAGCTGGGAAGTACAACACAAAAAAAGGGCAGGAACACTTGCGTGTCTCTGCCCGAAATTATAGCGGTGATCAGTTTACTTTAGATACCGCGAAGGAGTACCACGATAAGTTTGATAACGATGCTGCTAAGCACAGCATCAGCAAACACCTCGCCTTATGGGAGTCTATTGAGCTTGGCGTTGAGCGCCCTCCAGCTGCATAGCTGCCCACTGCTGGGCCTGAGGCCCTGCTTGCTGGCTATTAGCTAGCATGTTCAAGAACCCAAGCGTATCTGCTTGGTCCCACTGTGCCCACATAGATGCGATTGATGTGCCCACTACCGGAGGGAGTGCACTGATATCGAAGGGCATGGTGGGGTTGACTGGCATAGAGTGCGGTCGGTTCGGGGTCTCTGTCCCCTTATCAGTAGCATCTCCCGGTAGGTCGTCAGTACCTCCGGGTATGGTGCCATCACTAGGTGGAGGGACCGGAGGTCCTGTATCCACTGGAGGTGGTGCCTCTGTAGGTGGTGGAGGAGGTGGAGGAGCACCTCCCGGTGCACCTGCTGGTCTGTTCTGTACGTTATCCATTAGCTTAGCAAACAGATCATCAGTAGACTGCGCTGGTCCACGGTACGTAGGACGTGGTCCACCTTGTGTGTTGTCAGGTTCGTAATGTGTAGGTGGCTGCATGATAGGCGGAGGATTATACTTATCATCAGGCCCCGGCCCTTGTGTATCTGGAGGAGGTGCTGTAGTGGGAGGAGGAGACTGCTGCTCTTCACCCATACCAGCTAACCCCGGCCATATACCACCACCGGTACCGTCTGACCCACCGTCAGGTCGAGCCTTTGCTCTAGCTATAGCACCAGCAGCATCAGTCAACCGTTCATGCAGTCTATCATAGTACGTTTGATTAGCTCCCTTGATTACTGGGTAACCGTATGTATTAATAGCCATCTTAGATTTGCCTGTATGGATTATTTAAGAATGTACGCATTCTATTATCTCGAGGACTCTGACTACGATACCGCCCAGTACTCTCGTCGAAGTCCCTACTACCACCGGTATACCCCACCGTCCCACCATCATCATATCCTCTGCTAGGCCTCTCTAGTTCCCTAGATCTCTGGTTTATATAGTCTTGATAGCTGTTGCGATAGTTATCATAGTTCTGATCAGCCATCCCACCGTAGCCTCCCCAAGAATTATTACCAGTAGTCGCCTGCCAAGGCCTCCCATACCCACCGTATCCTCCGGTCTGACCACCCCAAGGATTAGGTCTTGGTCTACCGGGGTACTGAGGAGGTCTAAACTGATCCTTACCACCGCCCCAATCATAACCCATGTCACCGTGCGGCCTCACATTGCCATAAGGATCCCAACCACCTGTGTCCTGTTGTAACTTCTGCCCTTCCATCTGCTTACGCATCTCTTCAAGCCTACGGAAGGAGTCACCATACCCCTGCGGTGCTGTAGGAGCGCTAGCCTTCGGCTGTAGTCTCTCTCTCTGCTGCTCACGCCACCTATCCATAGGACTTACTGGTTCTTGGTACGCCGTTGGCGCACCTCCGCTAGCCCACAGTTCCTGCTGCTGTTTCCAGTGTGCCCTCTCAGACTCACTAGCATTACTCTTATACCCTCTGGTATCAAAGCCAGCTCTATCCATAGCGATTCTATCGTAGTCTCGTTGCGAACCTGCGCCACCGCCCTTGAATCCGTGCCTATCAAGAGGCCTGTTGATTATGCGACCATAGTCAACTGGCGGCAGGCCACGTGCTTCTCTTTGCTGCCTAGCATACTCCCTATCTGATGTATGATCAGGTACATATCCATCGGGGTTACCTATAGTAACCGCAGGGGCTGTTGCA
>Ga0316187_10006391_pt1 | contig 10139 bp, 10 predicted proteins | sample CroRivburrow1_MG_FD_204927 | JGI IMG/M metagenome (GOLD analysis project Ga0316187, IMG submission 204927) | Coastal sediment microbial communities from Maine, United States - Cross River worm burrow 1 | ecosystem: Environmental > Aquatic > Marine > Coastal > Sediment | place: USA: Maine... | reverse complement strand
TTTTTAGGTCTTCTGCGTTGTTTTAAAATTTTGGATTTAGTTTTTCGGTTTGGCATTATGCGGATATCTCCAGAAACAAATTACCTGCCCGTTCAGGTAGATCAAACTTTGGTTCTTTTTGTGCCAAAGCCTTTTAACCACAAAGGCACAAAGTTCACAAAGCGCCTTTGAAGTTGATCTTAAAATGTTATTCTTTGTGTTCTTCGTGATCTTTGTGGTTCTATAACTGTTTATCCCGGCTTAGTCCGGGTTCGGCCTATAATAATTTAATTGACATTCAGTCATGTTGCGGTTAGTCATAAAGGTTTACAATCTTTAAAGATACATTTTTAGCCTAAAAAACATATCGTACCATAAACTTTTAATTTAACCCGTTTAGGGAACAATTTCAACATGTGATTTTATAAAAATGATGACACCCAACTTTGATAAAATGAGCGGTCTTATTCCAGCGATCGCGCAGGATTATAAGACCGGTGAGGTTCTGATGCTGGCGTTTATGAATCAACAGGCCTGGGAAGCCACGCTGAATACCGGTAAAGCGACCTATTGGAGTCGCACCCGCCAGGAGCTGTGGGTCAAAGGCCAGACTTCCGGCCATCAGCAAATTGTAAAAGAAATCCGCATCGATTGCGACGATGACACGGTGCTGTTAAAAATTGAACAGCTTGGCGGTGCAACCTGTCATACCGGGCACCGCAGCTGCTTCCACAAAAAAATAGAAAACGGGTCCGTAAAGATAATCGGAGAGCCCGTATTTGATCCCAAGGAGATATACGGCAAATGAAAAATCCACTCAAACTGGGAATTCCCAAAGGCAGCTTGCAAAATGCCACGATTGCGCTGTTCCATCGCTCCGGATGGGATATCAACATTAATGGCAGAAGCTATTTCCCCGAAATCAATGATGATACCATTGAGTGCGCCATCTGCCGCGCCCAGGAGATGTCCAATTATGTCGAAAACGGCACCCTGGATGCCGGACTGACCGGCAAGGACTGGATCGCCGAAAATGAGTCGGACATCCATATGGTCAGTGATCTGATTTATTCCAAAGTCAGTTCCCGCCCGGCACGCTGGGTGCTAGCGGTGCCTTATGATTCAAAGATTAAAAAGATCGAAGATTGCGAAGGGAAAAAAATCGCCACTGAAATGACGAATTTTACCCGGCGCTATTTTAAAGAACGCAAAATTAATGTCAGCGTTGAATTTTCATGGGGCGCCACAGAAGCCAAGGTGGTTTCCGGCCTGGCGGATGCGGTGGTGGAAGTGACCGAAACCGAAGCCACCATTAAAGCCCATGGCCTGCGGGTGATCCATGAGCTCATGCAGACCAATACCCAGCTGATTGCCAACCACGAAGCCTGGAAGAATGAAGCCAAGCGGCAAAAAATAGAGCAAATTGCACTTTTGCTAAAAGGGGCCCTTCATGGTGAAAAAATGGTCGGCATCAAAATGAATGTGCCTGAAGAAAAGATGGATGATGTGATCGGCATGCTTCCGAGCCTGAATGCACCCACCGTGGCATCGCTTTATAACACCAAATGGTTTTCCGTGGAGATTGTGGTCAGTTCCGAGGCGGTGCGCGATCTAATTCCCGAACTTCTGAAGCACGGAGCGGAAGGAATTATTGAATACCCACTGAATAAGGTAATTTAGCGATTGATCCGGTTTCATTAACTCAAAAACAGCTGACCGCCTGTTTGAATATGCAATATCGAACAAGGAATGTAGAAGTAAGAAGTGTTTTTCGCTCGCTCGTACTTCGACATTCGTTATTCCTTGTTCGGTGTTCTGCGGTTCGATGCTGCTTAAATTTATGCCATTTGGCTGCGAATTAATGAAAGGAAATTTTAGATGGAGTCAAGTCGCACCCGAGAAATGACATCCTTTATCGTAATGGATGTGCTGGAAAGAGCCCAGGAACTGGAACGAGAGGGCGCCCGCATCATCCATCTGGAGGTCGGTGAACCTGATTTTGATGCACCGGCCTGCGTCAAAGAAGCCGCCTGCAAAGCCCTGGAAGACGGATTTACTCATTACACCCACAGTCTGGGCCTGTACGAATTGCGGGAAGCCATCTGTGAATATTACCAAAAACACTATCGGGTGTCGGTTGATCCGGACCAGGTGGTCGTGACCTCGGGTTCCTCGCCGGCCATATTTCTGGTTTTCGCGGCGCTGCTTGAAAAACAGGATGAAGTCATTATCTCGGACCCGCATTATGCCTGTTATCCAAATTTCATCCGGTTTGTGGATGGCAAACTGATAACGATCCCGGTCTATGAAGAAGACGGTTTTCAATACCGGCCTGAAGTCATGCGGGAAAAAATCACACCGAAAACCCGGGCCGTATTTATCAATTCGCCTTCCAATCCGACCGGAAACCTGCTGTCGGCCGACCGCATGCAGCAAATCGCCGAGCTAACGAAATGTGAGCAGTGCCCTTATATCGTTTCCGACGAAATCTATCACGGCCTGGTCTATGAGGGCAAAGCGCACTCGATTCTGGAGTTTTCCGATCACGCATTTGTGCTCAACGGTTTTTCCAAGCAGTTTGCCATGACAGGGCTTCGTCTCGGTTATGCGATCGCACCCAAAGCATACATTCGCCCCATGCAAAAGCTGCAGCAAAACTTTTTTATTTCGGCCAACGCCATGGTTCAACAGGCCGGCATTGCGGCCCTCAAAGATGCCGGCGATGATGTGGCCCGCATGAAAAAAATTTATAACGAGCGCCGCCTGTTTATGATCCGCCGACTAAAGGAGCTTGGATTTGGCATTACCGTAGAGCCCACCGGCGCCTTTTACGTCTTTGCCAATGCCAAGCATGTCTCGCGAGACTCCTACAAACTGGCCTTCGACATTCTGGAAAAAGCCCACGTCGGCGTCAGCCCCGGAATTGATTTTGGCGAAAACGGCGAAGGCTATCTACGGTTTTCCTACGCCAATTCCCTGGAAAATATTGAAGAAGGCATGGACAGGCTCCAAAAGTACCTCGAAAGGCGAGGCTAATCGGCAGAAACTATTATTCAAACTTCTCGAATATCTAAAGCATAGCGCATGGCGCATAGAGCAAAGCGTTTAGCCAAAGAAGCATGAAATCTCAATTTTTTTACGCTATGCGCTTTGCCCTATGCCCTCTGCCTTGATATGTCCATTACGAAAAATATTGTTCAGTAACCCTTACCTGATCCCCGGTACCGGATAAAATGATTATCAAGTCTGCCGAATTTGTCACCAGCGCCACAAAGCCCGCCCAGTATCCACCGGCACTGCTGCCGGAGATTGCTTTTGCCGGCCGCTCAAACGTGGGCAAATCCAGTCTGATCAATACCCTGGTCAACCGCAAGCGCCTGGTAAAAACCAGCTCAACCCCCGGCCGCACCCAGCTCATTAATTTTTTTGATATTAACCGGCAGGTGGGTTTCGTTGATCTGCCCGGGTATGGGTATGCAAAAGTTCCGGTGTCTATCCGTAAGAAATGGGGCCCGATGATTGAAACCTACATTTCGGGACGGGAAACTTTAAAGGGGGTAGTGGTCATCATGGATATTCGGCGCATTCCGCGCCAGGAGGAATTAAATCTGCTCGGCTGGCTCGCCCATTATTCCATCGCCGGCATTTCAGTGTTGACCAAAACAGATAAACTGTCCAAAAACAAACAGGCCAAACAGCATCATCTGATAGCCCAGGCCCTTGAAAAGGATAAAGACGATTTTATTCTGTTCTCGGCCAAAACCCGCGGCGGCAAAGATGCGCTCTGGAAGACGATCTTATCCTTGGTTGACATCGAAGATAACCCGGTTATCCGCTAAAAGCTGCCTTCGTCCTGCGCGCACATTTGCAACTCCTTGTATAATCCTTATCTTTTTTGATAAGAATACTACAAGTTATCTCAAAATTAGCAGCCCATCTTCGAAGACAGAGAAAAAAAGTTCCAAAGGCAGGTAAATCCTGTCTAAAATTAAATGGCAAACAACACCGACAAATACGAAAACTTCAAATCGGGCTATGTGGCCATTGTGGGCGCGCCCAATGCGGGCAAATCCACGCTGCTCAACCGCATGCTGGGTGAAAAGATTTCCATCACCTCCAAAAAGCCCCAGACCACCCGCAATCGCATTCTGGGTGTTGTGCACCGGCCTGATGTCCAGATCGTTTTCATCGATACGCCGGGAATATTTAAAGCCAAAGATACCCTCAATCTGCGGATCGTGGATACAGCCCTTTCCGCTATCGGGGATGCGGATATGATTCTTTTCGTGCTGGATGCGGCCAATCCGGATCCAACCTCTGAATATTTCCTGGTAAAACGGCTTCAGAATCAGGAACGCCCGGTTATTCTGGCGCTCAACAAAATCGATCTGATCGAAAAAACAGATTTGCTGGCGCTGATCAAAAAGTGGTCGACCGAATACCGCTTTGATGTCATCGTTCCGATATCGGCCGCCGAAGGCACCCAGATCGAAGCGCTGATCGAAGCCATGGAAAATTTTTTGCCCACCGGCCCGCCGTATTTTCCCGAAGATGCACTGACCGATTTACCCGAACGCTTTATTGCCGCTGAAATGATTCGTGAAAGCGTATTCCGGCTCACCGGGGAGGAGATCCCTTACGCCACGGCGGTAACGGTGGATTCATTTAAAGAAGAAAAAAACGGCGAGCTGGTTAAAATTGAGGCCACCATTCACATTGAGCGGGGTTCTCAGAAAGGCATTATCATCGGCAAAGAAGGCAGCAAGCTCAAACGCATCGGCACCGAATCGCGCAAAAAAATTGAGCACATGCTCGACACCAAAGTTTATTTGAAGCTTTTTGTGCGGGTCCAGAAAAACTGGCGCAGGGATACCCGGGCATTGAGAAAGTTTGGTTATTAAGAAGTGCTGGCAGGCGGTTAACGGGTAATGCTCAAAATCAGACTGCCTTCGACGGTTCCTTTCTTGACCGGGTGCTGTTCCTGGTGAGTGGCTTGAGGAACCCTGTTGGAAACATAGCGGTAGGCTTCATCCACCGTAACCAGCCCGTCACCGTCCGTGTCCGCGGGTCCCTTCAATCCCTCCAGCAGGTAATAGGTGAACACCCCGTGCTGAAGTTCGTCCCGCTCCACACTGACCTCGTTGGCGGCGCTGGCCGAGATGATCACTTTGCCCCGGCCGGCCGCAATTCGATCCAAAAAAGTGTCGGCAATATTGGCCCGCAAACCGGTCACACTCACGGTGCGCCCGCCGCTGGCCCCGCTATAACATGCGTCTGCAATGAAAATCAGCCGCTCGGAGCGAATGCGGTTAAAAATCAGCGCCAGATCCCGCATGGGCAGGGCCGTCGAAAACAGATCTGACGGGTCGGAGTCGTAAGTCAGAATGTATTTTTCAAGCCCGTCGCCATCCATGCTCATCGCATCCCGCTCCGTGGCCCCGTGACCCGCATAGAAGATGATCACCATATCATCTGAGTCGGCGGCCCCCTTCAGACCGGTTCCCAGGGCGCTTCTCAGCTTCCGCAATGTGGCCTGTTCGTTGAGCAAAACGGTTATGTTTTCGGCAGGAACAAGGTTCTTTTCCACCAAAAGGCGTTGGAACGCTTTGGCATCGTTGACCGCGTATTTGAGTTTTGGAAGCTGGGGATAGTCATTGATGCCGACAACAACGGCCCATACATTGCGCCGGCTGGGCGTGTAATATACGCTGACGGTTCTCTGGGTCACAAGCCCGTCAGTGTCGGTCACCTTGACCTGGATGCGGTTCTCCCCCCGGGTTAGCGGAACCGGCTGATCGAAATTTAAGCGGCGGGGGGCTTCTCGGGTAACCGGTTTGATACCGCGGGCATCATCTGCCGTTATAGAGCGGCCGTTGACCAGAACCTCAAGTTGCATAAGCCCGCCGTCGTCTTCCACCGCTCCGGCAATTCGCACCGAATCAACCTCCAGCTTGCGGCCATCTTCAGGAGAAGTCACAATCACAAACGGGGGCACCTTGGCCCCTTCTCCGATCTTGCTCATCAATTCTTTTTCGCGCTGGCCTTTTTCTTCAAGCTCCTGGCTCAACTGGGCCGATTTCTCCCGTTCTTGCTGAAGCTGAAGTGTCATTTCATCCAGCTGTCTTAGCTTGGTGGTCAGCTCGGCAAGACGGTTTTCCAGATTTTGCACCTGAGCCTGATTTTCCAGGCTGGCAGCACCGGATAGATTCTGCTTGGAATCCTCTATTTTTTTAATTTCCTGCTTTGTGGCAGAAATTTCTTCCGATGCTTTTGCCTTGGCGATATCGTATTCTCTGATATCCCTGGCCTGTTTCAGTGCGTCGGCAATACCCCGATTGTCCGGATCTCTTTTTTGCAGCTCTTCCAAAAAGCCGCTGATTTTGACGTAATCTTTTGTTTTCCAGACAACAATGATGATATCGAAATAGCCGATGTTATCTTGGTGGTAGCTATCGATGATTCCCAGAGATAAGCGACCCGGGAGCAGGGATTCAAAAGTGCCGCCGGTGACGTTGTAGAAAAGCCTGTGTCTGCCACCGTTGATATATTTTGCAATGACCCATGACGATGCATCCTTTAAAGGCCCGCCTCTCCAAAGGCGTATCTGGCCGTTAACCATAACGGAAACATATTCGCCCGCAGCTAATTCTATTTTGGTATCTTTCTTTTCGAAATGGGCATAAAGTCTGACCGTTTTTAATTCGCGTACATATGAAGGCACCTGATCCGGTGGATAGATTTGCGGGGCAGAGGCACAACCGGCAATCGTCAGCCCGGCTGCGCAAAAAAATAGGGCCGTTTTTATCACAAAAACAAACCCGCGTTGAAGGCCTTTTGTTTTCATAACGCCACTCCCCTTTGGAAATTAAACAAGGATAAAATAAATAAAGCGGCGCCGATGGCTCCGCTTTATTCTTACAAAAAAAACCGTATCCAGTTTCAGAGATATTCGAAGGAAGCGTCTAAAGATTTGAAAGAATTTTGTCGTGAATGGCTTCAGCTCTCTCCCGATCACCGAATGTGCCGACACGAATACCGACCTCGGTCAAATTTTCGCCCAGCCGTTTCACGTTCACGGTATAGCTTTTTCCATCGGCCAATTTACCATTAATAACGCCGGTTAAGGCATCATTTTGTTTGGATTCAACGTTAATTTGAAGCGCTTCTAAAGCCTTAACCGTTGCATCCCATGTCTTGTCCATCGGGGCTTCATAGTTTCTTTTAAGATCCCCTTTTACGTAAAAATACGCTCCGGTGCCCACTGCCGCGGCAGCGGCTCCGATAACTGCCCATTTGCGCGAACAGGCACTCAGACCGATTAAAAAACAGCAGAGCAATGCGACCAGCTGAAGTCGTCTTTTGACCATAAGTCCTCCCACGCTTATCAGGAAAAGGGGTATAAAAGGGTATTAAGTGTATATTTGATGACTTTGATTTTTTAAACTATCAAACTCCCCTTGCCCTGTCAAATATGAATAGCCGGGTTTGAGGTGCCGAACAACCACCTGCCGGAGCAGGGCAAGCTAACTCCGCTTCTCAATTAACGCTTTGAGATTTCTTCCCAGAACATCATAGTACGACATGATGTCCAGCCCTTTAAGCTTTTCAAGGGTCTCCGGCGGCAGCCGCTCCTTGGAAACACCGTTTAAAATAAGGTCCGTTTCTTCATTATCGAACGTCGCACCGGCCTCAATCCATTTAACCACATCTTTATTGGCCGGGCACACTTTCTGGCAGATCATGCAGCCCACCAGGCAGTTGTGCCAGGAGGGAGACAACCACTGCGGAAACGCTTCGGAGCGTTCATTATGAAAGGTCAGACAGCGTTCAGCATACAGCTGGAAACGATCCGAAACGATGGCATTGGTGGGACACGCTTTCATGCAGGCACTGCAGTTTTCACAGTGCTCCAGGACAGTTGCTTTACCCCAGCTGTCTTCCTCACAGGGATAATCGGAAATAAACACCACCGGCCGCTGAAAGCTACCCATCCCCTTTACGTACGTAATGTTATTTTTCCCGTACTGCGCCAGTCCGCTGCGCACGGCCAGGAGCTTATCGGGCAGCCTGACTTTTTGCAGTTGATAGCCCTGCGGTTCAAGAATCGCTTTCAGACGATCCGTCACCTCATTATCGATGGCAAAATAATAGGTGGGTGGAATAACAACCGGGCAAGACTTATCGTCCCGAAAAAAGGTAACCTTTATCTGAGGCTGCGGGACGGATACGATGATCAGCGAGCGGGCATCCTTTAACTTTTGCTTACAGGCGAAATCAAAAGATGCCAGATAGGCGTCATATAGATCAGGGTCCAACAGTCCTTTCTGGTAACGGGTCATGATTTCTGTTTCAAGTTCTTTAACATGCTCAATGGGGACGATTTTCCCTTGAAAGCCTTGTTTGCCAATGCTCTCATGCAAAGCCTTGTTAAACTGCGGACCGTTCATCTTCGAACTCCTTATTAGTTGAATGAATGGTGTGGTTCACATCTTTTAGTTAACCCATCTCTCATCATATCGAGGAAGATCATCCTCAATTTTATAATAGTCCGAAATTTGGCTACACCAAACATGACCGATTGTTTTTAAATTCGTCGGTGAATCTAATGAACCTGCAGCAATAGCAATGCTTGATTGATCTTTGGGGTGCCAGAAAAGAGATGACCCACATTCGGTGCAAAAACCACGATGCACATTGGCGGTTTCATCTGTAGGAGATTTATACCACTTCAAACTTTTTTGCTCGGTAATTTTTAAATTTTCGACTTTAACACTTGTGTAGGCGCCATAATTACCATGAAACTTTCTGCATTTTGAACAGTGGCAATTTACAATATCTCTGGGCTTTCCATGAATTTCAAATTGAACGTTTCCGCACAAGCAGCCACCTTTGGTAGTTTTGTGAATATTATTATCTGCCATTGGATTACACCTCCTTGCATAGAATTATTATTGCCATCTACCATCTAATTGTTCGCAATTAAAATACTTGACAAACGCCTAACCATCTATTAAATTTTTGATGGTTATACATATAAGCTATATTTTATAACCTGTCAAATAGTTTTTATAGGTTATAAAATTTTAATGGAGAAATCAAATGAGCAAAAAAAGGGATGCGGGTAATATCAAGTTATCAGGGGGGGCCTTGTGTCTTGATTTTGCGAATACGGTGCACTGTTATGGCTGCGAAGATCTTGGTGAATATTTGAATACCTATCACGACCTGGTCGCGTGGAGCCGGCACGTGGGTACGATCACCGATGATGAGGCCAAAATATTATCGCGCAGAGCTACCGGGCAGCCTGCTGAAGCCAAAAGCGCACACAGACGTGCCATTGAACTGCGGGAAGCTATCTATCGAATCTTTACGGTTACCCTCAAAGATCAGTCCCCGGCGCAAGAAGATTTAGCGGTTTTTAATAATTACCTCGGCGAGGCCATGATGCGATCCCAAATCGTCAAAACTCAAGAGGGTTATTATTTGGATATGACGGGTAATAAAGCAAAATTGGACTGGATACTGAACCCGGTTATCCGCTCTGCTGCCGAACTGCTGGTCTCAGAAGAATTCAGGCAGGTAAAAATATGTGCGGACCCAATCTGCGGCTGGTTGTTTCTGGACATCAGCCGTAACCGCAGCCGGCGCTGGTGTGACATGCGCGATTGCGGCAATCGCGCCAAAGCCAGCCGATTTTACAAAAAAAAGAAAGGATCAAATACCGTTTCATCATCTTCTAAGGTGACATCCGCCCCATCGAAACCAAAACCTAATTTAGAACGCCACCTCTTGTAACAAACCAAGAGCGAAAGGAGCATACCCATGGCAACGGTTAAGCTAATCGAATATGAAGCGGCCAGCCCGGAAGTGCGCGCAGTTTATGATGACATAATGGCCACACGGCAAATCGACTGGATCAACAACTTCTGGAAGGCCATAGCGGTGCAACCCGAACTTTTGCGACGCACCTGGCAAGGAGTCAAAGAGGTGACGGCTCCCGGAGAACTCGATCCGCTGGTCAAGGAGATGTTATATGTGGCTATCAGCGTGACCAACGGCTGCAAATACTGCATCAACAGCCATACGGCGGCCGCCAGAAAAAAAGGTATGACGGATGAAATGCTGGCCGAGCTGATGGCCGTGGTGGGCATGGCCAACCA
>Ga0316187_10006388_pt1 | contig 10142 bp, 7 predicted proteins | sample CroRivburrow1_MG_FD_204927 | JGI IMG/M metagenome (GOLD analysis project Ga0316187, IMG submission 204927) | Coastal sediment microbial communities from Maine, United States - Cross River worm burrow 1 | ecosystem: Environmental > Aquatic > Marine > Coastal > Sediment | place: USA: Maine... | reverse complement strand
CATGTCGACCTCGATATTCGCTTCGGACACCGGGCCGAGCAGCTGGTAGGCAATACCCGGAATATCCGATACACCGGCCACCGTAAGCCGCGCTTCGTCACGATTGAAGGCGATGCCCGAGATCAGGGCCTGTTCCATCTCATCTTCCTCATCGTATGTGATCAAGGTACCTTCGCCGGCCTCGAAGGTCGACAGGACACGCAGCGGCACACTGTATTTGCCGGCGAATTCCACGGCGCGGATCTGCAGGACCTTGGAGCCCAGACTGGCCAGTTCGAGCATTTCCTCGAAGGTGACCCGCTGCAATCGACGCGCCTCCGGCACCACCCGCGGGTCGGTGGTGTAGACGCCGTCCACATCCGTGTAGATCTGGCATTCGTCGGCCTTCAGCGCCGCGGCCATGGCCACCGCCGATGTGTCCGATCCGCCGCGCCCCAGGGTGGTGATGTTGAGCTGATCGTCGACCCCCTGGAAGCCGGCCACCACGACCACCCTGCCCTGGCTCAGATCGCGGCGAATGCGGTGATCGTCGATCTCGCGGATGCGCGCCTTGCTGTGCGCGCTGTCGGTGAGGATGCGCACCTGCCCGCCGGTGTAGGACATGGCCGGGCAGCCGCGCTTGTTCAGCGCCATGGCCAGCAGGGCGATGGTCACCTGTTCGCCGGTGGCCACCAGCACGTCCATCTCGCGCGGCGAGGGGCGGCTGGCGATCTGCTCGGCGAGGCCGATCAGGCGGTTGGTTTCGCCGGACATGGCGGAGACGACGACCACCACCTGGTGTCCCTCGGCGCGGCTGGCGATGACCTTGTCGGCGACGTTTCCGATGCGCTCGACGGAGCCCACCGAGGTGCCGCCGTATTTCTGCACGATAAGAGCCATGATTCCCTTTTTTTATCGACTATCGCGAATCGCTGCCAGCGCTCTCAGGCGAGCTGCCGACGCACCCAGTCCGGCACCGAAGCCAGCGCGGCGTCGAGGTTCTCCGGTCGGTCACCGCCCGCCTGGGCCATGTCCGGGCGACCACCGCCGCGGCCGCCGACCTGCTCGGCGACAGCATTGACCAGTTCACCTGCCTTCAGCTGCCCGGTCAGTTCTTTGCTGACGCCGGCGGCGAGGCGCACCTTGCCGTCCTCTTCGGTAGCCAACACTACGGCGGCGCGAACGAGCTTATTCTTGAGCTGATCAAGCGTGTCGCGCATGGTCTTGGCGTCGGCACCGGGCAACTTTACTGCCAAAACATTGACGCCCGCAACCTCAATCGCCTGATCTCCAAGGCTGCCGCCTTCTGCGCTGGCCAGCCGGGCCTTCAAACGGTCGATCTCCTTGGCCTGCTGGCGGCTGCGCTCAACCAGCCCGGCGACCTTGTGATCGACGTCGTCGCGGCTCGCCTTGAGCAGCTCGGCGATGGCCGCAAGGCGCTGCTCACCGGCGTGTACGCGAACCAGCGCAGCGTGCCCGGTGACCGCCTCGATGCGCCGCACGCCGGCGGCGATGCCGCCCTCGGCGGTGATCTTGAACAGGCCGATATCGCCGGCGCGGGCCACGTGGGTGCCACCGCACAGCTCGGTGGATTCGCCGCCGATGGAAACCACCCGCACCACATCGCCGTACTTTTCGCCGAACAGCATGGTGGCGCCGGTCTGGCGCGCCTCGTCGATGGACATCTGGCGCACGTCGCTGGCCAGGTTGTCGCGGATCTGGGCGTTCACCCAATTTTCGATGCAGGCCAGCTCGTCGGCGTGCAGCGGCTGATTGTGGGAGAAGTCGAAGCGCAGATACTCCGCGCGCACCAGCGAACCCTTCTGCTGCACGTGCTCGCCGAGAGAGCGCCGCAGCGCCTCGTGCAGCAGGTGGGTGGCGGAGTGGTTGAGCACCGTGTCGCGGCGCCGCGCGGCATCCACCCGCGCCGCGACGCGGGCGCCGATGCGCAGCTCGCCGGATTCGATCTCGCCGATGTGCAACACCCCGTCGCCGGACTTCTGCGCGTCGCAGACAACGAAGCGCAGGCCCTCGGCACACAGCTCGCCGGTATCGCCCACCTGACCGCCGGATTCGCCGTAAAAGGGCGTGCGGTCGAGCAGCACGATGCCGCGCTCGCCGCCGGCCAGCGCCTCGACCGGCTCGCCGTCGCGGTACAGGGCAAGCACCTCGGCCTCGCCGTCGAGTCGCTCGTAGCCGGTGAATTCGGTAGCGGTGTCGACGCTGATGCGCTGCGAGTGGTCGGCGCCGAAGTGGCTGGCGGCGCGGGCGCGCTGGCGCTGCGCCTCCATCTGCCGCTCGAAGCCGGCCTCGTCGACCGCCAGCTTGCGCTCGCGGGCGATGTCGGCGGTGAGATCCAGCGGGAAGCCGTAGGTGTCGTAGAGCTTGAACAACACCTCGCCGGGAATGCTGTCGCCATCGAGTCTGGCTATCGCCTCTTCGAGCAGCTTCATGCCGTGTTCGAGGGTTTCGGCGAAGCGCTGCTCTTCGAGCAGGATGGTCTGCTCGACCTTTTGCGCGGCCGCCGCCAGCTCCGGGTAGGCGGCGCCCATCTCGGCGACCAGCGGCGCCACCAGCTTGTGGAAGAACAATTCGCTCTGGCCGAGCTTGTAGCCGTGGCGGATGGCGCGGCGCAGGATGCGCCGCAGCACGTAGCCGCGGCCCTCGTTGGAGGGCATCACACCGTCGACGATCATGAAAGCGCAGGAGCGGATGTGGTCGGCGACCACCTTCAACGATGCACTCTCCAGATCGCTCGTGCCGGCGGCTTCGGCGGCGGCGAGCAGCAGGCGCTGGAAAAGATCGATCTCGTAGTTGGAATGCACGCCCTGCAACACTGCGGCGATGCGCTCCAGGCCCATGCCGGTGTCCACCGAGGGCTTGGGCAGCGGCACCAGAGAGCCGTCGGCCTGGCGGTCGAACTGCATGAAGACCAGATTCCAGATCTCGATGTAGCGGTCGCCATCTTCCTCCGGCGTGCCGGGGGGGCCGCCCCAGACATCGGGGCCGTGGTCGAAGAAGACCTCGCTGCAGGGACCGCAGGGGCCGGTGTCGCCCATCTGCCAGAAGTTGTCCTTGGCGCCGATGCGTGCGATGCGCTCTTCGGGCACGCCGATCTGCTGCGCCCAGATGTCATAGGCTTCGTCGTCCTCTTCGAACACCGTCACCCAGAGCTTGTCCGCCGGCAGGCCGAGGCACTCGGTGAGGAACTCCCAGCAGAAGCGGATGGCGTCCTCCTTGAAGTAGTCGCCAAAGCTGAAGTTGCCGAGCATCTCGAAAAAGGTGTGGTGACGCGCGGTGTAGCCGACGTTTTCCAGATCGTTGTGCTTGCCGCCGGCGCGCACGCAGCGCTGGCTGGTGGTGGCGCGGCTGTAGCCGCGCTTCTCCAGACCGAGAAACAGCTCCTTGAACTGCACCATGCCGGCATTGGTGAACAACAGCGTCGGGTCGTTGCCCGGCACCAGCGGGCTGGAGGGCACGATGCTGTGTCCGCGCTCGCGGAAGTATTCGAGAAACTGATCCCTGATTTCGGAAGTACTGATCATCTTTGCCTGAACCTGAAAAAACTCACTCGTCGCCCTGTGCCGCGAGCAGCGTCGCGACCGCTTCGCGGGCCTGCTCGTGACTGAAGCCGCGGCCACACAGAAAGCGCATGCCGCGGCCCAGCGGATCGTCGTCGGGCGCGCCCGCGCGCCACTTTTTTTCCAGCGCCCGTTCGGCGGCGCCAAACCAGTCGATGCCGTCGGCGGCCAGCGCCGCGTCGATCAACTCGCCGCCGATGCCGCGCTGCGCCAATTCGCTGCGCAGACGCAATTCGCCGTGGCCGCGCGCCGCGCGCTGCTGCACGTAGAGCCCGGCGAAGCGCGCATCGCTTTGCAGATTTTCCGCAGCGAGCTGCTCGACCACCGTCTCGGCCAGCGTCGCGTCGCAGCCGCGCTGGCCGAGCTTGTCGAGCAATTCGCGGCGGCTGTGCTCGCGGCGCGCCAGCAGACCGATGGCGCGGTCGCGCGCCGCAGCGGCGGCGTCGCCCTCAGAAGGGCTGTTCTTTCTCGCTCTCATCGCGTTTGGCCGGCTTGGCCGTGACCAGCAGCGCGGCGCGCAGCTTTTCGTCGAGATCCGCGGCGATAGACGGGTTTTCCTTGAGGAAGTTGCGCACGTTGTCCTTGCCCTGGCCGATGCGGTCACCGTTGTAGCTGTACCAGGCGCCGGCCTTGTCGATCAACCCCTGCTTGACGCCGAGGTCGATCAGCTCACCCTCGCGCGAGCTGCCCTCGCCGTAGAGGATCTCGAACTCCGCCTGCTTGAAGGGTGGTGCCATTTTGTTCTTGACCACCTTGACGCGGGTCTCGTTGCCGATCACCTCGTCGCCCTTTTTGATCGCGCCGATGCGGCGGATATCCAGGCGCACAGAGGAGTAGAACTTGAGCGCGTTGCCGCCGGTGGTGGTTTCGGGGCTGCCGAACATCACACCGATCTTCATGCGGATCTGGTTGATGAAGCAGACCAGCGTGTTGGAACGCTTGATGTTGGCGGTCAGCTTGCGCAGCGCCTGACTCATCAGCCGCGCGTGCAGGCCGACGTGGGAGTCGCCCATGTCGCCCTCGATCTCTGCCTTGGGTGTCAGCGCGGCGACCGAATCGATCACCACCATGTCCACCGCGCCGGAGCGCACCAGCATGTCGGTGATCTCCAGCGCCTGATCGCCGGTGTCCGGCTGCGAGACCAGCAGATCGTCGACGTTGACGCCGAGCTTCTCCGCGTAGGTCGGGTCCAGTGCGTGCTCGGCGTCGACGAAGGCGCAGGTGCCGCCGGCCTTTTGGCACTCGGCGATGGCCTGCAGGGTCATGGTGGTCTTGCCCGAGGACTCGGGGCCGTAGATCTCGACGACCCGCCCGCGCGGCAGGCCGCCGATGCCGAGGGCGATATCCAGCCCCAGCGAGCCGGTCGACACCACCTCGATATCGCGCACCGCGCTGGCGTCGCCCATGCGCATCACCGCGCCCTTGCCGAACTGTTTTTCGATCTGGCCGAGGGCCGCAGCCAGGGCCTTCTTGCGGTTGTCGTCCACGCACACACTCCCCATCGGTTCACCGCCCGCACGAGCGCGGACGGCACGCCGCTAACCGGCGAGTACCGGCAGCGGTAAAACCGAGGGATTATTCCACAAACCAGCGACGCGAAACAGGCGCGTCAGCTATTCGTCACCTAGCGTGGTGCGCTGGCGCAAACGCTCCACTTCATCGCGTTTTTCGCGCAGCCGAGACTCCGACTCATCGAGCTCGCGGCGCAGGCTGTCGATGTCCTCCTGCACCTCGTGACTAAGTTCGCGGGCGCGCTCCAGTTCGGCGCGCTGTCGTTCGATGTGCTCGCGCAGCGACTGCAATTGGCGCTCGCGATCAGTACCGGAATCGGTGCCAGAGTCGGTGTTGAGCTGGTCGCCGAGATCACCGCCCCCCCCGCTGCCAGCGGACGGCTCTTCGGCGAGGCCGCGCGACAGCGGCGCGGCGATGCCCAGGCAGCTCAGCAGGCGCCCCAGCGCACGCCGCCGGCGCAGCAACTCATACAGTTTGAGATCAGTCATGTTCGGCCTCCCCGTTCACCGCCAACAAACCCTCCAGGGCCACCCGCACCGCAGCGCGGCGCACCGCGTCGCGCCCGCCGGGCAGCAGCTCGCAACGCGCGCTGACGCGCAGCCCGCCGGCGCCGCCCGCAACCTGCGCCCAGGCGAACCACACCGTGCCGACGGGCTTTTGCGCACTGCCGCCGCCGGGACCGGCGACGCCGCTGATCGCCACCGCCAGATCGGCGCCGCTGCGCGACAAAGCGCCGGCAGCCATCTCGCGCACGGTGGCCTCGCTGACCGCGCCGTGGACTTCCAGCGTGTCGGTGGCGACGCCGAGCATTTCGCGCTTGGCACGATTGGAATAGGTGACGTAGCCGCGCTCGAACCACTCCGAGCTTCCGGCCACGTCGGTCAGTGCGGCGGAGACCAGCCCGCCGGTACAGGATTCCGCTGTCACCACGCGGCGACGGAGCTTCGCCAGCGCCGCGCCGAGGCGGGTGGCGAGTTCGATCAATTGATTGTCCATGGCGCTACGCTAGCGGCGCCGCGGTAGTCCCGCAAGATGTCGCGGGAGGCAATTCAATCGCTGTCGACGCACTTCACGCTTTCGCTAGAATGCGCCGATGAAAGACGCCCAGCCCAGCCCTGAAACACCCCGACAACCCACCTCGCGAAGTGCCGCCAAGTCCGCGCATACCCCGGTCATGCAGCAGTACCTGCGGATCAAATCCGAGCACCCGGACACGCTGCTGTTCTACCGCATGGGCGATTTTTACGAGCTGTTCTACGACGACGCGGTGCGCGCCGCCGAGCTGCTCGACATCACCCTCACCGCGCGCGGCAACAGCGGCGGCAGCCCTATCCCCATGGCCGGCGTGCCCTACCACGCGGTAGAGGGCTATCTGGCGCGACTGGTGCGCGCCGGGCAGTCGGTGGCGATCTGCGAGCAGATCGGCGACCCGGCCAAAAGCAAGGGCCCGGTGGAGCGCCAGGTGGCGCGCATCGTCACCCCCGGCACACTGACCGACGAGGCGCTGCTCGACGAGCGCCGCCCCAGCCTGCTGGTGGCGATTGCGCGCAGCCCGGGCGGCGGCGGCGAATCGCGCTTCGGCCTGGCTGCGGTGGAGCTGGCCGCCGGGCGCTTCACGGTGCAGGAAATCGACGGCGCCGAGGCGCTGGCCTCGGAGCTGCAGCGCCTGCAGCCAGCCGAACTGCTGATCGACGAGAGCCACGCCGGCGATCCGCTGTACGCCGCGCACGGCGCGCTGCGCGCCCGTCCGCCCTGGCACTTCGACAGCGAAGCCGCGACGCGCAACCTCTGCGCCCTGTTCGGCACCCGCGATCTGGCCGGCTTCGGCGTCGAGGCGCTGCCGCTGGCCGTCGGCGCCGCCGGCTGCGCGCTGGAATACCTGCGCGACACCCAGCGCAGCAGCCTGCCGCACCTCACCGGGATCGGCGTCGAACGGCGCGACGAGAGCGTCATCCTCGACGCCGCGACGCGGCGCAATCTGGAGCTGGAGCACAGCCTCACCGGCGAGCACAAACACAGCCTCGCCGGTGTCCTCGACCGCTGCGCCACGGCCATGGGCAGCCGCTGCCTGCGCCGCTGGTTGAACCGCCCGCGGCGCCAGCGGGCGCTGCTCGATGCGCGCCTCGACGCACTCGACGCGCTGCTCGCCGCAGACCGCCACGAGCCGCTGCGCGACGCGCTGCGCGGCATCGCCGACGTGGAGCGCATCCTCGCCCGGGTGGCGCTGCGCTCGGCGCGGCCGCGCGATCTCGCCGCCCTGCGCGACGCGCTGCTGGCGATGCCGGGGCTGCGCCAGCAGGTGCCGGACGAAGCGCCGCGACTCGCCCGGCTGTCCGCCGAGCTGGGCGAGCACGGCGACAGCGCCGGCCTGCTGCAGCGCGCGCTGGTGGAGATACCGCCGGTGGTGCTGCGCGACGGCGGGGTGATCGCCACCGGCTACGACGCCGAGCTGGACGAGCTGCGCGGCCTGTCGCAGAACGCCGACCAGTATCTGATCGATCTGGAGGCGCGCGAGCGCGAGGCCACCGGCATCGCCAATCTCAAGGTCGCCTACAACCGCGTACACGGCTACTACATCGAAATCAGCCGGGCCAACGCCGAGCGCGCCCCGACGCACTACACGCGACGGCAGACGCTGAAGGGCGCGGAGCGCTACATCACCGAGGAGCTGAAGGGCTTCGAGGATCGCGTGCTGTCCGCCCGCGAGCGTGCGCTGACGCGCGAAAAGCAGCTCTACGAAGGCCTGCTCGACGCGCTTGAAGTGCGCCTCGGCGCGCTGCAGATGGCCGCCGCGGCACTCGCCGAGCTGGACGTGTTCGCCAATCTGGCGGCGCGCGCCGCGGCGCTCAACTGGTCGCGACCGGCGTTCTCCGCAGAGCCCGGGCTGCGCATCGACGGCGGCCGCCACCCGGTGGTCGAAGAGGTACTCGACCAGCCCTTCGTGCCCAACGATCTGCACTTCGACGAGCAGCGCCGCATGCTGCTGATCACCGGCCCCAACATGGGCGGCAAATCCACCTATATGCGCCAGGTGGCGCTGATCGTGGTGCTGGCGCAGATCGGCAGTTTCGTGCCCGCCGCACGCGCCGAGATCGGCCCGGTGGATCGCATTTTCACCCGCATCGGCGCCTCCGACGATCTGGCCCGTGGCCATTCGACCTTTATGGTGGAGATGACCGAGGCGGCCAACATCCTGCACAACGCCAGCGCCGAGAGCCTGGTGCTGATGGACGAGATCGGCCGCGGCACCAGCACCTTCGACGGCCTCTCGCTGGCCTGGGCCTGCGCCGAGGAACTGGCCGGCGGCTGCCGCGCACTGACCCTGTTCGCCACCCACTACTTCGAGCTCACCGAGCTGGCCGAGCGCCTGCCGGGAGTGGTCAACGTGCATCTCGACGCGGTGGAACACAACGGCGAAATCGTCTTCATGCACAGCGTCAAGACCGGCCCGGCGAGCCGCAGCTACGGCCTGCAGGTGGCGCAGCTGGCCGGCCTGCCGCGGCCGGTGGTGGAGCGCGCCCGGCAGCGCCTCGCCGAGCTGGAAGCCGGGCGCGACGCGGCGACCGCCACGGACGCCCGGAGCCCGGCGCCGCCCGCCCCCGCAGCCGCGGCGCAGCTCGGCCTGTTCGACGACTGCCCGCGGCAAACCCTGGCCATGCTCGATGCCATCGACCCGGACGAAACCACACCGCGGCGCGCGCTGGAGCTGATCTACGCGCTGCGCGAGCAGTACTGCAACGAGCGCGCGTCGCTGGATTGACGCGGAACACAGCCGTTACACTGCCGCCTCTTTCGCACCAGAAGGATGCCGATGTCCGAGTTCTCCAGCGCCGGCCTGATCGTCAGGCTCAACGATCGCAAAGTCGCCGACACCCTGCATCAGATCCACAGCTCCCTGGAGCAGCGGGGCATGCAGGTGTTGCTCGACCACAGCACCCGCGGCCTGATCGGCGGGCCGTTGACGGTGGGCATCGAGGAGATCGGCCAGCGCTGCGATGTGGCCATCGTCATCGGCGGCGACGGCACCCTGCTGCACGCGGCGCGCGAACTGGTCGATTACGGCGTGCCGCTGGTCGGCGTCAACCGCGGCCGGCTGGGCTTTCTGGTCGATGTCTCGCCGGATGGCGAGCTGGCTGCGCTGGACGAGATCCTCGCCGGCAACTACCTCGCCGAGGAGCGCTACCTGCTGGATATCCGCGTCTGCCGAGCGGGCGGCGATATCCACCGCGCCTACGCCTTCAACGACATCGTGCTGCGCATCCGTGACATGCTTCGCATCGTCGAGTTCGAGACCTACATCAACGCCAGCTTCGTCAACACCCAGCGCGCCGACGGCATCATCGTCTCCACGCCTTCCGGCTCCACCGCCTACTCGCTGTCCAACGGCGGGCCGATCGTCAACCCCTCGCTGGATGCCATCGTGCTGCAGCCGATCTGCCCGCACACCCTGTCCAGCCGGCCGCTGGTGGTGGACGCGGACAGCGAGATCGAAATTCGCATCGTCGACAAGAACATCGACAACGGTCAGTTGATCTCCGACGGCCAGATCTACATGGACGTGCGCACCGAGGACACCATCCGCGTGTGCCGCAAGGCGGAGCGCATCCGACTGCTGCATCCCAGTGATTACAACTACTTTCAGATCCTGCGCGCCAAGCTGAACTGGGGTTAGCCGCGCGCCAACCGACGGACACCACGCCCGTGCTCAGCCACCTATCGATCCGCGATTTCGCCATCATCGACCGCAGCGAGCTGCAACTCGATGCCGGCATGACCGCGCTCACCGGCGAGACCGGTGCCGGCAAGTCGATCCTGCTCGACGCCCTCGGCCTGGTGCTCGGCGACCGCGCCGAGAGCAGCTCGGTGCGCGAGGGCGCGGCCAGGGCCGAGATCAGCGCCAGCTTCGCCATCGCCGCGGATGCCGCGGCGGGCGACTGGCTGGCGGCGCTGGATTTCGACGAGGACGGCGATTGCCTGCTGCGCCGCGTGGTCTCCGCCGACGGCCGCTCGCGCGGCTACATCAACGGCCGCCCGGCGACCCTGGCGCAGCTGCGCGAGCTGGGCGAGATG
>Ga0316187_10006386_pt1 | contig 10143 bp, 8 predicted proteins | sample CroRivburrow1_MG_FD_204927 | JGI IMG/M metagenome (GOLD analysis project Ga0316187, IMG submission 204927) | Coastal sediment microbial communities from Maine, United States - Cross River worm burrow 1 | ecosystem: Environmental > Aquatic > Marine > Coastal > Sediment | place: USA: Maine... | reverse complement strand
GTTTGCGTGCCAACCCTCAAAATCGTATTCTGCCATTTTTGGGTACCATTGCGCCATAGATAGCGCCACACCATCGCGATTATTTCTACCCGCTCTTCGAATATGCACAGGTAATTGTCCTTCAAAAGTCATCTCAAAAGTTACTTTTTCTCCGGGTTGTATTGACTTATTCAATGCTACGTTCATCACGGTTCCTTCAGTGAAGAATTTTACCGGCTTCCCGTTTTGTTTCAATAACAATACATTCAAATAACCAATTTCATTTGGCTTTAACTTGGCAATTCTACTTTCCCAAATAGGATTGTCGCTAGTACCAATATTAGTGATCATCCTTGAATCTGGATCAACAATTGATTTCAGGCGTTCATCCATCTCACTTCCTGGCTGAAATGCATTGTAGTATAAATGATAAAAAACCTGCTGTAGTTCATCCGGAGAATTATTCGTGTACACTAAGGTTTGTGTCCCATTGTATTGATAATTTTCTACATTAACATCAACATCCATTGTGTAGTCAACATGCTGTTGCCAATAAGACGCATTATTCTGTGAAAAGGCAATACTCGATGCTATTACAATTACAAATGTTAGGATTTTTTTCATTGTTTTGTCAAATTTAGAACTTTGTATCAATAAATACATTCAATTATAAAGGTCTTCAATTTAAATTACATTCTGATTTTCAAGACAGAAATATCTCTATAAATCAAAAAGCATTCCTTTTTTTTGGAATGCTTTTTGATTCAATTTTCTGATGTATTACATCATGTTTACCATTTTTTCAGCTAATTTTAATGCGTTGTAGGCATTTACAACACTTCCTGAAACTGACAATTTAGAGAAGCTTGTTTTAGTTGGTTCATTTCTTCTCGATTTTGAGGGTTTTGTAACGTCCATATCAAATTTAGTACCGGAATTCATAATAATATGTTTTACCTGGCTAGCCGATAATTCCGGATAATAGGATCTTACCAATGCAGCAACACCTGCAACTTCCGGAGAAGCCATTGAAGTTCCGTTGTATTTTGCATATTTATTTTGTGGTACAGTAGAATAAATTTGGACTCCGGGTGCAAATATATCCACGTTTCTTTCCCCATAATTCGAAAAATATGCCGGTAATTGTTCATTATAGCTAATGCTCATTGCACCCACTGACAACCAATTATCTGCAATTTCATTGATTTCATTGGCTGAGTCATTTGGCCAGTTATTGCCATTGTCAATATCACTTCCGTCATTCCCAGCAGCATGCACCAACAAAACGTCTTTCTCTTCAGCATATTTAATAGCTTCAAGAACCCATTCTTTGTTAGGTGAAAAACTTTTTCCAAAACTCATATTCACAACTTTTGCGCCATTGTCTGCAGCATATCTTATCGCTAAAGCTACATCTTTATCGCGTTCATCACCATCAGGTACTGCTCTTATTGTCATTAGTTTAGCATTATGTGCAACACCATTCATACCAATGCCGTTATTACGAGAAGCTAAAATGATACCTGCAACATGTGTCCCATGTGATTCCTCTTCTTTTGAGCCTATGACATTTCCGTTTCCGTATTTAGTATCATTGATATTTTCCGGCTGGTCACCTACAATGGCTCTTCCGTCAAAATCTAACCTATAATGTGTATTATTCCTTAGTTTTTCTAATTTTTCCAAATCTAACATCCCAACAATTTTATTTTCATCATAGCCGTCGTTCATCAATTCTATCAAACCACTTGCAAACATTTCAATTTTTTTATCTTCTGATTCAATAGCTTTTAAATCTTCTATAGTAACACTGTCTTTTCCTAAATAATTTTTAACAACAGCGAACACTTCTTTAATTTTAGACAAAAGTTCTAATTCCTCTAATTCTTTGAAATGTCGGGATCCGGAGGCTTCATACGCTTTTACATATTTCTGATATTGTTCAAAGTCTGCTTTTTTATCAGCACTCACATTTTCAATGGTTTTTCCTTCAAATTCAGGTTTCATTTTAGCAACCAGGCGTGTGATTTCCAATTGTTCAGGTGCCGCAACACCATTACCTCCTAAGAAGTTCCATCCGTATACATCATCAATGTATCCGTTATTGTCATCATCCTTCCCATTTCCTGCAATTTCATTTGGGTTGGTCCAAAGTACATCTTTTAAATCTTCATGTTCAATGTCAATCCCTGTATCAATAACACCTACAATTACAGTTTGTCCTGATTTCCCTTCTAAAAATTTATATGCCTTATCCAGACTCATACCTGGTATTGTATCAGTAGCTAAATCAGCATGTGCCCAATGTTTATATTGTTCATCGCTAACTACTCCTTTTTTGGCCGTTATTGAAACCGCCGTATCCATCGTTGGTACTGCCACATTTTTAACAGATCCACAACTTGCTAAAGTAACAGCGGCAAAGGCTGTTACAAACATTGTTTTAAATATTCTCATTTTCTGTTTATTATTTAATTAAATACTTCGCTAAATTTATATGTTTGATTTAATCGTACTCCTTTTTCAGTATGTTTTACAGTACATAATTCATTCGTTGCATCGTGCTCTAAAAACAATAAATAATTATGATCAGCTGCCTGATTTAAAAATTTCGCTTTTTCATCCATTGTCAATAATGGCCGCGTGTCATAGCCCATCACATAAGGTAATGGTATATGTCCAACTGTAGGCAATAGGTCGGCCATAAACACCAATGTTTTATCCTGATATTGAATATGGGGAATCATTTGTTTTTCGGTATGTCCGTTTGAAAATAAGACGTCAAATCCTAAAGCCGTGTTTTTAACAAAATCGCCTGAAGGCAAATTCACAAAATTCAGTTGTCCGCTAGCTGCAATAGGATTGATATTCTCTTTTAAGAAGGATGCTTTTTCTCGTGGATTGGGCTCAGTAGCCCATTTCCAGTGCTTTTTATTAGACCAATACTTTGCGTTTTTAAAGGCTGGTTCGTAACCAGTATGATCTTTATTCCATTGAATACTCCCTCCACAATGATCAAAATGTAAGTGCGTTAGAAAAACATCTGTGATATCATCACGATGAAAACCATAGTTAGCTAAAGATTTGTCAAGTGAAAAATCGCCGAACAAGAAATAGTGGCTAAAAAACTTTTCTGATTGTTTGTTACCAACACCGGTATCGATCAAAATAAGTTTATTGCCATCTTCAATGAGCATGCATCGCATACTCATGTCAATTAAATTATTTTTATCTGCAGGGTTTGTACGTTGCCATAAAACTTTAGGGACCACTCCAAACATTCCACCACCATCTAACTTAAAGTTTCCTGTCTCAATAGGGTATATATTCATACTGTAAACTTCTCTGTGCAAAGATACGAGAAATTATACCTAACTATGTGTTAAAAAAATCAAAAAACCCACATATAAGATGTAGGTTTCTTTTGAGGCGTCGAGCGGATTCGAACCGCTGTAGGAGCTTTTGCAGAGCCCAGCCTAGCCACTCGGCCACGACGCCAATAATTGACTACAAATTTAAGTATTTTTAATTTGTGGGCAAGCGTTTTTTTCTTGTAATGAACTGTTCTTGTTAAATCGTTTGATTCAGACTTGACCTTTCTCGATGAAACTGACTAACTTCTATCTTTACTCTTTCTTTTTTTTGACATTTCAATAGTGACCATAGCGACATTACCTCCTATTGGAGGGTTTAATTTTGAAACAGCAACGGCTGCTTTTATTACAAGGGGTATTTCCAATAAAATTCTATTTAAAATCCGTTTTGCTACCTCTTCCAGTAATTTAGATCGAACCGACATTTCCTCTTTTACAATTTTATTCAAGTGCACATAATCTACTGTATCCGATAAATTATCTGTTTGGGCTGACTTTGACAAATCGGCTTTCACTGTTAAATCTACCCGGTAATCTGATCCTATTTTTCCCTCTTCAATTAAACATCCATGATATGCATATACACGAATATTTCTTATTTTAATAGTTCCCATTCTTAATTAGTAAAGAAGTCAAAGATATTGCTCAGTGCTTGTGTTGACGCCTTGTAAAATTCTGTGTATTTACATCTATCACAGGTAACAGAAGTGAATTTTTGTGTTTGTACATCAAAAATTTTCGATAGAATTCCTCCAGTTGCTCTCATTTCACCTATTTTATAAGTGCGGTTTTTACACTTTGGACAGGTATAATTTAACGTTTTGTTCTCCATAATTTCTATTTTACTCAAATATACTAATTCACAATACGTTTTGTGGTTACATTGCCGAAAAAAATCATAATTTTGCAGCTTACTAGTTTTGTTATTATGAGTGAAGAAAAAAAATCACTGAATTTTATTGAGCAAATTATTGAAGAGGATTTAGCTAATGGTTTGCCAAAAAATATGCTCCGTTTTAGATTTCCACCTGAACCAAATGGGTATTTACATATTGGGCATGCGGCCTCTATTTGTTTAAATTTTGGTTTGGGGCTAACCTATAAAGCTCCGGTTAATTTACGCTTTGATGACACTAACCCCACAAAAGAAGAACAAGAGTATGTTGATGCCATCAAACACGATATTAAATGGTTAGGTTTTGTCTGGGATAAAGAATTGTATTCCTCCGATTATTTTCAACAACTATTCGATTGGACCATTGAACTTATAAAAGATGGAAAGGCTTATGTAGATGATCAAACTTCTGAACAAATGGCCATTCAAAAAGGAACGCCCACTGAAGCAGGGAGCAACAGTCCGAATAGGAATCGATCCGTCGAAGATAATTTGGATCTCTTCTTTAAAATGAAGCAAGGAGAATTTGAAGAAGGGTCACATGTATTACGTGCTAAAATCGACATGGCACACACCAACATGCACATGCGTGATCCAATTATGTACAGAGTCCTAAAAAAACACCACCACAGAACAGGTAATGATTGGTGTATCTACCCAATGTATGATTGGACACATGGGGAATCAGATTATATTGAACAAATATCTCATTCAATTTGCACTTTAGAGTTTAAAAGTCACAGAGATCTATACGATTGGTATGTTGAACAGGTATATGATACTTCAACATTACGACCAAAACAGCGTGAATTTGCCCGCAGAAATTTAAGTTATACTGTAATGAGCAAACGTAAATTGTTGCAATTGGTTGAAGAGGGTGTTGTTAACGGTTGGGACGATCCCCGCATGCCTACGATATCAGGGTTAAGAAGAAGAGGTTATACTCCGGGGTCTATTAGAACATTTAGTGATACTGCAGGTATTTCAAAACGCGATAATGTCACAGACGTAGCATTACTAGAACATTGTATTAAAGATGATTTGAATAAAACAGCGCCACGCGTTATGGTAGTTTTAAATCCTGTAAAGCTTGTGATTACCAATTATCCTGAAGGCAAAAGCGAATTATTAAATGCTGAAAATAACCAGGAAGATGAAAGCGCTGGTTTTAGAGAAGTTCCATTTAGCAGAGAGCTATATATTGAAAAAGAAGACTTTAGAGAAGAGGCCAACAAAAAATTCTTCAGATTGAAACTAGGCAAAGAGGTGCGACTTAAAAATGCCTATATCATTAAAGCTGAAAGTTGTATAAAAGATGAAAAAGGAGAAGTAACTGAAATCCATTGTACCTATGATGAAGATAGCAGAAGCGGAAGTGGCACTGAGGCGAGCAAACGCAGAGTAAAGGGAACTTTGCACTGGGTATCTATTAAACACGCAGAAAAAGCTGAAGTAAGAGTATACGACAGGTTATTTACCGATGAAGCTCCGGACGGACACAAAGACAAAGATTTTAAAGAATTTTTAAACCCGGATTCTTTAAATGTCATTGACGCATATGTTGAGCCAAGCTTAAAAACTGCAAAAATTTTAGATCGATTTCAATTTCAACGATTAGGATATTTTTGTGTTGACAAAGATTCAACTAATGATAAATTAGTGTTCAATAGAACAGTTTCTTTACGCGATAGCTGGGCTAAAATGAAGATTTAATAAACAGGATATTTTATTTAAAATATAAAAGGGTCATTGTTTTTTAAATATAAAGTTAAATCCTTTTAATCTATTTTAAGGGTTTTCAAAATAGCTTCCAATTCAAACATATAATCACGTTTGTTAATTGAAGGCGCATAGGTTAAACCTTCCACAACTACCAGTCGATTGTTTGGCTTATCAACCACTGTATAACTGATAAATGGCCCTGCCATATACATTCCTTTTACCTCCCATTTACCTTTTGTTTCAAAGGTCTTTTTCCCATCCAAAGTAACCTCAAAAATATGAGGTGTATAAGCTTCTTCCGTAATCATATGAGATCCTTCAATTTCCCCGGGAATGTATTTTGCCCCGATGGCGTCTCTTGTTGCAACAATATTATTTCCGTTTTCATCATCTTCACTTGTGATTGGAACACTGTAGGTAATTAATTCCATACTATTCCCTCTGTCCAAATGATAGCGATACCAAACAAATTCACCGGTGTCTTCAACTTTCCTATAGTTACGCGGGATTTTTAAACTATATCCTTGCTTATTAAATGTTATTATTTTTGTTGGGTCCCAATATTTTTTAAGAATCTTTCTTTGAACAGATTTTAAGTCGGCATCCTTGAATACAGTAATAATTTCTTTGCTATGCTTCTTAAAAGCTTCAATTATGGCTGCTTCATTTGTTCCGGTAATTGTAATTATTCTTTGTGGAGCAGCATATATATTTGAAGCAACATTAAAAGAGTTTTTGTCTGATATTCCAACATTAATTACACTTCTTGTTGCTCTAAACATACTTCCAAAACTTTCTCTTGGCACCTGAGTTATTTCGAACAAGGATTCAGGTTGTGGTAATCCCATCACAGGTTCGGCAAGAATTTTTCGAAGGGCATCCCCCATTTCTCCCTGCCATTCACTGTTTTTCATCACAACCAGCAAGTGATTGATTCGGCCGTTTGCTTCTTTCAGCGTTTTTTTATCATCTCCTGAATCGCAAGAAATTAATACAGCAAAAATTAGTATCAGTATTCCTAAATTTTTCATCGGTTAAATATTTTTAATTTGGTTCCCGGTTTTAAACTTTTAACGCTCCAAATATTGTTCCAATCTTTAATATTCTGTACAGAAACATTCGAGTATTTTTGAGCGATCAACCATAACGAATCGCCTGTTTTTACAACATATATATCATGTTCTCCTTTCGGGATTATTTTTTTTTCATTCTTTTTTGATACAGTAGAGGATGATTCCCCATTCAATCTTTTAGGGTAGATAGTTAATCGTTGTCCGATTCTCAACTGTGTACTTCTCATATTATTCCAACGTTTAATGCTGCTCACAGTCACCCCAAATTTATTCGCTATTTTACCTAAATAATCGCCGTTTTTAACTCGATAAACTGTTCTGTCATTCATTTCAACATATTTTGGCAAAGGCTTTTCTCTTTTTGCCTCCTCAGCTTTAGCATATGCGTAAATTCTTTCTTCATTACTTACAAAATTCCCTACGTCTTTCACAGGTAGGGTAAGCGTATAATTTCTTCCTTTTATATAAGGAATAATATCTAGTTTATATTGTGGGTTCAAAAATTGAAGTACTTCAATATCAACATTTATTGTTTCATAAATTTGCTCAAATGTCAACTGGCTTTTTACATGAATAGTATCGGTTTCAAAATAAGCAAATGAATTTTCCTTAGCTTTTATATTGTGCTCATTTGCATATTCAAAAATATAGAGCGTTGCGTAAAATGCAGGTACATAACCGGCCGTTTCCCGAGGCAAATTATGTCTAATATTCCAAAAGTTTCTACTGCCTCCCGATCTTCTTATAGCTTTACTAACATTCCCGGGGCCAGAATTGTAGGCTGCCAATGCCAAATCCCAGTCGCCAAATATTTTATACAAACTAGCTAAATACTTGCAGGCAGCTTCTGTTGCACGATACGGGTCAGAGCGCTCATCAACATAAGAACTTACATTTAAATCGAATTGTTTTCCTGTCTGATACATAAATTGCCATAATCCCTTAGCTCCAACCCGAGACCGCGCTCTTGGTTTCAAAGCAGATTCCACAATTGCCAAATATTTAATTTCCAAAGGAATATCATACTTGTCCAGATGCTCTTCAAACATTGGAAAATAGTATCGAGCTTTTTCCATTAAACTTGAGAAAGCAGATTTTCTTCTTTTCAAATACGTTTTTATTATTTGTTCTAACTGCTTGTTGTATTCAATATGAAATGGCGTTTTGCTATCCAAAATTTTCAACCGTTCTTTCAATAAATCGGTTGGCAAATCTTCTAGGTCTGTCACTAAAATTTCATCATCCCTTAACACATATTGAAAAGTGTCATAAAGGGGAGATTTTATCAATTCATGCAGCCACAAACTATCAATTAATGTTGCTTCTTTATGAATCTTTAAAGTTAGGGAATCCTCTTTTTTAATAAATATCGTATCCTTATCAGAAAATAATTTCTTTGTATCTTCAAGTTTCTGAATATTTAAAGTATCCGGATTTGTTTGCGAAAATCCTACACAAAAAAATAATATTAATACAATATTTAAACCTCTTTTCATTCTAAATTATTCGTTTAAAAGTTTTGAGATTTCATCTAAATTCGGTGCTAAAATAATTTCAATTCTTCTATTTTTAGCTTTTCCTTCAGTTGTTTTATTCGAATCAATCGGTACAAACTCACTTCTACCCGCTGCAGTAATTTGTGTTGGATCAACTCCTTTACCTTGTAAAATTCTTACAATTGCTGTAGCTCTCTTTACCGAAAGGTCCCAGTTGTCAATTAAAGTCGATCCGGTATACGGTACTGTATCAGTATGCCCTTCTATTAATACGTTAATATCTGTGTTTTTTGATAGAACGGCAGCCAATTGTTCCACAGCTTTTTGGCCTTCCATTCCAACCGCCCAACTTCCGGAATTGAACAGTAATTTATTTTCCATAGAGACATAAATTTTTCCGTTTTTATGAACTACTGTCAATCCTTTCCCTTCAAAATTATGCAATGCATTAGAAATTGCATTTTTTAATTGTTGCATTTTTGCTTCACTGGCATCAATTAAATTTTGCAATTCTTCGATTTGAGCTGAACGCTGATTCAACTCTTTTTGAAGATTTTCTAAACGAGTACTTTCCAAAAGTAATTTTTTCTCTTTTTCTTCAAGCTGAGCTAAAAGATCTTGATTTTTTTGGGCCTGATCCGCTAATTTTTGTGAGCTTTGAGTTGATAACGCTGCATACGATTCGTTCAAATTATCGTACTTGTTTTTAAGTAGTGCATACTCATCGTCTAATATTACCTTCCTGTCATTCAATAAATCATATTCCGTTTTTAGTTTTTCCAAATCTGCCTCCAATACTTTTTTAGCGGCTAATAGATCATCTTTCTCTTTAATTAATAACCCATTTGAAGTCCGTAACTTATTATATTTAGTTTCTAGTTCCTGATATAGTTTTTTTGAAACACAAGAATTTAATGTGAATGCTATCACTAATAAAAATGCTATTTTTTTTAACATAATGCTGTTTTTTGATATTAATTATTCAATTTCTACTACAATAGGGCAATGGTCAGAATGTTTGGCCTCCGGTAAGATATATGCCCTTTTTATTCTATGCTGCAATGGTTCGCTAACCATATGATAGTCTATCCGCCAACCTTTGTTATTGTTTCTGGCGTTTGCTCTGTAACTCCACCAGGTATAGTTATGAGGTTCCTTATTCAAATAACGAAATGAATCTATAAAACCACTCTGAATAAAATTACCTAACCACTCTCGTTCAACAGGTAAAAAACCTGAAGTGTTTTTATTTTGTTTAGGATTGTGAATGTCAATTTCTGTATGGCAAATATTGTAATCACCACAAATAATAATATTTGGAATTTCTTTCTTTAATTCATTCACATATTCCTGAAATTCAGCCATATAATTCAGCTTAAAATTTAAACGGGCATCATTGGTTCCTGAAGGTAAATACAAGCTCATTACAGAAAAATCTTCATAATCTACTCGCAAATTTCTTCCTTCATTATCCATTGATTCAATTCCCGTTCCATACACAACATGTTTGGGTTTGGTTTTCGATAATATAGCTACACTACTATATCCTTTTTTTTGCGCTGAAAACCAATAATGATATGGATAACCTGCATCTTCAAATAGGT